>Ga0247843_1001343_pt1 | contig 50556 bp, 50 predicted proteins | sample LaCruzMarch2017__FD_192420 | JGI IMG/M metagenome (GOLD analysis project Ga0247843, IMG submission 192420) | Freshwater microbial communities from meromictic Lake La Cruz, Castile-La Mancha, Spain - LaCruzMarch2017_8m | ecosystem: Environmental > Aquatic > Freshwater > Lake | place: Spain...
GGCGTTTAAGTAATTGATTAATCTTTGTTAATTCGGCTGTTGCATTGACTCTGAAAGTCCTCGCATCAACCCTAGCATGAGCTCGCAACGCGGTGCTGAAACACCGTGTTCTTGGGCGAGGCTCACAGCACCGGCACCATAAATACATACCTTCATTGACTGACATCCTTTACTTTACATAATATACATTATGCGGTAATTACTTATGGATCAAAAGATCTCAAACCCTTTACTTCAGTTCTATTTATTGAGAAATGATTAACGACCTTCAAACTTTGGTGGACGTTTCTCCGCAAACGCTTGAACGGCTTCTTTATGATCATGTGTCGTCTGAACTAACGCCTGAGAAGCTGCTGCCATATCAAGGGCAATTGGCAAGCTTACATGATGCGAGTCACGAATCAAACGTTTACTCATCCGAATCGAATGAACAGGATGTGCAGCGATCCGTTGTGCCATGGTGCGTGCCGCATCCAACAATAAGGCGTCGTCCACAACTTTGGAGACTAAACCAATCCGAGCGGCCTCTTCTGCATCGACAAAATCGCCAGTAAAGGTCATTTCATACGCTTTTGACAACCCAACTGCTTTGGGTAAAAACCAGGCCCCCCCGTCACCGGAGACTAAGCCCATCCTAGCAAAACTCTCGCCAAATTTAGCGCTACGACTTGCGATCCGAATATCGCACATTGAAGCTAAGTCGCATCCCGCACCGATCGCAGCGCCATTAACCGCTGCAATAATCGGGGCATCCAGGGTATTAAGTGCCATTGGAATGCGTTGAATACCTGTTGTGTAATAGGTACGTATGTCGACAGGTGCTTTTTGAACGGCAGCCGTATTTCTGTCTTGCATGCGCTTGACGTTTCCTCCGGAGGAAAACCCCTCGCCAGCACCCGTGAGAATGACGCAGCCAACGGTGAGGTCTGCATTGATGCGTGCCACATAACTGACAAGGGCGTCAATAATTGCAGGAGATAAGGCATTTCGTGTATCGGGTTCGTTGAGGGTCAGTGTCACGACACCACCTTCTTGCTCGTATTTTACGGCTTCGTACATATTTTCTCCGTTTGTTATGTCAGTCACTACTTATAAAATGTTCTAACTCGATATGGTTATCTTAAAAGATATACATTGACGATAATACCGAATCGCCAATTTAGATGCGCTTGACCGTTTAAATGATTTTTAGGAGTTTAAATGAACCACTTCGATGACATTGGCAAGTTAGTGCTTCGCTTGTCAGTTGGTATTTTGTTGTTGATGCACGGCTTATTTAAGTTAATGCATGGAATTGCAGGCATTTCCGCTTTGGTCCAAGCCAATAACTGGCCAGTTTGGATCGCTTACGGGGTGTTCATCGGAGAAATCATCGCACCTGCCCTCCTCATTTTGGGTCTCTTCACGCGCGCAGGTGCAGCTGTGATTGTGGTGAACATGATTGTTGCAGTGTATTTAGCGCATGGTCATCAACTTTTTCACCTGACGAAATCAGGTGGATGGTTGCTCGAACTACAAGGCTTGTATTTATTTGGCGCGCTCGCGATTGCGCTTTTAGGCGCGGGTCGTTTCAGCGTGGGTGGAGAGCGGGGTCGAATGAATTAAAGCGCTTGAGCTCAGGACGATTGAGTCATGACATTCTGATATTTAGCGCATGACTCCAAATTTGATTTTTATATCCGACAGTTCTTTCTCAAACGCTAACTTGGACTGAGCCGTGCATAGGATCTGATCTGGGGTGACGAGGGTTTTGCAGTGGTCTAGTGCGATTTGTTGCGCAGCGATTGCCTCTTTGCGAGCGGTATCAAATTTTTGTTCTTGCGTCACGTCTTCCTGGGTCCAGCGCGCGGGTTCGACCGGACGCTCATCGGGCCAGATAATCGGAGGTGGCGGTGGGAGGGGGACTGCCCGCTGGGCATATCCGTCTGCCCCAAACATCACCCCCGTTAAGAGCACCAAGCTCAACAACACAAGTACCAAGGGATTTTCGTATGGTTTTGCCATGAAATACTCCAGTATGAGTTGTATATTAAGCGAAATGAACAACTGTCTACTCTACTAATTTTTAACACTTTTTAGGAGCAACCACTATTATGTTTAAGTATCTTATCAGCGGGCTCATACTTTCACTTGTCTTGGGTGTTGCACATGCTCAACTTAAAGTGGGTCAAGATGCGCCTGCATTTACAGCAGACGCGGCGCTCGCGGGCAAACCTTATCAGTTCTCTTTGGTTGAGTCGCTGAAAAAAGGTCCGGTGGTGGTTTACTTTTATCCAAAGGCTTTTACTAGTGGCTGTTCAATTGAGGCAAATTTGTTTGCAGAGGCCTCTGATGAGTTTGCAAAATATGGCGCGACTGTAGTGGGTGTTTCGGGCGACGATATCGCAACGTTAGAACGCTTTTCTTTAGGTCCTTGTGGTGGCAAATTTGCAGTGGCCTCTGATGCAAAACACACCATCATGCGTGACTATGACGCCACGGTGTTTTTTTCCTCACGCATGGCGAGTCGGATTTCCTACGTCGTCACGCCGGACGCAAAAGTCTATTTTGTACATAGCAGTTTAAATCCCGATCAGCACGTGAGTAATACGCTTGCTGCGGTCAAGCGCTGGCACGCACGGTAATTATCAATGACAACACTGTGTTGGTTTCGTACGGATTTAAGGCTCAGAGATCAGCCTGCGTTGACCGCTGCCATGGACAAGGGGGATGCAATCGGTCTGTTCATCCTCTCACCCGAACAATGGGCTGAGCATGCAGACTCTCCGCATAAAGTCGATTTTTGGTTGCGCGCGCTCCGTGAGCTCTCTGCCTCTTTGCAACAGCTACGGATACCACTAAAAATACTCAATGTTCCGCATTGGCGCGCTGTTCCACAAGCACTGCTTGCTTTTTGTCAGCAACATTCTGTGATGGAGGTGCATTGCAACCGAGAATTTGGGGTCAATGAACGACGTCGCGATCGTGCGTCTTATGCGCTACTGACGAACCACAACATTACGATGCAAGGGCATCATGGTGGCACTTTGCTTGTACCCGGCAGTGTAAAGACTGGGTCTGACAATTACTACCGTGTCTTCACACCCTTTGCTAAAGCGTGCCGTGAAAAGCTTCGTGTTGCACCTTACCAACCCTTAGCGATTCCAAAGCCGCAGGCTCAAAAATCAACAATTAAAAGTGATGAGGTACCTGACAGTTTGCCAGGCTGGTCAAAAACCTCAGCTTCGATTCAGGCTGGCTGGCCTGCAAGTGAGCAGGTCGCACTTGAGCGTCTAGAAAAGTTTGCGAATGAACAGATGCCGCATTACAAGCGCGACAGAGATTTTCCTGCGATCGCGGGGACAAGTACGTTATCACCCTACCTTGCTGCTGGCCTCGTGTCGGCCTCACAATGCTGGCAACAAGCTTTGCGCGTCAATCAAGGTGAACTTGGTACAGGCCAAGAGGGCATCACGACTTGGATGAACGAGATACTGTGGCGAGAGTTCTACCAACATTTGTTGTACGGCTATCCTTCACTCTCGATGCATCAGCCCATGCGGCCGGAGACGAATGCCGTGCAATGGCGTGATGCACCCACTGATTTTGAGGCATGGTGCCAGGCCAAGACTGGTGTGCCAATTGTCGATGCGGCCATGCGTCAGTTGGTACAGACTGGCTGGATGCACAATCGCTTGCGCATGGTGGTTGCGATGTTTTTGACCAAAAACTTACTGATTGACTGGCGGTTGGGTGAGCGATTTTTTATGCAACACCTCATTGACGGTGAGTTAGCTGCCAATAATGGCGGTTGGCAATGGAGTGCCTCAACGGGTGCTGACTCAGCCCCCTACTTTCGTGTCTTTAATCCAATCAGTCAATCTGAAAAGTTTGATCCAGAGGGTGCGTTTATCCGCCACTGGTGTCCTGAGCTCGCATTACTGTCGAACCGCGAGATCCATGACCCCTCTCCTGTTTTGCGTCAATCTTTGAATTATCCTCAACAAATCGTCGATTTGCGCACCAGTCGTGTGCGAGCGATCGAGGCTTTTTCTTCACTTCGTTAAGGAAAAAACATGTCGCTACCCAATCTCAGTTTGAAAACGATCACGGGCGAAGTCGTTTCACTCTCGCACTATGAGGGGAAAGTTTTGTTAATCGTGAACGTCGCATCAAAGTGCGGCTTTACCAATCAATACAAAGGGTTACAGGAATTACATCAAGAATTTTCTGAGCAAGGCTTGGTCGTCATGGGTTTCCCCTGTAATCAGTTTGGCCATCAAGAGCCAGGTGACGAAGAGGCCATCAAGAGTTTTTGTGAACTGAGTTATGGCGTGACGTTCCCAATGTTTGCCAAGATCGATGTCAATGGCACCCAAACAGATCCACTTTATCAGTGGCTTAAAAATAGTCGCCCAGGCCTGCTCGGAACTGAAGCGATCAAATGGAATTTCACAAAGTTTTTGGTTGGGCGCAATGGTGAGGTGTTAAAGCGTTTTGCACCAAATAGCGCACCTGATGCACTACTTGGTGATATCAAGGAGTCACTCTCTTGATTGATCTCTATTTTCTAAAAGACGCATAATGTCACGCTTGCTGAGATCCGGAAAAGCGTATGTGCTTGTTTTGATAATGGGTTTGGCAGCTTATATTGCCGCCACAGAGCAGGTGTTCGCCCAATCAAATCAAGTGGCGAATGTCGGACAGCAAAGGGCAAATACGCCGTCGGAAAGTACCCCGCCTACCCTCGAACCCCCGCGTTACCGATTGCATAGTTTGGTGACCAAAATGCCTGATTGCAAAGGCGAGTTGTGCCCCTCTATTACATATAAAAAACTAAGTTTTGAGGGTTATCCACGTTTTAATACATTTTTAGACCGCTCTTTGCTCGGGCTCGCGCTCATTGATACGAGTAAGGTGAAAAACTTTGCAGATTTAGCCTCACAATTTTGGAAATCAGCCGAAGACCGTTATGAAATCGTCCTCAGTGCAGAAGTCAGGCGCGCAACGCCATCGGTCATCGTGATCGAGCTGCAAAGTTATTTGTATTCTGGTGGGGCACACGGAATGTCCACGATGCAATATGTCAATTGGGTCCCCAAATTGGACAAAATATTGACTTTAAATGACATGGTGTTACGGGGGCGGATGATGGCCTTTGAGGCAGCCCTTAAAAAGCAGTATGTGAAGTGGCTTGACACTAACGAGTTTGCTCAAACAGACAAAGCTGGTTACACCAAAATGTGGCCATTTCAGTTTTCAAATAATGCAGCACTGATGCAAGACGGGATCGCAGTGACTTTTGATCACTACGTGTTAGGACCTTACGCGTTGGGCATGCCAACCATCGTGGTGCCTTACGCGGAGTTAAAAGGCATCATCAATAACGGTCTTTTAGCAAAAATTCAGAACTAGGGTTGTGTTTTGCGTCCAGCCACGACTTTTTCAAGTGCGGACGCAATGGAGCCACGACCTTCAGCGCGGGCAGTCTCAATGGCATTTTGAGCTTTAAAATTTGATAGGGTGGGATCTGCACCAGCACCCACGAGCGCTTGCACCGTTGCAACGTCACCTGACTTCACTGCAAGAATGAGAGGTGTATCTCCGTCTGGAGAAGGCTCGTTCACAAGCGCTCCATTAGACAAAAGCAAACTGACAATTTTGACGTGCCCCTTGATCGCAGCATAATGAAGCGCAGACCAGCCAGGTTGATTGACCGTTGCGCCTTTTGATAGCAAAACTTGGGTTCGAGGAAGATCGCCCACAAGCGCTGTGTACATTAACGGAGTTTCTTTATAGGAGTTCGGCAGGTTGACATCGACTTTTGAGCTTCCTAAAAGTACATCAAAAGCCCTCCACGAATTCTCTCGAGCCGCCATTGTGAGTGACGTCTGTTGGTTCGGACTCTTTTGATTTGGATCCATACCTCTTCGAAGAAGGTCTTTTAACTGATCATCACGGTCATTAATAATGTAAAACCAGTAGTCCTTTGGATCGGCAGCATGTGCAGGCTTATAAAAACCTGTCCCCAATGCGCTGAAGAATAGAAGCATAGTCAGCATATATTTAAACATAAGCATACTTTTTTGATTTATCATAATATCCGGATTCAAAATTATTAAATTTTATTTAAATTCATAAGGTTAGTAAATTATTTAAAATAAAATATTAAATAATTTACTTTAGATAAAGATTTAATATTTAAGAGCTAACTTATTGAATAAGCTGAAGAAGTTTTTTGTAGAGGCCTCTTCGATTTCTTTGACAGAAACACCTCTCAAGCTCGCAATCATTTCGGCTACGTGTATGACGTTCGAGGGATCGTTCAGCTTTCCTCGGTGAGGAACCGGAGCAAGATAAGGCGAGTCAGTTTCAATCAAAATGCGATCCAAGGGCATGCGGCGAGCGACTTCTTGAAGCTCTGTCGCTTTTTTAAAGGTCACAATACCTGAAAAGGAGATATAAAAACCCATTTCCATCGAGGCTTGAGCGACTTCCCAAGATTCTGTAAAGCAATGCATGACACCTCGGGCATCTTGTGCGCCCTCTTCTTTCATAATCTCGAGCGTGTCAACCGATGAGGATCGAGTGTGAATAATGAGAGGAAGCTTTGTCTGTCTCGCGGCACGGATGTGACGCCTAAAACGCTCACGCTGCCAGGTTAAATCGCCAGTCAGGCGAAAATAATCAAGTCCCGTTTCACCAATTGCGATGACTTTGGGGTGATGGCTGCGCTCAATCAGATCCGCTACGGTGGGTTCGATCGTATCCTCGTAATCTGGATGCACACCTACAGACGCGTAAAGAGCCTCGTGCTGTTCAACTAGTGCAATGAGACCTGGCCAATCAGGCAAATTCACGCTCACACACAGCGCACGTCCAACGCCATTGTTTTTCATCCGCTCCAATATATCGGGCATTTTGGCCGCTAAATCGGGAAAGTTAACATGGCAATGTGAGTCAACGAACATTTATATCGATCCGGATAGTTTTATTTGGCAAACTTGCGATAGTCTTTGAAGTACTGCTTGTGCAAACAATTTGGCATTGAGGGGATGACCTGCCACACGCTTTTGATCGTTTAGCCAAGAGGCGAGTTGAGCAAACTGCACTCTGCCGCCGCGTTGACCTATTGCAGAAATTGATTTGTGTAGTCCTGGGTAATATCGGCAAGTTAGCCCATGCGCACTCAAATTTAAATCAATCGCCAAGCGCTGACAGGCATCTATCCATATTTTAGGGCTAGTTTTGGCAAGTTTGTCTGCTAAAACGCTCAAATCGGACGACCGACCTTGCTCGAGTGCGCTTAGGAATTCAACGATCCAGTCTGGGCAGGGACTATGCTCAGTTTCAGACTGTTGATGAGCGAGAAGCGGAGCTCCTCCCGCTGCGGCCAACCAGTCAGCAGGCTTTTTTACCCCTTTGGCCTCAAGCCATTGTCGGGCGATATCCAAACTCGGCGTGGCGAGCGGTAGCCGCCGACAACGTGATAATAATGTCGGAAGTAGTCGATCAGGGGCATCCGCGACCAAAAGAAATATTGTCGATGGAGGCGGTTCTTCAAGCACCTTGAGCAAGGTGTTTCCAGAGATCGTCGTCAGTGCTTCAGCAGGATAAATAAGCGCGACTCGCCACCCACCCCGATGCGTGGCGTTGTTAAACCAAGGTTCGAGTGAACGTATTTGTTCGACACGAATATCTTTTGAGGGCGCTCGCTTGCTTGTCCCCCCTGCTTCTACGGCGTCCTCCTCTTGCGCAGCACCGCCGTCGTCCGTGCCGAGTTCGGAGCCCTCCTCGACGGCCACCGCCTCAGGACGGATGCGCTTGAGATCAGGGTGGTTACCACGCATCACCCAGCCGCAGGCGGGACACTGGCCGCAGGCAAGACCTTGCTTAGGTGCTTCGCAAAGCAAACAGGCCGCTGCGGCAAACGCAAATTCTCGTTTACCAATCCCGGCGAGACCATGAATCAGCCAGGCATGTGCAAAGCGTTCTTTGTTGCTCAGCCATTCGCGTGCGACTTCGGTGTGCCAAGGTAAAAAGGTAGGTTGCATCAGGCTTTTGGATTCCGAGCAACGAGCATCGAGATTTGCTCTTTGAGTAAGATACGTATGTCATCGATTGGCGCGGTAGCATCCACAACCTTAAAGCGCTCTGGATACTTGGTGGCACGTGAAAGGTAAACCTCTTGGGTACGCAGGAAAAAAGAGCTTTCTTCCTGCTCAAAACGATCTTTCTCGCGAGTACGGTCAAGGCGTTCGCGTGCAACGTCGAGGGGGACATCAAACAACCAAGTGCAGTCCGGCTGGCAGTCCGGATGCACCCACTGCTCCAGCGTGGCGATGCGCTCAACGCCTAACTCACGCCCGCCACCCTGATAGGCAAACGTTGCATCGGTAAAACGATCACATACTACCCATGATCCAGCCTCAAGTGCGGGCCGAATCACTTCTTTTAAATGCTGAGCGCGGGCAGCGAACATCAATAAGGTCTCACATTCGAGCCCCATTGATTGATGAAGAAGTAACTCACGAAGTTTTTCACCCACAGCAGTCCCGCCTGGCTCTCTGGTAGATACAACCGTGAGGCCATGAGCCCTAAGTTGTTCAACGGTCCACTGGACGTGCGTACTTTTACCTGCACCATCAACGCCTTCAAACGTTAAGAACAGCCCGTGTTTGTTTGACATCATGGTTTGCGACCCAAAATGTACTGAGAGACATTTTTATTGTGCTCGGGGAGTGTCCGCGCAAAAGCGCTGCTGCCGTCGCCTTTAGATACAAAATATAAAAAATCGTGTTTTTCAGGATTGAGCGCGGCATTGAGTGAAGCTTGACTCACGCTAGAAATTGGGCTGACAGGTAACCCACCTCGCGTGTAGGTGTTCCATGCGTGGTCGGTTTGTAAATCTTTTTTGCGTATTTTGCCTTCATAGGCCTCACCCATCCCGTAAATGACGGTGGGGTCAGTCTGCAGTGGCATGTTGAGCCGCAATCTATTGATAAAGACCCCTGCAATTCGCGCGCGATCAGAAGCTTTGCCGGTCTCTTTTTCTACAATAGAACCCAAAATCAGCGCTTGGTATGGTGAACGCAAAGGTAGATCGTCTTGACGCGTAGCCCAGGCACGATCAAGAATCTGTTGCTGTGCACGCGCAGCGCGCTGCATGATTTCTAAATCAGTTGTACCGATTGGAAAAATATATGTATCCGGAAAGAATAAACCTTCTGCAAAGGAGGCATCTAGGCCGACTTGGCTCCTTAGATCTGCGTCAGTGGTCGTTTGGATGCTCTGCCTGATATCTGGATGCTGTGCGAGCGCGGCTCGAATCTGACGTAGGTTCCAACCTTCTACAAGCGTAATTTGGCGAGAGGTGACATCACCCTGTGCCATTCGACGCAAAATGCGCAAAGGAGAGTCGCCTTGAACGATCTGGTATCCACCTGCCTTGATTTTTGTGTCGAGTTCTGTGAGCCGCGCTAATAAAACAAACGCTGCGGGGCTCAGTCCGATATTCGCCAGATTCATTTGTGTCGCGATACTCGCTGGGGTCGCACCTTTTGGGACCAAAATATCGACTTTTGGACTAGGCAATACAAGGGGTTGGTTAACCCAGTAGTAGACAGCACCAATAGCGCAAGCTATTGCCACAAGGATTGGCAAGACCACATAGATGAATAGTTTATTAACGGCGCTCATAAGTCCAACAGTTTAATATGTTGAGAAGGGATTTCGGACTTGATCGTTCAAATTTCGCACGCATCTTGAATGTTTAATCATCAATTTTTTTAACGCTATTTCTCACTCGAGGCATCATGCATCCTTTTTTCTGTCCATCTTTGGCTCAAAACATGACCTCAAATCCCAGTTTAGCAACGGTATTTCCACTCAATTCGCTAAGCGTCTTTGAAGCCAAAGGACAAGATGCACTGACCTTTCTTCAGGGGCAGCTGACCAATGACATCGTAGCGCCGGGGATCGGCCAATCTCGCTTGGCAGGTTATTGCACGGCTCAGGGGAGATTACTTGCGACCATGGTGTTGGGACAAGTTCCGGATACTGAGGAGATGCCGACAGTCAGAGGCATCATGCGTGCCGACATTTTGACAGCCGTTTTAAAACGATTGTCGATGTTTGTCTTACGCGCAAAGGTAAGCTTGCGCGCAGAGGCTTTACACGTTGCAGGGGTCTGCAAACATAGCAGTCATCTAGAGGCAATGGTGGCAGCGCTTGGTCATCCCTTACCTCTTGCAGAATGGGAAACGTTTTATACCTCGACCGGTACCTGGATTGCGGCTCCTAGCGCTTTGAGCCATACCCTTGACAGCGAAGCCTTGCGTCGCTGGTGGTGGATAGCGGGTTCGGAGCATATTACCGCTATCGAAAAGCTTAAGTTAGGGTGGACTCAAGGAGAAGCAGCGTCATGGGACTGTATGGATATCCAAGCCGGTCTGCCATGGATTGAAGCGCGTACCCAAGATTTGTTTATCCCACAAACACTTAACCTTGAATTAATTGGTGGTGTGAGCTTTACCAAGGGCTGCTACCCTGGTCAGGAAATCGTGGCCCGCAGCCACTATCGCGGGACTGTCAAAAAACGTATGGCGCTCGGTCAGCTCGTACCGAACTGCGATCCTGCGCCCTTGCCTGGCTCAGATATTTTTGATGCCTCGCAGCCTGGACAAGCTTGTGGCCGATTGATTAATGTTTCGACCACTGAGGCTGAGGGTGAGTCAGCTCAATGGGTTTTATTTGAGTCAAGCTTTGAGGCGTATGACCGCCAGCAACTTCGAGCCGTTGATGACAAAGGCCCCGCGATTGAAACGGTCGCCTTACCATACACAACCCGATAGTGCTGACGAACTAGAGGAATGTGTGTCTTGTGACACACATTCAACGCTCATGCGTCGCGCTTGATCAATTCCACAATGCTAGAAAAGTCTAGCTGACCGTTTCCTTGTGCGCTATGGAGTGCAAACAAATTGCGCGCGAGCTCACCCAGTGCAATCACAGATCCCGTGCTGATTGCGGCTTCTGAAGCCAAGCCCAAGTCCTTGAGCATGAGATCTACCCCAAAACCGCCTGCATACCCTTTGGAAGCAGGGACGTTCTCCATGACGCCCGGCCAAGGGTTGTATTTTTCAATTGACCAGTTGCAGCCTGAGCTTTTTGAAATGATCTCAGAGAGAACCTTAGGGTCTAGGCCGTTGGCCACACCTAGCGCAAGCGCCTCTGCTGTTCCCGCCATTGCGATACCCAACAACATATTATTGGCAATCTTTGCGACTTGACCTGCACCTGCACCACCTGCGTGAAAAATATTTTTACCTATTTTTTCAAGAATGGGTCTTGCACGCTCGAGGTCGTTCGTTTTGCCGCCCACGATAAACGTCAAAGTACCCGCGATAGCGCCACCTGTTCCACCTGAAACCGGAGCATCGATCATACTTAACCCCAATTGCTCGGCTGCGAAGGCAACTCGACGCGCGCTTTCGGCTGCAATGGTGCTGCAATCAATCACAAGGGCGTTTTTAGGACATTGCTTGAGCAGACCTGTTTCACCCAGGTAAAGCGATTCGACATGTTTGCTTGCAGGCAACATTGTGATGACGATTTCTGCATGTTCGACGGCTTGAGCCGCAGATGAGGCGCGTTGAGCCCCCTGCTCGACCAGCATTGCAACAGGATGCTCCACCAAATCAAATACCTTGAGTGTGTGTCCCGCTTTCAAAAGGTTGGCAGCCATGGGGGCGCCCATATTACCTAAACCGATAAAGGCAATCTTGCTCATGTTGACGCTCCTAGACGATACAAAGGGTGCTGTTCTGCTGGAAAAGGAAGTGAAAAGAATTTTTTAACCCATTGCTCGTCAGCTTGTGCAAGCGTGGGTGGATTCCATTTGGGTTGTTTATCTTTGTCAATCAGCAAGGCACGTATACCCTCGGCAAAATCACCGTGTGCGGCGGCCATCAGTCCAGCGAGCCACTCAACACGATAGACCTCTGCCAAAGACAGGAGCTTGTTATGTGAAAGGAGTGCGAACGTTAAACGCGCAGAGCCAGGAGAGCCATGCGCTAGCGTTTTAGCGGCCCGTTGAAGCCAAGGATCCTGATGCTCGGCTAATTTTAAAATGCCATGTACGATTCGCTCAAGATCTACGCCACCACACAACTGACGGATCAAAGGAAAGTTGTCCTGCAAGGGTTTATTTGCAGAATCAGGGAGAGTGTGAAGGCTTGAGAGCAAAAGGTGAAGTTGATCGTGATTACTGGCCAGGTCTTCACGCTCGGCATCCGTCAACGATAAGACAGTCAGTTCAGAAACATTTTTCCAAGATTGCGTCGTTAAACTCTCTTTGAGAGCGTTCCATTCATCCCGATGAATATGGTAGTCCGCCATGCCGGCAAATAGTGCGTCATTTGCGCCAAGTTGAGCACCCGTCAGTCCGAGAAACAAACCTACATTACCCGGAAGTCGATTGAGGAGCCACGTCCCCCCTACGTCAGGAAAGAGGCCGATTGAAATTTCAGGCATCGCCATGCGTGTCGTTTCAGTCGCCACGCGATGGCTGGCTCCCATCATGAGTCCCATGCCTCCACCCATCACGATACCGTCGCCCCAAACGAGGATGGGTTTTGGATAGGTATGAATACGGTAGTCCAACGCATATTCTTCAGCGAAAAACGTTGCGGCATAGGTGTTGTTGACTGCAAGACCTGAAGTATTTTCAGTCATGCTGTGATGAAGTGAGTGCAAATCGCCGCCAGCACAAAAGGCTTTGTCTCCAGAGCCTTTTAGAATCACAAGAGCGATAGAAGCATCTTGCGCCCACTGATTCAGTCGTTGACTCAGAAGTCGGGTCATCTCTAACGAGAGGCCATTAAGAGTTTTGGGGGCATTGAGTTGGGCAAGTCCAATCTTGCTTTGACCCACACAAGACCATTCTTCGAAGATTACTAAATCTGTCGCATTATCTAACGCTGCGTTCATTTCAAATCTCCTCCTTTTTCTAATAATTGACGCGCAATGATGACGCGCATAATTTCATTCGTACCTTCTAGAATTTGGTGAACACGTGTGTCTCGCACGAGTCTTTCCAGTGGGTAATCCTTGAGATATCCATATCCTCCGAGCAGCTGTTGTGCATCTAAACACACAGCGAAGCCCGTATCAGTTGCAAAACGTTTGGCCATCGCACAATACGTTGAGGCATCCACGGCGTCAGTGTCCAGTTTGCACGCTGCAAGTCGAACCATTTGTCGAGCGGCAACGGTGTGTGTGACCATATCAGCAAATTTAAATTGCAAGGCTTGGAAATTGGTTAGGGTTTGGTTAAATTGTTTGCGCCCTTGCATGTAAGTTTTGGCTGTATCGATTGCGCCTTGTGCTGCACCCACTGAACAGCTTGCGATATTGATGCGACCCCCGTCTAGTCCTCGCATCGCGATTTTGAAGCCCTCGCCTTCTTGACCAAGTAAATTCTCGATGGGCACCTCCACATTCTCAAAACTAATCGCGCGCGTGCTTTGGCTATTCCATCCCATTTTGCGTTCTTTACGGCCATAGGTGATACCTGATGTATTTGCAGGCACGGCAAAGGCGGAAATGCCGCGCGCTCCGGCGGTACCTGTACGCGCCATGACAATTAAAAGATCTGTCTCGCCAGCGCCTGAAATAAATGCTTTTGATCCATTAAGGATATAGCGATCTTGCGCAAGTACTGCAGTAGATCGCAGTGATGCAGCATCAGAGCCGGCTTCTGGTTCAGTCAAACAATAGGAGGCAAGTTTTTCTCCAGTCGACAAAAAGTGTCCCCAGTCCCCGCGTAAACGCCGACTCCCCCACAGGCCAACCATCCACGTTGCCATGTTGTGAATCGTCAGAAAAGCCGTTGTCGATGGATCAATCGCTGCCATTTCTTCAAAGACTAGGCTGGCATCTAGACGTGATAATCCGAGACCCCCAATATCTGTAGAGGCATACAGGCTACATAAACCGAGTGTGCCCGCTTCGCTCAGTGCGTCGCGTGGAAATATTTCATCTTGATCCCAACGCGCGGCATGGGGAGCAAAGACACCTTCTGCGAAGTCTTTGGCAACCTGAACGAAGGCTTTTTGCTCTTCATTGAGCTCTATATCCATCCTCATCTCCTTTAGTCAGCCAAGGTTAGGCTCTCAATGAGCGACACTCACGACTGCGTCAGATCATTGACTGGCATTTTCTTTTTGATATTTCTGGTTTTTTCGCGGTGTGCTGCGCGTCGTCTTCTGGCGATTTTTGGATCAACTCGAAGCGAAGCATAAATTTCGACGCGATCATGGTCTTGAAGTTGTTGATGACTAGGGAAATGCTTTCCAAAAATCCCTACTGAAAGCGAAGCTAACGGACTTTCCGGGAAGTCCGCTAAATAACCAGCAGCAATAATGGATTCGGCGATCGTGGTGCCTACAGGTAATGAAAGCTGTCGTTTCCATAACTGCCCACCCTTTGAGGCAGCAACAGTTATATGGATAGTTTTGTCTGAGTTTGTAGGCAATATCACTTTATTCACTCGCCATAACAAACCTGCGCGCGTTGTGTAAAAGAGTCGATAAAACTCGTTGCGATTCGATTGAAAATAGGCCCAACCAATGTTTCAAGAGCACGGTTTGAGAACTCATAGTTCAATTTAAACAATACTTTACAGGCATCATCTGATAAAGATATGAACTCCCAATTGCCCGTTAATACAGAGAACGGGCCATCGACAAGTTGTAGAGCAATACTATTTGGATAGTGATGCGTGTTGCGCGTAGTAAAGGTTTGCTTGATGCCAGCTAGGGAAATAGTAATAGAGGCTTGCATGCCCTGCGCGTCCTTTTCAGACACAGTAGCACCGCCACACCACGGCATAAATTCAGGATATTTCTCGACATCTGCAACGAGGTCAAACATTTGGCGGGCACTGTATTGCAAAAGAACTGAACGCTCAACGGAATGCATTTTGAGTCACTATTAGCTAGAATGAGAGGATTTTACAGTTAGACGTTAATCTTAGGGAGCGTCTGTCAGCTTGAATAAAGCTGAACCTTATAAGGCTGAACCACATGAATCGTTTCATGTCTTTGCGTACAGCGTACGTAAACACGAGCAAGGCCTTTCTTTATGGTGTTTTTTGTTTTTTTATCATTCTCTCCGGATGTGCCTACATCGCTCAGTCTGCCGCAGATGATACAGATACTCAGCAATTGCCAGCCGCCCGCTTGCAAGCTGTGAGTATCTGGACTTCCATGCAGGACGGCTTTGCTTTAACGCCTCTTAATACCCCTATTGTTGCGCGTCAAATTCAGTACTACTCGATGAGTGGAACGCATCTTCAGCAATCCCTGACGCTTGCACGGCCTTACTTATACTTCGTTCTAGAGGAGGTCAAAAAGCGCAATATGCCTGCGGAGTTGGCCTTGCTCCCTTTTTTGGAAAGCAGTTTCAACGTGCGCAGGGCTAAGGGTCTCAATCCAGCTGGCTTATGGGGGTTGATGCCGGTAGCAGCCCGACATCTCAATTTAGAGAACACGCCGTTTAAAGATGAACGCCGCGACATTATTCGTTCCACGGAAGCGGCGCTAAATCTGATGCAAGAATTCTACGCAAAATACGGGGACTGGCACTTGGCGCTTGCCGCCTACAACTGGGGGCCTGGCAATGTGTCAAAAGCAATCGAGAACAATAAACGCAGAAAGCTTCCTATCGACTATCTCAGTCTGAATATGCCTGCAGAAACATTTGTATTCGTGCCTAAGCTTCTGGCTTTACGTCAAATTATAGAAAACCCCTCTAAGTTTAATGTCGCCTTGCCAGATATTCCCAATGCCCCATACTTTACAAAAATTGAAATCACTCGCGCCATTGATATTGCTGTTGTTTTAAAACTCGCAGATATTTCTATCGATGAATTTATTGATTTGAATCCCTCCTTTGAAAAGACATTTATCCCGGCAGGGAAAAATCAAATGCTATTGTTACCGGTCAATAAAGCAGCGTATTTTGAAAATCAATACAGTAAATATAATCAGCCACTTTCTCAATGGCGATCGATTACTGTTGATCAGCCACAAACGCTGGACGCGTTAGCAAAAAAATGGGGTGTTGATGCCAATCGGACGCGTCAAATGAATAACTTACGCATGGGAATAAGCTTGCAACCAGGCGCAATAATTGTTATTCCCAGACCAAGTATGAAAGATGACGCAGTTAGCGCACCGGAATAAGCGAAAGAGTATGCGGTGTCGTTCGCATCTGTAGCGCCCGGTCGGTAATCGCACGACTCGCCGAGTCAATCCAACTATCGGTAAATTGTGTGTAAGTTGCAAGGCGGACCGAACCAAAGTTAGGAAGATCTCTGACTCTGTCGGGTCTCATGAGCATGCGAAGTTGATCTTTTTGAAAAAGCATGTCAAATAAACATTCAAAATCATTTAAAAATGCATACTGATCTTTGAGTGTACAGGCTTCAAGTTCACGCTTTGCGACAACAGAAAGCGTTTTTCTATTCGCATCCGACGGCATCACATCGACGCCTCTGGCTAACTCAGAGCCTGTATAACGGCCTACTTCAAAGCCATCTATCTGCACTGCGTACCGCGAACTCTGAGCTAACCCTTGAATTCGCCATGTCAAACTCCTAAGTGCTTCTAATGACTTGTTTCCAAGAAGTTTGCTCTGCTCAGCGTTGTAGAGCATTGGAACGGGTGGTAAAGCACTCGCAACATTGATACTCGTACCGGAATTTTGGTCTAAGGTACTACGAATTTTTTGAATTTTTTTAGCATCAGAACTTACTTGGCGAAACTCGGTCTCAATGACGGATTGACGAACCGTACTGTCGATCACGCTTGGCTCGAGGTCCGCACCAATCTGACGTAAGAACTCTGCTGCCATCACAGCATGACCTGCAGCACTGGGATGAATACGGTCCGGAATCAATTTGAAATCAGGTTTTGCCGCAGCAGCATTTAAGGCCTGCTTCATTTGTTCATGCCATTGAATTTTAATGACATCTGATTTCACATTGTGTGTGCGCATTTCAACAACTAAACGATCAAGTTGTTTTTGGCGGTCCCAAAGTTTGGCTTGTGCAGGAGTACCCGCAGTATGCGTGGGTGTGGGTTCAACCCATATGATGCGTTGAACGCCGCCCTTTCTGAGTTGATCAATGATTGCATCCATATTTTGGATGAAAGCAGCATGCGGACTGCCCGCTGGATATCCCGCATCATTCATACCAAAATTGACAACAACGACTGATGGACGTTGAGACAAAACGTCTGCGTCTAGTCGATTTAATCCATTAAGTGCTGAGTGTCCACCGATACCAGCATTAATAAAAGTGAGGTTGAGGTCAGGTCGTCTCAAGAGAAAAAAGGCCTCAACATAGCGGCCGTAGGTGTGCGCCGCTGTGATGCTATCGCCTAACCAAACAATTCGATCACCCGGTACCAATAACAGTCCGTTAGTCGGACGTGGTCCGGTAGGAAGCTTTGGCACCTGAGCCTGTAAATCTGCAATTGACGACTGATTAGACGCTGGAGGAGAACTACGTTCTGTTTGTGCGCACGAAGCCATCGTAAAGCTGAGGCTTGAAAGTAGACTAATCAGCACAGCTCTGCCGCGCTGTGTAGACTTTACAGCGACCGTAAACATTGACGGGGACATAATACTCTCCTGATAATCGAAACTGTTTTGAAGCGCTGAGCAAAGCTATTGTGCCGCATTACTGGCAGTCGTAGATGTTTGCGATTTAGCTGCAGCATCTTCTTGCTGCTTAATATTACGTTTTTCAGCTTCCGTGAGCCAAGCTGTTGAAGTACCTCGCGCGACTTGACGCATTCTTTCCTGATGCGCGCCAGAGTTTGCAGTAATCGTCGCATTGACAAAGACCAGGTCAGTCACCCCAAACGTGTCCACGATGTCTTGAATATTGCGAGATACATACCGGTAATCCAGCACGACCACACGATCAAAATGAGGAAGTAAATATGGGGCGAATGCGTTGCCATAAGAGTTTTTCACTACAAGGGCTGTGCGGCCTGTCCCAGCGCTTGTATTAGAAACTAACAAAGGAATATCACCACCCAAGAAAACGATATAACCTCTACTTTTTTCTGCAAAGAATGGCTGAGCCACCGGTGATTTTTGTTGAGGGCCTGTATATTGTGTTCCATCGAAAGTCACTGTTGTAGGCACATAGTAATAAGATTCCTTATCCGCATTTCTTAATTCAGGCGCTTGTGTCAAGCTCCAAAACGATCCTGCGACACCTGGTACAGAGCGTTTACTAAAGCTGGATAGCTCAAGAGGTGTCACGCCGTTTGCTTTGGCCCAAGCCCGATAGGCGTAAAAAGCACCTAGCCCAGTCCAGTGATGATCTGATTTAAAAAATAACGCTTTATCTTGGTGTCCTTCCATTTCTGAAACGACATCTGCAAAACGTACTTCTGGGAGTAACGCTGCACGCAGGGCTGCGAGGTTTTTAGGTTCTGAGGTTGTACGTGCACGCGCAGCCGGAGGTAAATAAAAATGACTGCTTGTAGGTGTCACCACTACAGTAGTGGTCATACCGGGACGTTTGTTAGCGACCAAGTCAACCCATGTGTTGACTGCATTTGCATAACCCTGCGCGCCGCGGTCAGTCCCTTGAAACATAAAAAGCGCTTGACCTTCATGTAACAACACGCCACCCACTACATTCAGAGGCTTAGTCTGTGTAGCTTCGAGTGGTGGTAATTGTTTTGCCGCAGTAGGTTTAGCTGGCGTGGTCTCGACTGTCACAGGATTAGTTGCTGAAGGTTTTATCTCGACAGGCGCAGAGAGAACAGGCGTCAAAACCTGAGAGCTTGTTGCAGAGTCAAGGTCTTTATCTTGATCAGCATTCAAATTTGATGGAGGCGTTTTGGCAGGTTGCTCAGTGAAGGCAGTCGTGTTGACGAGAGCGATTTCGGTGCTTACTGGTTTATTCGTTGCTTCAGACGAATTGGGCTCTGTAGCTTCCTGAGCTTGAACAGTCTCCTTTAGCGCAGGTGTATCTGTCACACTTGCCCATTGGCTGACGTCTTCAAAACCCGTGTCGGCACCTTTGACTTGAATAACGCGATCACCCGTATGAAAGCCACGGTAGGCACGAATGGCAAATGCCACTTCAGTGAACCAACCTCTTACTGGAAAATGATCTGCGACATATTTTTCAATATCCCTGGAATAAGAGCCATCTAAAAGGGACTCTGACGTCAGGGCCGGCCAGCTAGCGAGACGACGATTTTCAAGCTCAGAAACCGACTTGTTAACATCCAGAGTCAGTGCAAAAAAAATGCCCAATACACCCACAAGTCCAACGACAATCAGCGAATGAAATGCGTGATGTGTCGAGCGTATAGTCTGAGCGGGGTCGAGGCGTTCTGTCATGACTAAAAACGGAAATATAGAAATGGGTTGTAGCTCTGACCTACTAACAAGGCCGTAGAGGTTAAAAGTAAAAAAATATCCGTCACAAGTAAAACAGCGGTCTGTGTGCGTGACGGCCATAGACTCAAGCGCAACCAGTGAAATTTATTTTGTAGCCACTGTCCAACAGGCATACACCACAGAACTGCAATCGCAATCCATACAATATGCGTAGTGAGGTCATCCGTGGTAGATGATCCCATTAATGAATTTACATTGATACCGAAAAGTATTTTGAAAAAAGCCATTAACAATGAAAGATCTGTAAAGTAAAACATTGCCCAGCCAAGCGTCACAACCAACATCAAATAAAAATGACTGAGAGCAACGGGCAAAGCATTTAGCAAACGTTCAATAAACAGTCTCTCGAGTGCAATCCAGACACCAAAATAGAGGCCCCAAAGCATAAAATTCCAACTCGCACCATGCCAAAAGCCAGTTAAAGCCCAGACAATGAATAAATTACGCCAGGCCCAACTTTTATTTCCTCCGAGCGGTATATAAACATAATCTCTAAAAAATGTACCCAACGATATATGCCATCTTCGCCAAAAATCAGTGACTGATTTAGCAATATAGGGATAGTTAAAGTTTTCTCGGTAATGAAAGCCAAACATCATACCCAAGCCAATCGCCATATCCGAGTAAGCAGAGAAATCAAAATAAATTTGAAGCGTAAACATCGCTAAGCCCAGCCAAGCATCCGCTGTAGACAGCGTTGTGAGGTCACCGCCCAAGGTTCGTTGCGCCCATTCTCCGGCAACGTTTGCGATAAAGACCTTTTTAAACAAGCCGATACAGACGCGATGCAATCCTTGGCTAAAGTCACTCCAAGTATGAATCCTATTATTTATCTCATTGGCAATGTGCACATATCGCACAATCGGACCGGCGACGAGTTGATGAAAAAGGCTGACATACAACAGAAAGTCAAAAAAGCGGCGTTGTGCCCTCACCTCACCGCGATAGACATCCACAACGTAGGAAAGAATCTGAAACGTGTAAAAAGATATCCCAATTGGGAGCGCAAAGCCTGGGTTGTTTAAGCCAGTAATAAATGCATAATTTATGTTGTCGACGATGAAATCACTGTATTTGAACGTGGCTAACAAACACAAATTAACCAATACAGCAAAGACCAACGCTATTTTTTTTCCTGTTATCGTTTTTGCTTGTTCGACCCAGAGGCCGACTAACCAACCGACCCCAGAACTCACAACAAGCAGCGCCACCCAGATGGGTTCACCCCAACCATAAAAAAAGAAACTAGCAGCAACTAAAATAAAATTTTGAGCTTTAGTTGCATGCGCCCGAGACAAGTTAGCGCCCGCTTCTACGCTGTTGCGAATCCTCGAACCTATCAAATAGTAGATAATGAGACAGACTGGTAAAAAAAGGTATAGAAAAACCAGTGAGGAAAAAACCATGTCAGCCTAGTTTCGACTTTGAAGTACACGCATCTTGCCTATGCGCTGTGATTTTTAATTGAAATAATTAATAACCAGAATTTTAACGATTAAAAGTTAATATTGAGTGTTTTAGAGCAGTTACTTTCTAATTTATGAGAGCCGGAACTGGTTTTGTTGCAATTGCGTCAATGACGCAGGGAGCTTATGAGTATTATTGAAAACCGAAAGGCCTTCCACGACTATACAGTCGAGGAGCGCTTTGAAGCAGGACTTGTTCTTCAGGGTTGGGAGGTAAAAGCCATCCGAGCTGGCCGAGCACAACTCAAAGAAAGCTATGTAGTGGTCTTGGACGGTGCTTTGTGGCTGCTTGGAATGCATGTTAGCCCTCTTCACTCTGCGTCTACACACATTCTTCCCGATGCAATGAGGACACGCAAACTCCTGCTCAAGGGCGAAGAAATCAGCAAACTAATTGGCAAGGTCGAACAGCGTGGTTACGCACTGGTGCCCATTAACTTGCACTTTAAAAATGGCCTGATCAAACTAGATTTTGGCTTAGGGAAAGGAAAAAAACTACACGATAAGCGCGATGCTGCGCAGGAAAAAGACTGGGCACGTGAAAAAGAGCGTCTGATGAAACACGATACCCGCACACGCGATTAGTGTTATTGAGTCATAGTGTTTGGCCCGTCTTGCGTGGACGGGCCAAATCGGATCAATAAGCGAGTTTTTTCCAAGTCTCAACAACGGTGTCCGGGTTGAGTGACATCGACAAAATCCCCTCCTCCTTGAGCCAGATCGCGAAATCTGCATAGTCACTGGGTCCTTGGCCACAAATTCCAACATACTTATTTGCTTTCAAGCATGCTTGAATGGCACGTCTAAGCATGAATTTGACTGCCTCGTCGCGTTCATCAAAATCAGCCGCAAGTAGTTCCATTCCAGAGTCTCTGTCTAGCCCAAGCGTCAATTGAGTCATGTCATTCGAACCAATTGAAAAACCGTCAAAATGCTCTAGAAACTGTTCCGCCAAAATTGCATTAGATGGCACTTCGCACATCATGATGATACGTAGACCATTTTCTCCGCGCATCAGGCCGTGTGAAGCGAGAAGTTGAATGACACGTTCAGCCTGTTTGACTGTTCGTACAAACGGCACCATGATTTCGATGTTGGTGAGGCCCATTTCATTTCGCACACGCTTAAGTGCCTCACACTCCATTTTGAAACATTCTGCAAAATCTGTAGAAATGTATCTTGATGCGCCACGAAAGCCCAGCATTGGATTTTCTTCTTCGGGCTCATATCGAGAGCCCCCCACCAGCTTGCGATATTCGTTTGATTTAAAGTCCGACAATCTGACGATGACAGTTTTTGGGTAAAAAGCTGCTCCAATCGTTGCGATGCCATCTGCAAGTTTTTCAACAAAAAAAGCCCGTGGGCTAGCATGACCACGTGCAGCCGACTCGACGGCAATTTTGAGTTCTGCATCCACATTTGGATAATCCAAAACAGCTTTTGGATGAATGCCGATAATGTTGTTAATGATGAACTCAAGGCGAGCGAGTCCGACACCATCATTAGGAATCTGAGAAAAATCAAATGCAAGCTGTGGATTACCAACGTTCATCATGATCTTTAAGCCCACGTCAGGCATTTCGCCGCGTCTGACTTCTTCGATCTCAGTCTCAATGAGGCCATCGTAAATCCTACCCTCATCACCCTCCGCGCATGACACAGTGACTTGCTGAGCTTCTATGAGTCGGTCAGTCGCATCTGCGCAGCCTACAACGGCAGGTATACCTAGCTCGCGCGCAATAATCGCTGCATGACATGTGCGACCGCCGCGATTCGTCACGATAGCAGCGGCTCTCTTCATAACGGGCTCCCAATTCGGGTCCGTCATGTCAGTGACAAGGACGTCACCAGGCTGAACTTTATCCATTTCAAAGAGGTCGGTCACAATGCGAACAGGACCCGAGCCAATTTTTTGGCCAATCGCACGACCCGTCACAATCACTTCACCTGTCGCTTTAAGACGATAGCGCTGTTGGACATCGTGCTGCGTTTGTTGGGATTTGACTGTTTCAGGCCTTGCCTGAAGAATGTAGATTTTCCCATCTACGCCATCACGACCCCATTCGATATCCATTGGACGCTGGTAATGTTTTTCAATAATGACTGCATAGCGAGCAAGCTCTATTACCTCATCATCTGACAAAGAAAAACGGTTACGCTCAGATACAGGGACATCTACCGTGCGCACGGCGCGACCCTCGGTACGTTCGGAATCAAATTCCATTTTGAGTAATTTCGAGCCAATACGACGATTGACGATGGGGTAGTGACCAGACGCAAGAGTTGGTTTAAATACGTAAAATTCATCTGGGTTGACAGCACCTTGCACGACGGTCTCACCCAAGCCGTATGAAGAGGTAATAAAGACAACATCTTCAAAACCCGATTCAGTATCCAAGGTAAACATCACACCTGCGCTACCCTTGTCCGAGCGAACCATGCGCTGAATGCCCGCAGATAGCGCTACATCTGCATGGGCGAAACCCTTATGAACACGATAAGAAATCGCACGATCGTTATAAAGCGAAGCAAACACGTGACGGATTTTATCTATAACGTCCTCAAAACCAACGACGTTGAGATATGTTTCTTGCTGACCAGCAAATGAGGCATCGGGGAGGTCTTCAGCTGTGGCAGAGGAACGCACAGCGAATGAACCGTTTCCAGCGCTATCTAATTTAGCAAAAGCGGATTTGATATCTAGGTACAGCTGCTCTGGGATGGGCGCCTCTACAATCCATTGGCGAATTTCTGCGCCTGCGACGGCGAGCTCACGAACATCCTCTGGATTGAGTGTTGAAAGACGATCGGCAATACGCTTGTCCAGTCCTGTACCAGACAAAAAGTCTCTAAAAGCTTGGGCAGTTGTGGCAAAGCCCCCTGGAACGCGTACACCAGCATCTGCAAGCTGGCTGATCATTTCGCCTAAAGAAGCGTTCTTTCCTCCGACAGAGTCAACATCCGACATGCGGAGCTGCTCAAAAGACACGATATATGACATGGATGTCACCCTATAACAATGTAAGAAAGCGAGTTTGGTTAAGACTGCATTCGCCGATCATTCATTCAATGAGATGATGAAGCTTGAAAAAAAGCATGCACTAGCCAAACTTGCCTGAACTGTCTGTGGGTGACCAATATTGTTTGTCGATTGATGCACTGCATTATACTACCCGAACATAAGACTCCAGATCAATTTCATGACGACGCCCGCGACCGAACGCACTGTTTTTATTATCTCTGATGGCACAGGGATCACTGCAGAGACGTTCAGTCATTCTGTTTTGTCTCAGTTTGAGTCCGTGACCTTTCGTCAAGTGCGTGTTCCTTTTATTGATACCGTTGAAAAGGCGGATACAGTCGTGCAACGCATCAACCGATGTGCTGCAGATCAAGGCACGCCTCCCATTGTTTTCACAACGCTTGTCAATCCTGATGTGCTGAGTCGCGTCAAACTCGCTCAAGCATTATTTTTAGACTTGTTTGGTGCTTTTGTAGAACCTCTTGAAAACAACCTCGGCATCAAATCGAGTCATTCGATTGGCAAGTCTCATAAAGACGTCAGTTCAACGCAATACCGTAATCGAATTGAAGCGATCAATTTCAGCCTTGCCCATGATGATGGTCAATTTGTATCCGGACTGGCGCAAGCTGATGTCATTTTGGTAGGCGTTTCACGCTGCGGAAAGACACCGACTAGCCTCTATTTGGCCATGCAATATGGTGTGAAAGCAGCAAATTTTCCACTCATTCCAGAAGACTTCGAAAGAAGTGCTTTACCTTCGACGTTGATGCCTCATCGCTCAAAACTATTTGGTTTAACGATCCAGCCAGAGCGCTTGACGGAAGTTCGGCACGAGAGACGCCCTGACAGCTTGTATGCCTCTTTACCGCAGTGTCGTTATGAAGTGGCTGAGGCTGAGCGTTTAATGCGCCGTGAATCCATTCAAATGCTCTCGACGACAACCAAATCAATCGAAGAAATTTCAACAACAGTACTTCAGGAAGTCGGCTTAGATCGCCATTCTGCTTACTAACGCTCAGGATTTATTTGTTAAAACTGTGCTGCCGTCGCTGCTCAAATAGGCACACACCCGAAGCAACGGTCACATTGAGTGACTCCACAGCTTTGTCGTGAATGATTTTGACACGTATGTCCGCACGTGAAAGCAATGAATCTATCACGCCCTGCCCTTCATTACCAAACACCCAGGCGGCCTGTTTTGGTAAGTCAGTTTTATAGAGATCTTTGGCGTCCTCTAACGTCGTCACAATGAGTGGGATCGCCAACGCTTCTGTCAGCGATATCAAGTCAATCTGTTCGTGAAGTTTCAAGACAAAGTGCGCACCTTGCGCGCTACGCAACACCTTTGGTGACCACAATCCAGCAGTGCCGATGGAGGCAAATACCCGCTTGATACCTGCAGCTGCGCAGGTACGTAATATTGCACCGACATTACCCGGATCCTGAAGGCGATCAAGCATCACGATTGACTCAGATATCTTCTCTGGTATGGGATGGATGGTTGGTTGCGCGACAAATAAAACGCCTTGATCTGTATCGACATTTGAAAGATTCCCTAGCAGAGACCCAGACATCGTGATACACACATCGGGATCGAGTTTGTCGATCAAACCTGTTAGATGTGCTTGACCCACGCGTTCAAGATCAAAAATTGCATATTTGGGTTGTTTGCCCATTGCAAGCCAAGATTCGCAAAGATTGACGCCCTCAAGTAAAACAGGCTCATCACGTCTACCGGCGCTAGATTGCCATTTATATAGTTGCTTATAAAGGGGATTGGCGCGTGACTCGATATGTTTCATTTTGATTCCAAACAAGCGCGCACCGGTGCAAAACTGCGACGGTGCACTGGACTCGGGCCATGCTGCTTGAGTCGTGCCAAATGTAATGCTGTGCCATAGCCTTTGTGTTGATCAAAGGCATACTGAGGATAGAGCAAGTGTAAGCGTTTCAGGTCCTCATCCCGAGCAGTTTTTGCCAGAATAGATGCTGCAGAGACGGCAGGGACGAGCGCATCACCTTTGACGATTGTTTGCACACGACAAGATAATCGAGGGGACTGATTGCCGTCCACCCAGGCAAGTTCTGGTTGAGTAGATAAACTCTCAACTGCGCGCTTCATGGCAAGCAATGTCGCTTGCAAAATATTAAGTTGATCAATTTCTTCGACCGTAGCGATTGCGACAGACCAACATAAAGCATGTGTCTTAATTTGTTGTGCCAACAACACCCGTTTCTTTTCAGAAAGAGTTTTAGAGTCCGCAAGTCCTTCAATACGGTGTCGATGATCCAAGATTACAGCTGCGGCATAAACATCTCCCGCTAGTGGCCCTCTGCCCGCCTCATCCACACCTGCAGCGTTGACATTGACCTCACAATTTGCATCAAAAATATTGACTTGAGATGGACGCGCAGGTGGTGTTGTCATGATCGCGTCATTTAAATGTAAGTTTGCTGCATCACGGACTCGATCGCTTGCGCTACCCGTGCAGGGGTATTGCAACGCAGAGTATGGTGCATTTCAGTAAAGCGGCTTCGTATTAATTCACAGCGATTGTCATCTTGCAATAAATTTGACAGCTCTCGCGCGAGATTGTCGGGTGTCGCATCTTCTTGAATGAGCTCTGGAACGGCAAAGTCATTGAGTAAGACATTTGGCAAACCTACCCATGGCAGATAGGGACGTTGTTGACCCGACTTCCAAGCCATAATTTTTCTAACGAGGGGTGAAACAGCGTAGGAAATCACCATCGGCTTTTTAAAAAGAGCTGTTTCAAGGGTTGCCGTTCCACTTGCAACCAGTGCGATATCGCATGCTTCTAGTACGGTCCATGCAATGGGGTCTGCAACGCCACTCAAATGAAGGGGCGCCATGACTGTCTGTAAATTTTTGACTGGAAATACATTTAAAAACTGTTGGAACTCCGCGGCTCGATGTGTATTGACCATTGGAACTACAAATTGAAGAGAGGAATCTTTTTTTTGTAATTTCTGAGCTGCCTGTAAAAAACGTGGTGCGAGGAGTTTAATTTCGGAGGCTCTGCTGCCAGGCAAAATTGCAATAATACGGGCATGCTGAGGCAGTCCTAAACGTGTCCTCGCAGCATACTGATCTGGCTCCAGAGGGATTGAATCCGCCATCGGATGTCCGACATAAGTAACTGGAATGCCTTCCTTTTTGTAAATTGCTTCTTCAAATGGAAAAAGCACTAGCATGTGCGACACGGCTTCTCGGATGAAATGAATTCGCTCATAGCGCCAAGCCCAAATGGAGGGGCCGACAAAGTGCACTGTTGGTATACCTTGACGACGCAAGCGATGTTCTAAGCGCAGATTGAAATCTGGTGCGTCAACACCGAGAAAAACAGCAGGAGGATCACGCAGCCATCGATTTTTAACATCACTATAAATACGAATAAGCGCTGGCAGACGCTTTAACGCATCGACATAACCAAACACACTCAGTGCATGCATTGGATGCCACACGTCTAAACCGGCCTCAGCAAGATGGGGCCCACCTATGCCTTCGGGTTTGACTTGCGGGTCTGCGCGTTTGAGACCGGCCAATGCCTTTGCCGCGATTAAATCGCCCGAGGGCTCGCCAGCAACTAGCCCGAGCCGCCAAGTCATGGGCGAATGATGCCCCGAGCACTCGACTCAACAAAGTCTAGCAGTGGTTGCAAGGCAGCCGAAACGTCGGGCTCTTTTTGTTGTCGATCACGAATCTCAATGCACGCATCACTGAGGGAAAGTCCACGACGATAGATCAGCTTGTACGCATCACGCAAGGCACTGATCGACTCTGGACTAAAACCTCGACGCTTAAGTCCTTCGACATTAATGCCAACGGGGATGCAAGGATTACCAGAGCCCATGACATAGGGCGGAATATCCATGTGCAAAGCGCTCTGACCGCCAGTCATACTGTGCGCTCCGATTTTGCCAAACTGATGAACAGCTGCGAGTCCGCCTACGATGGCCCAATCGCCGATGTGGACATGACCACCCATTTGTACGCCATTGGCCAAAATAGTATGACTGCCGATTTGACAGTCGTGCGCAATATGAACATAGGCCATGATCCAATTGTCAGAGCCCATACGCGTAACACCCACATCTTGAACCGTACCAGTATTGATGGTGACGTACTCGCGGACCATATTTCGATCACCAATTTCTAAGCGTGTGGGTTCGCCGGCATATTTTTTATCCTGAGGCATACCGCCGACAGAACAAAACCGATAAAAATGATTTCCCTGGCCAATATCAGTATGGCCGTCTATGACGCAGTGCGGTCCTACAATCGTATCGGCACCAATGATGACGTGAGGCCCAACAATTGAGAAGGCTCCCACAGAAACAGAGGGGTCTAATTGGGCATTTGGATCGATGAGAGCGGTCGGATGGATCAGCGCAGTCATTTATTTTTCCATTGGTCTGATAGCGCACATCAGTTTGGCTTCTGCGACTTCTTGACCGTCGACAAAAGCATGGCCTTGGTATTTACAAATCGTTCGGCCGAGACGTTCCGCGACGACTTCGATATGTAATTGATCCCCAGGTAAAACAGGTTTGCGAAAACGAGCACCGTCGATACCGACAAAGTAATAAAGAATTTCTTCGTCTTTGGGCTTTAGCCCCGTTTCGTCTGCAAAGGAAAAAATTGCAGCGGCTTGAGCCATCGCTTCTAGGATCAAGACCCCAGGCATCACAGGGTGATGTGGGAAATGACCCGTAAAAAAAGGCTCATTGATTGAAACATTTTTAAGCGCCTTAATAGACTTACCCGGCACCATTTCAATGACTCGATCGATGAGTAACATTGGGTAACGGTGTGGAAGCCGTTCGAGAATACTTTTGATATCGAGTTGCATCACTTATCCTGGGCGCTTCTTACAATTTAAAGAAATAAAGCCATCATAGTCAATATTCAATTGACGGTTTTTTTACGCATCGCGCTCAAGGGCTTTGAGACGTTTGCGTAATGAAGACAAATGGCTAATGACTGCTGCATTACGTTGCCACTCTTTGTGTTCAGCGAAGGGGTAAACGCCTGAGTATCGGCCGGGGGTATCGATGCTCGAAATGACACCCGTTCCTCCGGAAATATGCACATCATCACAGATGACAAGATGACCTGATATACCAGCCATTCCGCCGATCGTGCAACGCGCACCCACGATAGTCGACCCTGCAATGCCCACACATGCTGCAATTGCAGTGTGAGCGCCAATTTGGCAGTTGTGACCAATCATGACGTGGTTATCGATCTTTACTCCATCGGCAACGATAGTATTGTCAAGTGCACCTCGATCAATCGTTGAGTTGGCTCCAATCTCTACATCATTACCAATCAGTACGACGCCCAATTGTGGGATTTTTCCCCAAGCGCCTTTTGTGAGGCTAGGATCAGGTGCAAAGCCAAAGCCGTCTGCCCCCAACACCACGCCGCTATGAATGATGGCGCGATCACCTACTTTGACGCCATAATAAATAGAGACATGTGAGTACAGCACCGATGAGGCCCCAATTTCAACATCGTCTCCAAGAATACATCCGGCGCCGACCTGGCTCATGGCCCCAATCAAGCATCTTGCGCCAATCACAGCATGCGGACCAATGCATGCACTTGGATCAATCTGAGCAGTCGGGTCAATGATGGCGGACGGATGGATGCTCGGCTCGTACGCTGGACGTCCAGCCCATTCAAACCATTGAGCAATCCGTGCATACAGCAGATAGGGATGCTTGCAAACAACCCTTGCGAACAAAGGTGGGGGCACAGCTTGTGCAAGCATTTCCTCAATTTCAGGCAGTACGATGACCGTGCAGGCTCGGGTCTGAGCCAATTGATCGAGGTATTTTGGATGAACGATAAAGGAAATCTCAAGCTCAGCGGCCTGTGCGAGAGAACCTAAACCTGCGATACGGGGGTCTGTATGAACGCCCGCACCAGGCACCACGCGCTGTACCAAGCCACCAGGTACAGCGCGAAGAAGATCAGAAAGGATGGGTGCCCGTGTCGGGTCTAACAGAACGGGCATAAATATATTTAGTTATTTTGCGCCAAGTGCTTGTATGACTTTTTCGGTAATATCAGCGCGAGGATTAACTGTAACGGCATCTTGCAGAATCATATCGTAATCTTCTTTTTCTGCGATACGCTTGATTGCAGCGTTTGCACGCTCAATAATTGTAGCGAACTCTTCGTTGCGACGGCGATTAAAGTCTTCTTGCAACTCTCGGCGCTTGCGCTGCAGATCAGCGTCAATATTAGCAAGTTCACGCTGACGTCTGTTTCGGTCTGACTCAGACAGCACAGGTGCATCTTTTTCAAAATTCTGCGCTGCGGTGCGAAGGCTGTTTCCCAAACGTTGAATTTCCTCTTCACGTTTTTTAAATTCAGCTTCAATTTTTGTTTGCGCTGCTTTGGCAGGAGCGGAATCTCTCAAAATCCGTTCGGTGTTAACGAAACCAATTTTTGAACCTTGCGCTCGGACAGCCGTGCTGAAAGTCAGCGCAAATACTAAACATGTCAGCACAATCATCCAGACCAGTGATTGACGAGCAAAACCTTCAAATGAAGTGCGCATTTGAACTGGGGAAATAAAGGATGAAACCATTATGTAACTCTCACGAAAACAATAAATACAAGTTGATATTGTGCCACTAAATTAAAGGGGAAAACGGATCAGAATCCTGTGCCAATCTGAAACTGGAAGATTTGAGTGTTATCGCCAGATTTAGCGTTTAAAGGTCTGGCAAAGGACAATTGGAGGGGGCCTAGGGGTGAAATCCAAGATAAGCCAATACCAGCAGAGTATCGCATTTGACCAAAATCAATCGCGGTATCGTTACCATAGCCATCCGTGCCAAAAACTTGACCACCATCAGCAAAGGCAAACCATCGCAAAGATCTATCCTGTTGGGTACCAGGGAAAGGAAGGTAAAACTGTACATTGCCGACAACGCGCTTGGAACCACCCAAATACGTCCCTGAAATAGGATCTGTTGGGCCTAACGAGTTTTGTGAATAACCTCTGACCGTTCCAATACCGCCAGCGTAAATATTCTTAATGATTGGATAAGGTAAATCAGTTTTATAACTATTACCAAAGTCAAACATTCCGTTGAGTGCGAGTGTAAAGTCACGACCAACAGGGATGAAAGTCTGATGTTGAGCACCAAACATGTAGTAATCGAGACTACCAGTACCGACATCGAGTTTTAAGCGGGTAAAGGAGCCTTTTGTCGGGCTCAGCGCACTGTCTCGCGTATCCTTAGCCCAACCTGTGTTTAAGATCGCAGCAGTAGTCGTATCTCCGTAATCCCTCACGTATTCGCGGTAAGCAAGAGGAGAGTTGTAATACAGACCGATTGTATTACGCTCGAGACTAACACCTAAAAAGATTCTATCAAACTCAGTGATGGGTACGCCAAAGTTCAGGCCTAGGCCTCCTGTTGTGACTTTGTAGTTACCGGGGTTGTTTGAGTAAGGCGTCACCGTACGGTAGTAAATAGAAGACGTGCGACTGACACCATCATTGGTAAAATATGGATCAGTGTGGGCTAACACTGCGGTTCGATTTGAGGCGCTCGTATTGAGGTTAAGCGTCAGATTGGTACCGCTACCAAACACGTTTTCCTCAGAGATACCAGCCGATAAAATCACACCATCGACTTGCCCGTAACCTACGCCGAAATTCAACATACCTGTGGGTTTTTCTTCAACATTCAAGCTGATGTCAACTTGATCAGGAGAGCCTGGTACAGGTTCGGTCGCGACTTTAACTTCTTTGAAATACCCTAAACGGTCGAGACGATCTCGTGAAAGTTTGATTTTGCCAGCGTCATACCAAGCAGCCTCAGGCTGACGGACTTCACGACGAATCACTTCATCTTTTGATCTGTGATTGCCGGCAATTTGAACTTGACGGACATAGACGCGACGATTGGGGTCGACGTAAAAAGTGACCTCAGCTGTTTGCTTTTCTCGATCCAATACGGGATTTGGATTAACGTTGGCAAACGCATAACCCAAGCCGCCTAAATAGTCAGTAATCCCTTTTGCAGTCGCATTTGTATTCGCTCCTGAAAAAATTTGACCTGCTTTTAACTGAATCAGCTCTTTGATCTCGCTTTCGAGCCCAAGTAGATCACCAGCTAACTTGACCTCTGATACGGTATAGGGTTTACCCTCGCTCACAGTCAATGTAATAAAAATTTCTTGTCGATCACCAGAAATTGAAACTTGAGGTGGCTCGATTTTGAATTCAAGATATCCACGGTCAAGATAGAAAGATTTGATGGCCTCGACGTCACGCTCTAACTTTTCACGAGAGTATTTGTCAGTGTCGGTATACCAAGTGAGCCAGCCCGGTGTCGTCAAAGACATAAGATCGCGTAAGCGTCCTTGGGAAAAAGCGGAGTTGCCGACAAAGTTAATTTCACGAATTTTCGAAACACCGCCCTCGAAGAGGTCAAAGTTGATGCCGACACGATTGCGTGGCAGGGGTGTAACGGTAGGAGAAACTTCGACTGAGTATTTACCTTTATTTAGATAGGCCTGACGAAGCTCAAATTGAGCTTGTTCAAGCATCGACTGATCAAAGACACGTCCTTGGGCAAAACCTACCTGTTTGAAATTACCAATAATGGTATCAGGCTCGAATTCCTTCATTCCAGTGAAAGTAATCGCAGCAATCGTTGGACGTTCTTGAACTGCGACCACCACGACACGGTTAGATGTTTGAATCCTCACATCCGCGTACAAACCGGTTGCGTAAAGTTTTCTGACCGACTCAGTTGCAAGATCTTCAGTAAATCTTTGCCCAACTTTAAAAGGCAATTGAGCAAAGATCGAACCAGGCTCAGTACGTTGCATACCCTCAACTCTGATGTCGCTCACCACAAAGGGCTCGAAAGCCATAACAGTCTGGGGGGTCATCAGCGATGCAATCAACAGCATCTGACATAGAGCAAGCGTCAGTAAACGCAGGCTTTTGTCAAACAGATAGGGCATTCGAGCGAGCATCCCGGGTAATCCTTAGTATTGAATGAAAAGTAATACGATTGCAGAAAAATGGATATCTGATTTTATGTCAGATTTGAGCTAGTTAAAAATACGAATTAAATCGTTAAATAATGCTAAGACCATCAGTCCTGCGAGCAGACTCACGCCAACACGCTGCCCCCACTCCATCACGCGGTCAGAGACTGGCTTGCCACGCACCATCTCTATGAGATAGTACATGAGATGCCCGCCATCTAGCATGGGAATCGGCAGCAGATTCAAGATTCCAAGGCTCACACTCACAAGTGCTAAAAAAGCAATATAGGCTGCCCAACCAATTTTGGCAGACTGACCTGCGTAATCAGCAATGGTCACAGGTCCGCTGATATTTTTGAGGGACACATCTCCGATCAGCATACGTCCCATCATTCGAAGTGAAAACCATGCCGTATCGAAAGTTTTGACTGCGCCCTGAATAAGACTATCAATGAGGCCATAACTCACATCCACCATCGGGACGTCTGTCCCGAGTTGGATACCGGCGCGCCCAACAATTTGGCCATTTTCCAAGGGATGAGCACTTGGTATGATTAAAAACTTAAGTCTTTCCCCATTTCGTTCAACACCTAGATCGAGGGGCTGACCCGCATTTTTTTGAATCGTTTGGACAAGAGTTCCAATATCTGGATGATGGGTGTCGCCTACACTAAGAATCAGATCCTGAGCGTTTAGCCCTGCGCGTTGAGCCACACTGCCATCAACCACTGATCGTACGATGGGGGGACCACCACCAAGACCCAAGCCAAGGTCTCTCATTGGATCGGCTTGAGAGGGGTCCGCTAGCGTTGGTAAGCGTAGGGTTCTCAGAAGTCGTGCACCGCCTTGATCGACAGTAATCGAAACCTCTCCTCCGTCAGCAAGCTTTTGAAGTAAGTTCCAGCGCAATTGAGGCCATGAATCAATGGAAGTTTGGTCGATCGCAACGACTTTATCCCCCCCCTTTAGTCCAGCGATGGCAGCAGGTGAGTTTGCTGTGGGAGCAGCCAAAATCGCTTCGGGCTCTTTAGTGCCAACAAAATTAATCAAGGCATATAAAAACACTGCCAGTATCAAATTAAAAATGGGACCAGCAGCAACAATCGCAAAACGCCTGTAAACAGGCTGAGACTGAAAACTGCTGCCTCTTGGATCTGGCAACTCTATTGGCTGTGTGACGGTGACTTGCGCGGAGGTAGATACCTTGGAAGTTGGTGCCAAATCGTCCTGATCCAGCATCTTGACGTAACCACCTAGCGGAATCACTGAGAGCGCCCATTCGGTGCCGTGCTTGTCGACACGCTTGATGAGAACGCGACCAAAGCCAACAGAGAAACGCAAGACACGCACACCGCACCAACGCGCCACCCAATAATGACCGAGTTCGTGAAAGGTGATGAGAACGCCAAGCGTCACAAAAAATGAGAGCAAAGTTGTGAGCATGTTTCTAGCCAAAAAAAACGTTAACGACCAAATCCATCAAAATACCTAAACTGATTACTGAGTCGTTAAAAAGGTAACCGCTTGAGAGCGCACCTTTTTATCAAGAGCCATCACATCTTCAAGTGAATACAACGAGCAAGTAGGCGTTCCAGCATGCCAATTCAACGTTGACTCAATCACGGTTGCGATTGAGGTGTAGGCTAAGCTACCTTCCAAAAAAGCCTCAACAGCGATTTCATTCGCAGCATTGAGTGCAATACATGCGCCCTGCCCGCTGCGTAAAGCATCGAAAGATAATTGTAAACATGGAAATTGTTTTAGATCGGGTTGCTCAAAATCGAGCCTTCCTGCTAGCGCTAGATCGAGTGATCCTACGCCGGAGGCAATACGGTCTGGAAAACCCAATCCATAAGCGATCGGTGTGCGCATGTCAGGGTGTCCCAGCTGCGCAAGCACGGAGCCATCCTCGTACTCCACCATGGAATGAACAACACTTTGAGGATGGATCACGACATTGATACGCTCGGCAGGCATAGCGAATAACCAATGCGCTTCGATCACTTCAAGACCCTTATTAAGCATCGTCGCAGAGTCTACGGAGATTTTTCTACCCATACTCCAGTTTGGATGCGCACAGGCTTGCTCAGCTGTCACGAGATGAAGCTCGTCCCAGCGTTTGGTGCGGAAGGGTCCACCAGAAGCCGTCAGCACTAAACGTCGAATACCTGCAGTGGGAACCTTAGGGGCACTTGCTCTCCCGTCGTGAGGTAAGCATTGAAAAATAGCGTTGTGCTCGCTATCTATGGGTAACAATTCTGCACCATTTTCACGCACTGCTGCCATAAATAAAGAACCTGCCGCAACGAGTGCCTCTTTGTTAGCAAGAAGAATTCGCTTACCCGCCTGAGCGGCGGCAAGTGCTGCAGGAAGTCCCGCCGCACCGACAATCGCAGCCATCACGATGTTTGTCTGGTTGTCAGCGGCGGTTTCAGCAAGTGCTTTAGCGCCAACACGAATTTCAGGCATGACAGCGTCTGAAGTCCAGCAAGATTTAAATAGTTGTGCAGTCTGATCAGTGGGAACGACAACAACTTTCGCTTTTGTATCTCGCGCTTGCACTGCTAGCTGTGCAATACGAGAGTGTGCAGACAGTGCGTACACTGTAAATCGATCAGGGTGACGCGCAATCACATCAAGCGTATTGATACCAATAGATCCGGTAGAGCCTAATATTGTGACGCTAAGAGTTTTCAAAATTTCAAACCCTGGGTAAGCATATAAGCTAAGGGTACAACTGCGACCACCGCATCAATCCGGTCGTAGACGCCACCATGTCCAGGCAAAAGTTGACTTGAGTCTTTAACACCTGCTCTTCGTTTGAGCAAGGACTCAAAAAGATCTCCACAGATTGAAAAGACTGCCAGCAATATAGAGAGTGCAATGACGCCTACCCATCCCCATTGACGGCTGAGCTCTGCAGCAAAGCTTCCTTGCCATTGCGCAGAGACAAGCATCCAAATCACAACACCAATAATCCCAGCAAATGCGCCTTCGCGGGTCTTACCTGGACTAATTGAGGGTGCTAGTTTGTGACGACCCAAAGCACGTCCAGCAAAGTAAGCGGCAATATCTGCGACCCATATGACGATCAGTAAAGATAGGACATAGGTGACCCCGTGCGTGAGATAGAGCAAAGCAAGAACGCCCCATGTCGCAAATAATGTGAGAAGTGCAAAAACACTCCAGGCAAAGGGTGCTGTGGGGGCACTTACCTGCGCGCGAAACAGCGCCGTACCCACTGCAAGAATCCAAAACAGTACGCAGATCCCGGCACTAAAATGAACGAGCTGTGTGCTAGAAAAATCCAAGTCCAGCCATGCAAAGCCTTGTCCCATTGTGAGGGTGAATAGCCCTATGCCAAACCACAATGGAAATTTTGATGACTGACCCAAGGTAAGTCTTGTCCATTCCCAACCGGCAACGCCACAGGTAAGCGCTAAAAAAGTCAAAAATGGCCAAGCCGAATCAAAAGATAACACGCCAGCCAAGATTGATAACAATACTAGGGCTGTGAGAATACGCTGTTTCAGCATTGATTCAGCTCGTTTTGTGAGGTTGAAGTTGTGCGCTTGTCCTTCCAAACCGTCGCTCACGCTGGCGATACCACTCAAACGCTTTATGCAACTCATCCGAATTAAAATCTGGCCAGAAGCAATCGGTAAAGAACAACTCAGTATAAGCGAGCTGCCAAATTAAAAAATTTGAAACACGTTGCTCACCACCCGTCCGAATAAACAAATCCGGTTCCGGAGCCCAAGACATCGACAAATGCTCAGACAGCGCAATTTCATTGATTGATGAGGGCTCGCGACCATATTCTGGATGCGCCAGCATCATTTTTTTCATTGCCTGCAAAATATCCCAACGACCGCCATAATTAGCAGCAATTGTTAGATGAAGTTGGTCATTGTGTGCGGTATTTTCCTGCGCTTGTGCAATCAGTTGTTGAAGTTTGGGTTCAAAGGCAGAAAGATCGCCAACGACGCGCAAACGCACACCCTGCTCAAGCAGTCGTGAGACTTCTCTTTCAAGAGCCTGCACAAACAGTCTCATTAGCAATGAGACTTCGTCAGCAGGACGGCGCCAGTTTTCAGAGCTGAATGCAAAAAGAGTGAGATATCGCACGCCTAACTTGCCGCAAGTTTCTACCGCAGCGCGAACAGACTGAACCCCTCTTGCGTGACCAGCAGTTCGGGGCAAAAGTCGTTTGGCAGCCCATCTGCCGTTACCATCCATGATGATGGCAACGTGCTTTGGAAATGCTGAAATAACAGGAATGTCGATGGTTGAGCTGATTGCCATATGAATGACGGATCAAACCGTCATGATCTCAGCTTCTTTTTGAACTATCAGCTTATCAATTTCAACGACGCAACGATCCGTCAACTTTTGAACGATATCTTGCGCACGACGCTCGTCATCCTCAGAAATTTCTTTTTCTTTTACTAGTTTTTTGAACGCTTCGTTGGCATCACGACGTAAATTACGTATGGCGATTTTGGCATCTTCGCCTTCGGATTTAACGACTTTATTGAGATCGCGACGACGCTCTTCTGTTAAAGCGGGCATGGGTACACGGATGCTGTCGCCCATTCCAACTGGGTTGAGACCAAGATCAGAATCGCGAATGGCTTTTTCAACAGCCGCGCCAAGATTTTTTTCCCAAACTGATACGCTCAATGTCCGGGCGTCCATCAGCGTCACGTTTGCGACTTGGCTGATAGGCACAGGAGAGCCATAGTATTCGACCTGAACGTGATCAAGAATCCCTGTATGTGCACGACCAGTACGAATTTTGGCAATATTCGCCTTGAGTGTCTCAAGGGATTTGCCCATACGACTTTCGGTAGATTGTTGAATGTCCGCGATACTCATATTGTTCCTTTACACGTGAACGAGGGTGCCCTCGTCCTCACCACTAACAGCACGTCTTAACGCGCCAGCTTTATTGATAGAAAACACTTTAATTGGTAGTTTTTGGTCGCGGCAAAGTGCGAAAGCTGTCGCATCCATAATTTCCAGACGCTTGACGATCACCTCGTCAAAACTGATGCGTGTGTAACGCGTAGCCGCCGGATCCTTATTTGGGTCCGAACTATAAATTCCGTCGACTTTAGTAGCTTTGAGTACAACCTCTGCACCAATTTCTGCTCCGCGAAGGGCAGCTGCAGTGTCAGTTGTAAAAAATGGATTGCCTGTTCCTGCAGCGAAAATGACGACCTTACCTTCTTCGAGGTAGCGCAAAGCTTTAGGACGAATATAAGGTTCAACAACCTGTTCAATATTGAGGGCTGACTGGACTCGAGCATCAACGCCTCGATGTTTGAGTGCATCCTGGAGGGCGAGTGCATTCATCACGGTCGCCATCATACCCATGTAATCGGCTGTCGCGCGATCCATACCTTGTGCACCTGGTGCAACACCACGAAAAATGTTGCCACCACCAATCACGATGGCAAGTTGCACGCCCATTGCTGCGACTTCGGCGACCTCGTCGGTCATTCTCATGATCGTGGCACGATTGATGCCAAAAGCATCATCACCCATCAATGCTTCGCCAGACAGCTTGAGGAGAACTCGTTTGTGCATTCTGCTGGTCATAGGGGGATCAATCCGGAGTGTTAAACACAAATAAAATTGTATGCGAAAGCCGGGCGGCCAATGCTGCGCCGCCCGGCTTAATCAACAAATTTAAGCGTTACCAGCGACCGCTGCAGCAACTTCGGCAGCAAAGTCGCTGGTTTTCTTTTCGATACCTTCACCCACAACAAATAGGGAAAACCCTGTGATGGCGGATGATTTCTCTTTTAGCATTTGAGCAACAGTTTGCTTGTCATTTTTAACAAAAGGCTGCGACAGCAGTGCAACTTCTTTGAGGTATTTTTGAACAGCGCCTTCGACCATTTTTTCAACGATCTCGGCTGGCTTGCCAGATTCGGCAGCCTTTTGACGGGCAACTGAACGCTCTGTTTCTTTGTCAGCATCGGAAACGCCGGTCTCGTCAACCGCACGAGGTTTTGTCGCTGCGATGTGCATGGACAAGTCCTTGCCAACCTCATCGGCACCAGAAAACTCAACTAACACGCCAATCTTGCCACCATGAACGTAACTGGCGAGTTTGTTGGGGGTGTCATAGCGCTGAAAGCGACGAATAGAGATATTTTCGCCAATCTTACCGATTAAAGCGGTGCGAACGCTATCAACAGTTCCGTCAGCCATAGGAGCCGCAGCAAGTGCCGCGACATCTGTAATCCCTTCGGTTGCGACTAATTTAGCGAGGTTTGCAACAAAAGCGACAAAATCGTCATTTTTTGCAACAAAGTCTGTTTCACAGTTGATCTCAATGACAGCACCCTTTTTTGCATCGGGAGAAATGTAAAGGCCAATCAGTCCCTCTGCAGTGACACGGCCTGCGGCCTTGCTAGCTTTGCTACCCAACTTAACACGAAGAATCTCTTCGGCGCGTGCCATATCACCCGCAGCCTCAGTCAGGGCTTTTTTGCACTCCATCATGGGTGCGTCTGTTTTTTCTCGCAACTCTTTGACCATTGCGGCGGTAATGTCAGCCATTTTTGCTCCAGTATTAGTAAAAGCACCCTGAACCAACTGGCCAGGGTGTAAGTGTCATGCGCTCGCAACTCGCGAACGCGATCAGCGATTAGGCATTTGCCTGATCAACTTCTACAAACTCTTCACCTTGAGTCAGCTCTTCAACCAAACCGTTCATGTTGTCGCCACGACCCGCTATAACCGCATCTGCTACGCCAGATGCATAAAGTGCAATGGCTTTAGCTGAGTCATCATTACCAGGAACAATGAAATCGATTCCATCAGGTGAGTGGTTGGTATCGACAATCGCCACGACGGGAATACCCAAGGCATTGGCTTCGGCAACTGCAATCTTGTGGTAACCAACGTCAATCATAAAAATTGCGTTAGGCAAACCGTTCATATCCTTGATGCCGCCAATCGACTTGTTTAATTTGTCGAGCTCGCGTTGGAACATCAGGCCTTCTTTTTTGGACATACGCTCTGTCGTGCCTTCGGCGATCATGACTTCCATGTCTTTCAGGCGCTTAATTGAGCTTTTGACCGTTTTGAAGTTGGTCAGCATGCCACCAAGCCAACGGCTAACAACGAAAGGCATACCAGCACGGGCAGCCTCTGCCGCGACCAGTTCACGAGCGGCACGCTTGGTGCCGACGAACAAAACTGTGCCGCCTTTCGCAGCAACTTGACGTAAAAACTTGGTTGCATCTAAATAATTTGCAACGGTCTTTTCGAGGTTGATAATGTGAATTTTGTTGCGGTGACCGAAGATGTAAGGAGCCATCTTGGGATTCCAGTATCGGGTCTGGTGGCCAAAGTGCACACCAGCTTCTAGCATTTCACGCATTAAAGACATAATAATAAAGCTCCAAGGGTTAGGTCTAGTGCCATGAATGCACCCGTTTTAAACAGGCACCCTGGTGACATGGCACGCGATTTTAGGACTTTGCAAACATTGTGTTTACACAGTCCCAATGGTTAAAAAAAGATCACCAGTCGAAATAATGCCTATTGTTTCAGGTCAATCGCCCGATCCAAAAACTGGTAAGCCTATAATTCTACTATCTTTCACTACATTTACTCAAGTCACTATGAGCCTAGTCACAAACCCCGAAGATCAGGCCAAAATGCGGGCCGCATGTCGCGAAGCGGCAAAAGTACTGGATTTTATTACCCCCTTCGTCAAACCTGGTGTAACAACCGGCGAACTCGATCAACTGTGTTTAAAGTTTTTAACCGAAGAACTTAAGGTCAAATCGGCAACGGTCGGTTATGCCCCACCCGGCTATCCACCCTTTCCTGGCGCTATTTGCACCTCGGTCAATCATCAGGTCTGTCATGGAATTCCAGGGGAAAAAGTCTTAAAAAACGGTGATGTGTTGAATATTGATGTCACCATCATCAAAGATGGCTGGTTCGGAGACACTAGCCGCATGTATTCCGTTGGCGAAACCTCTATTCTTGCAAAACGCCTGACTGAAGTGACCTATGAGTGCATGTGGCTAGGTATTGAACAGGTTAAACCCGGCAATACGCTGGGCGATATTGGCAGCGCTATTCAAAAATACGCTGAACAGCAGGGCTTTTCAGTGGTGCGCGAATTCTGTGGGCACGGAATTGGTCAGAAATTCCACCAAGATCCACAAATTTTGCATTATGGGAAGGCAGGGACCGGACAAAAGCTCGAGCCAGGTTTGATTTTTACAATTGAGCCGATGATCAATGCGGGCAAGCGTGACATTCGTCAACTTGCGGACGGTTGGACGGTCGTCACACGCGACCATAGCTTATCTGCGCAATGGGAGCACACCATTATGGTGACCGATTCAGGATTTGAGGTGCTGACGCAGTCGCCCGGTATGCCTGCACCACCAGCGTTTATTCAGTTGTAGCGTTTTTCAGCTGATTATTAGCATATCGGCTTTGAATATTGTTTTGTGACTGAGGTGTTCGGATGACTAAAATCGGGCTTAGTAATTCATTAAGTGAGAACATCGGCGTCATTCGATCAAAAATTGTCTTTGAACGTCAAGCTGCTTTCGAAAAATATCGAAGTAAGCCTCGTGCTGATGCACTACTTTCCACGCTAAGTCGAATTGCGGATCAAGCGTTACGCGCACTTTTAGTTCTCTATCCATTACCGAAAGGTTCAGCCTTAGCAGCGGTGGGAGGTTTCGGTCGTGGTGAGCTTTACCCTTACTCAGATGTAGATTTATTAATATTGCTGCCGATAGCACCGAGTGCAGCAGATGAAGTCACAATGAGCGGACTCGTTGCTGCTATGTGGGATGTTGGACTTGAGCCCGGGTGCAGTGTGCGCACTGTTGAACAATGTCTGACCGAAGCACGCGCTGACATCACAATAGAAACCTCTCTTTTAGAATTACGCTGGATTGCTGGCAGTCGATCGCTCACTCAACAATTCATGCTACGCATGAAAGAGCAGCTGGATCCAAGTCGTTTTTATCAAGCCAAGCGCAGCGAAATGCAACAGAGACATTCGCGCCATCAGGACACGCCCTACTCCCTTGAACCAAACTGCAAGGAGTCTCCTGGTGGGTTACGAGATTTGCAAGTTATTTTGTGGATGGCAAAAGCAGCGGGTTTTGGTCAAAGCTGGGATCAAATTGCGCAATCAGGGTTGTTAACACGTACTGAAGCACGTGACTTGAATCGTGCGGAGCAAGCCTTTAAAAGACTTCGTATTGAGTTGCACCTTCTAGTCAATCGTCGCGAAGATCGCTTATTGTTTGATTTACAACATGGGTTGGCTCAAGCCTATCAAATCACAGCGACAGCGACACGCCGCGCGAGTGAAATTTTGATGCAACGCTACTACTGGGCAGCACGTCTGGTGACACAGCTCAACACATTATTGGTTCAAACAATTGGAGAACATTTCTTTCCGCTTTCTCAAACAGACGTTCGAACTATAGATGCATGCTATGTCGCGCGCCATCATCGCTTAGATATTATTGATGATGCGCTGTTTCAAAAACAGCCCTCGGAGTTATTACGTATTTTTTTAGTCATGCAGCAGAATCCAGAATTGACTGAACTTTCTGCGCGTGCGTTACGTGCGATTTGGCATGCCAGACATCTCATTGATGCTTCGTTTAGATCTGACCAAAAAAACAGAAGCTTGTTCATTGAGATTCTTAGACAAAATCAGGGAATCGTCCATGCGTTGAGGCGGATGACAATGCTCAATATTTTGCCTCTCTATATTCCCGCATTTCGTCGCGTTGTCGGCCAGATGCAACATGATTTATTTCATGTGTACACGGTCGATCAACACACTTTGGCTGTCTTGCGTAATATCCGACGCTTTACCATGCTTGAGCATGCGCAAGAGTACCCTCTCGCGACGCGTTTGATCGGAGGATTTGAACGCCATTGGCTGCTCTATGTTGCTGCGCTTTTTCATGATATTGCCAAAGGTCGAGGCGGTGACCACTCCACTCTTGGTGCTGAAGAAGTCAAAAAGTTTTCCAAAGCACATAATTTTGCGAAAGATGAAACAGAACTTGTGGTGTTTTTAGTCAGATATCATTTGCTGATGTCTCAAGTTGCACAGAAAAAGGATTTGTCTGATCCTCAAGTGATACGTGATTTTGCTGCGCTTGTACAAACGCCTAGAAATCTCACTGCGCTCTACCTGCTTACGGTTGCTGACATTCGTGGCACAAGTCCCAAAGTCTGGAATGCATGGAAGGGAAAACTTCTCGAGGATTTATTTAACTTGACCCTAGCAGCACTGGGTGGATCCTTAGGGGATTCAAATACGGTATTGCGTCACCGCATGGATGAAGCCGCGAGTCTCACTCGCCTTGCAGGTTTACGCAATGAAGCACGGGAGGCTTTTTGGGCTGAGTTGGATATTGCCTATTTCATGAGACATGATGCGCAAGAAATAGCCTGGCATACTCGGCATCTTTATCATTGCTTTGGTACTAACGAGACGATTGTTAAAGCACGACCGACCGAAGGTGGTGAAGGCTTGCAGGTCATGGTGTATACAAAACAAGTCAAAGAATTATTTGCACGTCTCTGTGGCTACTTCGGTTGTAGAGGTCTGAATATTCAGGATGCGCGCATTCACACCACTCGGCATGGCTATGCACTTGACAGTTTTATCGTACTGCCAATAGATCGACAACAAGATTTGCGTGCTCAAGCTGCATTGATTGAGCATGAACTATCAACGCAACTCGATCTGTTCACTTTGGATGATTTAAAACATCAAGTCGGCATTCGAGCTTCTAGGTTATCTAAAGTATTTCCTTTCCAACCTTCAGTGTTAATACGGCCTGGCGATGATAATGTGTCTTGGGTGCTCGACATCACGGCGACAGACCGTTCGGGGTTACTCAGCGATTTAGCACAGCTCTTTGTGTCTTTTAATATTCACTTGCAAACGGCAAAAGTGATGACCTTGGGTGATCGCGTTGAAGACGTATTTGTTATTAAGGGAGACGCTTTATCTCAACCTCGTACGCAAAGACAATTTGAACGCGCTTTACTTGATACATTGGCACAAGAGAAGCAACATGCGGCATGAAATCAAACTTTTGCGACTCATCAGTTTTCTGAGTATCAGCGTCATAGTCATCGCATTAATTTCTCAGTATGTTTTTAATATGCAGCCCTGTGCCTGGTGCGTATTGCAGCGACTACTGTATTTAATCATCGGTTTCGTTGCACTCGCACTGTCTGTTGGACAGCCTAAGCGGGCGCGCTTATCCCTTGGAACTTTAGGTCTTATGACAGTTGCAGTTGCAGGCGTGATCTCGGCAATCTATCAAGAGAAGGTCGCAGCCAATACCTTCTCGTGCGCACAAACTTTTGCAGATCAAGTCATGACTAAAAGTGGACTTGACGCAGCCGCCCCATGGATTTTTGGCATTTATGCGAGCTGCATGGAGGCAAGGATCAAAGTTTTGGGCGTTGAGTACGCTTGGTGGAGCATGGCGATGTTTTCCCTCATCATAGTGCTTTGTGTGCACACTTGGCTCAAGCTTTGCCGTTAATTATCCTCTGCGGCAAATCCCATATTAAATAGCAATCCGTTTGATCCATCCTGTGTTTGGCTACGACTGAGTCCAACACGCTCTAGATATTCAGGTGTGATATCACCCGTAATGTATTCGCCAGTAAAGCAAGAGTTATCAAAGTGGGTCAAAGCTGGATTAAGATCCGACACTGAGCGTTGCATGGCGTCAATATCTTGATAGACCAAGGCATCTGCGCCAATGATATTGGCGATTTCTTCGGTGTCGCGACCCGTAGCAATCAGTTCATTTTGTGTCGGCATATCGATGCCGTATACGTTTTGATATCTAACAGGCGGTGCTGCTGATGCCAAGTAAACTTTGTTGGCACCCGCTGCCCGTGCCATCTCAACAATTTCACGGCTAGTTGTGCCACGCACAATGGAATCGTCTACAAGGAGAACATTCTTTCCTTTAAATTCCATGCCAATAGTATTGAGCTTTTGACGCACAGACTTTTTGCGCACAGCCTGACCAGGCATAATGAAAGTACGACCTACATATCGATTTTTGATTAAGCCTTCACGATAATTTAGACTAAGACGATCCGCTAGTTGCATCGCAGCGGGTCTTGAAGAATCAGGAACCGGCATCACAACGTCAATATCACCGAGACGAAGTTGCTTCGCCAGTTTATCGGCTAAATATTCTCCCATCTTTAGTCTTGAGCCGTACACAGATACACCATCCAAGACAGAGTCAGGTCGCGCAAAATAAACATATTCAAAAATACAGGGTGCATGAATTGCCCCAGGGGCGCACTGTTCACTACTCAGTTTGCCATCTAATGAAATAAAAATACCTTCACCAGGTTGTATATCTCGTACAAATTGAAAACCAGAGCCTTCAAGAGCAACAGACTCCGAAGCAACCATCCACTCTACTCCTTGAGGAGCATCAGATCTTCCCAAACAAAGTGGGCGTATACCATTTGGATCACGAAATGCAATCAGGCCATATCCAGCAATCTGAGCGACTACAGCATAGGCACCCTTGACGCGTTGATGAACAGATTTGATTGCACGAAAAATGGCCTGTTCATCAAGCGACACCCCGTTGGCCGCGCGTTGCAGTTCATGCGCAAGCACATTAAGCAAGACTTCAGAGTCAGAGTTTGTGTTGATGTGTCGTTGATCAACGTTGAACAGTGAATCGCGTAGTTCATGCCAATTGGTCAAATTTCCATTATGGGCAAACGTAATACCAAAAGGTGCATTCACGTAAAAAGGTTGAGCTTCTTCGACGCTTTCTGAAGAACCTGCCGTGGGATAGCGAACCTGTCCAATGCCGGAAGTACCCGGGAGCGAGCGCATATTTCGCGTGCGGAAAACATCTTTAACCAAGCCATGTGCTTTGTACATGTTGAACTGGTTTCCATTCGATGTCGCAATGCCAGCTGCGTCCTGACCTCTGTGTTGCAATAGCAGCAATGCATCATAAATCAGCTGATTAACAGGACCGCGACCGACAACTCCAACAATTCCGCACATGAAATTTCCTGATTACGGTTGAAACGAAATGAAACAGATAGAAAATTAGTATGGTAACCAGTCATTAACTGGAGGCGGCAGTCTAAGCTTGATTTGCTGCACGACTCCCACTACCTGCTTTGAGAACATGGCGTTTTTCCACCAAGGTTCTTCGGGTAAAGGCGTATAACCTGCCAAAATAACTAATATCAAAACAAATAAAATCCCTCGAACTAAACCAAACAGGGCGCCAAGGCCATGATCCGCAGGTGTTAATCCTGTTTTACTCAATAAAGCCGACAGAACCATATTAATGAAGCCAATTGACAGCAAAACCGCAATAAATACACCCAAGTATGCAAGAGCCATACTGACAAACGGTTGTGTAATCCATTGTGAAGACCACTCCGATACTGTTGGTCCCCACCAAATTGCCGCTAAAAAGGCCGAAGCGTAGGCTACCAAAGACAGGACTTCTTTTAGAAGGCCTCTTAACAATCCCAGAACGACTGAGATTGCAAGAATCGCCAAGAGGACAAAATCGAAGCCTGTCACTGTGTAGTGATAAACGCGCCGCCATAGCCTTGGGTACGCAAACGTGTCTGCGCTGCTTGGGCTGCTTCTCGGGACTGGAAGGGTCCCACTCTTACTCTGTATTTAGGACGACCATTCACATCAACAGGACCATCTACAAACGCATTATTGAGGCCCGCTGAAATTAAAACATTGCGCTGCTTCTGAGCATCAGCTGAAGAATCGAGTGACATTGCTTGGACAACAAAGTTGCCACGTACGGGCGGGTTGGGACTTGGCTCGCTTGCAACGGGGCTTCGCCCCTCAAGCAGAGCAAGCGCTCTCGCTGAATCGTCACGACGCTGTTGTGCGTTGGGCGTGACGGAGGGTTGAGCGCTTGACGCCGAAGGTGTAGTCGGTTTAGCAATAGGCGTTACTTTGGAAGCATCCGCAGTATTTGCCTGGAGGGGTTTATCTGTCCCTTCAGGTTTGGCTTGTCCAGCAACCAAAGGGTTGGTTTGAGCAGGATTGGTAGTCGCGCTAGATGCAGACGCTTGCCCAGAACCGGCGGGTCCAGTGGGTGTGGCCTCTGGACCAGATAAATTGGGCTGGAAAGGAGTTTGACGATCAGGGATACGAATTGGTATGTTGCTTGCAACAGGTGCTGGCTCAGAATCAAGCAGCATTGGAAGCACAACCACTGCAGCAAGTATTAAGACAACTGCACCTGCCAGACGCCGTCTAGCTCTGATACGGAGGTCGGCAGCCTGTGCCTCGCTCGTGACGGAGGGCCGCGGCTTAGCTGAGGGCTTTCGCGAGGGGGCACTATCTTTTCTGGAAAACAGTCCCATTTAAAAATCCTGACTGGAAAACAGACTGAAACACAAGCGCTTTAAGCGTCCAAACTACTCGTTGAGAAAATAAATACATGCAATATATTAGTGATGCAATGCATCATCTTTGGTGCTGAGTGCCTCGGCAACCGTTAAAAACGATCCAAACACTACGATTCTATCATCCAGGTTACTTTTACTGCGCGCGGCAGCAAAAGCCTCTTTGACAGTCAAGAAACTCGAAATTTGTACCTCTGCGGGAGCTTTTGAGTCCGGATTTTGCAAAATTTGCTGAACTTTAGTTTGAATGGCCTCACTCGACAGCCCTCGCGGACCAGGCAACGCAGCGCAAAACCAGTGATCGATGCGCGGTGCCATGTGACGAACGACAGATTCGATGTCTTTATCGGCCAACATACTGAACACCGCATAGGTATAGGGGTGAAACCCCATGTTGCCAAGGTTTTTCTCTAGGACTGCAGCAGCGTGAGGGTTGTGGGCGACGTCCATGATGATGGTGGGTTGACCGGGCAATATCTGAAATCTGCCTGGCAAAACGGCCTGCACTAGACCTAGTCTCACCGCTTGTTGGGGAACAGCCAGACGATCGCGTAACGACTCGAGGGCAGCAAGAGCCGCCGAAGCATTTAAAAGCTGATTGGCGCCTCGTAAGGCAGGGTAAGCTAGCGCATTGCGGCGTTGTTCACGCCCTCCAAAGGCCCATTGTTGACGATCGCCTGAATAATTGAAGTCACGTCCAAACAACCAAAGGTCTGCCCCAATTTGATTTGCGTAATCGAGGAGTGACTGGGGAGGTGAGGGATCGCTCACAATGGAAGGACAACTAGAGCGGAAGATATGCGCTTTTTCAAAACCAATTTTTTCACGCGTATCACCCAGCCAATCGACATGGTCGATATCGACACTGGTGATAATTGAGCAATCAGCATCGACAATATTGACTGCGTCTAAGCGACCACCCAGTCCGACCTCTAACACCATGACATCAAGTGATGATTCGGCAAAAAGTCGTAAAACGGCGAGCGTGGTGAACTCAAAGTATGTGAGGGACACTCCGTTGCGCATGGCCTCGACAGCTTCGAACTGTTTGATGAGCGTAGAATCGTTGACGATGTCGCCATTGACACGGGCACGCTCGTTGAAGGTGATGAGATGTGGCGAGGTATACAGTCCAACCCGATATCCTGCTGCCAATAAAATCGATTCAAGCATCGCGCAGGTTGAACCTTTGCCATTAGTGCCGCCGACAATGATTTTGACTGCAGACGACTGCAGAGAAAGCCGGTCTGCTACTTGGCGGACCCGCTCTAGGCCCATATCAATCGCGCTCGGATGAAGCGATTCGAGATATTCGAGCCAAGCGCTCAACGGGGCGCCAACGGGAGGATGCACGATCGCCATGAGGGTGTGATTCAAAATAAGCTATGAAGTTCTAATTTTAACAGCGCAACCCGTCCGCATACCTCGGCTTCGCCTATGTGTAAAATCAACTGTCGGAAAGGAAACGGATGTCCACCTCGCGCAAACCACTTGATACAACGGCTTACCTCTGCATCGTTTTTTTATGTACGCTTTGGGGTGGTCAGCAAATACTCTTTAAGCTCACCATAGATGACATGACTCCATCTATGCAAATTGGCCTTCGCTCCGTCCTTGGCTGCGTATTGCTTGCCCTTTTTATGTGGTTTCAGGGAACTTCACTTGCACTTTGGAGAGGTCCTTGGCGCGCGGGCATGGCAGTTGGGCTGATATTCGGTTTTGAATGGTTGATGATTGGTGAAAGCTTGAGGCTCACCACGGCGTCTCATGTCGTTGTGTTTTTGTATACCGCGCCAATTTTTACGGCGCTAGGGCTTCATATCTGGGTGCCTGGAGAAAATCTCAGTAGGCGGCAGTGGTTCGGTGTTTGTGTCAGTTTTATTGGTATTGCGATAGGGTTTATTGGTGGCGCCAACCAGCCTCATTTTGACCTTAAGATGCTGTTAGGTGATTTACTGGCCCTAGGAGCAGGCCTTGCTTGGGCGGTCACAACATTATTAATACGAACAACAGGATTGGCGAAGCTACCCGCAACCCAAACGACTTTTTACCAGTTGTTTTTTTCAGCGCCTGCCTTGCTATTGGCGTGTTTCGTGACAGGCCAATTTGAAGTGCGCTGGAGCTCTTTTCTGGTCTTCAGCCTCATTAGTCAGGGTGTTTTCATTGCCTTTTTAAGTTTGCTGGTGTGGTTTTGGTTACTTAAACATTACCTCGCATCACGTGTGTCGATCTTCATGTTTCTGACGCCTTTGATTGGCGTGAGTTTTGGGGTGTTGATCTTGAACGAACCTTTGCATCCTGAGTTCGTATGGGGTGCCTTGATGGTGATGCTGGGCGTCATCATGGTGAACTGGCCATCAAAAATGACCGAGACTCAACTTGTAAAGAATGACTAATTAAATGTGTCTTGCCATTATTGCTTCAAATGTTTCAACAAATTGGCCACTGATCGTGTTGGCCAATCGAGACGAACTACATAGCCGCCCTACGCTTGCTGCCAGTCCTTGGTCTGATGTTGACGCAATATTAGGTGGACGCGATTTGAGCGCAGGCGGAACCTGGTTAGGCGTTACTTCGCATGGCAGATTAGCATTGCTGACCAACTATCGAGAGCCAGGTCGGCACGATCCAGAAGCACCATCGAGAGGTCAGTTAACAGATGACTATCTCCGGGGAGAAGACTCACCCGATGCATATGCACGCATCGTTCAAGAACGCAGTCATCTTTATAACGGTTTTAACTTAGTGCTGGCAGATACCTCTAGTCTTTGGTATTGCACAAACAGAGGACATCTCAAGATCCAACAACTGAACGCGGGTGTAATGGGTATTTCGAATGCTTCGCTCAATACCCCTTGGCCTAAGCTCACACGCACTCAGTTCGCAGTCTCTGAACATTTGGCTCAATTGAGTATGGGTGGCGTACCCAATGCCACGCAGCTTTTTGACGTGATGCAGGACACGCGCTCTGCTTCACTTGAGGAGCTACCTGATACAGGCGTGGGTCCTGACCGAGAAAAACTTTTAGGAAGCCCTTTCATTAAAAACGAACGATACGGTAC
>Ga0247843_1001345_pt1 | contig 50526 bp, 51 predicted proteins | sample LaCruzMarch2017__FD_192420 | JGI IMG/M metagenome (GOLD analysis project Ga0247843, IMG submission 192420) | Freshwater microbial communities from meromictic Lake La Cruz, Castile-La Mancha, Spain - LaCruzMarch2017_8m | ecosystem: Environmental > Aquatic > Freshwater > Lake | place: Spain...
GAATGGGCGCGGTTAACCTGTTAGCACCCGCTTTGCCCCGTCGGACGTCGCGGCTATTCCGATCGTCCGACCGCCTGATGAATGAAGTCGGCCTGCCCATCGTGGTAGTCGTGCGGCTGGGCGGGCCAGCGCAGGGGAACGCCGCCGGGGCCAAGGCGGCGCATCGTATGGTCGTATCCCGGATAGAGCCTGATCCGAATGTCGCGGCCTTCGGCGATTAGGTCGGCGAGGATCCTCTCCGTCTCCACGGCGTCTATGCTTTCATCCTCGGGCGCAAGGATGGACAGCATCGGAACCTGCAGGGCGCGCAGGACCGGCAACGGATCATAGTCCATGAAGGCTCGATAGGCCCGGGTGAACGCCGGGTCTCGACGTTCGGCGAAGGCTTCGATCCCCGAGCTTTCGAACCATGGCTGGAACCGCAAATCCGCCAGGGCGAGGTCGAACGGGCCCCAGTCTGAGGTGCGAACTCCGGCGTGCCAGAGGTCGATGACGGCTCGGGCCTTCCGTTCGGCTTCGGCTCCGGCTCCGACTGCGCGCAGGCTGCGGACGACGTCCCATTGGTTTTCGCGCGAGGGCGGGACTGCCGGTCCGGCGCTAGTGATGACGAAGGCTGCGCCGCCCCAGCGGACTGCAGCCAGCGGTGCGATCCAGCCGCCCTGGCTGTGCCCGAAGAAGCCCACGCCCGTTATGTCGTCGCGTGCATCCAGGACCTTGGCAACGGCGATTGCGTCTGCCGCCAGGTCCTCGAAGGATGCGCCGGCCAGTTCGCCCTGGCTTTCGCTCACGCCACGTTTGTCGAAGATGATGACAGCGACGCCGCGCCGGGCCAGAGCCTCGGCGGCAAAGCGGTTCGCATCGCGCGGAAGAGCCCCCGATCCATGGAGCATGACGACGCCCGGGAAGGGGCCCTCGCCGGTCGGCAGGATCATGGAGGCCCCGATCACGCCCGCCGGTCCGGCGATGGCGAGACGCTCCTCCCGCGGCGACCCGGCGTCGCGGACCCGTTCGAGCGAGACCCGGGCCGCGTCAGGACGCCCCGGCTCCGTCCACCGACCTTCAAGAGAGGGGCCCCGGGGCACGAAAATCATGGTCTGCGTTCCCGAGTCGGAGGGAAACTCGAGGGTCAGCTGGCGTCCTGTTCGCCGGACCGCGGATGCTGGCCACCCGCTCACACCGATATCCGCCAGGGTCATTTCAGCACTCGGGTGGCCGGCATTCTCACTCACGCGGATGAGAACGCGGGTACGCTCCTGCCCTGCCGAGGCTTCGCCTGACCAGACCTCCTCCATCGTTCCGGGATGGGGCGTAGCCGTCGTGCACCCGACCACGAGAAGCAGGATGAGGAGGGGGGAGAGTTTTCGAGCCAGCATTAGGGACTTCGGTAGTCGACTTTGGCCTCGTGGCCAATGAAACACCGAGGCGATATTCTCACCCCGCTTGAACGACCGCAAGGGGCGTGTCCCGGGACGTGGGGCGCAGCGGCATCGTTAACTCAGTTTTGACCGCAGACGACATCTCGCTTGCGGCTAAATCCCTCTCGCTGGCGGTGCCGCAAGGAAGTCCGCTTCCCACCCGTTTGAGACGTCCAGGACGTCCGCTTTGCGGAAGGCTCACCCCCACACGCGCCTGCCGCCCGATAGCGGACGTTCCTAACGTCGGTGGAGAGTCAGAAGCGGGCTTGCCCCCTGCCCTTTGCGCCTAAGCCCCATTCCACGAAATGGCACCGCGAGTGGGAATGCGTCGCGGTTCGTCCGGCCGGCAAACACCCTCAGCCTCGGGGGCCAGTCCCCGGGATCTGGAAAAGATCACGCGACAGGTCTTCGTTCAGCGCATAGCGGGTCCACAGAATTTCGTTCTGCTTGACGCCGTCGTAGTAGAGCCGGACACGCCCAGGCTGGGTGAATGACTCGCCGGGATTGCGGTAGAATTCCGAGTATCGCCGCTCGTGCCACCCGCGCGGCGTTTCGAACCCCAGCCAGAGAATGGCGAAGGTCCCGGCATCGATCCCGAAAAGGGTCTTGCCGCCCTCCGGGTCATTGACCCTCACGACATGCATCAGCCGATCGCCAGCGGCATCGTCCGGAAGGCGGTCAAGGTTGAAGCCCGGATCCAGTGCAAAGCGGATGATGCCGAAGCCGAAATTCTCGGACCATTCCCGGGAGGCCTGGGCCCCCGGAACCGGCCCCTCCTGATTATAGCTGGTCTCTCCGTCATAGGCGGCCTGAAACCAGAGAGAACCGTCGGCCAGTCTGGCATCGATCCGGACCCAGCCGCTGGCGGCGTGGGCATCGGTGCTCCCGGTCGGATAGACCCGCCACATCCGGTAGTCGGAAACCTCGATCGCACCGGCCTGCGTGCCCTGCGGCCAGAACGTTCCCCGGCCGGAGAGGGTCAGGCTGCGCGGCCGCATCCAGTCCGCGCCGCCCGCCGCCGCATGGGCACGACCCACGATCTCTGCCGCCGTCAGCGGCTCGGCCTGGCGAGCGGCGGCTGGCATGGCGGCAAGGGCCGGCGCGACCGCGAGACCAGCCATCAGGACGCGGCGGTCAATCATCAGAACGCGCTTTCCCCCGTGATCGCCCGGCCCAGGATCAGGGCGTGGACGTCGTGGGCGCCTTCATAGGTGTTGACCGTCTCGAGGTTCATGGCGTGGCGCATCACATGCAGTTCGCCGGTGATGCCGGCCCCGCCGTGCATGTCGCGGGCCTCGCGGGCGACGGCCAGGGCCTTGCCGCAGTTGTTGCGCTTCATCAGGCTGATGGCCTCGGGCACCCAGGCGCCGGTGTCGAGCAGACGGCCCAGGGCATAGGCGCCCTCCAGACCCAGGAAGATCTCGGTCTGCATGTCGGCCAGCTTCTTCTGCACCAGCTGGCGTGAGGACAGCGGCCGGCCGAACAGCATCCGCTCGCCGACATAGTCGCGCGTCGCATGCAGGCAGAACTCGGCCGCGCCCATCGCCCCCCAGCTGATGCCGTAGCGCGCCTTGTTCAGGCAGGAGAACGGCCCGCGCAGACCCTTCACACCCGGTAGCAGATTGGCCTCGGGCACGAAGACGTCGTTCAGGCCGATGTCGCCGGTGATGGAGGCGCGCAAGGACAGCTTGTCGCCGATCTTGCCGGTGGTGAACCCCTCCATGCCGCGCTCGACGATGAAGCCGCGAATGACAACGTCCAGCTTGGCCCAGACGATGGCCAGGTCGGCGATCGGCGAGTTGGTGATCCAGTATTTGCCGCCGTTCAACCGATAGCCGCCGTCCACGGCGACCGCGTTGGTCTTCATCGAGGCCGGGTCCGACCCGCCGTCCGCCTCGGTCAGGCCGAAACAGCCGACCAGTTCGCCGGCCGCCATCCTCGGAAGGAAACGAAGTTTCTGCTCCTCGTTGCCGAAGGCGTAGATCGGATACATGGCCAGGGACGACTGCACCGACATGGCGCTGCGATAGCCGCTGTCGACCGCCTCGATCTCGCGCGCGATCAATCCGTAGGCGACATGGCTGACGCCGGAGCCGCCGTACTGTTCGGGCAGCATGGCACCGAGGAAGCCCATCTCCCCCATCTCGGTCATGATGGCGCGGTCGAAGACCTCGTCGCGGAAGGCGGCGACGACGCGCGGCAACAGCCGCTCGCGGGCATAGGTCCGGGCCGCGTCGCGGATGGCGCGTTCGTCTTCCGTCAGCCGGCTCTCCATGTCGAACGGGTCGTCCCAGCGAAAGGTCTGCGTCGAGATCGGGCTGCCGTCGGCCATGGGAGAAGTCCTTGGTGTTTCCTCGGCCGCGGAATTGCCTTGGCAAGCGCGCGGGATCAAATGATATAAGATTATATCTTTTGCGCGGTCCACCACCGCGTGCGTATCGGGATCGGAATGGCTGGGGCCATCGCCATCAAGGGCAGGACGCTCGTCGAGAAGATCGCGGCGAAGGCCTCGGGCCGCGTTGACGCGCGCGCCGGTGACCTGGTCACGGCCGAGGTCGATCTGTGTTTTGCCCACGACTCCTCCGGGCCGCGCCGCTGGGCACCCATGCTGGCGGAACTGGGTCGTGGCCTGTGGGATCCGTCAAAGGTCGTGATCGCCTCGGACCACTATGTCCCGGCCGTCGACGCCGAGAGCGCGGCGATCCTGTCGCTGACCCGCCGGTTCGCGGCAGACCACGGGGTCGGTCATTTCTACGACATGGAGGGTATAGGCCACATGCTTCTGGCTGAGCGGGGCCTGGTCCGGCCAGGCATGCTGGTGGCCGGCGGCGACAGCCACACCCCGATGGCCGGAGCCTTCGGGGCCTATGCGGCGGGCTATGGCGCGACCGACATGGCGGCCATCGCGGCGACGGGGCGGACCTGGCTGCAAGTCCCGGCGACGATCCGTGTCGAGTGGCGCGGGGCGCTCCGCGACGGCGTCACGGCCAAGGACATGATGCTATTCCTGTGCCGCGAGCTGGGTATGGACAACGCCTTCCGTGCCGTGGAGTTCGCGGGACCGACCGTTGAGGCCATGTCGATGCCCGAACGACTGGTCCTCACCAACATGGCGGCGGAACTAGGCGCGGAGACCGGCGTCGTCGCGCCGGACGGGGTGACCTTCGCCTGGCTGCGCGAGGCTGGTGCACCTGTGTCGGATGAGGCGGAGGCGCGATCATGGGCGTCGGATCCGGATGCGGCCTATGAGGTCGTCCATCGGTTTGACGCCGGCGTTCTGGAGCCCATGATCGCCCGGCCCCACTCCCCCGCCAACAGCGTACCAGCTAGCGAGGCCGAGGGTCAGGCGATCGACCAGGCCTATATCGGCGCCTGCGTCGGGGCCAAACTGGAGGATCTGCGCATGGCTGCGCGGGTGCTGGCCGGACAACGGGTCGCGGCGGGTGTCCGCCTGCTGATCGCGCCAGCCTCGTCGCGCGTGATCCAGGCGGCGTCCGAGGACGGGACTCTGGCGACCCTGATGGCGGCGGGTGCGACCCTGATGCCGTCGGGCTGCGGGGCCTGCGCGGGCATGGGAGCCGGGTTGCTGGCAGACGGGGAGGTCTGCATCTCCACCACCAATCGCAACTTCAAGGGCCGGATGGGCCACGCCGGGGCCGAGGTCTATCTGGGCTCGCCCTACAGCGTGGCGGCGGCGGCGGTCGCGGGGCGGATCGTCGATCCGCGCGGCTATCTGGGTCAGCAGAGGGCGGCGGCATGACGGGACGCGCTTTCGTCTTCGGCGACCAGATCGATACCGACCTCCTGGCCCCCGGTCATCTGATGAAGCTCGACCTCGACGCCCTGGCCAGTCACTGCCTGGAAGCGATCGATCCGTCTTTCGCGAGGACAGTCCAGCCCGGCGATTTCGTGGTCGCCGGCCTCAACTTCGGCCTCGGCTCGTCGCGCGAGCAGGCGGCGGTTTCGCTGAAGCATCTTGGCGTTCAGGCGGTGATCGCCAAATCCTTTGCCCGCATCTTCTGGCGCAACGCCATCAACCTGGGCCTGCCCGCCATCACCCTGCCCGAGGCCGGGGAGATCGCCGCCGGCGACCGGCTGTCGCTCGATCTGATGGCAGGACGCTTGACCAATCAGACCACGGGGCGGACCTATGGGTTCGCGCCCTTCCCCGACCATTTGACGGCGATGATGCGCGACGGGGGGCTGATCGCCCATCTGAAGCGCCGGTCCGCCGACGCCCAGCCCAAGACGGGAGCCGCCGCGTGAGCCTCAGGACGCGACTTAAAAAGACAGGATCGGCGATCCACGCGCCCGGCGCCTTCGACGCCCTGTCGGCGCTGCTGATCGAACAGGCGGGGTTCGAGGCGGTCTATCTGTCGGGGGCCTCAATCGCCTATACCCAGCTGGGCCGGCCGGACCTGGGTCTGGTGAGTTTCGACCATGTCGCCGATGTCGTGGCCCGCATCTGCGAGCGGGTGGAGATACCCCTCATCGTCGATGCCGACACCGGTTTCGGCAACGCCCTGAACGTCGCCCGCACCGTAAAGGTGTTCGAGCGCAACGGTGCGCGGGCGATCCAGCTCGAAGACCAGACCTTCCCCAAACGCTGTGGTCACCTCTCCGGCAAGGGCGTGGCCCCCATGGACGAGATGGTCGGAAAGGTCCAGGCGGCGCTGGACGCGCGGGTATCCGAAGAAACCCTCATCATCGCCCGTACCGACGCCATCGCGGTGGAGGGGTTCGAACTCGCGCTGGAACGTGCCGTCGCCTATGCGGAGGCGGGCGCCGACCTGGTCTTCGTCGAGGCGCCGCGCGATCTGGACCAGATGAAGCGGATCGTCGCCGCCCTGGGCGTCACCCCGGCCATGGCCAATATGGTGGAAGGCGGCAAGACGCCGATCCTGTCACGTGACGCCCTTGGGGAGCTGGGGTTCAAGCTGGTCATCAGTCCCGGGGCCCTGGTCCGCGCCCTGATTCCGGCTGCAGAGACCTTCCTCAAGGCGTTGAAAGCAGAAGGATCCACCGTCAGCTATCGCGACCGAATGACCGATCTCGCCGGTGTCAACGACCGGATCGGGCTGGAAGACATGCTGAAGCTCGGCGACCGCTACGAACCGCAGCGGCAGGAAGCGGCCGAGTGAACCGGTCGGAGCCGAATCTCTACGACTACTGGCCCTATCGCGATCGGCCAAAAATCGTCTGGCCCGGCGACAAGGCCCTGGCCTTCTGGATCGCGCCTAACATCGAGTTCTACGAGTTCGATCCGCCGGTGAACCCGTCGCGCCCCGGCTGGCCCCGGCCAGCGCCCGACGTGGTCGGTTATTCCCAGCGGGACTGGGGCAACCGCATCGGCCACTGGCGGCTGCAGGACCTGCTGGACCGTTATTCGCTGCGGGGATCGGTGTCTCTGTCCATCGGACTGATCGACCACCATCCGGAGATCATCGAGGCCGCGAATGCACGGGGCTGGGAGTTCTTCAGCCATGGCATCTACAACACCCGCTACTCCTACGGCATGGACGAAGCGCAGGAACGTGCGGTGCTGGAGGACTCCATCCGCTCGGTCGAGGCCGCGACCGGCCAGCGCATCCGGGGCTATCTGGCGCCCGCCCTAACCCACACCACAAAGACGCTCGATCTGATCGCCGAGCACGACTTCTGGTATTCCTGCGACCTGTTCCAGGACGACCAGCCCCAGCCGCTGAAGACGAGGACCGGCAGGCTGGTCTCCATGCCCTATTCTCTCGAGGTCAACGACGTCATCGGCTATTCCGTCATGGGCATGGACCCGTGGCGCTATGCCGATGTGCTGAAACGCCATTTCGACCAATTGCTGATCGAGGGCCGCGAGTCGGGCACGGTCATGTGCATCCCGCTCCACGCCTATCTGGTGAGCCAGCCCAATCGCGTCCGCGCCTTCGAGAACGCGCTGGAACATATCATGGGCCATCGTGACGAGATCTGGTTCGCCACCGGATCGGAGATCGCCGCCCACTATCGCGAGCATTGCTGGGACGCGACGGTCGCCGACATCACGCGACGCGGCCTGGCCACGGGCGGGACAGGATTCGCCGATGCCCCCCGCTGAAAAAGGCCTGCCGGACGAACACCTGATCTATCCCCACCGCCGCTACGGCATGGACCAGTCGCTCTACAGCTGGCGCCCGGTCGCGGATCGACCGAGGGCGCGCTGGCCCGACGACCGGACGGTGGCGGTGATGATCGTGATGCCTATCGAGTGGCATATGCTCGATCCGTCGGGAAAGCCTTTCAAACACCCCGGCGCGATGCAGACGCCCTGGCCCGACCTGCGCCACTACACCACCCGCGACTACGGCCCGCGTGTCGGGGCCTTCCGATTGCTGAAGGCGCTGAAGGACACCGGTCTGAAGGCGACGGTTCCGGTCAACGCCGTCACGCTGGATCGATACCGCCCCCTCATCGAGGCCGCGCTTGACGACGGGCACGAGATCGCCGCCCACGGCTGGTCCACCGATGCGATCCATCATTCAGGCCTGACGAAGGACGAGGAACGCGTGCTGGTAGCCCGCACGCGCGAGGCGTTTAACGCCGCCGGCCTGACGCCCCGCACCTGGATGAGCCCCGCCCGCCAGCAGTCCTTCCGCACCCTGGCCCTGATCGCCGAGGCCGGGTTCGACGTCTGCCTGGACTGGGAGCAGGACGAGGTTCCGGTCGCCATGACCACGGACGCCGGGACGGTGCGGGCCGTCCCGCTGATGAACGAACTCGACGACCGCACCCTGCTGATCGACCGACGCCAGACCGAGGACGCCTGGGCCGATCAGGTGCTGGCGGCGGCTTCCTTCCTCAAGACCGACGCTGGCGACGACGATCGCCGGGTGCTGGGCTTCACCCTGACGTCCTATGTTGCCGGCCAGCCGTTCCGCATGCAGTCAGTGCGCCGGATGCTCAAGGCGCTGGCTGTCGATACAGCGGTGTGGTCCGCGACGGCGAGCGAGATCGCGGCAGCCTGACCATCTGTCTCCTCACTGTTCGCGTAGCGAATGGGGAGGTGGCAGCGAGCCCTTGCGAGCTGACGGAGGGGTTCTGACGGCGGCCAGAACCCCTCCGTCTCCTCCGCTTCGCTAAGGATCCACCTCCCCATCGCTGCGCGACGGGGAGGAGACGGCTCTCCGTCAGTTCCCGCCCGGCAAGGCATCCAGCACCTGGTTCAGTTCGATATAATGCCCGTCGGGGTCATAGACCGAGGCGAAATTCACCCGGATCACGCCCTGGCCGCCATAGCCGGGATAGGTCACCAGATGCGGGGCCTCGCCGACCGTGACACCGGCCGCCGTGCTGGCGCGTGCGAACACGCGCGCCTGATCCTTGACGTTGAACACCAGAACGATATCGCCGGGCCGCAGCTCCGTATCCGAACGCGTCGGACGCTCGGGACGGTCCGGCTTGAAATACTGCATCAGGCCGATCACGCCGATATAGGGGTCATTGGCCCGCAGCAGCACCAGTCGCAACGACCGCTCCGCCTCTTCGTCCGTCGTCGCCTCGCGCGGGGTGCGAATGTAGCTGTCGTAAGTTACCGCCATGCCCAGCGCGTCGCGATAAAAGGCCAGCGACGCCTCGATATCACGCACCACCAGGGTCGTGCGGCGGAAGTCCAGGGGCACCTGTTCGGCCTCCGGCACTCTCTGCGCGAAAGCGGCACCGGGCAGGCCCAGGCCGAGAACGGCGCAAGCGATCAAGATCAGAAGGCGGCTCATGATCGGCGTTCCAGGTGTTCGAGAACCTCGGCCGCAGACACCACGTCGGCGTATTTCAGCAAGAGGTCCGTCAGGTTGGCGAAGTGATAGCTCTCGTGCTTGTCGGCCACGCATTCGACCGGGACGATCGTCCGGTATCCGCGCGACAGGCTGTCCACGGCCGTTGCCCGGATACAGCCCGAGGTCGAGCCGCCAGTGATGATCACCGTATCGATCCGATGCCAGATCAGATAGCTCTGTAGCGGCGTTTCATGGAACGCTGACGGCATCCGCTTGTCGAACACCAGATCCACCATGCTGTCGATGCGGACACGGGGATCGAAGGCGTGGCGTTCCGATCCTGGCCTGATGTTCTGAAGACTGTCGGGCGTGTCGGTGCGCGTCCCCCAGATGCCGGCGTCGCCGCCGTCCGGCTTGTAACAGACGCGCGTCCAGACGACCGGCAGCCCGGCCGCGCGCGCCGCGTCACTGATCCGGTTCACATGGCCGATCTGGTCCGGGTCGGTCACGTACGCGGATTTCGGGAACAGGTCGGGGCGCGTATAGGCCTGCTGGAAATCCACGTTCACCACGGCGGCGCGCGCTCCGAAGCCGAACCCCCGACGCGCCGGATTGGCCCGCACCTCCTCGTAGATTTCCCGCGCCGAGCGGATGTCGAGCACCATCGTCGGCTCGAATTTCAGCTCTGACATAGGCGTGACCGTGACTGTGAAAACACGACGTTACGGCGACAGCCTAGCGACGCTTGTCGCACATTTCAAATGGTATAAGGATATACCATTAGAACCGGTCGAAGAACCCGGGTCGACATCATCAGAGCAGGAGATCCCGACCATGCGTATGTCCGTCGTGCTGTGTTCCAGTGTGTCCGCCCTTACTCTTCTGACCGCCCTGCCCGCCGCGGCCCAACCGGCCGGACAGGAACAATCAGCCCGGATCGATGACATCATCGTCACCGCCCAGCGGCGCGAACAGAACATACAGGACGTGCCGGTCGCGGTCACTGCCTTCACCGAGACCCAGCTCGAGATAGCCCAGGTCGAGGACACCACCGACCTCGTCCGCGTGACCCCCAGCCTGACCGGCGGATTGAACACAGGCACCGGCGGCGCTGTAAGCTATTTCATCCGCGGACTGGGCTCGACCGAACAGGTCGCCAGCTTCGACGTACCCGTCGCCACCTATGTCGACGAGGTCTATGTCGCCCGCCAGATCGCCAACAACATCACCCTGCTGGATGTGGACCGTATCGAGGTCCTCCGCGGGCCGCAGGGCACGTTGTTCGGCCGCAACACCACCGGTGGCGCCATCTCGATCACGACGAGAAAGCCGGACCAGGACTTCCGCGGATCGCTCGACGCCACCTACGGCTCGTTCAATCGCTACAGCCTGCGCGGGGCCGTCAGCGGCCCGTTGAACGACGCCGTTTCGGCCGGAGTGACCTTGCTGAAAATCGGGTCAGACGGTTACGCCGACAGCCTTGTCACTGGCCAGGAGCTGAACGGCGAGGACACCTGGGGCATCCGCGGTGCCCTCCGCTTCCAACCGGGCGACGCCTGGGACTGGAACCTGTCCGCCGACTATGTCGATCAACAGAAAACCACCATCGGCACCAACCCGCTCGACCGGCAGTATACCAGCCGTACTGGCCTGCGTGTCGGCGACTGCGACGACAGCGCCATCGAACCCTATCTGAACCAACGCGTCGGCAACTGCGCGGGCACCCGAGTCGGCACGTTCGTCTCCAACCTGACCCATGACATGGGTTGGGCCAGCCTGAGCTGGATCAGCGGCTACATCTCCACGGATCAGCTCTTCTCTATCGATTTCGGCCTGGGCGGCAGCCCGACGCCGTTCGGCGGTTTCACCATCTCCAACGACGTGGAGACCAAACAGTGGACCCAGGAGCTGAAACTGGTCGGAGAGACCGGGCGGCTGAGCTGGGTCGCGGGCGTCTTCTATCTGGACGAGGACAACTCGACCTACCAGGTCGACACCTTCGCCACGACGCCCACGGCGACGTCGGCCCTGGTCCTCGGCGACCGGTTGCTGGAGAACACGACCCAGTCCTTCGCCATCTATGCCCAGGGCGACCTGTCCCTGAGCGACAGTCTGACCCTGACCCTCGGCGGACGCTACACCGACGAGGACAAGGACATCAGCTTCACCGACCGGACCCGCGCCGCCTATCCGGCCGGTTTCATCAATGCGACCGGGGCACCCACGGCGCGCCCGACCACGGCCAACCTGCGTGCAGCCGGCATTCCGGTCAGCCAGAACGTCAGCAAATTCACGCCGCGCGTGGCTCTGCAATACGAATACAGCGACGATGTCATGTTCTTCGTCTCAGCGACGAACGGATTCAAATCGGGCGGCTGGAACGCGCGCGGAACCACGGCGGCCACCAACTCCGCCTTCGGACCGGAAGAGGCATGGTCCTATGAACTGGGCATGCGGTCGGACCTGTTCGACGACAGCCTGCGCCTGAACCTGACCGCCTATCGCCTCGACGTGACCGACCTGCAGCTCCTGTCGGGTCAGCCCCGTGCCGGCGGTGGCATCGATTTCGTGACCCGCAATGCCGGCGGTCTGGAGGCGACCGGCCTCGAGGCCGAGATCACATGGCGACCGACGGAAGCCCTCGAGATCTTTGCCAGCGGTTCGATCGCTGATCGCAAATACGTGGACATCCCGGCCGTCAACGGGGCCGGCGGTGTGCCCTGCAGCAACACGCCCGAGCCGCTCAACTGCGTGACTACCCGCGACGAGCCGGTCCGCTTCCCGGAAAGCCAGGGCACACTCGGCGCGCGTTACACCCTGCCGACCGCCTTCATGGGCGGTGACTGGTCGCTGAACGGCTCGCTGAGCTATTCGGACGAATACTGGACATCGAGCTACAACGACGCGGGCACCGCCACGGGCATTCCGTTCGGAGGCACGACGGCAATCACCGTGCCGCTGTCTCTGACCCCCTCAACCACCCTCTACAATATCGGCATCCGCTACGAGAGCGCCGACGGGGCCTGGGAGGCTGCACTCGACTGCTCGAACTGTGGCGAGGAATACTATGTGACCTCCTCGCTCGTGGGCCTCGGCTATCCGAACGATCCGCGCCGGGTGACCTTCCGCCTGCGCCGCAACTTCTGATCGGGAGCGAAGCATGCGCCGCCGTTCGCTCCTGGTCGGCGGCGCTGCGGGGATGGTCCTGAACACCTCCCCTCGCGGGGCGCGGGCCGGAGGGTCCGCGCCCCGTTTTCTTGCTCGTGCACGGGGCCTGGCACGGCGGCTGGTGCTGGCGGTGCGGCGCCAAGATGGGCCTGCGCGGCTTCGCCCCGGACGGTATGGCGATGCAAGTCTTCTCCGATGTGACATCTTCGGCATCACGCCCGGCGGGGAGGACGAGGCACGGCTGAGCGGGGACCAGAGCTGGACGACGACCACCCTTCCCACCGGTCACGACGCCATGATCACACGCCCCGATCTGGTCTCTGATTTGCTGATCGCCCAGACTGTAAAAGGATAACGCCATGAACACCGACCGACGCACACTGCTGATCGGTTCCGCCCTGGCTCCGGCCGGTCTCGCGGCGGCGGCGGTCGCCCAGACCCCGCCCTCCACCGGCCAGCTGGTGCGATGCGCCCTGTTCGTTTCCGATCTGGACGTCTCGACGGCCTTCTATCGCGATGGGATCGGCCTGCCGGAACTCCTGTTCGAGGGTGCGCTCCAGGGCGCGCCGCTGGAACGACTGCTGGGACTGTCCGAGCGTGCAGGCGTCCGGTTTCGCATCCTGAAGGCGGAGGGACCGCCCTATGGCATGGTCGCGCTGTTCCAGGTGACGGGCCAGACCTTGACCCGGGTGCAGAAGACGCAGGGCACGGTCAACATCGGCGAGGGCGTGCTGGTCTTCCATCGCCCCGACCTCGACGCCCTGGCCGCGCGCCTGGCGGCCCTTGGCCACGCGTTTGTAAGCGGGCCCGAGAGGCTCGTAGACACGCCCCAGCGAAGGACCGATCGGGAAGTGATGCTACGTGATCCGGACGGTGTCCTGATCAACGTCATCGAACGAGCCTAGGTCGCGAGGATCGCCTCCGCCGCCCGCTCGCCGGTCTCACAGGCGGCCTCCATCCCATGTTCCTCGCGCCGGACATGCTCGCCGGCGAACCTCACACGACCGTGGGTCTGCGCCAGAACCGGTCCGAGCGTCAGCACCTCGCCGGGTCGCGGTGCATGTCGAATACCCCCTGACAGGGGCCCCGCCCAACTCCACGAAAAGCCCCCCCTCACCTTTCCCGTCGAAGACGGCCGCACCCGTGCCAGCTCTGCCACGGCGAAGGCGACGCGATCCTCGGCCGTCATGGCATCCCACGGCACGGCCCCGTCGCCGTTGAGCCAGCAGACCATCCGCTCGACGCCGCCCTGGGTCTCCACCGCCAGCACACGCTCCAGCGCGCCATCGACATAGAGCGAGGGCGGCAGGCCGTCGTCGTCCCAGAACGGGGCCTCGGGCACCAGATGCACCTGGGTGACGCGGGCATAGACCGCACCCGCGACCGCCGCCGCCTGGCTTGGCGGCAGGGGCGGATCGAAGGCTATGGAGGCCACCGCCGTCAGCGGCGCCGCGACGACCACATGGTCAGCCGTCAGCGTCTCGTCCGACGCCAGCCGGACCTCGATACCCCCGGGGGCCTGCGATAAACTGACTACCGCTGCGCCGTATCGCGGCGCCTCGGCCAGGGCCGCCGCCATCGCGGCCGGTAAGGTCGCGCTGCCTCCGACGATCTCGCCGGCGACCTCCGGACCGGTCGCGGGTGGCGCATTCGGTGACCGGGCCGCCTCCCTGAACAGCCCGAGCGCCGAAGCCCCTGCGAGCGATGGCGCATTGGTCCAGCGGTTCATCAGCCGGATCGCCTCTGCGGAGACGCCCGCCTCCGCCAGCAGGCCGGCGGCATCCCGGTCGAAGGTTGAAAACGCTGCATCCGCAGCTTGATCGACAGTCCGGATCGGCGACAAGGGCCGCAGTAGCCGCGCCTCAAGCGATGCCGGCGCGATCTCGCGCTCTGCTCCCACCGTCAGGTTGGCGGGACTGGTCGGCCAGTCGGCCGCCGAGACCAGGGTGTCGCGGATCGAATAGCCGAACCCGCCGAAGCGCCGCGTGATCGGCCGGATCTCGGCTCCCATCCGCGCGGCCCACGCCCGGACCCGGCGATAGTGCGGCCCCACCTCGACCGCCCCGACATCGATGGTCAGCCCGCCGCCGCTCCCGGTTCGCAAGCGTCCACCCGGCCGCTCCTGTGCTTCCAGAACCGTCACCCGCGCACCGGCGTCCTGAAGCGTCAGCGCCGCCGACAGCCCGGCCAGCCCTGCGCCGACGACGATCACGTCCGGCCTGGGCTGTGACCGCGCAGGCCGCGCGACCGATGCCGCCAGACCCGTCAGCAGCAACGCGCGACGGTCCATATCAGCGATCCAGCTCGACCAGTTCGTACCAGGTCTGCATGTATCCGCCAACGCCGCCCTGGATCATGATCCCGTCGTCGTCATCGGTGATCCAGACGTCATAGGGCGGATGCTGGCCTGCCATGCCGGAGGTCCCGTCGTCGATGAACTGATAGTGACGTGCCGCGAAGGTTCCGGCCTTCACAGTCACCGTCTCCGGCCCCAGATAGCGCGCGTCGATCCGGACCTCGGAGATCATCGGCGGCGTGGCACCGCGATGGTCGGGCGATGGCAACATGACATGCAGCTTCTTCGTCTCGCCGACACTCCAGTCGAACAGGGCCAGCAGGTAACCGTCCGCAACCACCGGATGGGTGCCGAACCCATCGATCGGCTCCGACAGCGGCATGAACTGCGACAACCGCCCGATCGTCGGTCCATAGCTCTCGCACTCGATCCCGTCCGGCATGAACCGGAACCAGCCTGACCCCATGAAGCGGTCGTCCACGGTCAGCCGCACATGGCAGTCCATCGGCCGCCCGTGCTCGTCCAGCGAATAGACGATGTCGCGCAGCACGCTGGGGTGCGGCTCCTCGATCTCGCAGTGGGCTCGCAGAGTCCGCTTGCCGTCGGTGTGGTGCGTGAAGCGGAAATGCTCGATGCCGCGCCGCTCGTCCAGCCGTTCGGGCTTTTTGGATGTGTAGAGGATCGTGCCGGTTATGGAGCGGTGCTTCATGTCAAACCCTCTTCGGAAAAAGCCGCCAGCGACAACGGCGCGGCAGTGTTGGCGATCAGGGCCTGGCGACGCAGAAACCGGCGATAGCCGTCCTCGCCCATACGCGACGGCCCCAGCCCGGAGGCCTTGAAACCCTGTTTGGCCGCCTCGTAGAAGATGGAGGTCAGGGCCGCGTCGTTCAGGCTGATCGCCCCCGCCTCCAGCCGCCGCCCCACAGCCTCGGCCTCCTCAACCGTCCCCGCGAAGACCGCCCCGGACAGGCCGTATTCGCCGTCATTGGCGAGGACGACGGCTTCGTCGATCGTGTCGAAGGCCATGACCGGCAGGATCGGCCCGAAGGTCTCCTCGCGCATCACCGCCATGTCATGGGTCACGTCGGCGATGACGGTCGGCCTCAACCAGCGCCCGCCCCCGTGGGTCTCGATCTCGCCACCGGTCAGGACGCGGCCACCGCGCGCGCGCGCGTCGGCGATCTGGCCGGCCAGGATATCGGCCTGTCGATCGAAGATGATCGGTCCGATCTCGCCGGCGGTGATGTCGGGCCAGTTGAGCCGCGCGGCCTCCGCCTTCTCGACGAGCCGCTGGAGGAAGGCAGCGTGCGCCTCGCGATGCACGTAGATCCGCTCGATCGACTGGCAGGCCTGGCCGGTGGACAGCACCGAACCGCGCAGCGCCGCATCGGTCGCCCGGTCGATATCGGCGCCGTCCAGCACGATCAGGGGATCCTTGCCGCCCAGCTCCAGATAGGCCGGAATCAGCCGCCCCGCGGCCTGGACCGCCACCTTTCGTCCCGTGGCGACAGAGCCGGTGAAACAGACGCAGTCGGCGGCATCCACCACGGCCTGGCCCGTCAGGCCGGCACCCACAACGACGGCCAAGACCGCCGCCAGTTCGGGCACCTCGGTCAGGGCCGCCAACACCGGCGCGATGAAGCGAGGCGTCACCTCGGACGGCTTCACCACTACGGCGCAGCCGGCCAGCAAGGCCGGGACCGCGTCTATCACCCCCAGTAGCAGCGGGAAATTCCATGGGCTGATCACCCCGACCACCGGATAGGCCTTCCACGCTGCCGAGTGCCGCACCGACGGCATCCCGCGCCCCTGAACCCACTCGGGCGGCGTGTCGTTGGCGATCACCCGCGCCCAGCCGTCGATGGAACCGACGACGCTGTCGATCTCCAGCCGCGCGATGCGACGACGCCCTGTGTCCGCCTCCAGCGCCACGCCGATCGGTCCGGCATGACGGGCCAGGGCCTGGCCGAATGAGCGCAGAACCTGGAGCCGCGCGGCCGCACCGCTGGCCTCCCATACCGGCTGTGCGGCACGCAGACGAACCGCGACCGAGGCGATCTCGTCCGCGTCGGCAGCGGTCCCCCGCCAGTCGATTTGCCCCGTCCTTGGGTTACGGGCGGCGATCTCGCTCACAGGCCCAGCACACCCGGGTTCATGCGCCCCTTCGGATCCAGCTCCGCCTTGACTGCCCGGATCAAGGCCCGGCCGGGCGCATCGAGACTGTTCAGCCAGGGATAGGTCCGGCCGATCTGATAGTGGGCCGCCCCGACGGCGGTGAAGACCTGGATCACCCCGCGCCGCGCCTCGGCAACCAGTTCGGTGATCTCCGGGTTCTCGGCATGGTGGGCCAGTTTGGCCAGTACGCCAGGCTCGACCGTCGCCTCATGCAGCGCCCGCCGCGCCTCGGGCCAGACAAAGACCGGCTCGATCAGAAAGCCGTTGGTCGATAGATAGGTCAGCATCATCCCTGTCTGCACCCCGCCCGCCTCGAACCGGGGCCGCAGCCGTTCGAACAGAGCCATCACGCCGTCATAGGCCGCTTGCGCATCCTGCAAGGCGACGATGCCGTGGACCGGCACCCACCGCTCCCCGTCCGGCCCCAGCACATTATTGAGCGGCGTGAAGGGGCTGGCGCGTACGACGCGCGGGATAGACGCCTCGACCTCGCGCCCGCCCAGCGAAAGACAGATGCGGCGCGCCTCGGCCATGTCGTCCTCGACGCCTGTCCGGGATCGACCCTCGGCGGTGAGATGCAGCGACCAGTCCTCGGCGCCCAGGAATCCCCGCCCCGCCACAGCTGTCCGCGCCGCAGCCGCCATGCCCTTCATCAGCCCGCCGCCCGAGGTCGCGATCGCCCCCAGCGCCTTCAGTCCTTGCGACAGCGACGCCCGCTTCAACCGCATGGCCGAAAGGGCCGGGTCGAAGCCGAACATGTCGGCCGCCACGCCCGCACGGCTGATCTCGGCCGTCGCCTTCAGCGCCGACGCCGCGTCGTCGAAGGCGAAGGACCCGTGGGCTTCGTGAGCGGGCGCTCGCATCAGCCTCAGCGTGATCTCGGCCTTGACCCCCAGGGCCCCGCAATCTCCGCAGAACAGTCCGGTAAGGTCGGGGCCGTAGTGACGATAGAAGGCCCGTCCGTCGGCCTTCCGCCTTGCGCCCGTCGAAATCAGCGACCCGTCTGCCAGGACGACCGTCAGCCCGACGACGCTCTCCGAGGTCGTGCCCCAGTGCCCCGCCCCGAACACCGCATTCAGCTGCGACAGCCCTCCACCGATGGTGGACGACACACCCGAAAGCGGCCCCCAGAATGGCGTCCTCAGACCCTTGGGCTTCAACGTCTCCAGCAGAGTCTTCCAGGTGCAGCCCGCCTGGACGGTCACCGTCATGGCCTCGACATCGACGTGCAGCACCCGGTCCATGCGCGACAGGTCGATCAGGGCCAACAGCCCCGCCTCGGTCACATAGCCCGCAGTATAGCTCATGCCCCCGCCCCTGGGCGCGACCGCCAGACCCAGCCGATCGGCCTCGACCAAGGCGCGCGACAGCTCGGCAGTGTCGCCGGGGCTGAGGATCGCGACCGGGCGACGGCCGACCTTCCAGATGTCCTGCCCATAGAGATCGAGCAGGGTCGGATCGACGCTGACCGTGCGGGTTCCGAGCGCGGCCAGCAGAGCGTCCGCCGGGCTGCGGGTCAGGGTTTCGGCATGGGTCATGCGGGTGTCCAGAGTCCGAGGAAGGCCGCCGTCAGCAGCAGCAGCCAGATCAGGAGAACGGCGGGCCGGGTCAGCGCCAGCGACCGGGCGATACGCGCGTCGGCATCGATCTGTCCCGCCGCGAGCCCCCCCAGCGCCGGACCCAGGTCGGCGGTCAGCCGCCGCACCAGCAGACCGGTCAGGATGCAGGCGGCGAGGATGATCAGCTTCAGGGCGATGAACAGCGGCAGGCCCAGCGCGCCGGTCAACCCCATCGCACCCGCGACCCCCAAGGTTCCTGCCGCCAGCCAGCGGATCGCCAGATCCACCTTACGAAGGGCCACCGCGCCGCCATGGGCCAGATGGATGCGCCACGCGATCCACAGCCAGATCGCCGATCCGAACCATGCGGGGAGTAGCCAGACCGGATCCATCGGGATCCATCCTCGCAGCACCGTAAGGGTAAAGCCTGTCGGGAAGGCCAGGATAAGCGCCGTCCGGGGCGCCATGTCGACATCGCCCAGCAGCCCGGCTGCTCCCAGCCGCGCGGCCCGGTCCTTCTTCGGGTTCGAGATCAGGAACGACGCCACGAACGCACCGAGATCGCCTCCCAGCCAGTAGACCAGGATCAGTACATGCAGCAGCAGGAGGAACGCATCGGCCAAGGCATCGTCCGCAAATGATCTATTTCTATATCATTTGAGCGAGAGCGGCTTGGCAAGCCTAATCGACGTTCAGGTCCAGCCTTCGGCACCGGACTGGCGCTGTGACTTCATGTGATACTGGAACCGGTCTGGCCGGTAGTGGCCGACGATCATCTGCACCGGCTTGCCGTCCGCGCCGATCATGATCCGTTCGATCTTCAGCACCGGCGAGCCCGAGGGTACGTCCAGACAGGCCGCTATGCGCGGTGCGGCCGATGTCGCGGTGATCCATTGCTCTGCCTCGGCCGCCCCCGCGCCTGCGCGCTCGAGCAGGGTCAGGAGAGCCGTAGAGCGCAGTTCCTCGATGGAGTAACGCCCCGCGATCTCGGCCGGGACATAGGTCGTCAGGTAGGAAAACGGCTCGCCCTGCAGTTTGCGCAGGCGCACCGCACGCTGAACCGGGGCCCCTCGTTCCAGCCCCAGCCGCCCGGCCACTACGGCGTCGGCGGGTTCGTCCGCGACTTCCAGCAGTTCGACCTCGGTCGCCAGCCCCATGGTGCGCAGGGAAGAAATCAGCGTCTCGAACGACCCGGCCACAAGGGGAATCACGCCGCCCGAGGTGACGATCGTGCCGCGCCCCCGGTGGCGGCTGACCAGATTGTTGGACGCCAGTTCGTTCAGCGCACGCTTGACCGTGATGCGCGACACGTCGAACGCCCGCGCCAGCTCCTGTTCGCCGGGCAGAGCGTCGCCGGCAGCATACTCACCCGACTGGATCCGCTCGCGCAGCACAAGATAGACCTGATGATACAGGGGCGTCGGCAGGTCGCCGTTCAGCAGTTCGGCATTGAAGCCGTCGATGTCGGGGCCGCCGTCCGGCAAATGACCTATTCCTATACCAACCGGGTCCGCGCTAGGCATAGGCCGATCCGCATGGAGCGCGCAATGTCTGACCCATCACCCTACATCGCCTTGGCCCTGCAGACGACCTGCACGGCCGTCAACGGCGATGCCGATGCGCGTCAAAGTCGGCCCCGGATGGCCGCCGCCATCACCCGCATTGGCACGCAAATTTCGGCGTCCAAGCGGTTCATCGGCCCCGACGTGCGGCTGGTCGTCCTGCCCGAGTATTTCCTGACCGGCTTCCCGATGGGCGAGGCGGCGGCCGTCTGGGCCGACAAGGCTGCGCTAGAGATCGATGGTCCCGAGTATCGCGCGCTCGGCGACCTGGCTCGCGCGTCCGAGGTCTTCCTAGCCGGCAACGCATACGAGAAGGATCCTAACTTTCCGGGTCTGTACTTCCAGTGTTCCTTTGTGATCGCGCCGTCCGGGCAGGTCGTGCTGCGCTATCGCCGGCTTGTCACCCTGTTCGGGCCCAGCCCCTATGACGTCTGGGATCACTATGTGCGGGTCTATGGCCTGGACGGTGTCTTCCCCGTCGCCGACACCGAGATCGGCCGCCTGTCCGCCATCGCGTCCGAAGAGATCCTCTACCCCGAGATCGCCCGTGCCCACGCCGTCCGAGGCGCCGAGGTGTTCGTGCATTCGTCCAGCGAGATCGCCGCCGCACTGTCCACGCCCAAGAACGTCGCCAAACAGGCCCGGGCGATCGAGAACCTGGCCTATGTCGTCAGCGCCAATTCGGCAGGCATCGAGGGCGTGGCGATTCCAAAGGCCTCGACCGACGCCTCGTCCAAGGTCGTCGATTTCCGGGGCCTGATCCTGGCCGAGGCCGGCTATGGGGAGAGCATGGCCGGCTATGCCGAGCTCGATATCGGGGCGCTCCGCCGTTATCGGCGGCGTCCGGGCATGGGCAACATTCTGTCGCGCCAGCCCATGCAACTGTGGTCCGAAGCCTATGCCGGCGTCGATATCGCACCGAAAAACACGCTGATGGATGGAAGCGGCGGAGCGATCGTCCCCTCGCCCGCCTTCTATGCCCAGCGCCAGCGGGCCGTGATCGACAAACTTGATGCCGCCGGCCTCATATGAACAACCGTCACCGTGTCCTCAAGGTTACGGTTTCATGACCACCCATGATGAAGCTCCGAGGTGCGGCATTCCGTCATTGACGGCCGGACAGGCCCGTTCATAGTCAAATGGTCTAAAGATATACCATTCGCCCTTGGGAGGGGCAGGATCCATGTCCAAGTCCAGTGTCCACGTTTCGCGTAACCTGTTTCTGGCCGGGGCCGCACTTACGGCCCTGATCACCGCGGCCTCGCCCGCGGTGGCCCAACAGGCCCCGGCGGACCCCCAGGCCAGCACCGTCGACGACATTGTCGTGACCGCGCGCCGCCGGGAGGAATCACTGCAGGATGTGCCGATTTCAGTGACGGCCTTCACCGAGGAGACCTTGCAGGAACGCCAGATCGAGGATCTCGCCGACGTCGCCCGCTATACGCCGGGCGTCCAGCTGCAACAGGCGTTTGGTCGCGACGGCGACCGGCCGGTCATCCGGGGCGCATCCAACATCCTGGTCTCGGACGGCAAGGTCGGTATCTTCCTGGACGGCATCCCCTGGTTCGGGGACTTCAGCACCCTGGATCTGGACACGGCGCAGCGCGTCGAGGTGATCCGGGGGCCGCAGTCGGCGGTGTTCGGTCGCGGCACCCTGTCGGGGGCGATCAACGTCGTGACCCGCCGTCCCGGCGATGACTTCTCCGGCCGGGTCAGCTTCACGGCCGGCTCTGACGACCGCCTGAGCTATGCCGGCGTGATCTCCGGCCCACTGATGCCCGGCGTGGGCATCATGCTGGGCACGACGCGATCGGACGTGCAGGGCCAGTACCGAAACCAGGTCGGACTGGGCGAGCAACTGGGCAGCCAGAGTTCCAAAGGCGTCTACGGGGGCCTCTTCTTCAATCCACACCCGGATTTCGACGCCTCGATCCGCTATTTCCGAAATGACGACCGTGATAGCCATTTTGCCGTAGCGCTTCAGCCCTCGACGGCCAACAACTGCTTCCAGGCCACCCGCAGCTACTTCTGCGGCGAAATCCCGACCCCGACGAGTTTCTCACTCAACACCGACCGCTTCCTGCTCGCCGGTCTGAAGCGCGAGGCGGAACGCTGGCTGGCGGACGCCAACTGGGACATCGGCGGTTCGGGCTATGTGCTGTCCTACCTGGGCGGCAAGAACGACGTCTATGAAGCTTCCGGCTATGACCAGTCCTACGACAACCGGGACTTCTTCCTGATCGGCGCAGGTTGCCCCTTTGTACCGATCGCCAATCGCCTCTGCGGTCGCTCGCCGTTCAACGATACCGGCAGTTCTAACCGCGAGACCCAAACCCACGAGGTCCGGTTGACGGGGCCATCCGGCGGCTTCCTGACCTGGAACATCGGGGTCTATTCGGCGAACGACGAGAACACCCCATCGCCGGAGTTCCTGGAAGCCACCGAGGTCGGCCTCGATACCCTGGGTGCCATCACCGAAGTCGAGACCCGGGCCGTGTTCGGCGGCGTCGACCTTGCCTTCACCGACAGCCTGACCCTGGCGCTGGAGCTGCGCTACCAGGAGGAGGAGGTCACGTCGACCAACCAGCCCTATACCGCCTCGCAGTATTTCACCCCGGCCTATCTGGCGACCCTGCGCTCGCCCAACCCGGCGGCCGTGGTCGGAACAGTGCTGACGCGCACGACCCAGTTCGATAACACCCTGCCGCGCGCCACCCTGACCTGGGAACCAAACCCGGAGCTGACGCTCTATGCCCAGTACGCCCAGGGCAATTCGCCGGGCGGATTCAACGACTTGGCCGCTCCTGTCACCACATTTGATGAGGAGACGCTGACCAACTACGAGATCGGGGCGAAGACCCGCCTGTTCGGCTTCGACTATCTGAACGCCTCGCTGTTCTTCAACATCTATGAAGACCAAGTCCTGACCAACACGTTCCAGACCCTGGCCGTGGTCCAGAGCTACCGTGCAAACATCGGCGAGTCAGAGCTGAAGGGTCTGGAGCTGGAAGGTGCCTACAGCCTGACCGACAACCTGTCGGCCCGGTTCACCTATTCCTACCTCGACGCCGAGATCACCGAAGGCGTCGACGGCGACCAGGCGGTCCTGCTGCTGGGTGCCGCGTGCAAGACCGGCTCGGCGATCAATCTCGATCGACCGGGCTGCCGCGCCGCCGGTTCAATCGTCGGCAAGGAGCCTCCACTGGTGTCGCGTCATCTGGCCAGTGCCGGCATCCGCTGGGACGGCGACGCCATGGACAATGGCTGGAACCTGTTCGCTTCTGCAGACGCCACCTACCGGGGCAAATTCTTTGAACAGGTCCACAACAACATCACGATCCCTTCGGCGACGCGGGTCGATCTCCAGGTCGGTGTGCAGAATGACAATCTTCGTCTCGCCGTGTGGGGCCGCAACGTGGGTGACGAGGACACGCCGCAGGGCGTGCTGCGCTTCGTCGATTTCCCTGCTCCGTTGACGCCGTCCGGCGATCGGCCCCGCGCCTTTGCGGTGACCGCCGGGCAACAGAGCAGCTACGGCATAACCCTGAGCGCCCGCTTCTGATGAAGCGAAGCGTTACGCCCGTCGCCGTCGCCCTGGCTGTTCTGGCCGGATCGGCGGCGGCGAGCGACGCTCCCGCTGCGCCGATGGCGATCGGGGTTCTGGAGCGCGACTTGCCGCAACTGATCGCCTGGCTGGAAGGCGAATGGGACAATTCGGAACAGGTCAGTTTCGCCGACGAGCTGGGCTATCCGGAAGTCGCGCCGCCGACGCGTCGGCACGTCACGATCCGGCGGGTCGAGGCCCCGGGTATCGGCCCCCTCGTGCTGCGCCTCGACGAGTATCAGGACAACGACCTGACCAAGCTCGGCCGCCAGCGTCTGTATGCCTTTGCCGTCGATCCGGCGAAGATGGCCATCCGGATGGACGTCCTGACGCCTCAACGTCCGGAGCGGCTGGCGGCGGACGCCGATCACTCGGATCTGACCCGAGAAGCCATGCGCTTCAATCCGGGCTGCGAGACCCTGTGGCGCCGGAGCGCCGACCAGTTTGTCGGCTGGATCGAACAGGGTGCGTGCCGCGTCCGCTCCGGCAACGGGACGGGCCCTGCATTGACCATCGGGGCCGACATTGCCCTGTCGGCGGACCAGCTCTGGATGACAGAGACGGCGCAAGATGAAGCCGGCCGAGATGCTTTTCCGGACGAGCCCGACACGCCTGTCCAGTACCGCCGTGCCACCGCCTTCACCTGCTGGATGGCGGTACCTCGGCTGGCCCCGCAGGAGGGCTGGTTCTACGCCCGCGATCTGGCGATCCATGATCAGGGCGGCGAGGTCTGGGTCACGACCGACGAGACCGCGCCTCGCACTTTCGGCTTCCGGATGCGCAACGTGCGCTGGCCCTCGGGCCCCAACGCCGACGCCCTGACCCTGTATGTCCATGCCGAACGCGACGCGCCCGCCGTCAGCTATGCCTGGGCCAGCCCCGACGCGACCCGCGTCGGCATTAACCTGAGGACGCTGCAGGGCAGCTGTTCGCGGTAGACCTCAGGCGACCTTCGTTTCATCGATCAGGGTCCGCTGAAAGCAGTGCCCATCGCGGAACCAGTGCCAGGTGCGCGCCCGGCTGAGGCCGTCGGCGGCAAGGACGATCAACTCGTAAAGATGGGCTCCCGGCGCATCCCTCCGCTCCCAGGTCAGGATACAGGTCCGGTCGTCGCCCTGCCAGGCATGACCGGATATCAGCCCGGTATCCCACCACAACCGACCGTCACGATAGACACCCGGATGCTCGGCCTCGACCACCCGGCCGTCAGGCCAGGTGAAGCGGTTCCTCTGAATATAGGCGTGGGGTCCGTCGTTGGGGAAGGACACCTCGATGCGCGAGGTGTGCCAATCGACCTCGACCCCAGCCGTATCGACGGTGCGATATGTCCCTTCCCACACGCCCGCGTGGCGAACCAGCGCGGGCATGTGTTCATGCAGGGGGTTCACGACACCCGGCGTTCCGTGATGCAGGTGCGCTTGAACAATTTGTCATTCTCGAACCAGTGCCAGGTCCGGGCCCGGTTGTTCCCGTCGGCCGACAGCTGGATCATCTCGTAGAGATAGGCGTCCGGCATGTCCTTGCGCGTCCAGGTCAGGCAGACCGTGCGCGGATCGATCTCCCAGGCCCGGCCGTCGATCCTGTCGGTGTCCCACCAGATCTGGCCGTCGCGATAGGTTGCTGGAAAATGGATTTCCTCCTGGCGCCCATCGTCCCAGATGTAGGTGTTGATCTGGTGATAGGCATACGGGCCATCCTCGGGGAACGTGCATTGCAGCCGGGATCTATGCCGGTCGATCTCATTGTTGTCGGGGTCCACGTGGATGTATTCCCCTTCCCAGACGCCCGCGTGTCGGGCCAGAACCGGCATGCCTTCGCGGATTCCGCTCATCGTCGTCCCTTCCATCCCGGCGGTAAAATCCGCCCTTCGCAAATGATATAATCTTATGCCATTTGATCGGGAAAGCCCTTTATGGACGGCGCGATGAACGAAACCCTGAAAGTCTCCATCGACGCCGACGTCGCCACCCTGTGGCTCAACCGGCCCGAGAAGAAGAACGCCCTGACACTGGCCATGTGGACGGCCCTGCCCGGCGCCATGGCGAAGATCGCCGCCGATCCCCGGGCCAAGGTGCTGGTCGTGCGCGGTGCAGGCGGAACCTTCGCGGCGGGGGCCGACATCGGCGAGTTCGAGACGGTCTATGCGACGCCTGACAGCACTCGGGGCTACTTTGACCGCGTCGGCGAGGCGATGGAGGCCCTCGCCGCCTTCGACAAACCCACCGTCGCCCATATCGAGGGGGCCTGCGTCGGCGGGGGTCTGGGTCTGGCCCTGGCCTGTGACCTGCGCATCGCCGCGACCGATGCGAAACTGGCTCTGACCCCCGGCAAGCTGGGGCTGGTCTATTCCCTGCCCGACACCCGTCGTCTGGTGCAGGCAGTCGGCCTGTCGCGAACGAAGGACATCCTGTTCACCGGCCGCCTGATCCAGGCCGACGAAGCCCTGGCCATCGGCCTGATCGACGCCCTCCACGCCCCCGACGCACTGGAGACCGCCGTCGCCGAAAAGACCGCCCAGATTGCCGCCGCCAGCCAGTGGACGGCCCGCCGCACTAAACGCATCGTCCAATTGATCGCCGACGGCGAGACTGCCGATACCGACCTGACCGCCCGCTGGCTGATCGAGGCCGTCGAGGGCGAGGACTTCCGCGAGGGCCGCGATGCGTTTCTGGCCAAGCGAACGCCGGTGTTTCCGTATCGCTAGGCGACCCCGGCCGGAGCCCCGATCGCCACCGCCAGCCGTCCTGCCAGCACGAGGATCCCTTCCGACCTTCGTCCGATGATCTGCGCCGACAGCGGCAACCCGTCCTTCGACAGTCCCATCGGAAACGCCACCGCCGGCAACCCTGCCATATTGGCCAGACATGTGATGTCCGCCTGATCCGCCGGAATCGGATCGCCGAATGGGAAGGTCGTCCCTCCCGTCGTTGGGCACAGCAGCCCGACCCTGTCCCCGATCATCGCCTCGATCGCTTCGCGCGCCGCCTCGATGGCCGCCCGTGCATCAAGGACCTTCGCCTCCGGCTGACTCGCCCCCCAGCGCAGCATCCCCGTGAAGCCTGCCGAGAAGCCGTCCGGCCGTTCGGCCATCACCGCGCCGTGCTCGACCATGCCCTCGAACTCGGAGATCAGCAGCCCCTTCCGCCGCAGTCGCCCGAGATCGATGTCGAGCGCCACGCTGCCTTCGACCAGACCCTCCGCCGCACCCCGCGCGACCAGCGCTGCGAATGCCGCGCTTGCATTCTCCGACAGCGCCGCCCGTCCCGTCACGTCCAGCACCGCCATGGTCCCGGACGGTGCGGCCGGGTCTGCTTCGCCGATCACCGCCAGCACCCTCGCGCAATCCTCCGCTGACCGCGCAAGAACCCCGACGTGATCCAGGCTCGGCGACAGCGGCGTCACGCCCTCATTCGGCACGGCGCCGAACCGGGGCTTGATCCCGAATACCCCGCAGTAGGCCGAAGGAATTCGCACCGACCCCATGGTGTCGGTCCCCAGCGCCGCCGCGCACAGCCCCGCCGCCACCGCCGCGCCCGATCCGCCAGATGAGCCTCCGGCCGTAAACCCTTGCCGCCACGGATTTTGTGTCCGCCCGAACCACGGATTGTCGGTGACCGCTCCGAGCGCCCCCTCCTCCATATTCAGCGTGCCCAGGACAATCGCCCCTGCCCGCCGCAACCGTGCGACACAGGTGGCGTCACGGTCCGCGATCCGGTCGCGATAGGCCCCGATCCCGGCGGTCCACGGCAGCCCCGCGACCGCGATGTTGGCCTTCACCCCGATCACGCAGCCGTCCAGCGCCGACAACGCCATCCCCGACGCCCAGCGATGGGCCGAGGCCTTCGCCGCATCCCGCGCGCGCGCGACGTCCAGATCGACGAAGGCCCTGATCGTCGGGTTCAGCCGCCCTACCCGCTCCAGATAGGCCTCCAGCACCGTTTCCGGCCTCGCCGACCCGTCCGCGAACGCTGCCGCCAACCCGGCCACGCCCGCCTCGATCACCGGATCGGCGAACGTCATCAGAACCGCTCGTCGATCAACCGGATCGGCTTCTGGCGCGTCTCGACTCCGGTCAACGCCGCCGTCTCGCCCCGCCCGACCAGTTCCACCGCCACCTCGATGCCGATCTTTCGCTTCAGGATCTCGCCGAACCGCCCCGCCAGTGCCGCATCGCCCGGGGCGCTCGCCTCGGCCACCACCACGAACGTATCCCGCCCGGCCTCGTCACGCCGGGTCTTGCAAACGAACTCCTTCAGAAACTCCGGCGCCTCGTCCAGCATCGGCCCGATCGCCTGGGGGAAGATATTGATGCCTCGCACCTTCACCATATTGTCCGACCGGCCCAGGAACCCCTCGATCCGCTGGAACGCCGCCCCGATCGACGACGGGCGGGTGATGACCTCGGTCACGTCATGGGTGTTGAAGCGGATTATCGGATACAGATCGTCCTTGTACAGACAGGTCACGACCATATCGCCGGGCGACCCATCGGCGACCGGCTTGCCGGTATCGATGTCGCAGACCTCCAGGAACTGGGCGTCCTCCATCACATAGAGCCCGTCGCGATCGGGCCCCTCGCCGGCGATGCAGCCGGTATCGCCGACGCCGTACCAGTCGAAACACTCCGCCCCGCCCCAGGCGTCCGACAGCGCCTGCTTGTCCTCGCGCCCCATGTGACCGGAGATCATCCGCACCGGGATGTCGACGCCGGGCACAAGCCCAGCCTCCTTCGCCACTTCCGCCAGCCGCTTGATGTAGTCGGCGAAGCCCACGATGGCCGTGGCGCCGAAGGTCTTCATCAGCTCGACCTGCTGGGCAGAGCGGGTCTCCACGCCCGTGCCCGCCGACATGAAGACCGCGCTGGTCCAGTGTGTCACGGCCTCGCGCACATAGTGGCCGCCGTTGATCATGCCGTGGCCATAGACGGAGTGGACCACGTCGCCCGAGCGCAGCCCCTGCCAGCGATACAGCCGCGCCAGCAGCAGGTTCTGCACCTCGCGCGACTTTGGTCCGAACAGGAGCACCTGCGGCTTGCCCGTCGTGCCAGAGGTGGTGTGGAAGATCACCGGTGGTCGCCTGTCGTCCGGATAGGACTCGAAGCCCGCGAAGTCCCCGAATGGCGGCGCGATCTCGATCGACTTCATGATGTCGGACTTGTCGAAACTGGGCAGGTTCGGCAGGTCGTCCAGCGACCGGATATCCCCCGCCTCGATACCCGCCGCCGCCCACAGCCGGCGATAGAAGGCCGTCTTCCAGGCGCGATCCACACAGCGCGCGAACAGCACCTCCTGCCGCGCCCGCAGTTCATCCCGGCTGATCGAGGTCACCAGTTTCACGAAAGGGTCGCCGATGGGATGATCCCGCGCAATGGCCGCAAAATCGATCTCGTCCCAGTAGGTGCGGTGGGTGTCGGTCATCATCGGGCTCCGAGGAGGGGGAGGATTTCGGATGCGTCGTCGAGGTGTTCGAAGCCGGCAACCAGCCTAGCGACAGCCTCGGCGTTGGCGCCCAGACCGGCGAACTCCAGACAGGCCTCCTGTTTGGCCAGATGCTGTTCGCGGCTCAACGGCTGGGCCGGGGAGCCGAACTGAGCGTTCACGGTGTGGCTCAGCACCCGGCCGGCCGTCGTCGTCACGGTCAGGATCGCGGGGGTGAAGGCGGCGGGGTCCGGGTTATCGTCCGCCACGACCCGAATGCGTTCGGCGAGGCTCAACAGCGTCGGATCGGACAGGCTCTCTGCCGTGAAGTCGGCAAGCCCTACCGTCCCCCGCGTCAGCACCACCGCCCCCAGCCAGGCCAGGCAAAGCCGCGCCCAGGCCGGCGCCATCTCCGCCGTCGGACGCCGCCCGACGAGCCGATGGATCAGCGGCGGCGCCCGGTAGACGACCTCGGCCACCGCGTCGGCGTCCAGCCTGTGCACGGCCATCAGGGTCTGAAGCGCCACGATCCCACCATGCGCCGCGCGGCCGGTTGGAAAGGGCTTCCAGCTGACTTCACTGATCCGGAAGCCAGCGGCCGGATGTATGAGCGGCGTCAGATCATGGGCCGTCTCGAACAGCGTCAGATAGCCGAACGGCCCCTCGATCGACGCCTCAGGCCCCGGCAGTCCGGCCCCGGCCAGATCGACCGCCACCACCGCAGCGCGGGCGGCATTGGCAATCTGGATCGGCAGGGCGGGCTTGCCCTCGGCATGGGCCTGCATCGTCCCTGATGCAAAAGCCAGGGCATATCCGAACGCCGCGACGCCCGTCTCGACCGGCATCCGCCGGAGCGAGATCAGCGCCGCCACGCAGCCGAAAATCCCCGCTGTTGCCGGCCGGAAGAACTTGAGGGGCGCCGTCGCGCACAGGCCCAGCGACGCCGCCACCTCGACCCCGGCGACCAGCGCGACCAGCAACTGCTCGCCCGACACCGGGTCGTTGGCGGCAGAGGCCTGATCCGCCTCCGAGAGGATCACCGCCCCGACCGTCGCCATCGGATGGACCACGGCCGGTTCGTGCACGCAGTCGAACTCCTGGGCATGAATCTGGAAGGCATTGACGAAGGCGGCGGACGACTGTGGCAGCGTCAGGCCCGGCCGCCCCAGCACGCCGCAGTCGCGGCCCTGCCCCCACCGCATCGCGGCGCTCATCACCGCGTCGGCCAGCGGCGCCTTGGCCCCGGCCGCACCGACGCAGAGCGTATCGTGCAGGAAGGTCTTTGCCGCCTCGCGGCCCAAGGCGTCGATGTCGCTCCAGGTCAGGGCCAGCGCCCGTTCAGCGAGAAGCCGCGATATCGTCATGCGTCCTCTCCCGGCAGAGCGTTCGACAGATCCGCCGCGGTCGTCGTCAGGCCCAGGCCCTCGACCACCGCGATCAGCCGGTCGGCCGCATCGGTCGCCATCCCGCCCCAGGCCATCAGCGCCGCCGCCTTGGCGCGGACAGCCTCGGAAGACAGAGGGTTCTCCGGATCGCCCAACGCATCGAGCGCCTGAGCCCGATATTCGATTCCGCCGGACACCGCCATCAACCGCGCCCCGAAACGGGCGGGATAGGCGGCGGTCAGGTCATCGGCCGTCTCGACCGTGATGCGGCTCCGCAGCCCCGCGACGGCCGGGTCCGTCAGTGCCCCCGGCTCAAACCGTTCCAGCCCCGCGTCGCCGTGGATCAGGGCGACCGCGACGCTGTGCTGCAGTGAAAACTTGCCTTCCGCCGGCGTCGTCGGAGCCGGCTTGTCGCAGAACAGGACCGCGTCCCGATAGGTCTCCACTGTCACGCTCTGCGGAACGCCGACCCTATCTCGCAGGGCCAGCGCCGCGTCGATCGCCGGGTGAGCATGGCGGCAGGCCGCATGCGGTTTGAAGCTGACGTCGTGAAGGACCCAGCCCGAAGCGGGGGCCATCACCGCCTCCGGATCGCTTTCCGGCGCCATGGCCTGAAAGAACCCCTGATCGCCCTCCAGCACCCGCAGCGGTCCACGAAATCCGTCACGGGCCAGCAATGCCGCCGCCATGCCGTTCGCCGCCGCCCGTCCGTCGTGAAGCGCCTTGACCGATCCGGGCTCGTGTCGCGCCCGCCACAGCCCCGACGCCTGCTGGCCTGCCAGGCCCAGGGCCCAGGACGTCCGTTCGACGTCCAGCCCCATTAGGCTCGACCCCGCCGCCGCCGCCCCGAACCCTCCGCAGGTTCCGGTTGGATGAAAGAACCGATAGTGCGAAGCCCCGGACGCCCGACCGATCCGGATCATCGCCTCATAGCCCCGCACAATGGCGTCCAGCGCCGCGTCGCCCTCGACCGTCCCCAGCGCATCTGACAAAGCCAGCACGGCTGGCATCACGACCGGCCCGGGATGCAGCAGGGCCCGCCGATCAACGTCGTCCATCTCGAGAATCGCTCCCGCCGGCCCGTTGGCCAGCGCCGCCGCCTGGGGCCCGACCCAACCACCGCCAATGACCCGGCAGGGGCCCACGCCTTCAGCCGCAGCAAGCGTTCGAACCCGTCCACAGTCCGGCTCCCGCGCCCCCGCGACCGCGCACCCGACCCAGTCCAGCAGATGCAGTCGCGCCCGCGCCCGGTCCTCCGGCGCGACCGGTTCGGCAAGGCGCAAGGCCAGCCGTTCGGTGATGGAAGACAATTGTCCGGACATATGCCTATATCGCGTCTTGGGGCCGATACGGTCAAGTCAGGAACCGACACGGCGGCATGATCACGACGACGATGGACGCGGCGCTCGACGCCCTGCGCGGTGCCCTGCCGGACGGTGGCAGGGTCTTCGTATCGGGCTGCGCAGGCGAGCCCCTGCCGCTTGCCGAAGCGCTCGCCTTGCAGCCCGACAGGGCGGCCGGTCTGACCTTCGCGGGCGTCTGGATTCCCGGCGTCAACCGCACCGACTGGGCTGGTCTGCACCCCGACGCCCGCGGCGAGACAATCTTCCTCGCCCCCCAATGGCGAGACAGTTTCACCGCCGGCCGCCTGTCCTTCTCGCCCCTGACCTATACACAGGTCTGGCGCCGCCTGGCGCAGACCCGCTTCGAAGCCGGCGTGTTCGCTGTCGCGCCGCCCGGAGCCGACGGACGCTGCAGCCTCGGCGTCGCGGCCGACTTCACCCCGGCGGTGTTCGAGAACACCCGCTTCCGCATCGGCTGGATCAACCCGGCCATGCCTGCCGTCCGCGACGGTCCGACCATGCCCCTGCACGCCTTCGACCTGGTGGTGGAGGCCGACCACCCCCTCCCCGGCTACGGTGCCGACGCCATCGACGCGGTCAGCGCCGCCATCGCCGCCCACATCGCCGCACTGATCCCCGAAGGGGCGACGGTCCAGACCGGCCTCGGCAAGATCGGCGTCGCCACCCTGTCCGCCCTCGCCAAGCGGCGCGGCCTTCGCCTCCATTCCGGCATGGTCACCGACCCCCTGATCGATCTGCTGGACCGTGACGCCGTCGAATCCGTCACCACCGGCGTCGCCGTCGGTTCTCCCACCCTCTATGCCCGCGTCGCCGATGATGCCCGCGTCCACTTCCGCCCGGTCGGCGACACCCACGGCATCGCGACCCTCGCCGCCATCCCCCGTTTCGTCGCCGTCAACTCGGCCATCTCGGTCGACCTGTTCGGCCAGATCAACGCCGAATGGATGGATGGCCGCCAGGTCTCCGGAGCCGGCGGCCTGATCGACTTTCTTCGTGGCGCCTGGGCGAGCGAGGGCGGCGTCCCTGTCATCGCCCTGCCCGCCGCGACGCGGGGCGATGCTGTCAGCCGCATCGTCCCCTGCCTGCCCGGCCCGCCGTCGATCGGCCGCGCCGATCCGGTCGTGATCGTCACCGAGCATGGTGTCGCCGATCTGCGCAGCCTGTCGATCGAGGCCCGCGCCCAGGCCTTGATCGCGGTCGCCGCTCCGTCCCAGCGCGACCGGCTCGAAGCCGACTGGTCGGCGATACGCCGCGCGATGTAGGGAAAGCGCCATGGCCTCCCCCCGCTATCGCCAGCTCGCCGAAACCTTACGCACCGCCATCGCGCGCGGCGACTATCCCGTCGGCGGCCAACTGCCGCCCGAACTGGAGCTGGCCCAGACCCACGGGGTATCGCGCCACACCGCCCGCGACGCCATCCGCCTGCTGACTGAGGCGGGGCTGATCGAGCGCCGCCGCGGCGCGGGCACCACCGTCATCGCCTCCACCAGCCCCCAGGCCTATGTGCAGCCGCTGGGCGGCGTGGACGAATTGCTGCAATACGCCCATACCGCGCGCCTGAAACTGCTGGCCCAGGAGGAACGCCGCCTGACGGAGGCCGAGGCCGAGCGCATCGGCGGCGACACGGAGCGGACCTGGCTGGTCGTCGATGGCCTGCGGATTGCCGACGCTTTGCCTCTGGCCTTGTCGCGCATCTATGTCCCGCAGCCATTGACCGGCGAGGGCTCTGTCCACGCCCTGCTCGACGAACGGTTCGGCGCCGCCGCCGGCCGCATCGACCAGGAGATCACCGCTGAAATCCTGTCTGCCGCCGACGCGAGAGTGCTGAAGGCCGACCCCGGCAGCGCCGCCCTGCGGACCTTGCGCCGCTACCACGACGATGACGCCCTGATCCTGGCCTCGGACTCGCTGCATCCCGGCGGCCGGTTCGTCTATGCGATGCGGTATCGTAGGGAGGGTTAGGGTCTAAGCCGCGCCCGAATGTCCGGCCCCTGCGCATCCAGCTTCGGGACGGTCGGATTGATCAGCCCCGGCTCCTCGCGAAACCGGATCGGCGTGCCAACTACCTCGTTGCCGTCCGCATCCCGACTCAGCATGCCCCGCGCCGCCAGCGCCGGATCGTCGAACGCGTCCTTCAGCGTCCGCACGGGGGCCCAGCACACGTCCTTGTCTGCAAACCAGGCCTCCCAGTCCGCCAGCGTCCGCCCCGCGAACGCCTCGCGCAGGAACGCCCGCAACGGCTCCTGCCCCGACCCGGGCGGCAGTTCGGCCAGCGCCACCAGATCCTCCCGGCCGAGAGGCGTCAGCAGGGCCTTCGCGAACTTCACCTCCGCACCGCCCAGCGCCAGCCAACGGTCGTCGGCCGTGCGATACAGCCCATACATCGCATTGCCGCCCCAGGACCGCTCGTCCTTGACGACATGGGCCTCGCCGGTCGTGAAGATCCGTCCTGTTACGTTCGGCGTCCAGGCCAGTACGCTGTCGAACATGGCGACATCCAGATAGTCGCCGACCCCCGTCTCCCGCTTCCGCAACAGGGCCATCAGCACGCCCGCAAGCGCCGTCAGCGACCCCAAGGCATCGGCCACCGGCATAGCCGGCATAGCCGGCAGTCCGTCCTGGCCCTCGTTCAGCGCCACGACACCTGCCAGGGCCTGTACCGCCACATCATGCGCCGGCCGGTCCCGGTACGGCCCGTCCTGACCGAATGCAGATATGGAGCAATAGACCACCCCGGGATTGATCGCTCGCACCGCGTCGTAGTCGACGCCGAGTCGCTCCGACACGCCCGGTCGAAACGCCTCGACAACGACGTCGGCCTCGGCCGCCAGCCTCATGAAGACGGCATGATCCATCGGATCCTTGAGGTTCAGCTGGATCGATTTCTTGCCGCGATGGGTGTTCCGGAACCAAACGCTCTCGCCGCCCTTGCGATAGCCGACATGGCGCGTCGGTTCACCCTCGCCGACCGGCTCGACCTTGATCACCTCGGCCCCGTGGTCGGCCATCATCAGGGTCAGCATCGGTCCCGGCAGGAACAGGCTGAGGTCCAGGACCTTGACCCCCTCCAGCTTCACCGGCCCAGCACCTTCGCCGTCTGCTCGCCCAGCCTGGGCGCCCGCACCCCCGGCGCACGATTTCCGTCGATCTTCACCGGGCTGGCGAGCATATGCAGCCCGCCCGCGCGATCCGGATGATCGACCACATCCCGCATCCCGACCTCCGCCACAAAGGGATTATCCAGCGCCTCGGCCACGTTGCGCACCGGCGCGAATGGAACCTCGCCGCCCAGCACCGCCAGCCAGTCGTCGGTCGTCCGCGCCGCCATCACCACATCGACCGCCGCGCTCAGCGCCGCCAGATTAGCCCGCCGCGACGGAATGTCGGCGAACCGCGTATCCGCCTTCAGGGTGTCCGCCCCCGCCAGTTCGCAGAACCGCTCCCAGAACTTGGGTGTCTGGCACATCAGCAGACCCCAGCCGTCCCTGGTCTTCACCAGTTGCGACGGGGCGATTGACGGATGGGCCCCGCGCGGCAGGCGGCCGACATCATGGCCTTCGTTCATCGCCCAGACGGCAGGATAGCTCAGCTGGTGCAGGGCCACGTCGAACAGGCAGACATCGACATCACAGCCGACCCCCGTTTCCCGCACCTTCAGGATCGCGCTGACCGTCGCCATGGCCCACATGGTCCCGGTCATGAAGTCGACCATCGACAGACCGAACCGCGTCGGCGGTGCATCGGGCTCGCCTGTCAGGCTCATGAATCCGGCCTCGGCCTGCATCAGATAGTCGTAGCCTGGCCAAGCCTGCCGGCTGTTGTTGCGCCCATAAGCCGACAGATGGGCGCAGACGATAGACGGCTTGATCGCTTTCAAGGCCGGATAATCGATCCGCATCTTCGCTGGCTGGTCGCCGCGCAGATTGTTGACCACCGCGTCAGCCGACAGGACCAGCCGCTCGAAATCGGCACGTCCCTCTGGCGTCTTGATCTCAAGCGCAACCGAGGATTTCGACCGCGAAAAGGTCTGGAAGAACTCACTGTCACCCTCGCCGAGGAAATACGGCCCGGTCGCCCGAGACACGTCCCCACCCATTGAGGGCGCCTCGATCTTGATGATCTCGGCCCCCAGCTCGGCCATCAGCATGGTGCCATACGGCCCGGCGCCGTACTGCTCGACCGACAGGACGCGAACCCCTTCGAGCGGACGCATCACACCTTGTTCCTGGCCACCAGTTGTTTGGCGATGATGATGCGCTGCATCTCGTTCGTCCCCTCGCCGATGCACATCAGCGGCGCGTCGCGATACAGCCGCTCGATGACGTATTCCTTGGAATAGCCGTAGCCACCGAAGATCCGCATGGCCTCGGTCGCCACCTCGACGGCAGTCTCGGACGCGAAGTATTTCGCCATCCCGGCCTCCATGTCGATCCGCCCGCCGGCGTCGAAGGCCCGCGCCGCGTCCTCGACCAGAAGCTCTGCAGCCCGGGTCTTCGCGGCCATGTCGCCCAGCTTCAGCTGGATCGCCTGATGCTCGGCAATGGGCTTGCCCATGGTCTTGCGCATCTGGGCATATACCACGCTCTCCTTCAGCGCCCGTTTTGCGATACCGACGGAGCGCGCTGCGATATTGACCCGGCCGATCTCGAGCCCGCCCGTCGCCATCAGGAAGCCCTTGCCTTCCACACCCCCGACCAGGCTCAGCTCTGCGTCGCAGCGGTAACCGTCGAAGATGAACTCCCCCGAGTCGATGCCCTTGTAGCCAAGCTTCTCCAGCTTCTTGCCGTTCGAGATACCGGCCTGCGGTGCCTTGGTCTCCGGGTCGATCTTGGACACGATCAGCATCGACATCCCCTTGTGCCGCGGCTGCGCCTCCGGGTCGGTCTTCACCAGAAGGGCACAGCAGTGGCCCATGATGGCATTCGAGATCCAGGTCTTGGTCCCGGTCACGAGATAATCTGCACCGTCCCGCTTCGCGACGGTGCGGATGGCCTGCAAGTCCGTCCCCGCATCCGGCTCGGTCAACCCAAGGCCGCCGCGCATTTCTCCGGTGACGAATTTGGGCAGCCAGTATTCACGCTGCTTCTGGGTGCCGAACTTCTGGACGACGGTCGCCATCATCAGGTGGGAGTTGAAGATGCCAGTCAGGCTCATCCACTCTTCGGCGATCCGCATCACGATGCGCGAATAGGTCGTCGCCGACAGACCCAGGCCGCCGTATTCCGGATCGACGATGGCTCCGAACAGGCCCAGCTCGGCCATGTCGTCCACCAGGTCCGCGGGCCAGATGTCGCCGTGCTCCAGCTCCATCGCGACGGGCCGGACCTTCTGCTCGATCCACTTGTCGATGGCGTCCAGGATCGCCCGTTCATCGGCGTCGGAAATCGTGGCGTGGGCGTTCATGTCAGTAGTTCCCGACCCGATCCTCAACCGCGTTGCCGCGGCCGGGGATCAGCATGTTGCGCACGAAGGTGCAGACCTTCACCCCGTCCTGGTTCAGGCCGATAGTGCGGATGGTGACGATACCCTGGCCCGTCCGCGACTGGCTTTCGCGCTTGGCCAGCACCTCGCTCTCGCCATAGATGGTGTCGCCCGCGAACACCGGAGCGGTGAACTTGACCTCGTCCATGCCTAGGTTGGCGATGGCCTTCTGGGAACAGTCTGTCACGCTCATGCCGATCAGCAGCGCCAGGGTGTAGGGGCTGACCACGATGTTCTTCTTGAACTCAGACGCCTTGGCGAACTCGGCATCGAAATGCATGGGATGGGTGTTCATCGTCATCAGCGTGAACAGGTGATTGTCGTATTCCGTCACCGTTTTTCCGGGCCGGTGCTCATAGACGTCGCCGACGTGAAAATCCTCGTAGTATCGGCCGAAGGTCTCGCGATAGCGCTGCGGACCGACTTCCTTGAATTGCTGGACCATCAGGCCTCTCCGTTGTGTTCGAGCGTCCGCATCGCGGCGCGGATGATGGGTTTCTCAATCAGCTTCCCGTCCAGCAGGGCCGCCCCGCCGCCCGAGGCCTCGAATGCCACCAGTACCCGCCGCGCCCGCGCGATCTCAGCCTCGGTCGGCGTGAAAACCGCGTGGACCGGCCCGATCTGCGCAGGATGAATGCAGGCCCGCCCTGTGAAGCCCATAGCCTTGATCCGCCGGGTTGAAGCGATCAGGTCCGCATCGTCGCGGATGTCCAGGTGCGGCACGTCCAGCAGTTCCACACCCGCCCGCGCGCAGGCCGCGGCCAGCACGCCCCGCGCATGGAACAAAGGCTCCCACTCCATCGCGCAGCCCAGATCGGCGGCATAGTCCGCCCCCCCGAACAGCACGCCAGCGACGCCCGGCGCCGCCGCGATCTCCCAGGCGCGATACAGCCCCTCCGCACTCTCGACGATGGGCCAAAGGGGGGCGTCGGTCGCCGCCCGAACGACCGCGACATCGTCCGCCGACGCCGCCTTGGGGATCATCACGAACACAGGCGCAGCGCCGGCCAGCGCCGCCATATCGGCCGTACCCTCCGCCGACCCGACAGCGTTGACCCGGACCCCGAAGCGCCCGTCCAGTGCCGCGATAGTCACCGACCGCGCTGCATCCTTGCCGTCCGGCGCGACCGCGTCCTCCAGATCGATGCAGATCGCATCTGCTCCCGCCCCGCCAGCCTTGTCGAAGCGGTCTGGGCGAGAACCCGGCACAAAGAGAAGAGATCGATAGGCCATGACGTCCTGGATCAAATGTCCGGACATTTAGGAGCAATGCTTCGCCGACGTCAATCCGCGCCGACGGCCATCCCGCGCTTGACCCCCGGCCGCTTTCTGATCCTCTCGTGCCAACCCCGCAGCGCCGGGTAGGGATCGAGCCACCCCTCCAGCCGCTTCGCAGACGTGGCCACCACCGGGAACAGCAGGCAATCCACGACGCTGAACGCATCGCCGCAGACAAAGGCCCGCTCCGCCAGCCGCGCCTCGAACACCGCAAGCGCACCCCTCGCCCCGCCTGTCATCGTCTCGATCAGCCAAGGGTCCGGCGTCGGCGCCAGTTGGGTGGCGAAAAACTGCATGGCGAACGGCATGGCGACCGAAGACGAGATCGCGCTCGACCACATCAGCTGTTCGGCCCGCGGCGCCGGGTCGTCGGACACCAGCCCGTTCGCCCCTTTCTCCGCCGCATACCAAGCGATGGCCAGGGTCTCGGCCAGCACGATCTCACGCCCGCCCGGCCCGTCCGGATCGCGCATGACCGGCGCCTTGCCGAACGGGTTCAGCGCCAGAAACTCCGGCGTCCTGTGTTCGGCCTTCGTCAGATCGATCATCGTCGCCGAATAGGCCAGCCCCGCCTCTTCCAGTGCGATATGGACCTTCTGCCCGTTCGCCGTCGGGACCGACCAGAGCTCGATCATGCGGGCGGCGGCACGGCGTCGGCGAAGGCGGCGGCGATCTTGCCGCGGCTCGTCGCCCAGACCCCCGGCTTATCCCGCACATGCTCCAGGAAGCCCCGGAACGCCCCGATCCGGCCGGGCCGGCCGATGATGCGCAGATGCAGCCCCAGGCTCATCATCTTCGTTTCGCCGTCCATGGCCTCGGCGTGCATCTGGTCGAAGGTGTCGGTGGCATAGGCCAACCAGTCCCGCGCCGTCAGCGCCGGGGCCAGCCAGAACTTCATGTCGTTGGAATCCAGCGCATAGGGCAGGATCACGATCGCCTTACGTCCCTGCGCCGTCTCGACCACGTCCCAGAACGGAAAGTCGTCGGAGTAATCGTCCATATGATAGGCGAACCCCTCCTCGACCAGCAGCCGCCGCGTCGCATCGGTATGCAGATAGCGGCTCAGCCAGCCGTTGGGCCGCACGCCCATGGTCCGCTCGATCGACTCCCGGCCCTTGCGGATGAAGTCCCGCTCCTTGTCCTCGTCCATCCAGAACTGGTGCGCCCAACGCCAGCCGTGACAACAGACCTCGTCACCGCGCGCCGCGATCCTCGCCGCCAGTTCCGGTGCCCGCTCCAGAGCCAGGGCCGCCGCGGTCCAGGTCGCCTCGATCCGGTGCTCGTCCAGCAGCTTGAGGATGCGAGGCGCCCCCGCCTTGATGCCGTACTGATAGTTGGACTCATTGCCGTGCATCCGCATCGGCCGCTTGGGCACGGCGGACAGCTCATCGACCGGCTCCGGCCCCTTGTCGCCGTCGCGGATGTTCTGCTCGGCCCCCTCCTCGACATTGACAACGATGGACAGGGCCAGGCGATGGCCGCCGGGCCAGGTGAAATCATTGGTTGCGGGCATGGAATCCTCTTGCGGCCGACGAAATGATCGATTGATATAACTTTAGGCGTTTTAGGGGGCGCGCGACATGGTCATCGGTGAAATCGAGGTGCTGCGCTGGCTGCACATCCTGGCCATGGTCTATTGGCTGGGCGGCGAATGGGGCGTGTTCCAGACCTCCTACAATGTGGTGAACGCCAGGCTGGCCCTCGACGAACGTCGCCGCCACATGGAAACAGCCTATCGCATCGACATCCTCGCGCGCACCGGCATCATCCTGTTGCTGCCCCTGGGCCTCCACATGGGCACGCTCTACGGCTTCGTGCCCTGGGACCGATTCTGGCTGGTTCCGATGTGGGCGGTCTTCGCCGCCTGGCTGAGCCTGACCTGGGCGGCCTTCCTGAAGCGGGAAACGGACACCGGTCTGCGCCTGACCCGGATGGACGAAGCCCTTCGCTACCTCCTCATCCCCACCCTTCTGTTCGTTGGCGTCTCCTCTCTGTTGGGTCATGGCCCCCTCGCGGTCAGCGACGGCACGCTTTGGTATCCGGCCAAGATAACCGTCTATGGCCTGATGCTGGTCATCGGCCTCGGCCTGCGATTCATCATGCGAGCCTGGACCGTCCGCTTCCGCAGGCTGGCCGAGGGTCCGAACGCCGCAGAGGAGGCGGCGCTGAAGCGTGAGATCGTGATCGGCCGAGGGCTCGCCTATGTCTACTGGATCGGCATCGCCTCGGTTGGCTTCCTGGGCGCGGTCAAGCCGTTCTGAGGTCAATGAGGCTCTTCGCCGCCGGACACATTCAGGCTCTCGGCAGTGATGTATTTCGCCTCGTCCGAACACAGGAAGGCGACCGCGTCGGCTGTGTCCTGGGGCAGGCCCGGCCGGCGCAACGGGATGCGGTTGGCCATGGCCTCAAGGTAGGCCTCGACCGACGCCGCCCCGACGACCTTGGCGAAGTATTCGTTCTGCCAGGCGCCCAGCCCCGTCGTCACGTGGTTGGGGCAGACGTTGTTCAGGGTGATCCCGTGCGGCCCCAGCTCGATCGCCGCCGACCGCGTCAGCCCCACCAGCCCATGCTTGGAGGCCGTGTAGGCCTGGGCGTGGGGAAAGCCTGACTTGGCGGCCTGGGAGGCGATATTGACGATCCGTCCGCCGCGGCCCTGGTGGATCATCACCTCCGCCGCCGCTTGAATGCCATAGAAACAGCCCGACAGATTGACGTCGATGACGGCCCGCCAGTGGTCCGGCGTCACCTCCATCAGTGGCTTCATGATGTAGCCGATGCCGGCGTTATTGACCCAGATGTCGAGCCCGCCGTGCGCCTGGACCGCATGGGCCGCCAGCGCCCTGACCTGCACGGGATCGCGCACATCGCAGACGCAGGTCGAGGCCCCCGGCAGCTCCGCCGCGATCAAGGCCATCTCCTCGCTCGCCCCGATCATGGCGCCGGGAGTGGTCGCGTCCTTCGACGCCCCAATGTCGGAGATGACGACCCTCGCCCCCTCGGCCGCCAGCTTGCGCGCGATCGCCTCGCCCAGGCCCTTGCGGCGGCCGGAGCCCGTGACCACCGCTACCTTACCGTCGAAACGCCCCATCACAGCGACTTGGTCACAAGGAAGGTTACGTCGACCATCGCCTGGAACTGGCCGGCAATCTTCTGGGCCGCGGGTGTGGAGACCTCGGTGAAGAATTGATCCATGTCATTGATGTCGATGGTCTCGACATAGGCGTATGGGGGCGTGGCGTCGGAGCCCAGCATGCCCTCGACCTTCGCCACCTGGAAGTCGTCGACGGAGCCCATGGCGCGGACGGCCGGCATGTCAGTCTGTTTCGCCCAGGCTTCATAGGCCGCCGGGTCCTGGCCCGGCTTCAGGTTGAAAAGGGCGAAGATCCGAGTGTCGGCCATGGGTGATTTCCTGTTGCGAGTGAAAAGGCGTCTCGACGTCAAATGATATAATCCTATATCATTTGATCTCGGCAAGCCCGGAGAACGAAGATGGATGGTTCCCCCGATCTGAAGAACGCTGGCCCGGCGCAGTCCTATTCGGGTCCGCCGGACTATCGTGTCGTCGGCCGTCACGGCGTCTTTCCGGAGACCCTCCACGACGAGGTCGCCCGGTTGAACTTCCTCGCCCACATGAACCGGCACCTGTCGACCAGGATCATGCCAGCCGTGAAGACCGCCTGGGACCGCCGCGCCGGCCCGGCGTTTGAGGCGAGCGAGGGCCGCGCCCCGAAGGACCGCCACGAAGTTCGCAAGGCCCTGCTGAACGACCCCTACTACCAGGCCTGGTCGGCGCTCCGTCGCGCGACGATGGAACAGCGCCAGCAGGCCGGCCGCTGGATCGCCCTGCGCCAGGCCGAGACCCTTGCAGCCAAGGTCGAGGGGCTGACGGGCACCGACGCCCGGCTCGACCTCGACCCGGCCCTGCCCATCCCGCGCTACGTCTCGGCAGTCGATCACCACTGCATGCCCGGCAGCTATCACTCGGAGGTCTTCCCCGGAGACGTCTCCGGCGCGGCTAACTACGACTGCGGAATCTTCGCCACCACCGGCGGGGCGCTCGGCCGTTTCTCCGACGGCGGCGGCCATGCGGTCGTCCGCTGGGTCCGAAAGAACATGCCGGACTTCAAGCCTCGCCGAATCCTCGATATCGGCGCGAACCTAGGCCAGAACGTCCTGCCGATCGCCCAGGCCTTTCCCGACGCAGAAGTGATCGCGCTGGATGTCGGCGGGCCGATGCTGCGCTATGGCCTGGCCCGCGCGAAATCGATGGGCGTCGAGAACGTCCGCTTCGTCCAGGCCGACGGGGCCGACCTGTCACGCTACCCCGACGGCCATTTCGACTGGGTGCAGACCACCATGTTCCTGCATGAACTGTCGCTAACCTCAATGAAGGCCATCTTCGCGGAGTCTTATCGTCTGCTCGCCCCCGGCGGCATGGTCCTGCATGTCGAGCAACCGCAGTACGCGCCCGATATGCCCCTGTTCGAACAGGCGATGCGGGACTGGGACGCCTTCTACAACAATGAGCCCTTCTGGAGCACGATGCACGAGCTGGACATCGACGGCTTCATGGTCGAGGCGGGATTCGACCGGTCAAAATTGATCCATGGAGGCGTCACCGCCGTGGTCGACAAGGATGTCTTCCCCGACGCCGCCGACGACGACGGCGAGGACTATGGGCGCAAGGCCGCCTGGCATGTGATCGGTGCACGCAAATGAGCATCGACCTTGCTCTCGCCCTGTCGTCGGCCAAGCCGGCCGGCAAACGCCCCTACTTCATGGACCCCTCGGTCGAGCGGGTGCTGAACATCCTGATGGCCACGGTCCAGGAACTGGCCGTCACCCGCGAACGCCTCGACACAGTCGAACGCCTGCTGGAAGCAAAGGGCGTCGTCATGCGCCCCGAGATCGAGACGTTCGAACCGACCACCGACCAGGCCGCCGAGCGCGGTCTCTGGATGCAGGAATACCTCAACCGCGTCCTGCGCACCCTCCAACAGGAGGCCGAGGCCGTCCGGGCCAAGAGCGATCTGGCGTCCGAGGAAGTCGCTGTCGAAGTCTCGAAGGCCGACGCCTGAGATGCCCGTCTCGGCCCTGATCCGGTCCGCCGTCTTCTGCTCCGACCTCGACCGCTCGACCGCCTTCTATCGCGCGCTCGGTCTGGATTCTGTCTACTTCGAGGGTGACCTCGACCCGGAATCTTCCCAGGGCGCTCTGCAGGTTCCGCCGGGATCGACCCTGAGCTGCCGGATCCTGAAGCGCGGCGCGAACGCCGCCAACTTCGGCATGGTCGGCCTGTTCGAGCTGACGCCCTTACCCGAAGCCCTGCCGACCCCCGCCGGTCCGCCCCGTCTCGGCGAGACTGCGCTGGTCTTCTACGCCCAGCCCTTCATGGACGTGCTGACCGCCGCCCGCGAGGCCGGTGCGACCTGGTCGCCCGACCCCATCACCTTCACCATGCCGCATCGCAGCCAGATGGAAGTCTGCCTGCGCGACCCCGACGGCGTGCTGATCAACCTGATCGACCGCGACCCGGCGGAGCAGTTCCGGACATCAGCCGTCTAAACCGCTCCCGCCGGGAGAGGGGCGACTACTGAGCCGCCGCCCGCTCCGCGTCGAACACCTTGCGGAAATACGTCCAGCTCGTCTCGTTGGGGCGAGCATCGTCGCCCGGAGGCGGTGCGTCATAGATCGGATAGTTGGCCGCGATCTCGTCCCTGAGCACCGCCGGCAGGTCCGCGATCCCGTTGGCCATCGTCTGGCCGACCGCGTTGAACACCAGCCCGCCGGGCCGTCCGCCCATCCGCATCCATGGCAGCCAGGGTGAAATGCGTACCCAGGCGATGGCCGGATCGGCCCTCGGCCGCGACCCGTCGATCAGGTCAGCTTCCTCCATCGAGAAATCGAAGATCTCCATCGCGTGATACTGGTTGCCGACATACTCTTGGTAGTCGCCGCCCAGCGGGTTCAGATAGAACAGCGGCGCCTCGAAGTTCAGAAACACCTTGCCCTGGCTGACCCGGCCGCTGAACCTGAACGGCGTGCCATCGGCGTTCCGTTCATAGGTCGGACGCGAGTTTACCGGGTCGTTGGCGACATGGATCACCTCGACCTCCTGGTCCGTGACCGGATTGGTCCAGGAGCGCAGGATCTCATTCGTGCGCGGGTCGAGGTAGAGCATCAACTCACGCGATACGAGCCGGTAGCCGGTCCCCCGAACCGGGTCCGTCACCGTCACGCACTGGCGCACGTTCATCCCCTCGATGTTGAAGATGTGCCGGTCCGGCTCGCCAGGCGAGCGGGCGAAGACACGCCCCGACCAGTGATAGACCACCGCCTCCCCGTCTACGGTCGAGCACTGGACCTTGCGGTTCGCGGCGAGAGCGCCGGCCGGCGTCGAAAGGTCGATCGCCTGCGCCGAAGCGGCCATCGGCATCGAAACGGCGGCCAGCGCGGCCAGAGCAGTCAGTGTGCGAATCATTTCTTCCTCCGGTGAGACATTCAGGAAATCTTGGGGGCTTCGATGGCCCAGACGCGGCAATCGGCGATCCCTTCGCGGGCAGTCTTGAGCTCGGCGTATTCGGGGCTGGTCCAGAAGGCGTTCAGCGTCGCCATGTCCGGCCATTCGCTGATGACCGCCGACGCGCCCTCGCCCCAGTCTCCTTCCAGCAGCGAGATGCCGGGTCCGCGCAGCACATACTGCCCGCCAAACCGGGCCACGAGCGCGCCGGCCGGCTTGCCGTAGCCCTCGATGAAGGCATCCCGGTCAGCGATCTTGGCCAGGACGATCATATAGGCCGCCACGCAGAACTCCCCTTGCTTCCACCACCCTAGCGCGGTCAAATGATATAAATCTATACCATTTCGAACAACCCTTAGAATCGGGACGTCATGGAACTCCTCCGCGCCGCTACCCTGACTGTCCCGGATCCCGAGGTGACGGCAGCCCGCTATTGCGAATGGCTCGACTATTCGGTTGTGGAGCGCGGCGTCGTGCCGCACGACTTGGCCGTCGCCTGGGGTTGCCCAGCCTCGGCCGGCCGGGCCTTCGCTGTCTGCCGACCGGCCTCCGGCGCCGATGTCTTCATCCGCTTCGTCCAGGGCGATCCGCCGGTTGACTACCGACCTCTGCGCACCTTCGGCTGGGCCGCGATCGAGATCTGCACCCGGGACACGATCGCCGTGAACGCGCGTATGCAACGTTCCCCTTTCGAGATCATCGGCCCTCCGCGCGAGCTGGACGGCATGCCCGCCATCTTCCCCATGCAGGTGAAGGGCCCGGATCAGGAGATCGTCTACCTGACCCAGATCCGCGAAAACCTGCCCGCCTACGACCTGCCTCGCGCGGGCGCCCTGATCGACAAGCTGTTCATCCTGGTCCTGGCCTGCGCGGACATGCAGGCCTCGCTGGACTGGTTCGAGACCGAGCTGAAGCTTTCACCCGGCCGATCGATGGACATCGTTTACACCATGATCGCCAAGGCGTTCGACTTGCCGATGGAGGACAAGCACACGATCGCCACCATGATCCACGGACGCGACTGTTTCCTGGAACTGGACCAATATCCAGGTGCCGCAAGCCCTCGCTCGGCCGAGGCCGGTGCCCTTCCGCCCGGGATCGCCATGACCACCTTCCGCCACCCCGACTTCGACACTCTCTCTGGCTGGATCAAGCCGCCGACGATCCGCCAGGGGGTGGTCTATGGCGGCAAGCGCGCCGGAACCCTGCGCGCACCGGACGGCGTGCTGGTCGAGGTGGTCGAGGCATGACCGACACCGCCCGCGAGGTCGTCCTTGCCCGCCCCGCCTTGTCGATGCCGACCGCTGCCGACTTCGTTGTCGTCGTCCGCGACGCCGTACCGCCCGAGGGTGATGGTTGGCTGAAGGTCCGCCCGCTATACCTGTCGATCGATCCCTACATGGGTGCCCGTATCCGGGGCCGGCATATGGGCGAACCCGCCCCCGCACCTGGTGAAAGCCTGCCCGGTTTCTGCGTCGCCGAGGTCGAGGAAAGCCGCGACTCCACCTTTGCCCCCGGTGACCGCGTCGTCGTCGAGGCCGGCTGGATCGACCGTGCCTGGGTTCGCTCCGCTAGCGCCCGCAAGGTCTCGACCGACATCGCGGCGGCACTGCATCTCAGCGTCCTCGGCATGCCCGGCCTGACAGCCTGGGCTGGCATGACGCAGTTGGCCAGGGCGGGGGCCGGCGACGTTCTGACCGTCAATGCGGCTGCGGGCACCGTCGGCGGGGTCGCCGGACAGATTGCCCGGAACCTGGGAGGCCGTGCCGTCGGCATCGCCGGTGGGCCGCAGAAATGCGCCCTCGTCACCGACCGATACGGCTTCGACGCCTGCGTCGACTACCGCCGCGATGACTGGGAGGCGCAGCTGGCCACCGCGGTCGGCGACGGCTCCACCATCCATTTCGAGAACGTCGGCGCGGGCCAGCTCGCGGTCGGAATCCGCCTTCTGAAGCTCTACGGCCGCGTCGTCCTGTGCGGCCTCGCCGACCACTATCACGCCGACGCCGGCCCGACCGTCACCGCCATCGGCCCCTTGGTGGGCAAGCGGGCGGCAGTCTTCGGCCTGGTCGTCTACGACTTCTACACCCGCTGGAGCGAGTGGACGGCGCTCGCAGAGCCCTGGGTCAAGGCTGGCCGCCTGACGATCGCAGAGGACATCGGCGAGGGCCTCGACAGCGCCGGACGCCAGATCGAACGCCTGATGCGCGGAGAGAATCTCGGCAAGACCCTGGTGAAGATCGCCTGATGGTGCGCCCCGGCGGCGAGCGCGGATTTGTGACCGTTGATGGCCGCCGCGTCCTTGTCCGTCGCTTCGGCACCGGCCCGGCCGTCATGGTCATCCACGGCTCGCCCCAGTCGTCTCGCGCCGTCGAGGCCGTCAGCCAGGCCATCGCCGCTCGTGGGCTGACCGCCATCGCGCCCGACACGCCCGGAGCTGGCCGATCCGACCCCCTCCACCTCGACCACCCCGACAGCGCCGACTACGCCCGCGCGCTCCGCCGCCTGGTCCAGACCCTCGGCCTCTCCCGCGTTGGCCTCTATGGTTTCCACACCGGTGCCGCGACGGTCGCCACCTTCGCAGCCCTGTTCCCGAACATCACCGCCGCAACGGTCTGCGACGGTCTTCCGGCCTGGACCGAGGTCGAGCGCGCCCAATGCCTCGCCGACTACCTCCCGCCGTTCGAGCCCGCCCGGGATGGCTCCCACATGGCCTGGCTGTGGGCCCGGATAGAGACCCAGACGGTCTTCTTCCCGTGGTTTTCGACCGACCCGGCCGCCCGGATGGCGATGGCCGTCTCGTCCCCCGAGCACATCCACGCCAACGCCATGGACCTGCTGGCCACCGGCGACGCCTACCGCCCGGTCTACCGCGCTGCCTTCACCTTCAGAGCGGAGGCCGTCGTCGAGCGTCTGCCCAAAACGACCCTCATCGCCGCGACCGCCGACGACATCCTGGCCCGCCATTTCCAGCGCACCGCACTCGCCGGCCTTGGCCAGATCTTTGCCGACGCCCCAACGCTGCATGCCGCCGCCGCCGACCACCTCGTCGCCTCTCCCGGGTCCTCCGCGCCGGATCAAATCGGCGAAGGCTTCATCGACCTTGGCGACGAGAAGCTGGCGCTGCACCCGCTCGCCGTCGGTGCCGGTCGCCCCATGGTCCTTCTGCACGATGCCGGGGGGTCAGCCGCCGACCTGACCCCGCCGCCGGATCGCCCGGTCTTCGCGCTCGACCTGCCCGGTCACGGCGATTCGTCCGAAGGCTGGAGTGGCGACATCGACTGGCCCGACGCGGTCAGGTCGGCCCTCGCAAAGTTCGGTCTTTCCGATTCCCAGGTTTCAGGTGTCGGATCCGGAGCGGTCCTCGCTCGCACCGTGTCGCCGAACGGCCCTCCGCCAAGTGTCGGCCGTACGCTGGGCCTGCCCGAACCCGCCCCATCTCTGGCACCCGAGTGGGACGGCACCCACCTCATCCGCGCCTTCCGCATCGCCGCGTGGGAACAGTGGTTCGACCCCTGGCATCGACGCGATCCGGCCCACGCGGTTCATCGCCCGGCCAGACTCGGCGGCATTCACACCCGCGCGGTCTCTCTGCTCAAGGCACACAGCCGTTGGATCGCCCTCGAGGGCTGGGCCGCCGACAGAACTGTCTAGGCCGCGAAGTCCGGATCGAGGGTCCGCTCGGCCGCCGCCGTCGCTTCGGCCCGGTCCGGCCCGAACTGCCGGTATTTGCCGAGTAACAGCAGCAGCGCCGCCCCGGCGACCAGCCCCACAGCCGAATACAGCAGAATGCTGACATACCCCCCGGTCCGGTCGAAGAACTGCCCGAACACCACCGGCCCGATCCCGGCCCCCAGGGCGAAGAACCCGTACAGCGCCCCGTAGATGCCGCCATAGCTCTTCAGCCCGAAGTATCGCGCCACCATGAAGGCCATCAGGTCGTATTCGACGCCGGCTGCAAACCCGATCAGCACGATGGACAGCCCCGCGATCATTGGGTCGGTCGTCCCTTGGGCCAGCAGCCAGCACGCCACAGCGGGCGCGCTCAGCAGCACGAAGGCCACCGCCGGCGCCCAGAACCGGTCGATCAGCCAGCCCCCCACCAGCCGCCCGCCAATGACCGACAGCCCGATCAGCGACGCCAAGGTAACGATCTGCTCTGGCCCGAAGCCGTTGGAGCGCAGGATGTTCTCGATATTCGGTATCGGCCCTCCGACCGCAAAACTGATCGGCACGAAGGCCACCGCCAGGATCCAGAACCGCCAGTCGCCCAACGCCTTGCCGAAGCTCATGCCCGGCGTCACGGCCTTGCGCTCGGCGTCTGCCACGCGCCGCTCGGCGGCCGTGATCGACCGCGCCCCCACGTCGTGGAACAGGAAGAATGCAATCGGCAGGGCGATCAGCAACGGTAACGCGGCCACCCCCAGATAGGCCGCGCGCCAGCCGAACTCCTCGACCAGCCAAGCGGTGTAGGGCTTGCACGCAAACCCGAACAGGCCGGTCCCCACCAGCGACAGGCCCAGGGCCAGCCCCTTGCGCACATCGAACCGGTTGTTCACCGCCCGCGTCCAGGTCACTGGCAGCGTCCCCGCCCCGACGAAGGCCATCACCCCCCAGGTCAAGTAGAACAGCCGGATGTCTCCATTCCCGAACGCGAACGCAGCATAGGCCAGGCTGAATAGCAGCAGCGAGGCCAGCGCCACCGTCCGCACCCCAATCCGGTCGGCGATCAGCCCAACGGCCGGGCTGGCCACCAACACCGCGAAGGTCATGATCGGCAGGCCGCCCAGAATCTCCGCAAAGCCCCAGCCGAACTCCTTGGCCAGTTCCGGTGCCAATATGCCGATCGTGTAGAACGGCAGTGGGGACAGCCCCAGGCCGATGCCCAGCATGGCCGAGGTGACCACCGGCCAGCCGTCGCGGAACTCGCCGTATCCGCCCTTTGCCGTATGCGCTTGCATGGCCGCCCCGATAAGTTGGTATAAGTCTATATCATTTGGCTTTGGAATCCTCGCCGATGCAAGCACCGATCTTGGACACACCTCCCTACGTGGAGAAGGACGTGACGCCGGTCTTCCTGTTCGTGTGCAAAGACGGGCCGACCGCGCCGGCAGCCCGCGTCGCCCACCTCAGCGGTCACCTCGCCCACGTAGAGGCCAACTGGCGCCGCTATATCGTCGCCGGGCCGATGCGGCGGCCGGGCGAGACCGCCATCTGCGGCTCGTATTTCCTGCTGCGAGCCACCGACGTCGACGAGGCCTGGTCCATCATGCACGGCGATCCCTATTTCACTTCGGACCTCTATGCCGAGATCGAGGTCACCGACGTCACCCCCTCCATCGGCCTGTGGGTCGGCGGCAAGATCTGGGCCGACCCCGCCTCGATCGCCCACCGCGCCAACGGCGACTGAGCGGATCAGGCCTGACAGGTGGGGCTGACATCTGTGGACGGCCCCTGCTCTGCAAGAGTGAATTTGGATTGAAGTGACGATCTGGGTGGTGCGGTCATCTGTCCGGCCTGTTTGTGCGGCGTCGCTGGCCGCTGGCCCTGATGGAGTCCG
>Ga0247843_1001349_pt1 | contig 50428 bp, 38 predicted proteins | sample LaCruzMarch2017__FD_192420 | JGI IMG/M metagenome (GOLD analysis project Ga0247843, IMG submission 192420) | Freshwater microbial communities from meromictic Lake La Cruz, Castile-La Mancha, Spain - LaCruzMarch2017_8m | ecosystem: Environmental > Aquatic > Freshwater > Lake | place: Spain...
GATCAGGTAGAGCTCTCGCGGGAGCCTCGCGCCAGCGCACCTACACTTTTGGCCAATGCGTAGCCATTCATGGAGAGGGGCGCGCGGCAGCGGGGGTGAGGTCTGCGCGAGCTTCGACGCATGGCCGCCCATTGAGGGCGATCCCCTACCGCGTCACCACGATCGCCACGCCCGTCACGGCCAGCGCCGCGCCGAACCACCGCCGCGCCGGGATGCGGTCGCCCATCGCGCGCGACATCAGCATCAGCACGATGGCACCCGTCTGGTTGAGCAGCGCCGCCCGCGAGGCCGTGCCGTACTTCATCCCGCCGAGCCACAGCAGCATCGACACGTAGGTCGCGAGCACCGTCGCCGGCACCGCCACCCGCCACGCCGGCTGCGGCTTGAACAGCGCCAGCGCCTCCCGCCCCTTGCCCCGCGCGAGCTGCACCGCGAGCAGCGCCGCCGAGCCCGCCAGCAGTCGTATCGTCGTCGCCTCGACCAGCCCGCTGCGGCCCAGCGCGGGCTTCGCCAGCACCACGCCCACCGCCGTGGTCACCACCCCGCCCAGCACCAGCGCGAGGCCACGCGGGTCGACCTTCACCTCGCCGCGCGACTGCCACACCACCAGCAGCAGGCCCACCAGCACCAGCGGCGCGCCCCACAGGAAGCCCGGGCGCGGCACCTCGCTCAGCCACAGCGTCGAGATCACGATCACCGTCGGCGAGTACGCGCAGTCCGCGACCGCGGCGACCGAGGCGTCGACCCGGCGCAGTCCCGCCAGGAAGAGCGAGTCGGCCACCGCGAGGCCGAGCACCCCGCTGCCGATGAGGCACAGCCAGTCGAGGGCGCCGCGGTGGGCGTCGAAGTGCAGGCCCGCCAGCGCCATCGTGAGGAGCAGCAGCGCCGTCGCGACGGCGTTCTTGAAGAGGTTGAGCGAGACCGGGTGCACGTCGCCGAGGCGGCGGAAGAGCATCACGGCGGTGGCCCACACCACCGCGCAGCCGAGGGCCATCGCGTCGCCGATCCAGGGGGGCATCACAGGGTGGCGTGGTCTATAGCCCAACCGCGAGGGCAGAGGGGCGGAGCTACCATGCCCCGACGAGCTGCACGCCGTTGAGGGAGGGCGCGAGCTGCCAGGTCACCGCGGGGCGGTCGCGCCAGCGCATCGCGCGGGTGGGCATCGTGAGCAGGTTGAGCTCGCCCACCACGACGGCGGTGCCGAAGGAGAGGGCGGCGGAGACCGGGCGGTCGTAGCCCACCCAGAGCACCAGGCCCGAGGCGACCGCGACGACGCCGACGAGCAGGTGGTTGTACCAGGCGCGGCCGCGGGCCTCGGCGTCGGCCGCGCGGGTGATGGCCGCGGCGACGTCGCCGGTGCGGTGGGCGTCCGCGGCGGCGCGCCAGACGTTGGGGATGGGCGAGATGATCATTCCCCCGACCGCGAGGAAGGAGGTGCCGGCGACGACGGCGGCGTCGATGCGCAGCCCCGGGTCGGCGAGCGCCAGAGCGAGCGCGGTCTGCCCCACGGCCGAGATGGAGTAGGCCGCGGTGAAGCCCCAGTACCAGATGCGGGCGTGCGTGGCGTCGCGGTCGAGCAGGGCGACGCGCGGGTCGACCGGGTCGGCGTGGGCCGCGAGGGGCACGGCGGTGAGCGCGAGGGACAGGGCGGCCGCGACGCGCATCGGCGACGAGTACCACGACCCGCGCGCCCGACGATGGGTCTACGCGCGGAGCGCGTCGAGGACGTTCATGCGGGCGGCGCGCACGGCGGGGAAGAGCCGGCCGAGGAGAACAGCGCGATCATCATCCCGACGAGGGTGAGGAACATGGTCGTGTCTCGATGGCCCGCTTGAAGGCGTCGAGCAAGCGCCGCCGTGCGCCCCCCGGTCACCCCCGCTGCACGCCGACCCCGCCCGCGAGCGCGAGCAGCCCGTCGGCGATCACGCCCGCCGCGTCGGGTCGCGCGCTCGCCCACGCCGCCGCCCCCATCGCCTGCAGCGCGTCGGCGTCGCGCAGCACCGCGCCCATCTCCGCCGCCAGGCCCTCCGGCGTGAGCGCCCGCTGCGCCACCCACCGTGCCGCCCCGCGCGCGGCCATCGCCTCGGCGTTGATGCGCTGGTGGTCGTCCGCCGCCGTGGGCAGCGGGATGTACACCGCCGGCCGACCCAGCACCCCGAGCTCGGCCACCGTCATCGCGCCCGCGCGGCACACCACCAGCGACGACTCCGCCATCACCGTCGCCACGTCCTCGATGAAGGCCACCACCTCCGCGGCCTCGCCCCGCGCCGCGTAGGCCGCGGCCACCGCGTCGCGCTCCGACGCGCCCGTCTGGTGGGTCACCCGCACCGCCAGGCCACCCGCCCGCAGCTTCGCCACCGCCTCGGGCATCACCGCGTTGATCGCCCTCGCCCCCTGGCTGCCGCCCAGGACCAGCACCGAGGCCTCCGGGCCCGCGGGCACCGGCGAGGCCATGCGCGCGAGGAAGGCCCGGCGCACGGGCGATCCCGTGACCACCCCGACGCCCGCGGGGAAGGCCGCCAGCGTCTCCTCGTGCGTCACGAAGGCGCGCTTGACCACCCGCGAGAGGATCCGGTTGGTGAGCCCGGGCACGGCGTTGGGCTCCAGCACCGCCGTCGGGATGCGCAGCGCCGCGGCCATCGCCACGATGGGCCCGCCCGCGTAGCCGCCGACCCCGAGCACCACGTGCGGTCGCTCGCGGCGCAGCACCCGCCACGCGTGCGCCGCCGCCGGGGGGAGCTTCGCCAGCGCCGCCAGGAGCTTCTTCCCGCGCACGCCGTTGAGGCCCGCGAGGTCCATCGGCTCGAAGCGCCACGGGGTGGTCGGCAGCACCCGCGCCTCGATGCCCCGCGAGGTGCCCACCCAGCACACCGAGAGGTCGCGCACGCGGCGGTCGAGCGCGTCCGCGACGGCGATGCCCGGGAAGACATGGCCGCCGGTGCCGCCGCCCGCCACCATGAAGCGCAGCTCCTGCACGCGCCGCTACGCCGCCTTCGCCGAGCGCGACACCGACAGCAGGATGCCGACCGCGGCGAGGTCGATGATGAGCGAGCTGCCGCCGTAGGAGATGAACGGGAGCGTGAGGCCCTTGGTGGGCAGCGCCCCCATCGCGACCCCGAGGTTGATGAGCGCCTGGAGGGTCAGCAGGGTGGTCACGCCGAACGCGAGGTAGGTGCCGTGGTCGTCGGCCGAGCGCAGGGCGATGCGCACGCCGCGCCAGATGAGGAAGGCGTAGGCCAGCAGCAGGCCCGCGACGCCGACGAAGCCGAGCTCCTCGCCGAGGATGGCGCTGATGAAGTCGGTGTGCGCTTCGGGCAGGAAGAAGAGCTTCTGGTGGCTGTCGCCGAGGCCCACGCCGGTCATGCCCCCGGAGCCGAAGGACATCATCGACTCGACCAGCTGGTACGAGATGGTGCTGCGGAAGCGCGCCGGGTCGAGGAAGGCCTCCCAGCGGCGGCGGCGGTACTCGGTGCCGAGCACCAGGTAGGCCGCGACCGGGAGCGCCGCGATGAGCGTGCCCAGGATGTACCCCGTGCGCGCGCCCGCCACGAAGAGCAGCGTGAAGGTGAGCAGCAGCAGCACCACCGCGGAGCCGAAGTCGGGCTGCTTCAGGCAGAGCAGCATCAGGAAGCCCGCCACCAGCAGGTGCGGGAGGAAGCCCACGGAGAAGGTGCGGATCTTCTCGTTCTTCTTGGCGAGCGAGTGCGAGAGCCAGACGATGAGCGAGAGCTTCGCGATCTCCGCGGGCTGGATGTTGATGGGCCCGACGCGAATCCAGCGCGCCGCGCCGCCGCCGGAGTGCCCGGCGCCCATCACCACGGCGAGCATGAGCAGCACCGTGACCCCGAGCATGGGGTAGGTGAACGCGCGCAGCTTGCGGTGGTCCTGCACGGCGAAGAAGGCCAGGGCCCCGAAGCCCATCACGGCGTACATCGTCTGCCGCAGCAGGAAGAACTGCCCGTTGTGGTGCAGGTGCTCCGCGAAGACGGCGCTGGCCGAGTAGACCATCACGATCCCGAAGGCCACGAGCAGCATCGTGACGCCCAGCAGCGCGTGGTCGACGCGCCCGAGGGCGCCGCCCTTCTCGACGGACTGCGCCCGGTACGGCGCAACGCCCACCGGCGCCATCGAGTCCCGCCGCGCGTTGGTCGGCGCGGGGCTCACGACCCGGCCCCCTCGCGGAGCGCGCGCGCGGCCCGCGCGAAGGCGTCCCCGCGCTCGGCGTAGCTCTTGTACATGTCCAGCGAGCTGCACGCGGGCGCCAGCAGCACGCAGTCGCCCGGCCGCGCCAGGGCCGCCGCGCGGCGCACGGCCTCGTCCATGTCCGCGGCCACCTCGTGCGGCACGGTGTCTCCCATGGCCTGCGCCAGCAGCGGCGCCGCCTCGCCCAGCAGCACCACCCCCCGCGCCTTCGCCCGGAGCAGCTGCACCAGCGGGTCGTACGATCCGCCCTTGTCGCGGCCGCCCGCGATGAGCACCACCGGCCGGTCGACGCCCTCCAGGGCCTTGAGCGCGGCGCCCACGTTGGTCGCCTTGGAGTCGTCCACGTAGACCACGCCCGCGTGCTCCACCACCCGCTGCATCCGGTGCGGCAGGCCCGTGAACGAGCGCAGCGTGCGCGAGATCGCCGCCGCGGTCGCGCCGCCGAGGTGCGCCGCGAGGGCCGCCGCCATGGCGTTGCCGACGTTGTGCGACCCCTTGATGCCCACGTCGCCCACCGGCACCTGCAGCCCCCCGGGGCCGATGATGGCGTCGTCGACGATGCGCACGGCGCTGTGCTCGCCGCCCCAGGTGTGCACCTGCGCGGCGCCGGCGCGCGCGAAGGCCAGCACGACGGGGTCGTCGGCGGGCACCACGGCGTGGTCGTCGGGGCGCTGCGCGAGGAAGATCCGCGCCTTGGCCGCGCCGTAGGCGGCCATCGAGGGGTAGCGGTCGAGGTGGTCGGCCGTGAGGTTCAGCCACACGGCGACGAAGGGCCTGAAGCGCTCGGTGGCCTCGAGCTGGTACGAGCTCACCTCGATGACCGAGCGCCCGCCCGGCGCGGTCGGCTCGTGGCCGATGGCGTCGCACCACGGCGTGCCGAGGTTGCCGCCCGTGAAGGTCGGGAAGCCCGACGACTCCAGCATCTCGCCCAGCAGGGTGGTGACGGTGCTCTTGCCGTTGGTGCCCGTGATCGCGATGACCGGCGCCTCGCAGAACCAGCTCGCGAGCTCGAGCTCGCCCACGACGGCGACCCCGCGCGCCTTCGCCCGCGCCACCGCGTCGAGGGGGGGCACGCCCGGCGACAGCACGATGACGTCGGCCCCGCCGAAGACCGCGTCGTCGTGGCCGCCGAAGGCGAACTCCACCCCCCGCCGGGTCAGGTCGGCGTAGCGGTCGAGGTCGACCTCCGCCGCGCGGCGACGGTCGTTCACCGTGACCTGGGCGGCGCCGTCCGAGAGGCACCGCCGCGCCGCCGCGAGCCCCGAGAGCCCGAGTCCCACCACCACTACACGCTGTCCGCGCACCGTGCCGTTCACGATCGTGGGGCTTAGCGCAACTCCGGTCGCGACCACGAAAACCGCGCAACCTCCCACCGGGGGCCCCCGCGGCGAGGGCGGGGGTAGATTGCGGCGATGTTCGATCCGTTGACTGCCTTGGAGACCCTCGTCCTTCGCGACGACGCCGCGGACGCCACCGTCGCCCTCGCCCCGACCCGCGGCGGCATCGTCACCCGCTTCGTGGTGGGCGAGCGGCCGGTGCTCTACCTCGACGAGTCCACCCTGCTCGACCCCGGGAAGAACCTCCGCGGCGGCGTTCCGGTGCTCTTCCCCTCCCCCGGCGCGCTGGCCGACGAGCGCTTCCGCTACGGCGAGGCCACGGGCTCGATGAAGCAGCACGGCTTCGCGCGGCAGCGCCCCTGGTCGGTCACGGCGGCGGACGAGCGCGCGGCCACGCTGGGGCTGCGCTCCGACGAGGCCACGCGGGCGCAGTACCCCTGGGACTTCGTGCTGACGCTACGCTACGCCCTCGACGGCGCGCGGCTGCGGATCACCCAGCGCGTCGAGAACCACAGCGCCACGGCGATGCCCTTCGCGATGGGCTTCCACCCGTACTTCTTCGTGCCCGACGGGGACAAGGCGCGGACGTCCATCACCACGGCGGCGACACGCGCCTTCGACAACACCTCGAAGACCACGGTGGCCCTGGATGGTCCCATCGATCTCACGCGGGCGGAGCTCGACCTGCACCTCGACGAGCACGCGACGCTCGTGCTCGCGGACGGCCACCGGGTCGAGGTGACGGCCTCGCCGGAGTTCACCCGCTGGGTCATCTGGACGATCCGCGGCAAGGACTTCGTGTGCCTCGAACCGTGGACCGCCCCGGGCGACGCGCTCAACACCCGCGAGGGGCTCATCGTGCTGGCGCCGGGCGAGGCGCGCGAGCTGTGGGTGGAGGTCGCGCTGACGGCGTGAGCGAGCTCAGCGCAGCTTCAGGCTCGCGAGCGAGACCAGCGCGAGCATGATGGAGATGATCCAGAAGCGGACGATGATCTTCGGCTCGGCCCAGCCGGCCTTCTCGAAGTGGTGGTGGATCGGCGCCATCAGGAAGATCCGCCGCCCGGTGCCGTAGCGCCGCTTGGTCACCGCGAACCACGTGCGCTGGATGATCACGCTCATGATCTCCACGAAGAAGAGCCCGCCCAGCAGCACGCTGAGCAGCTCGTTCTTGGTGACCAGCGCGAGCATCCCGAGGGTGCCGCCGAGGGCCAGCGCGCCGACGTCCCCCATGAACACCGACGCGGGATAGGTGTTGTACCAGAGGAAGCCGACGCCGCTCCCGATCATGGCGCCGCACAGCACCGCGAGCTCGCCCGTCGAGTGCAGCGGCGGCAGGTCGAGGTAGCGAGAGAGGTCGAAGCCGCCGAAGGTGGCGCCGGTCACGTACGCGAACACCAGGTAGGTCCCGGCGCTGATGATCACCGGGCCGATGGCGAGCCCGTCGAGGCCGTCGGTGATGTTCACGGCGTTGGAGGTGCCCACCACCACGAACATTGCGAAGATGAAGTACGCCGCCACCGGCAGCACGAGGTGGTGCTTGCTGAAGCTCGCGAAGGGGATCGCCAGCGACAGCCGGTGGTGCAGCCAGTCGGCCGGCAGGAACGATCCCTGCCCGTAGAAGAGGTACCCCACCACCAGCGCCGCCACGGCGAACTGCCCGATGAGCTTGTAGCGCCCCGCGAGCCCCGCGGAGTTGAGCTTCTTCAGCTTGAGGTAGTCGTCGAGGAAGCCGATGCCGCCGTAGCAGACGGTGACCAGCAGCGTGAGCCAGACGTAGCTGTTGTGGGGGTCGGCCCAGAGCAGCGTCGGCACGACCAGGGTGAACAGGATGAGCGAGCCGCCCATGGTGGGCGTGCCGCGCTTGGAGAGGTGCGACTGCGGGCCGTCGTCGCGCACCACCTGGCCGATCTGCCGCGAGCGCAGCCGGTTGATGAACCACGGCCCCAGCGTGAACGACATCACCATCGCCGTGAGGATGGAGAGGATCACCCGGAAGGGGATGTACCGGAGCACGTTGAGCCAGCCCAGGTGCTCCGACTTCGCCTTCAGCGAGTACAGGAACAGGTAAAGCATCGCCTACTCGCCGTCCCCGAGCGCCGCCACGCAGCGCTCCATCCGCATCCCGCGAGACCCCTTGACCAGCACCACGTCACCCTCGCGCACCCGCGCGGCGAGCGCCACCCCGGCCGCCGCTGCGTCGTCCACGGTGACCACCTCCGCGCCCGACAGCTCCGCCGCGCCCGCGAGCGCCGCCGCCGCCGCGCCCATCTCCGGCCCCGCCGCGATGAACACCGCCGCCCCCGCGTCGAGCGCCGCCCGAGCCGCCTCGGCGTGCGCCTCGCCCGCCAGTCCGCCCAGCTCCAGCATGTCGCCCAGCGCCACCAGCAGCCTCGTGCCCCGCGCCGCGCTGAGCTCCCGCGCCGCGTCGAGCGCCGCCCGCACCGCCCGCGGGCTCGCGTTGTACGTGTCGTCGAGCACCAGCGCCCCGCGCAGCGCCATCGGCTGCAGCCGACCCGGCACCGCGCCCACCGCCCCGATCGCCGCCGCCGCCGCGGTCATCTGCTCGGCCGACGCGCCCAGCGCCGCGACCGCGCAGAGGGCCGCCGCGATGTTGGTGGCGACCGCCGCGCCCACGAGCGGCGTCTCGACGGAGAGCGCACCGACGCCCGAGAGCGAGCCGTGTACGGTGAAGGTGAGCGCCGCGCCGCCGTCCGAGCGCAGCGCCCGGGAGGAGAGCGCGACGTGGGCGTCCGGCGACGCGCCGAAGAGCCAGCGCGCGCGGTCGGCGAGGGCGCGGTCCATCTGCGAGGCCGAGCGGGGCTCGTCGGCGTTGCCCACCACCGCGGCGCGCGCGAAGGCGAAGAGCGAGCCCTCCTCGCGGGCGACGGCGTCGATGCTCCCGAGGAGCTCGGTGTGCGCCGCGTCGGCGTTGGTCACCAGCGCGACGTCGGGGCTCACGAGGGCCGCGATGCGCGCGATCTCGCCCGGCGCGTTGGAGCCGCACTCGATCACCGCCGCCCGGTGCGCGTCGGTGAGCGACAGCAGCGTGAAGGGCGCGCCGATGAGGTTGTTGAGGTTGCCCACCGTCGCGAGGGTGTCGCCGTAGGCCGCTCGCAGCGCCGCCGCGACGAGCTCCTTGGTGGTCGTCTTTCCGACCGCGCCGCTGATGGCGATGACCGGCAGCGCGCGCCGCGCCCGGGCCCGCGCGAGGTGCGCCGCGCCCAGCGCCCCGAGGGCCCGCACGGAGTCCCGCACCACCACCACCGGCAGGCCCGCGACCGGCCGCGCGCCCGCCTCCACCAGCGCCGCCGCGGCGCCCTTCGCCAGCGCCGCCGCGAGGTGGTCGTGGCCGTCGAAGCGATCGCCGCGCAGGGCGACGAAGAGGGCGCCCGCGGTCAGCGTGCGCGTGTCGGAGCTGACGCCGAGCACCCGCGCGCCGGGGTCACCCCGCAGCTCGCCGCCGGTCGCCGCCGCGACCTCCGCCAGGGTGAAGCTCGCCTCGTTCTTCGGAACCGCCGTCGCCATCGTTCACTCCCGCCGCGCGGACACCCGCGCCAGCATCGCCATCCGCGCCTCGTGCCGGTCGTCGAAGGGCGCCCGCACCCCGCGCACCTCCTGGTACGTCTCGTGACCCTTGCCCGCGACCAGCACCACGTCGCCCGCCTCGGCGAGCGCCACCGCCGCCGCGATGGCGGCACGCCGATCGACGATCGTCAGGTAGCTGCCCACCGCCGGGGCGTCGCCCCCGTGCGCGCGCATCCCCCCGGCGAGGAGCCCCGGCACGGCGTCGTCGAGGATGGCCTGCGGGTCCTCCGAGCGGGGGTTGTCGGAGGTGAGCACGGCGACGTCGGCCCCGCGCGCCACGGCCTCGGCCATGCGAGGGCGCTTCGCCCGATCGCGGTCGCCGCCGCAGCCGAAGACGCACACGAGGCGCCCCCGGGTGGTGAGCCGCAGCGTGGCGAGCACCCGCTCGAGCGCGTCGGGGGTATGGGCGTAGTCGACGAGCACGTCGAAGCCAGCCCCGGGCACCCGCACCGACTCCAGCCGCCCCGGCGCGCCCATCGCGGCGGCGAGGGCCTCGGCCCCGCGCGCGAGCGGGAAGCCCAGCACCCCGAGGGTGCCGAGGGCCGCGAGGAGGTTCTCGGTGTTGTGCGCGCCCAGCAGCGACGACCGCAGCGCGACCTCGCCCTCGGGGGTGTGCACCACGGCGTCGATGCCCGACGGGGTGGCGCCGCCGGCCACCACCCGCAGCGTCGCCGCGTCGCCGCGCGCGGAGTAGGTCCACGCGTCGGCGACCTCCGCGGCGAAGGCGCGCCCGACCGGGTCGTCGGCGTTGAGCACCGTGCCCCCGGGCGCAAGGTCGACGAAGAGCCGGCGCTTGGCGGCCACGTAGGCCTCCACGGTGCGGTGGAAATCGAGGTGGTCGTGCGTGAGGTTGGTGAACACCGCCGCGCGGAATCGCACGGCCTCCACGCGCCCGAGCGCCAGGGCGTGCGAGCTGGCCTCCATCACGGCGTGCGTCGCCCCGCGGTCGCGCATCGCCGCGAGGCGCCGGGTGAGCTCGTCGGCCTCGGGGGTGGTGTGCGCCGCGTCCCAGGTGAGCCCCCGGAAGCGGGACAATACCGTACCGAGTAATCCGCAGGGCGCGCCGAGGGCGTTGAGCGCGTGCTCCAGCAGCCACGCGGTGGTGGTCTTGCCGTTGGTGCCGGTGATGCCGACGACGTCGAGGCTCCAGGTGGGGTGGGCCCACACGCCGCTGCTCGCCCAGGCCATGGCGCGGTCGACGTCGGGCGCGACGAGGGTGGGAACCGGGACGTCCAGGGGCGCGGCGGCGAGCACGGCGAGGGCGCCGCGGGCGACGGCGTCCGCGGCGTAGGCGTGGCCGTCCGAGCGGGCGCCGCGGCGGGCCACGAAGAGGTCGCCCGGCTCGACGGCGCGCGAGTCGTGGCGCACGTCGGTGACGAACACGCTGTCGTCCCCAGCGACCCACGAGCCCGGGACCTCCAGGGCCAGCGTCCGGAGCGAGGCGCCCCGAGGAAAGGCCCCGGCACTCACCTCGGGATCTCCGCCGACGCCGGCGAGTCCACCACCGGGGGGGTGTATCCCCCCGCGGGCTCGAGCTGCACCCGCACCCGTCGGTCGGCGCCCACGGCAGAGCCCGCGGGCGGGTCCTGCTCGACCACCAGGCCGCTCCCGGTGACCTCGAGCTCGATGCCGAGCGGCTGCGCGCGCCGCACCGCCTCGCGCACCGAGAGCCCCACCAGCGACGGGGCCGCGCCCACCACCGGGGCCGCGTTCGCCGCCCTCGGGGCCTGCGGGGCCGCCTCGGCCCGCGCCCTCGCCGCGAGCAGGTGCTCGGGCCGCGGGGGCAGCCGCGCGAGGTCGTCGCGCCCGACGTGGGTCGCGGGGAGCGCGCCCAGGTAGCGCAGCGACTGCTCCATCACCCGGCGAAACACGGGGCCCGCGATGGCCGCGCCGGAGTGCTGCAGCTGCGGCTCGTCGATGATGACCGTGATCGCGAGGCGCGGGCGCTCGGCGGGCGCGAAGCCCACGAAGCTGCTCACCCAGCGGTCGGGGTCGTACCCGCGCGCGTGCAGGTTGGCCTTCTGCGCCGTGCCCGTCTTGCCCGCGACGCGCACGCCGGGGATGGCGGCCTCGATCCCGGTGCCGCCCTCCTCGGTGACGGCGGTGAGCATCTCCGCGAGCAGCCGCGCGGTCTCCGGGCGCATCACCACGCGGCCCTCCCCGGGGGGGTGGTCCTCGACGAGGGCGCCGGTGGCGTCGGTGATGCGGGTGACCAGCAGCGGCGGCATGAGCCGGCCCTGGTTGGCCACCGAGCCGAGCGCCTGCGCCATCTGGATGGCCGTGACGTTGACGCCCTGGCCGAAGGCGACCGTCGCGACCTCGGCGTCCACCCAGCGGGTCTGGCCGAAGCGCGCGCGGGCCTCGCCGGGGAGGGGGATCTCCGTGCGCTCGCCGAAGCCGTAGCGCCGCAGCACGCGCTCCAGGCCGTCGGCGCCGAGGGCCGCGCCGATCTGCGCCGCGCCGATGTTGCTCGAGCGCGCGAGCACCTGCATGGGCGTGAGCCAGGTGTCGGGGTGCGTGTCATGGATGGTCACCCGCCCGATGGAGTACGACCCGCCGTAACAATTGATCTGCTGGCCGGGGTCGACCACGCCGTTGTCGAGCGCGCCGCCGACGGTGAAGATCTTCATCGTCGACCCGGGCTCGAAGCGCTCGGTGATGGCGCGGTTGCGCCGCGGCTCCAGGTCCGCGCCGACGAACTCGTTGGGGTTGTAGGTGGGGTAGTTGGCGAGCGCGAGCACCTCGCCGGTCCGCGGGTCGGTCACGATCACCGAGCCGCCGCGGGCCTCCACCGCCTGGCACTGGAGGGCCAGCTCGCGCGCCGCGATCATCTGGATGGTCGAGTCGATGCTGAGGGTGACGTCCTCGCCGGCCATCCCCTCGCCGGGGCGCAGCCCCTCGGCGAACACCAGCGTCCCGCGCGCGTCGCGCACGCCCTGGACCTCCACGTTGCGCCCGCGGAGGTGCTCGTCGAGCGATCGCTCGAGGCCGTCGAGGGCGTCGCCGAAGCTCCCCACCTGCCCGGTGATGTGCGCCGCGTCCTCGCGCGCCGGGTACCACCGCCGGCTCTCCTCCTCGAAGGACACGCCCTCGATGCGCCCGAGGCGCAGCTCGGACTTCACCTGCGCGAGCAGCGCGCGCACGGCCGCGACCTCCGGGTCCGTGAGGTGGTGCTTGAGCACCACGGAGCCCATGAGCTCCGGGGCGCCCGGGTGCGCGGGGCTCACGGGGCGGGTCTGCTGGAGGCGGCGGCGCACGTCCTCGGCGCTCATGCCCACGAGCGGCGCGAGGCGGATGGCGAGCGATCCCACGTCGACGCGGCGGCGCGAGCGCCCCTGCTCGCGGGCGAGCTGCCGGGGGCTGACCACCAGGGCCTGCGAGGGGACGCTCACCGCGAGGGGCCGGTGGTGCCGGTCGAAGATGGTCCCGCGGCGCGGCGCGAGGCGCAGCGTGGGCGAGTACTGCCGGGCGCAGTCGGCCTCCAGCGCGTCGTGGCGGTCGACCTGCAGCCCCCACGCGGCGGTCACGAGGCGGCTCGCCCCGAGGGCCATGAGGGTCACCAGCATCCCGATGCGCAGGCGCATCCAGCGCGCGCGGCGCGGCTCGAGGTTCTTCATCGCGGCCTCCCGCTGGCGCGGCCGGGGCGCAGCGAGCCGCCCACGATCAGGGTCGTCACCTGGTCGGGCTCGATCATCCCGCGCTCCGCCCGGCCGACCGCCATCAGCAGCCCGGGCGCCCGCTGCGCCCCGAGCTCGAGGCGGTACTGGTTGATCTGGCTCCGCAGCCGCGCCGACTCCGCGCGGGCGCGCTCGGCCTCGTAGCCGAGGGCGACGTTCTGGTTGCGCAGCGCGAGGTGCACCACGAAGGCCGACCCCGCCGACAGGATCACCATCCCATACAAGACCACGAAGCGGATCGTGCTCACGGCTCCCCCTCCCCCGCGCGCCGCACGGCCACGCGCATCTTGGCGCTGCGCGACCGCGGGTTGCGCTCGCCCTCCGCCTCGTCGGGCTCGACGGGCTTCTTGGTCACCACCTGCCACGCGGGCTCGTCGCGGAGCGTGTGCTTCACGATGCGGTCCTCCAGCGAGTGGAACGAGATCACCACCGCGCGCCCGCCCTCGTTCACCAGGGCGGGCAGCGCCGCCAGGAGGCGCTCCAGCTCGCCGAGCTCGTCGTTTACCGCGATGCGTAACGCCTGGAAGGTGCGCGTCGCGGTGTCGGGCTTGCCGTAGCGCGGCCACCCGAGCACCCGGTGCACCGCGTCGGCGAGGTGCTTCGTGGTCTCCATGGCGCCCTCGTCGATGGCGCGCTTGATCGAGCGCGCGATGGGCCTCGACGCCCGCTCCTCGCCGTACTCGTAGATCACGTCCGCGAGGGCGTCGTCCTTCAGGCGCCGCACGAGATCGTACGCCGTCTCGTCGACGTCGTCGCCCATGCGCATGTCGAGCGGCCCCTCGTGCCGGAAGCTCATCCCCCGCTCCGGGTCGTCGAGCTGCGGCGAGCTCACCCCGAGGTCGGCGATGACCCCGTCGACGGTGCGCCCCGCGAGGGCCTCCGCCGCCCGCGAGAAGGGCAGCTGGTGCAGCTCCACCCGGTCGCCGAACTCCGCCAGCGCCTCGCGCACCGCGGCCAGCGCCGCCGGGTCGCGGTCGAGGGCGATCACCCGCCCGTCGGGCGCCGAGCGCTCCAGGATCCCTCGCGTGTGCCCGCCCCGCCCGAGGGTGCAGTCGAGGTACAGCCCCCCCGCGCGCGGCATCAGCGCATCGCAGGCCACGTCCAGCAGCACGGTCTCGTGGGGTCGGTCGCTCATCCGGGGAGGAGACTCACCGCATACCCCGAGCGCCCCGGTCAACCTTTCGACATGTTGCCGATCCGTTGCCGGGGGCGCGCGACGCGACCAGAATCCCGGCCAGCCGTGAGCGCCGACGCCGACCCGATCGAGACCGCCTGGAGCGCCCTGCTCGCCGAGTGGGAGAGCCCCGAGCGCCACAAGGCCTTCGTCGCCCTCGCCGCAGCGCTCGGCCGCCTGCCCGACGCCGCGCGCCGCTACCGCGAGTGCGGCGCCGACCCGGCCCGCGCCGAGCGCGCGAAGCAGGGCATCGACGCCGTCCTTCGGGTGGCCTACCTCGCGCTGGCGCCGCTCCCCCGGCGCGAGCACGAGATCACCCGCAAGGCCCGCGCCTGGCTGCCTCCGGTGAGCGTCGCGATGGTGCTGGTGGTCTTCACCCTCATGGCCGCGCAGGGGCTGCACCAGCCGTCGCTGGCGTCGCCGTGGGTGCTCGGCGCCGAGGTGGTCGGGGCCCTGGTGGTGCCCTGGCAGAAGCTCTTCGCGCGCGACGAATGAGCGGCGAATTCGAGCGCATCGCGCGCCTGAGGGACCTCTTCGGCCCGCTCCCCCCGCCCGACCTGGGCATCGGCGACGACTGCGCCGTCCTGCACGACCCGCGTCCCCTGGTGATCACCGTCGACAGCGCCGTCGAGGGCGTGCACTTCGACCGCCGCTGGCTCTCCCCCGCCGACATCGCCGCCCGCGCCGTCGAGGCCGCCGTCAGCGACCTCGCCGCCATGGGCGCCGCGCCGGGCGAGCTCCTCCTCGCGTGGTCGCTCCCCCGCGAGAGCCCCGACGACCTGGTGACAGCACTCGCCCACGGCGTGCTCCGGGTCACCCGCCGGCTGGGGATGCGCGTGGCCGGCGGCAACCTCACCGCCTCGCCCGTGCTCTCGCTCACCACCACCGCCCTGGGCCGCGCGGTGGGCCCCTCCCTCCGCCGGGACGGCGCCCGGGTCGGCGACCTCCTCGCGGTCACCGGCCACCCCGGCGCGGCCGCGGTCGGTCTCCGCGCGCTGCTGAGCCCCCGGGGCGACGAACCCACTTTTACGGACTTCGTAAACCGCTGGCGCGCCCCCGCCGCGCGGATCGCCGAGGGCCTCGCGCTGGTCGGCCGCGCCCACGCCGCCATCGACCTCTCCGACGGCCTCGCGCAGGACGCGTCACACCTCGCCGCCGCCTCGGGCTGCGCGCTGGTCCTCGACGCCGACCGCCTGCCGTGGCTGCCCGGCCAGCGCGAGGCCGCGCGGGCCCTGGGCTTCGACCCGGTCGAGCTCGCGCTCCACGGCGGCGAGGACTACGAGCTGCTCGCCAGCGGCCCCGCCGGGGCCTTCGACGCGGGCTGGACGATCATCGGCGAGGTGCGCGCGGGCGACGGGGTGCAGCTACGCCGCGGTGGCGTCACCGCGCCCGTCGAGCCCGGCGGCTGGGATCACTTCACTAACGGTCGGGGCACGCGAGGCTGAAGCGCTTGAGGGTCTTGATGACCTCGCGCCGCGGGAGGCCGAGCGCTCGGCCGATCTCCGCGATGTTGCCGTTGAGCCGCTTGTGGGTCTGCTCGACGTGGTCGCGCTCGAAGAACTCCACCAGACGGTCGCGGGCGACCGCCGGGGGCGGCGGCTTCGGGCGGGCGTTGAGCGGCATCACCAGCGCGGCGCGCGCGCGGGCGAGGCCCGACTTGGGGAGCTGCAACGGCGGCGCGTCGACCTGGAGCGCCTTGCCGAGGAGCTGCCGCAGCTCGCGCACGTTGCCGGGGTAGTCGCGGGCGAGCAGCCGGTCGAAATCGTGGTTCTCGAAGTCGAGCTCGGCGCCGCAGACCTCGCGCGCGAACTGCCGCACCAGCAACGGGATGTCCTCGGCGCGGGCCCGCAGCGGCGGCACCACGATGCGCACCGCGGCGGCGTGCGGGACGAGCTCCTTGCGGAAGCGCCCCTCGGCCCCTTCGCGGCGGATGTCGATGTTGGAGGTGGCGATGATGCGCGCGTCGAGCACGCCCTCCTCGCGACGCTCGTAGAGGGCGAGCAGCGCGGTCTGCTCGGCCGGGGTGGCCTTGTCGATGCGGTCGACGAGCAGGGTGAAGGTGTCGGTGCGCTGCGCCAGGCTGGAGAGCGTGGGGCGCTCGTGCGAGGGGAGCCGGAAGTCGATGGACGCCATCGGCGACGCGGCGAAGCGCGAGCTCGCGTGGACGGCCCGCGCGATGAGGCTGCGGCCGGTGCCCGACTCGCCCTCGAGCAAGACCGGGGCGTCGGAGGGCGCCACCCGCTCGAGCAGCGCGAAGACCGTGCGCATCGAGAGCGACTGACCCAGCACGGGGCCGAAGCTGGTGCGCTCGCTCGGGGTGACCGGAACGGGGATGTCGCCGGAGAGGAGCTGAAGGGTGCTGCGCCCGAGGCTCACCTCGGTGCCCATCGGGAGCACGCTCTGCTGAACCTTCACGGAGCCGACGAAGGTGCCGCTGTCGCTGCCGAGGTCGCGCACCCGGATGCCGCCAGCCACGAGGGCGATCTCGAGGTGGTACTTGCCGACCTGGGGGTCGCGCAGGATGAGGTCGTTGTCGGAGTGCGTGCCGACCAGCAGCGTGCCCGCTTCGAGCAGGGCCTCGCGGCCGCGGTCGGGCCCGCTGGTCACCCGCACCCGCACGCGGCGCACGAGGAGCCCTCCGCTCGCGTCGGTCATCAGGATTCCTGTGAGCGGGGCGAAGCGCAGAGGGTTGGTGGCGCGCACCCGACCCGCGGCCTTGACCTGCGGGTCAGGATCGAGAAGCTCAGTGCCCTCCTGCGGGATCACCTTCACGTCACACCCACCATCACCGCCACGGTTCAACGCACTCTCTCCACCTCAGGACCCGAGGGCAGAGTCACTCTCCACGCTGGAGTCTCCACCCTCGTTTGAAGCGGCACGAGCCCAAGCATAGCGACGACAACTGGGGAAGGCCATCCAAAGATTTGCTGCGCCGTCCGACGGAGATTTTTGTCTCATCTGCGGGCGCGCTGCGAGGCGGCACGATTGCGATTGACAACCTCCGGCGGGCTCTCCCAAGACGCGACAAGCCGCGGGTGCGGCGCCACCGATGGGAGTCTCACTGCCGATGCCGCACGATGATCCGGGCCCGACGCACACCGACCACGCCGCGACCGGCGACGACCCCGGGCCCTGGCAGCCGCCGCCCGCGCTCGGCCACGGCGCAGGGGTGGGGCGGGTGCTGCACCTCGACGCCTTCGCGGGCATCGCGGGCGACATGATGGTGGCGGCGCTGCTCGACCTCGGCGTGCCCACCGAGGCGATCACCGGCGCCCTCGACGTGCTGCCGGTGCACGGCTACGAGCTCGCGCTGGCGCACCGCACCGACCACGGCGTGGTGGCGACGCGCTTCCTGGTGACGGTCACCGACCCGCAGCCGCACCGCACCTACCGGGACATCCGCGCGATGCTCGCCGGCGCGGCCCTCCCGCCGGGCGCGCGCGACCGCGCGCTGGCCACCTTCGCGGTGCTCGCCCGCGCCGAGGGGCGGGTGCACCGCATGGACCCCGAGGAGGTGCACTTCCACGAGGTCGGCGCCGTCGACGCGATCGTCGACGTGGTGGCCGCGTGCGCGTGCCTCGACTGGCTCGGGGCGCGGGTCAACGCCGGGCCGCTGCCGATGTCCCGAGGCTTCGTGCGCGCCGAGCACGGCGTGCTGCCGGTGCCCGCGCCCGCGGTGCTCGAGGTCCTCGCCGGGGTGCCCACGGTGGGCGCGGCGCTGCAGGGCGAGATGGTCACTCCCACCGGCGCGAGCCTGGTGCGCGCCAACGCGACGACCTTCGAGCCGTGGCCCGCGATGTCCCCGGTGGTCACGGGCTTCGGCGCCGGCACGAGGCGCTGGCCCGACCGGCCCAACCTCCTGCGCGTGGTGCTGGGCGACCCCACCGCTGAGCGCGCAAGCGAGGCCGCGCGCGGGGCGTCGACCCACCACGAGCTGCGCTGCAACCTCGACGACCTGAGCGCCGAGCTCGTGGCGGTGCTCACCGAGCGCCTCCTGCGCGACGGCGCCCTGGACGTCTGGACGACGCCCGTCGGGATGAAGAAGGGGCGGCCCGGGGTGATGGTGACCGCCCTCGTGCGCGCGCCCGACCGGGAGCGGGTGGCGGCGACGATGCTGGCCGAGAGCGGCTCGCTGGGCGTGCGCTGGAGCCCGGTCGAGCGCAGCGAGCGCCCGCGGGAGTCCGTGACGGTGGAGACGGCGTACGGCCCGGTGCCGATGAAGGTAGCCCGGGGCGACGGGCTGCCGGCGCAGGCGCACCCCGAGCTGGAGGCCTGCCGGACCATCGCGGCGGAGCGCGGGGTGCCCGCCAGGGTGGTGGTCGCCGCGGCGCTCGGCGCCTGGTGGGCGCAGGCCCGCTAGGCCAGAGTTGCTCACGGGGACGCGGGCAGGCTAGCGTCGAGGTCGCGATGCCCGCCGTCACGCCCCGGATCGTGATCACCCTGGACGACCCACAGCTGCGGGCGACGGTCCATGGCTCGCTGGCGGCGCTCGGGTGGCCGCTGGTCGACGCCGACGAGGCGCTCGCCGACGACCTGGTGCACGTCATCGACGCCGCCGCGCTCGCCGCCCACAACCACCGGGGAGCGCCGCTCCTCGCCATCAGCGCGGACGCCGACACCGTCGCGCAGGCCTTCGCGCTCGGCGCCGACGACGTGCTGCGGGTGCCCTTCGACGTGGGCGAGCTCGGCGCCCGGGTCGCCCGGCTGCGCCGCCGCCGCGAGCGCGACCTCGACCTGCAGCGCCGCGCCCGCGACGCGCGGGTGCTCCTCGAGCTCACGCAGGCCCTCACGCTCACCACCGACGCGCGGGAGATCCTGCGTATGGTGGTGCGGCGCCTCGGGGACGTGGCGGCGGTCGAGCGCTGCTCGGTGGTGCTCGCGCGCGACGATTACCAGCAAGGGTATGTCGTCGCGAGCAACGACGTCCCCGGCGAGATCGACCGGCCCATCGAGCTCGGTCGCTACCCCGAGATCCAGGAGGTGCTCGCCTCCCGGCGCCCGTTGCTCATCGACGACGCGCTCACGCACCCGCTGCTCGACGCCGTGCGCGAGCTGGTGAGCGGCACGCGCTTCCCGTTCCTGGCCCTCTTCCCCATCGCGCTGGAGCAGCGGGCCTTCGGGGTGCTCTTCCTGCGCGCCAGCGAGGAGCGCGGCCGCCTCGACGAGCGGGAGCAGGCCCTCTGCGAGACCGTCGCCAACGCCACCGCGGCGGCGCTGCGCAACGCGCGCGAGATCCAGCAGCTGCGAGAGGAGCGCCTCGCGGTGAGCCACGCCCGCCTCGCGGCGGAGCGCCGCCTGGAGGTGCTGGAGCCCTACGCCGACCTCTTCCTCTCCTCGGCCGACGGGATGGTGGTGGTCGACCTCGACGGCCACCCCCTCCATTCCAACCCCCGGGTGACCGAGATCTCCGGGTACAGCGCCGCGGAGGTGCGCGCGCTCAAGATGGGCGACGTGGTGGTGCCCGAAGACCGCCCGCGGCTCCGGGCGCTGCGCGACGCCTTCCGCCGGCAGGAGTACCCGTCGAAGTTCGACCTGCGCGTGCGCCGCCGCGACGGCGGGGTGCGCACCCTGTCGCTCTCCACCTCCGCGGCGATGCGCGACGAGAACGCCGTGCTCGTCACGGTGCGCGACGTCACCGCCGAGCGCTCCACCGCCGCCGAGCTCGCGCGCACGCAGCGCTTCCTCACCTCGCTCATCGAGAGCTCGCCCGACGCCATCGTCGCCGCGGCCAACTCGGGCGCCGTGCTGCTGCTCAACTCCGCGGCCGAGCGCATCCTCGGGTGGCGCCGGGCCGACCTCGCCGCCGACGCCGTGATCGACGGCTTCTTCCGCGCGGGGCACTTCCAGGAGTACGCCCGGCGGGTGCACGGCACCGCCGAGGGGCGCATCGAGGGCGCCCGCAGCGAGGTGATCGCGCGCGACGGCGAGGTCATCCCGGTGCTGCTCTCCGCCGCCACGCTGCACGCCGAGGGCCCCGGCGCGGGCATCGTGGTGATCTTCTCCGACCAGCGCGAGCGCCTGCGCATCGAGGAGCGCCTCGCGCGGGTGCAGTCCGAGCTCGGGCGCACCGAGCAGCAGTCGATGATCGCGGAGCTCTCCGGGGCCGCGGCGCACGAGCTCAACCAGCCGCTCACGGCCATCCAGGGCCACGCCGAGCTCATCAAGCGGCGCGCGGGCGAAGACGCCGCCATGACCCGGAGCGCGGAGGTCATCCTCCGGGAGGCGGGGCGCATGGCGGACATCGTCCGGCGGCTGGGCCAGGTCTCGCGCTTCGAGACGAAGCCCTACGTGGGCAGCGCGAAGATCCTCGACCTCGAGCGCTCGGCCCCGGAGAGCGACCGGCCGCCGTCGACGGAGTGATCCCTTGCCCGCGGGCGCCGCTCGCTGTACGACTGCGCAGCTTTCGACCGTATGAGCCCCCGCAGCGGGTCGTCCGCGCTTGAGGAGACCGAACAATGGCACGAGTAACCGTTGAAGACTGCCTGGACAACGAGGACAACCGCTTCGCGCTGGTGATCCTCGCCTCCAACCGCACCCGCCAGATCATGAAGGGCGCGAAGGTCCAGCTCGAGGCGCACAAGTTCAAGAACAAGCCGGCCGTGCTCGCGCTGCGCGAGATCGCCGCGGGCCGCGTGCGCTACGATCGTCCTTCGCGCGAGGCCGTCGACACGTACATCGAAGAGCTCAAGCAGCGCTTCGGCTGATCGGCCTTCTGGGCGGCGTAGCGCCGCACCAGGGTCTTGGTCACGTCGCCCAGCGCCGACGCCTCCGCCAGCACCTCCACGAAGTCCCCGAACTTCTCCCCCAACTCGACGAGCACCACGGGCGCCTCGGTGCCCACCCGCTGCGCCTCCGCCGCCGCCCCGCGGTAGGCGAAGCGCCCGACCTCCGTGAAGTACCCGACCTCGTCGGGCGCCGCGAAGAGCCCCGACCGGGCCAGCGCCGCGTCCCCAGCGGCGCAGAGCGCGTGCATCCGTGCGCCGTCCTCGGCGTCCATCGCCGCGTCGAGCATCCACACGAGCGGGCGCTCCAGCAGCGCGGCGCCGTCGGTGCCCGCGCAGGCCACCAGCAGGTCGGTGACGTACTCCGTGGTCTCGCTTCGGCCCCTAACCCCCCGGCGACGCATCGCCTCGAGCACCATCCCCTGGAAGAACCCCCGCAGGTCTGCGCACGCCTCGATCGCCATCCAGTGATCTCCTTCGCAGGGCCGGCGACCCACCCGGAAGCCCGTGCGAGACGAGCGGCGATCGCACGGCGGGTACCGCCCGAGTATGGGCCGCGCCCGTCGAAGCCCGCACGATTCTGTCGGGCGCCGTCATCCCCCACCCGACGCCCCAGGACTGTGCCTCGCCGGGCGCCCGCACGGCGCTGGCAGTCGGATCACCCGAGTGCTGATCCAGCGGAATCGTTCATGTTCATGGCGATGAGATGATGCGGGGGAGACCCTTGACACCCCCGGATCGGAGTCTATGTTGCGCGCCGCTCCTGGCAGTCGAAGCCGGTGAGTGCCAGAAATCGTCCCTGCCTTCGGGTGGGCGGGCGCTGGCACCCATCCGTCCTTCGGCGGTCTCAGGAGGAAGAGCTTCGGCCCGGCAGCGTTCGCGCGCCGAGGTCGGTAGATCAACTCCGCTCACACCAACCCAACGATCCGAGGAGAGAACATCATGAAGATTCGTCCACTGCAGGACCGCATTCTGGTCAAGCGCCTTGAGGCCGAGATGAAGACCAAGGGCGGGATCATCATCCCCGACTCCGCCAAGGAGAAGCCCATCGAGGGCCAGGTCATCGCGGTCGGCGCGGGCAAGGTCGGCGACGACGGCAAGCTCCGCCCCGTCGAGGTCAAGGCCGGCGACAAGATCCTGTTCGGCAAGTACTCGGGCACCGAGGTGAAGATCGACGACGTCGAGCACCTGATCATCCGCGAGGAAGACGTCCTCGGCGTGATCACCACCGACTGATCCGTCTCTTCACGCCTCACCAGTCTCTAGAAAACCTCACAAGGAGAATCCCAGATGGCCGCCAAGGAAATCGTCTACACCGAAACCGCCCGCAAGCTCGTGCTCCAGGGCGTCGACGCCCTCGCCAACGCCGTCAAGGTCACCCTCGGCCCCAAGGGTCGCAACGTGGTGATCGAGAAGTCCTTCGGGTCCCCCGTGGTGACCAAGGACGGCGTCACCGTCGCCAAGGAGATCGAGCTCGAGAACCGCTTCGAGAACATGGGCGCCCAGATGGTGCGCGAAGTGGCCTCGAAGACCTCGGACACCGCGGGTGACGGCACCACCACCGCCACCGTGCTCGCCCAGGCGATCTTCCGCGAGGGCTCGAAGCTCGTCGCCGCGGGCCACAACCCGATGGAGATCAAGCGCGGCATCGACAAGGCCGTCGAGACCATCGTCGCGGCGCTCAAGGTCCTCGCCAAGAGCACCAACGACAAGAAGGAGATCACCCAGGTCGGCACCATCTCCGCCAACGGCGATGAGACCATCGGGTCGCTCCTCGCGGACGCCATGGAGAAGGTCGGCAAGGAGGGTGTCATCACCGTCGAAGAGGCGAAGAGCGCGGACACCACGCTCGACGTCGTCGAGGGCATGCAGTTCGACCGCGGCTACCTCTCGCCCTACTTCGTGACCGACGCCGAGAAGATGGTCGCGTCGCTCGAGGATCCGTACATCCTCATCTCGGAGAAGAAGATCTCCAACATGAAGGACCTCCTGCCGGTGCTCGAGAGCATCGCCCGCCAGCAGAAGCCCCTGCTCATCCTCGCCGAGGACGTGGAGGGCGAGGCCCTGGCCACGCTCGTGGTCAACAAGCTCCGCGGCACCCTCCAGTGCGCCGCCGTGAAGGCCCCGGGCTTCGGCGACCGCCGCAAGGAGATGCTCAAGGACATCGCCATCCTCACCGGCGGCTCGGTCGTCGCCGAGGAGCTCGGCACCAAGCTCGAGAACGTGACCCTCTCCGACCTCGGCCGCGCCCGCCGCGTCAAGATCGACAAGGACAACACGACCATCATCGACGGCGCCGGCTCGGCCGACGCGATCAAGGCCCGCGAGAAGGAGATCCGCGGCCAGATCGAGAACACCACCTCCGACTACGACCGCGAGAAGCTCCAGGAGCGCCTCGCCAAGCTCGCCGGCGGCGTCGCCGTGATCAAGGTCGGCGCGGCCACCGAGGTCGAGATGAAGGAGAAGAAGGCCCGCGTCGAGGACGCGCTCAACGCGACCCGCGCGGCCGTGGAAGAGGGCGTCGTCCCGGGCGGCGGCGTGGCGCTCATCCGCCTGTCGGCCTCGCTCGACGCGCTCCAGCTCAACGACGAGCAGCGCTTCGGGGTGCAGATCATCCGCCGCGCCATCGAGGAGCCCCTCCGCCAGATCAGCGCCAACGCCGGCCGCGAGGGCTCGATCGTGGTCAACAAGGTCCGCGAGGGCGCCGGGTCGTTCGGCTACAACGCCGCGACGGACACCTACGGCGACATGCTGGAGATGGGCGTCATCGACCCGGCCAAGGTCGTCCGCTGCGCGCTCCAGAACGCCGCCTCCGTGGCGGGCCTGATGCTCACCACCGAGGCGCTCGTCGCCGAGCGGCCGAAGAACCAGAAGGAGTCGGGCGGTGGCGGCGGCCACGGCGGCCACGACCACGGCGGCGGGATGGACTTCTGATCGAAGTCTCCCGCTTCCAGACCTGAACAACCCATACGGTCTCGCACGACGCCCTCGGCCCCGGACTCACCTCCGGCGCCGGGGGCGTCGGCGTTGTGGCGTTGTTGTGCCCGACCCGACCGTTGTTCTACGGTCCGGGTCCTAAACCCCCTATGCGTCTGTATCATCTCGCCCTGGTCGCCGCGGTGGGCGCCGCGGCCTGCGAGGGCACCGCGCCCCCGCGCCCCGCCACCCGCACCATCGCCAGCGCGCGCCGCGGCACCCGCGCGGGTCGTCGGGGAGGCAACGCCGCCGCCTCGCCCCCGCCGGTCGACTCCGCCACCCGCTGCGCCGAGGAGACCTTCGCCACCCTCGCGCGCTACCGCACCGGGCGCACGGTGCACTTCGGCCCGCTCTGCACCGACGTCTACCGCGGGCGCTTCTCCGCCGTGATGGCCACCGGCACCGCCGACGAGGCCACGGATGTCTGGGTGCTCTTCCACGACCCGCGCGGCGACGAGATCCACCGCGTGCGCCGCTGGCCCGTCGGGGCCCGCATCGCCTTCGGGCGCATCGTGCAGGGCTGGGTCTACCTCGTCGGGCGCAGCACCGCGAGCGAGGACATGCCCGCCAACACCACCGTCCTCTCGATCTTCCCGCTGCCCCGCCCCGGGGGCCCCGCGCCCGAGGTCGGCCTGCTCTCCCCGCTCGAAGCCGGCCTGCTGCGCGCCAGCGACGTCGACGACCTCGACCGCCGCCTCACCTTCGAGATGCCCCCCTCGGACCCCACCCCCCAGGAGGCCGAGCGCGCCGTGCAGGCCATCGCCGAGGGCGGCCCCAACGCCCTGCTCGACCGGCTCACCCCCGAAGGCGCGCCCACCCTGCGCGCGTGGCAGGTGGGGGCCTTCCAGGAGTCGGACTACGTGTCGCCGCAGGGCGACCCGACGAGCCCGCACCTCGCGCGCGCCGTCGCCCTCATCCGTCAGCTCGCGCAGTCGATGGACTGCTCCGCGGGCGACCGCTGCATCGAGCGCCCCACGCAGGCCCTCAGCCAGGGCGTCACGCCCGCGGAGGTGATGCTGCTCAAGAGCGGCCAGCGGGTGGTCGTCGCGGCGCTGCTCTCCGGCGCGAGCGCGCGCCCCGAGGAGGGCGGGCGCGTCACCCCGTGGGGCGCCGAGCGCCTCGACGACGCCGACGACCGCGCGCTCGCCGAGCGCTTCGCGATGGACGGCGCGGTGGTAGGGCCCGTCGTCGGCGCGGCGCGCGGCGAGGAGCGCGTCGTGGCCTTCGAGGTCGGCGTCGCCAGCGGCGGGCGCGAGGTGCGCGCGTACGTCATCACCCCGGGCCACGCGCCGCGCCCCTACGTCGACCGGAGCCTCGGCGAGGTCACCGGCGACCGCGCGCTGCACCTCCGCGACTACGAGCGCGACGGCGGCTTCGAGCTCATCTCCTCGGGGCAGCACCGGGACGGCACCGCGGTGGTCAGCATCGCCAGCCAGGCGGCGCCGCGCACGGTGGGCCAGCACGCGCTCACCCACCGGCTCGACATGCTGCGGGTGGCGTTCAACATGACCGAGGCCCGCGCCATCGACGGCGCGCTGCGCGGCTACCGCCCCGCCCCGGCCGACCCGGAGGTGGCCTGCGCGCTGCTCGACCGGGTGGCCGGGCTCGAGCCGCGCCCCTTCCTGGCGGCGACCGGGGGCACGCTCGCGGTCATTCCCTACCGTGAGGCGGGGCAGCCGCTGCGCGGAGAGCCCCGGCGCCTGCAGCGGCGCGAGCTGGCCGACCCTCGCTCGGTGCTGGGCGCCTTCGCGGGACAGCGGTGCACCGCGCTGCGCTGCGACTGGCCGCAGAGCCTCTGCCACCTCGCCGACGACTCCCGCGACGGGGTGCTGTGGTTCGCCGACGGCGGCCGACGCATCGCCGCCGTGTCGCTCCAGACGCCCTGAGCGGTCAGCGCTCGGACGTCGGCGTCCAACGGGGCGCGGCGATGGGGAAGGTCAGCGCGGGCTCCCAGGCGGGCGCCGCGAAGGGGGTGACGCGCATCCGGCGCACGGCCTCGTCGAGGCAGGGGCCCATCGGCGGCTCGGCGAAGATGCCGCGGAGCCGCAGGTGCACCACCGCCCCGGTGGCGCCGTCGAAGCGCGGCGAGAGCGTCACAGAGCGCGCCTCGACGCCTTCGACGCAGTCGGCCACGGGGCCGCGCAGCGCCCCCATCAGGCGCGCGACGGTCGCCGGGCCAGGCACCGGAGCGACCGCGGGCGGCGTCGGCTGGACGATCGGAGCGACCGCGGGCACGCGCGGAGCGGCGGGTGCGAGGAGCGGGGCGAGGGTCACCCCGACGTCGGGCGAGGGCGCGGCGAGGGCGCCGGCGTCCATCGGGGCGGCGGCCTCCGGCGACGGCGGGGCCCCGGCGTCGAAGGCGGACGTCACCGGGGGGATCTCCAGCGCGGGGGACTGCGCGGAGCGGGCGCGCAGGGCGGCCGAGAGGTCGTCGGAGGCGCGGGCGATGTAGAGCAGGCCCGTGGTAACGCACACCGCCGCGATCACCGTCGACACCGCGAGGAGGCGCGCGGACTGGGCGAAGAGCTGCGCGGCGTCGGGCGCCGTCGGCGCCGGGAGGGACGAGGCCGAGGAGACCCGGGCGAAATCCGCCGGGAGGCGTCCCGGCGCGGGAAGGTGGGAGGGCGCGAGCAGTCCGCCGGGGGCAGAGCTACGGGGGGGCGCCCTGGACGGGGCGCGGGGCGCTGGGGTCGCCCGGGGCGCTGGGGTCACCCGGGGCGCTGGGGTCGCCCGGGGCGCGGCCACCACCAGCCCGGCGGGCGCCGAGGCGGCCGCGGCGCGGAGGCGCCCGGGGAGGGGCGACACCTGCGTCGGCTGGTCGGCCAGGAGGATGTCCCGCCGACCGGCCTCGGCGCGCAGGGCGCTCGCGATGGGCTGGAGGTCGCGGGAGGACAGGTCGATCGCGTCGCCGTCGATGGACTGCAGGGCGTCGAGCGAGAGTTCCTCGGGATCGGCCTCGGTGTCGAGGCTGGTCGGCGGCGCCGTGGGTGTCGGGGCCGCGGCGGCGCGCGGCGCGCGGACCGATCCGCCGAGGGTGTGGCCCGAGCGCGCGGCGGCGTCGGCCACAGGCTGCGGAGGGAGCTTCGCGAGGGTGTTCGGCGCGAGCGAGAAGCTCCCGCCCGGGAGCGTGCGCTTCGCGGAGGCGAGCTGCGGCGCCGTGGTCTCGGACGCGAAGGGGGCGGTACCCAGGTCGGGCAGCGCCACGGCCGGCGGGATCACGGGGTCGGCGGCGAGCTCGCGCGCCTCGGGGAGCGGCGAGGTGCCAGCGCGGCGGGCGTCGAGCTGGGCGAGCATCGCGCCGTAGGACCCGTACGAAGGGGTGGGCTCGGGGTCGACGGTGATGGAGAGGTTGACCCCGAGGTCGTCGCCCTGCTCGGGGAGATGGGCCTCGGAGCCGGGGAGCGTGAGGCGCGCGGAGACGTCGGGCTCGAGCGCGCGCAGCAGGTCGCGCGCGAAGGCCTGGACCGTGGGGTACCCCTCGCCGCGAGCCACGCCGAAGGCCCGCTCAAAGACCGCGTCGACGGCCATCCCGAGGTCGCCGCGGTGGACCGAGATGGTCGGGAGCTGCTCGCGGCGCAGGGCCACCGCGAGCTCGGCGGCGGAGAGCTCGCCGAAGGGGAGGCGCCCGGTGAGCACCTCGAAGAGCAGCGTCGCCAGCGAGAACACATCGAGCGCCGCGGTCGGTGGGAACGCGAGCTCCTCGGGCATCAGGTAGCCGGGCTGGCCGCAGGCGAGCACGGTGCGGTCGGTGACGAAGCCGGCGGTGACCAGGGCGTGCAGGTAGCCGCACTCCTCCAGGTGCACCTCGCCCTCCTCGTCGAGCACCACCCGCTCGGGCACGAGGCCGCGGTGCAGCACCGCCGGGCTCTGGGTGTGCAGCAGCTCAAGGATGCGCGTGAGGCCCTGGAGGACCTTGGAGGCCAGCCGGGCGGAGCGGTCGGAGCCCGACGCGATGATCTCCCGCAGCGAACTTCCCGGCCGGCGGGAGGAGATCACCACCGGACCCGAGTCAGCGGCGTCGAAGGCGATGATGCGGGGGATCCCCAGGTGCTCGAGCAGCGAGAGCCGCTCCAGCGCCAGCCCGAAGACGTGCGCCGCCCGCTCGGAGCGAGCGATCACGGCGCTGTGCGCCGTCCAGACGGTGAACACCTCCCCCGGCTCGCGGCCGCGCGCGAGGTACACGGCCGTCAGCCGGTCGCGGCGCAGCCGCCGGTCGACGACGCAACGACCGAGCACCGACTCGCCCCGCTTGAGCTCCCCGGTGATGGCGGTCCCTGGCACGCTCGATCGCAACGTCAAACACCCCTCGGCCGCATCCTCGCCCATGGCACCGGGCGACCGTCAACTTCTGACCGCGGCAACATTACCTTGGATCGTAAGCCGGGCTCGTCGACCCCTCGACCCGCGCCGACGCGACGCCCACCCGCCCGGCGCCGCCGCGCCCTCCCGGGAAGCTCCGCCCGGGGCGGTCAATGCGCGCGCAGCTGCACACCCCGCCGCCCCCGCCCGCCGCCCGCACCCGGTCGGCGCCCAGCGTCGCGCGGGTTGCCGCCGCGAGGCGCACCGCCCCGCCCGATCCGCCGCCGCCGCCGCCCATGCCGCAGCCCTCGCCCACCCCGCAGGCGCTCTGGTTGCCGTCGAGGCCCGCGCTCCCGCCAGCCGTGACCGAGCCCGGCACCTCGAGCGTGCGCCCCGCGCGCAGCCACACCGCGCCGCCGCCGTTTCCGCCGCCGCCGGGCGTCTCGCCGTCCTCGTCGCCGCCGCCCTCGCCCCCGGCGCTGCCGAGCTGCATCTCCGCGCCGAGGTCGGCTCCGCCGTAGGGCGCGCCGCCGTTGCCGCCCGGGTTGGGACACCCGGTGCTGCACATCCCGCCGCCCGGCTCTCCGTTGCAGTCGCCGTTGGTTCCAGGCCCCCCGGCGCCGCCGTACGCGCCGCCGCCGCCCGCGGCGCAGTCCGCCCCGGAGCCGCCGCCGCCGCCGCCGCCGCCGTTGGCCGCGCGGCCCGCGGTCCCGAAGCCCAGCAACGATTCGCCCGCCGCGCCCGACCGGCAGCGGTACAGCCCCGCGGTGCACGCCCGCGCCGACCCGCGGAACCCCCGGCCGTCCATGCTCACCTGCCCCTCGATCACCGCGTCGCCCGCCACGTCGACGGCCAGCACCCCGCCGAAGCGCCCGTCCCACGCGGGGGCCGAGAGCACACCCCCGGCGGCGACATACAGGTCCATGTATGACTGGACCATCACGGCCTGCGCCCTCGCCCCGGCCGCCGGGTCGGTCGTGTACCCGCGGCCCAGCGGCGCGGCGAGCGTGAGCGCCCCAGAGCCCACCGCGATCACCCGGCGCAGCTCGTAGCGCCCCGCGTCCCCGGCCCGCGACTGCGTCTGATGGATGAGCACCCGCGACCCCGCCGTGAAGGCCCCGACCCCTTCGCCCAGCCGCAGCGTCGTCGAGCCCGCCGCGCCGTTCACCGCCGCGCGCACCGTGTTGACCACCGTCGGGCCGCTGATGACCGTCGTCCCCGGGCGCGGCGCGCAGGCCCCGTTGGCGCACACCGTCCCGCCGCCGCAGACCACCCCGCAGGCCCCGCAGTGGCGCCCGTCGGCCCCGAGCGCGGTCTCGCACCCGTTGCCCGGGTCGCCGTCGCAGTCGCCGTAGCCCACATCGCAGCGCACGATCGCGCAGCGCCCGGCCGAGCACGCCGCCGACGCGTTGGCCGTCGCGCACGCCCGCCCGCACGCCCCGCAGTTGCGCAGGTCGCTCGTGAGGCTGGCCTCGCAGCCCGTCGCGGCCGACCCGTCGCAGTCGCCGAGCCCGGTCGCGCAGACGAGCCCGCACCCGCCGCCCACGCACACCGCCGTGGCCCCAGGGCCCGCCGCGCAGCGGTTGCCGCAGCGGCCGCAGTGGAAGGGGTCGCTGTTGGTGCGCGCGCAGGCCCCCGCGCAGAGGGTCTCGCCGATGGAGGCGCAGTCGAGCTGACACGCGCCCAGCGCGCACACCTGACCGCCGCCGCAGCGCCGGCCGCACACACCGCAGTTGGCGACGTCCAGGCTCAGGTCGGCGCAGCTCGTGCCGCACGCGGTCTGCGTCCCGGCGCACACCGCGCGGCAGGCGCCCGTGGCGCACACCTGCCCCGCCGCGCAGGCCCGGCCGCACGCCCCGCAGTGCCGCCCGTCGCCCGCGAGGTCGGCCTCGCAGCCGTTGTCGGCGCGGCCGTCGCAGTCCGCGAAGACGCTGAGGCAGGTGCCCACGGCGCACGCGCCCGCCGCGCAGACGGGGTTGCTGTGCAGCAGATCGCAGCGCACGCCGCAGCCGCCGCAGTGCATCGCGCTCGTGCGCACGTCGACGCAGGCGCCGTCGCAGCAGTCGAGCCCGGCCGCGCACGGTCGGCCCGCCGCGCAGCCCGCGGCGCAGGCGCCGCCCACGCACGCGGCCCCCGGGGGGCAGTCGGAGTCCGACACGCAGTCGCCGCAGGTGTGGCGCACCACGTCGCAGCGGCGCGGGAGCCCGCCGGCGTCGGCGTTGCCCATGGGGGCGCAGTCGCGGTCGTCGAGGCAGCCGTCCTGGCAGGTCTCGGTCGTGGTGTCGCAGAAGCGCCGGAGGGGACAGGTGTCGGGGGAGCTCAGGCAGCCCACGCAGCGTCCCGTGGCGACGTCGCAGAGGGGACGGCGGGGGTCGGCGCAGTCGTCGTTCTGGACGCAGCCCGAGGGCGCGTCGACCGCCGGGACGTCGGTCGCGGGGACGTCGGTCGCGGGGACGTCGGTCGCGGGGACGTCGGCGGCGGGGACGTCGGGCGCGGGGACGTCGGTCGCGGGGAGGTCAGCGGCGGGGACGTCGGGCGCGTCGGAGGCGGCCGAGGCGTCGAGCGCGGCGACGTCGAGCGAGTCAACGGCGGGCGCTTCGAAGACATCGACGTCGACGACAGCGCCGTCGCCGCCCACCACCGCGGCGCCGAAGCGCACGCAGCCCTGGGACAGCGCCGCGGCGAGGAGGCCGACGAGGAGGGCCCCGCGTGTCGTGACCGACGAAACCATCACAGACGCTCTCTCCACGTTCTGAAGCAGTGACCGCGCACGATCGCCCGCTGGGAATCCTAATGCACTGCCCTCCCGCCAGCCGATAGTTTCGAGCCTCGGGGTGACGACCGACCGAATGCATTCGGGGCGCCGCGAGGCGTCCATGGGGAGGGCCGCACGGAGCGAATGTTGGTGCCCGCGTCGCGCTTGGGCGATCATCGTGGGCCTGTACGCCGGTGCCCGGTGCCCGACGAGGAGGAGAAGGGTTCTTCATGCCGAGGCCCGTGGCAACGATCGCCCGCTGTGTGCTCGGGCTGACCCTCACCGCGCTGCCCGCGCAGGCCCAGACGACGCGCGACCCCTTCGCCGCGCGGCTGGAGCTCGGCGCGGGCTCGATGCTCTCGGCCTTCCAGCGCAACGACGACCCCAGGGCGTTCAACGGCGACGCCAAGGGCTTCGGCCTCGCGCTGCACGGCGCGCTGCGCCTCGCCTGGTCGCTCACGGACGCGCTCGCGCTGCAGGCCTCGCTCTCCAACTGGGTGTTTCCGGCGCGCGGCGGGCGCGAGTCGGGGTGGGTGTTCGCCCCGATGCTGGGGGCGCGCTTCGAGCCCCGGGTGGGCGCCGTCGGGCGGGTCTTCGTGGACGGCAACGTGGGCGTCGGGATGACCGGCGACGTGCGCGCGCTCCAGGCGGACGTGGGCGCGGGCTTCGAGTTCGAGGTGAGCCCCGCGCTCTCGGTGGGACCGATGCTGCGCTACGGCCAGACCGTGCAGCCCGACACCCTCGACGACGGGAGCGCCGACCCCTTCCCCGACGACGCTCGCTACCTCGTGGGGGGCGTCTCCCTCTCGATGCACACGCGCTCCGGCCGCGCCGAGGGCCCGCGGGCGGCGTCCGATCGCGACGCCGATGGGGTGACCGACGCCGACGACGTGTGCCCGGACCTCCCCGCGGGCCCGAGCGCCGACCCCGCGCGCCGCGGGTGCCCGACCGTCGACACCGACGGCGACGGGGTGCCCGACTCGGGGGACCTCTGCCCGACCACGCCGCTCGGCGAGCGGCCCGACGGGTTCCGCCGCGGGTGCCCCGAGCGCGACCGCGACGGCGATAGGGTGCCCGACGACCGGGACGTGTGCGTCGACGTGCCGCAGGGGCCGCAGGCCGACCCGATGCGCCCCGGCTGCCCGGCCCCGGACGGCGACCGCGATGGGCTGACGGACCACGACGACGCCTGCCCCGCGGTGCCGCAGGGCGTGACGCCCGACCCGGCGCGCGCCGGCTGCCCCGAGGGCGACCGCGACGGCGACGGGTACATGGACTCCCGCGACCGATGCCCCGCGCAGGCGGAGACCTTCAACAACATCACCGACGACGACGGCTGCCCGGAGACGCAGGCGCCGACGGTGGAGATCCGCTCGGGGATGATCGAGCTCCAGGGCAACCCGGTGAACTTCATCACCGGCAGCGACCGCATCGTCGGGCGGCGGAGCTTCGAGATCCTCGACGCGCTCGTGGCCGTGCTGCGCGCCCACGCGGAGCTCACCCGGGTGGACATCCAGGGCCACACCGACGACCGCGGCGACCGCGCGGCCAACCTCGACCTGTCGGCGCGCCGCGCCCGCGCCGTGCGCACCTACCTCATCGACCACGGCATCCTGCCCGACCGCGTCGAGGCCCACGGGCTCGGCCCCGACCGCCCGGTGGCCATCAACGCTACCGCCGAGGGCCGCGCGACCAACCGCCGCGTGGAGGTGCACATCGTGTCCGTGCTCCCCGGCGCCGCGACGCGCGCCCGCTGACGGTCGCCCTCCGCAGGGGGGGGGGCGGTGTTTCCATCCGCGGGGGTGCAGTGCTACACCGCACGCTGTTGGCGCGGACCGTCATGACGACGGCCGTGACCGGCAGAAACACTGGTTCTCCGATGCCGTCCAAGATCACGGTCCCGGAGCTGCGCGCGCGGAAGTCCTCCGCGGGGCGCGGCGACAAGCTCGCGATGGTCACCGCCTACGACGCGACCTTCGCGCGGATGTTCGATGGCGCGGGGGTCGACGCGATCCTCGTGGGCGACTCCCTCGGGATGGTCATCCAGGGTGGGACGAGCACCCTCCCGGTGACCCTCGACGAGGTGATCTACCACTGCCGCGCGGTCGCCCGCGGGACGCAGCGCGCGCACCTCATCGGCGACATGCCCTTCATGAGCTACCAGAGCTCCTCCGACGCGGCGCTCATGAGCGCGGGCCGGCTGATGAAGGAGGGCGGCGCCGAGTCCGTGAAGCTCGAAGGCGGCCAGGAGATCGCCGACGTCATCCGCCGCATGGTGCGCATGGGCATCCCCGTCATGGCCCACGTCGGGCTCATGCCGCAGCGGGTGCACGCCATGGGCGGCTTCAAGGTGCAGGGGCGCAGCGACGACGGCGCCGACGCCATCCTGGAGGACGCCATCGCAGTGGCCGAGGCGGGCGCCTACGCCGTGGTGGTGGAGGGCGTCCCGGCGCCGCTCGCCGAGCGCATCACGCGCGCCCTCGAGGTGCCCACCATCGGCATCGGCGCGGGCGTCGGGTGCGACGGGCAGATCCTCGTGAGCTACGACCTGCTCGGGCTCAACGACACCATGAAGCCCCGCTTCGTGAAGCGCTTCCAGGAGTTCTTCCGCCTCGGGACGGAGGCCACGCGCGCCTACGTCGACGAGGTGCGCGCGGGCGCCTTCCCGGGCCCCGAGCACAGCTTCGGCCTGCCGGTGGAGCCCCGCAACCCGGTCGCCGACGCCCTCCCCCCCCGCCACGTCCCGGCGACCTATGGACCGACCCACTGACCCGCTCCCCGCGGTCGTCCACGCCCCGGAGGCCTTCCGCGCCGCCTGCGACCAGGCCCGCGCGCAGGGCCGCCGGGTGGCGCTAGTGCCGACCATGGGCGCCCTCCATCACGGCCACATCGCCCTGATGACCGAGGCCCGGCGCCGCGTGGGGCCCGACGGCCTCGTCGCGGTGTCGGTCTTCGTCAACCCGACGCAGTTCGGGCCCAACGAAGACCTCGCGCGCTACCCCCGCGAGCTCGACGCCGACGTCGCCCGCTGCGCCGCCGCGGGCGTCGACGCGGTGTTCGCCCCCTCGGCCGGGGCGATGTACCCGCCGGGCGACCAGACCCGCGTGCGCGTCGCCGAGCTCGCCGGGCCGATGTGCGGCCTCACCCGCCCCACGCACTTCGAGGGCGTCGCCACCGTGGTGACCCGGCTCTTCGCCCTCGCGGGCCCCTGCGTCGCGGTCTTCGGCCGCAAGGACTACCAGCAGCTCCGGGTGATCTCGCGCCTCGCGCGCGACCTCTTCCTCCCGGTGGAGGTCGTGGGCCTGGGCACGGTGCGCGAGCCCGACGGCCTCGCCCTGAGCTCGCGCAACCGCTACCTCAGCCCCCTCGACCGGGCGCGGGCGACCGCCATCCCGGCGTCGCTCCGCGCGGCGCGGGCCCTCTACGCGCGCGGCGAGCGCAGCGTCATCGCCCTGCTCGATGTCGTGTCGCAGGGGCTCGCCGGGTCGGTCGACAGCGTCGACTACATCGACCTGCGCGACGCCGACGAGCTCACCCTCCCGGCCACCCCGCTGCCCGACGGGGCCCGCGCCGTGCTCGCGGTCGCGGTGAAGATCGGCGCCACACGGCTCATCGACAACACCGTGCTGGGTGAGCCCGATGGCACCCTCCACTGAGCGCGCCGCCACGGCCACCGCCCCGCTGCTGGTGAAGCCGACGCTGCGCGGGGTGATCCACCACTGGAGCGCCGTCGCGGCCTTCGGGGCGGGGATCATCCTGGTCGCGATGGCGCCCACCGCGCGGGCGGCCGTGGCGGCGGGCGTCTACGCGCTGAGCGTGTGCACCCTGCTCACGGTGAGCGCGGTCTACCACCGGCCCATGTGGCAGCCGAAGCCGCGGGCCTTCATGAAGCGGCTCGACCACGCGGCGATCTTCGTGCTCATCGCCGGGACGTACACCCCGCTGTGCCGGCTCGGGCTGCCCGAGGCCGTGGGCTCGCGGCTGCTCTTCTGGGTGTGGCTGGCGGCCGCGCTGGGGGTGCTCCAGTCGATCTTCTGGGTGCACGCGCCGAAGCCCGTCACGTCGGCGCTGTACCTCTTCGTCGGGTGGACGGTGGCGCCGTACTTCGGCGCCGTGCGCGACGCGCTCTCGCCCGCGCAGCTCGCGCTGCTCATCGGCGGGGGCGTGGTGTACTCGCTGGGCGCGGTGACCTACGCGGCGCGGCGGCCCAACCCGGTGCCGGGGGTGTTCGGGTACCACGAGGTGTTTCACGCGATGACGGTGCTCGCGTGCGGGCTGCACTACGCCCTGGTGGCGGGGCTGGTGCGGGCGGCGGGGTAGGCGGGCGGGGCGCACACGCTGCCCGCGTCGCCGCCCACATCGGTCGAAGGGACGTCCATTCCGACGTCGGTCGTCGGGACGTCGGTGGGCGAAGGGGCGGGGTCGCTGCACGCCACTGCGAGCGAGGCGAGGGCTGCGAGCGCGGTCCATCGGCGATCGGGATCCGCGGTCCCCCCGCGGCCCCCTCCGTGGCACAACCCGTCTCACGCCGCGGGCACGTCCATCACCCCGTTTCTCCGGTGATTCTGCGTCCGATGCTCCGCGGGCGCGGATGGCATGCCCCTCGCTGTAGTCTCCATGGAGATCCATAAGCTCCCCATCGATCGCCACGAGGTCCACTGCCATGCTCCGTCGACTCCTTCCCTTCTGCCTCCTTGCCGTCTCGGCCTGCTCGGGCGCGACGCCGCTCAACGAGCCCGACGCGGCGACCTCCGACGTGGCCAACCCGCAGGTGAACGTCACCGCCGCCATCGCGTCGGCCTCGCTCGCCAACGACTGTCCCTCGGTCGACGGCGGATCCCCCGGCGCGGCACGCTGCGCCGCGATCCGCCCGGCCGGGGACGGCGGGGCCGCCGACGAAGCCTGCGGTGGGTACTGCCGACAGACCAGCCTCCAGATCACCTTCACGGTCACTGCCGTCGGCGGCGCGCCGGTCGATTTCGTGAACCCGGTGACCATCACTGCCGTGCGGTTCCTCGACTCGGCCACCGGCGCCAGCCTCGACGCGCTCACCCCGCGCGAGCCGCAGCGCTGGGAGGGCGCGCAGTACGTCGCCTGGGACAGCACCCTCCGCGGCTTCGGCGAGACCCGCGCCAGCTTCAAGCTCTCGGCCCCCGACTGGAACCGGATCGGCAGCGGCAACACCTGGAGCACCTACGGCCGCGCCTACCGCCTGGAGGTCACCGTCGTGGTCAACGGCCAGACCCTCGTGCTGCGCTCGGGCGAGCTCATGCGCGCGCCCGAAGTCGTGACCTGATCCGATGCGCCCGCGATCGATCACGGTCGCGGCCTTCGTCCTCCTCGGTTGCCGCGATCGCCGCCCGGCCTCCCCTCCCCCGACCCCGGTCGACACGGCTGTCGCAGCGCCCGCATGGAGCGAGGCGTGGCTGCTCGAAGAGGGCCGTCGCTACCTCGACGACCCCGCGCACCGTCGTCGCAGCCTGGAGGCCTCGCTCACCCGACACGACAACAGCTACGCCCGGCAACGCCTCGACCACTACGCCCTCAACACCACCGGCTGGGACCTCCTCCCCCCGTGGAACCCCGTCTCCGTCCCCGTCACCGACGCGCCCGCCGCCCCGCTCGACGGGGTCGCTGCCCTCTGGGATGGCCAGCGTCCCGGCACCCTCCGCGGGTGGGTGGAACTCGGGCGCGCGGTCTTCTTCCGTTACCCGTTGAGGGAGGAGGTCTTCCTCGAACACGCGCTGCGCCGCCCGGACTTCGCGCGCTCCGTGGGCATCGTGCGAGCCCCCGACGGGACCTATCCCGGCGCGGTGCGCTTTCGCGACATCGATGGTGAGTCGAAGGTGGGGCTCACCTGCGCGCTCTGTCACACCGACCTGAAGGACGGCGCGCTCGTGGTGGGGAGGGCGCGGCGATCGTTCGACTACGGCCGGATGCGCCTCGCCTACCACGCCGACACGGGCGCCCCGGTGGACCCCGAGCTCGCGCGCCGCATGCGCGCCTGGGGCCCCGGCCGCGCCGACGTCACCGAGGACCGCGACGAGGACCCGGTCGCCATCCCCGACCTCTGGGGCCTGCGCGAGCAGCAGTACCTCACCCAGGCCGGGACCCTCCGGCACATCGGCCCGGCGGCGCTGGCGATACGCCAGGAGACCCAGCTGCTGCACTCCAATCACGAGCGGGTGCGGCCGCCGCGCGAGCTCGCCTGGGCCCTGGCGATGTACCTCTACAGCCTGCGCGCCCCGGAGCGTCCCGCGGGCGACCCGGCCCTCGTGGCGCAGGGCGGGCGCTTGTTCCATGAACAATGCCGCGAGTGCCACAGCAACGCGGCGGGCGGCGGTCCGCTGGTGGCGGCGTCGCGGGTGGGCACCGACCCGGCGCTCGCCACGGGCCACGGCCGCGGGACGGGGCGCTACCGTCCGGCCGCGCTGCTCGCGGTGGCCGAGGCGGGGCCGTACCTGCACGACGGCTCGCTCGCGACCCTCGAAGACCTCTTCGGCGCGGCGCGATTTGCACCGGGCTACCGCGGCGTCAACGGGGTGGGCGCGGTGCCGGGTCACCCGTGGGGCACCGACTGGCGCAGCGACGATCGCGCGGCGCTGCTGGCCTGGCTGCGCTCGCGCTGACGGTTGCGGGCGGGAGGGCGATCGCCCACGCCGCCGTCGATGGCGCGCGACGGGCGCGGCGGGTGTGAAGGCAGCGCTGGTGCAGGCGAAGGCCGATGTGAAGCGGGCTGCGCTGCGCAAGCGGCTGGGCGTCACCGGCGGCGGCGGGAGGAGCTCACCCGTCGCTGACGGGAGAGGGCGACGCAGGTCAGTTGGCGGGGAAGGCCGTCCAGCCGGTCATCCAGTTGGTCGCGGCGCCCGGGGGGACGGCGCCCAGGTAGGTGGCCGAGGCGTCGAAGAAGCCGTCGTTGGGCGGCGTGGCGGCACCCGTCGAGGCGGGTGAACCGGCGGCGGGGACGAGGCCCGGCGCAGTGGCGTTGAAGGGCGCGGGGAGCATCGGGTCGGCCCCGACGCGGTTGCCGCGGGCGGCGTCGGTGAACCACGCGCTCTCGTCGAAGGTGTCGGCGGAGTTGTCGAGGAAGTGCTGCATCCCGTCGGGGCCGTTGGCCCACACGAGGGAGCTGGTGAACTGGAGGCGGGCCGAGGCTCCGGTGGCGAGGGCGAAGGTGGCGGAGTCCCGGACGTCGATGCCCGAGACGGGGAAACCGCCCACGAGGACGTTGGCGAAGCGCCCGGCGGTGCCGCGGCGCAGGACGATGGCGCGGTAGTTGGCGACGGAGACGGTGTTGCCCGGGCCGACGATGGTAGCGTTGTAGATCGTGGGCTCGGAGGTGGGCATGGCGGTGGCGACGTCGCGGTCGTTGTCGGCCTCGATGCCCGAGGGGTCGGACTCGCCCGACATGGCCGGGCCCTGCACCACGAGGAACTGCGCCTTGCCGCGCCACCCCTGGTCCCAGTCGAGGCCGTCGTCGTCGGACTGGGTCATCACGGCGTGGCGGAGGTTGGTGGTTCCGCCGAAGAGCTCGATGCCGTCGTCGGCGCCGCGGTGCACCTGCACATAGTCGAGGGTCGTGGCCGATCCGCAGCCGCAGACGGTGAGCGCGTTGAGCTCGTTGTTGGCCGAGAGGGTGTAGCCCGCGAACTCGATGCGGACGTACCGCAGCGTGCCGCAGTTGTAGGCGTCGTCGGGGGTCGCGCCGCCGCCGTAGCGCCCGCGCATGTCCGTGGAGTCGAGGCCCTCGAGCTGGTTGGTGCCGGTGGCGCCGGTCATGTTGGCGCTGTCATTGATGGCGGCGCTGCCGAGCAGCACGACGCCGCCCCAGTCACCCGCGCGGCGCATCCCGACGGGCCGGTTGCTGGTGAACACGATGGGCTGCGAGGCCGTGCCGGCGGCCTCCAGACGGGCGCCGCGGGTGACGATGAGCGCCGACTGCGGGCTGCTGCCGCGGATGACGGTCCCGGGACCGATGGTGAGCACCGCCGGGGCGAGCACGAAGGTGGGCGAAGGGTTGTCGAGCACGTAGGTGCGCGTGCAGTCCCAGGTGGCGCTGGCGGTGATGGTCGACGCGGAGATGCGCACCTCGGTGGGGTTGGCCGGGCACACGACGCCAGAGTCCGCGGGAGGAGCACCCGCATCGGCGGTGGGCGTGTCGGTCGAGGGTGCGCCGGTGTCCGTAGCGGGAGTGCCCGTGTCCGTAGCGGGAGTGCCCGTGTCCGTAGCGGGAGTGCCCGTGTCCGTAGCGGGAGTGCCCGTGTCCGTAGTGGGAGTGCCCATGTCCGTAGTGGGAGTGCCCATGTCCGTAGTGGGAGTGCCCGTGTCCGTAGTGGGGGTGCCGAGGTCGGAGCCGGCGTCGCGGGACGGGTTTCCCATGACGTCACCGGACTCATCGCCACAACCAACAAGGAGCAGCGAGGGCGCGAGCAGCGCCGCGATGAGGGCGGGGTTCAGGAGCCTGGAGCGACTGGAGTGGTGCATGGTTTCTTTGATCTCCTCTTCGGAGCGGGAGTGTCACTCACGCACATGGCAACTCCGGGGAGACTGCGTCCCGAGTTGGCGCATTGCGCGTGTCGGGATGGTGTCGCGAGTCGCGTTGTCCTCAATAGGTCCAGGCCAGGCGGACGGTGACGCTGGTCGCGGCCTGCGGGGCTCGGAGGATGAAGCCGCCCTGCTCGAGCTCGGTGGGCTGGTGGGCCAGGTTGCGGCCGATGAGGCGCAGCGTGAGGCCCGGGCGCATCTCCCACGCGACCGTCGCGTCGAGCTGGTGCACCGGGCGCACGTACACGTCCGGGAATCCGCGGATGCCGACCTCCTCGATGCGCGGCCCGAAGAGGTTGTAGTAGACGAAGGCCGAGAGGCGGCCGCCGCGGGGCTGGTAGCCGAGGGTGACGTTGGCGAGGTAGGGCGACTGGCCCGCGAGCGGGCGCACGGCGTTGGTGGCCTTGCCCTGCTGGTCGGGGCCGAGGCGCACCGACGAGTGGATGAGCGCGACGTTGGCCCCGAGCACGAACGATCGCAGCGCGGGGGTGATGCGACCGAGGTTGAGGCGGCCTTCGATCTCGGCGCCGAGGTTGCGCGCGCCCGCGGCGTTCACGAAGGAGAGGTTGCCGTCGTTGTCGCGCACCTGCGGCTCGATCGGGCCGTCGAACTCCTTGGCGAAGAGGGAGACCGCGAGCACCTCGTCGGGGGTGGGGAACCACTCCCAGCGCGCGTCGACGTTGTGGATGAAGGTGCGCTGGAGGTTGGGGTTGCCGACGATCGAGCGGTTGCGGATGAAGTCCTCGAAGTTGATCGGGGCGAGCTCGCGCACGAGGGGCCGGGCGATGGTTCCGCCGTAGGCGCCGCGGAGGTTCATGCGGGGGGAGAGCGCCCAGACGACGGCGGCGGAGGGGAGCAGGTCGTCGTCGGTGCGATCGACGTAGCGGGAGGGCGCGCTGCTCCCGAGCGCGAAGGGAGAGTTGGGGTCGAGGGACTGGTGGAAGGACTCGAAGCGCGCCCCGGCGATGAAGCGCAGCCGGTCGCCCGCGGTCGAGAGGTCGAGGCGGAGGTACGGCGCGTACGACTGGCTCGCCCAGGCGTAGCTGTCCGTCGGGGTGGTGCGCTCCTGCATCTCCAGGCGGCCGGGCCCGAGGTTGTCCGGGGCGAAGAACTGCTCCGGGCCCAGGAAGGCGCTCTCGGCGGGTAAGCCCCCGTTCTCGTAGGTGAAGCGCCGCGTCTGGAACGACCGGTCGGCGAGGCGCACCATCGCGCCGCCGCGCAGGGTGAGCCGCGAGACGGGGACGGTCACGTCGAGGCGGCCGCCCACCTCGCGGCTGCCGAGGTCGCTGAAGAGACGGCCCACGGAGCCTTCGCCCACGGCGATGCGGTAGCCCATCGGGTCGCGCTGGTAGGTGAGCGTGCGGTTGTCGGGCTCGCTGCGCTGGCCGTGCGAGCCGAAGACCTGCCATTGCACCCGGGCGCGGCCCGGGAGCTCCTGGTGGTCGCCGATGAGCTGCGCGAAGAAGAGCGAGCGCTCGACGAGGCGTAGCTGGCGCGCGGCGAGCTCGACCCCGGCGGTCTCGTTGTAGCCCGAGCGCAGGCGGGTCTCGTCGTCGGCGGACTGGTTCCAGAGCGAGACGAGGGAGAGCGAGTGGTGCTCGGCGGGGGAGTACGTCGCCGTGACCAGGGCGCCCCAGAGCACGCTGCGCGTGGCGGACTCCTGCTCCAGGGTCTCGCGCACCCCGAGGGTGTTGTCGCTGAGTCGCAGCGCGCGGATGGTCTCGTCGGCCCGGCGCAGGGTGTTGTTGTACCCGAGGCTGAACAGGAACCCGAGCGGCCGACCCCGCAGGCGCAGGGTGTTGCCGACGGTCACGCTGCCCGAGAGGTTGGGCCGCGGGAGCGCGCGCTGCACGCTCCAGTTGTTCTGGAAGGTGCGCCCCACCTCGGCGACGTCTTCGGCGGTGAGCCCGCGGTTGCCGGCGCGGAGCAGCGCAGCGGGCACCGCACCGGGGAGCGCGCGGGTGCCGTCGTCGAAGCCGAGGGCGTCGAGGCCGCCGCCGCGGGCGCCGAGGATGCTCCCGGTGTGCGTGTTGCTGTCCGCCCCGGCGGACACCGAGAGCTGTAGCAGCAGGCGCTGGGGGAAGTCGCGGGTGGTGAGGTTGAGCGATCCCCCGGCGAAGTCGCCGGGCATGTCGGGGGTGAAGGTCTTGTTGAGCGTGAGGCTGTTGAGCAGCCCGGCGGGGAAGAGGTCGAGCTGCACCCCGGGCTGGTCGGGGTCGGTGGGGGGCAGCGGCGCGCCGTTGAGCAGCGCGTTGACGTAGCGCCCGCCGAGGCCGCGCACGACGACGAAGTTCTGGTCGCGCAGGCTCACGCCCACCACCCGGCGCAGCGAGTCGCTCGCCGTGGTGTCGGGCGAGCGGGCGATCTCCTGGGCGCTCAGGCCGTCGCTCACCGAGGCCGACTGCCGGCGCTGTTGCAGCACCGTCGCGGCGGTGCCCGTGTCGGCGCGCCCCGCCACGATGGCCTCCTGCGCGGGGCCCACCTCGCGGGACTCCAGCGTGACCTCGATGCGCGCCGCGCGCCCGCGGCGGACGAGCACGTTCTCGACGCGCACCGGGAGGTGCAGCCCCGCGAAGACCCGCACGGTGCGTACGCCGGGGGCCGCGGGCAGCTCGAAGCGGCCGTCGAGGTCGCTGAGCACCACGGTGCCGTCGCCGCCCACCACGCGCACCTGCGCGTCGGCGATGGGCGCGTGGGTGGTCCCGTCGGTGACGCGGCCGGTGATGGTGCCGGCGGAGGCCGCGGGGGCGGCGGTCTGTGCCGACGCGGCCGAGGGGGCGAGCGCCACCGCGGCGACCAGCAGCGGGAGCGAGGCGAGGCGCGTGGGCTTCACAGGTTCTCCAGGCGGAAGGGGACGCGCACGATCTGGTAGACGGCGAGCGCCTGGCCATCGACGGTGGCGGGCCGGAAGCGCCAGTGACGCAGCGCCTCGCGCACCAGCGCGTCGAAGTCCGGGTGCCCGCGCAGGATCTCCACCGCGCTCACGCTCCCGTCCTCGTCGACGACCACGCGGGCGACGACCTCGGCCTGCACCCCGCTGCGCCGCGCCGCGTCGGGGTACGCCGGCATCGGGCGGTCGAGGGCGACCGGGGGAATGGCCTCCTCGGGGATCTGCACCGGGCCGCGCCGCCCGGTGCCCGCGTGGACGGGCGCCTCGGGCTCGGGCTCCGGAGCCGGGGGCGTCACCGGGGCGCCGCCGCCGTTGCCGACCACCCCGCCCGCGAAGTCGTTGTTGTCGCCCACGGGCATCTCGTCCCCGGAGCCGGGCCCGTTGCCCACCGCGGCGAGCACGTGCGGCGCGGCGGTGCGACCCGGGCGGCCGGGGCGGCGGGAGGGCGAGCGCGCGCCGGCGGGGCGCGCGGCGGGGCGGGGCGCGCTGGCCGAGGGGGGCGCCTGGCGCGGCGGGGGCGGCGGCGTGGCGGGCGGCGGGCGACGCGGCGGCGGGGCCTCGAGTTCGATGATGCTCGGCGGGAGCACGCCGGTGCGGACGCCGATGAAGGTGCCGACGACGCCGAGCGCGACGAAGGCCGCCGCGTGCGCCGCGAAGGACACCGCCCACGCGCGCGCCGGGGGCTTGCGGAAGACGGAGCTCCCGGCGAACACGTCGTCGCCGTCGAGCAGGCCGTCGGTCATCGGGCGGGCTCCGCGGGGGGCTCGGTCTGGATCGCGAAGTGGGTCACGCCGGCCTGGCGCACGAGGTCGATCACCTCGGTGACGCGGCCGTGGATGACGTTGCGGTCGGCGGCGATGACGGCGCGGATCTCGTGGTCGGCCTCCCAGCGCCGCTGGAGCTCGGCGCGCAGCTCGGCCTCGGTGGCAGGCTGACCGTCGAGGAAGAGGCGCTGCTCGCGGTCGATGGCGATGGAGGCGAGGCGCACCTCCGCGGCCGACTGGCTGGTCGCGGCCTGCGGCAGGTCCACGGGGATCTGCTGCGACACGATGTACTTCGCCGTGACCATGAAGATGATCAGCAGCACGAGCGCGATGTCGACGAAGGGCGTGACGTTGATCCCGCCGATCTCGTCGTCGGCCCCCTGGGTGTGACCGGCCATGGCGCTCAGCTCGCCGCCGACGCGGGCGCAGGCTCCGCGTGGCCGTTGATGCGCTTCGCCGGGGCGGCGATGGCGGGCGAGTGCGCGTGGGCGAGCACCAGCTGGGTGAGCGCCTCGGTGTCGGTGAGCATCGACTTGATCTGCCGCTGGAAGTAGTTGAAGGCCGCGACCGCGGGGATGGCCACGAGCAGCCCGATGGCGGTCGCCACGAGGGCCTCGGCGATGGTGCCCATGACGCGCCCGGTGGCGGACGCGGCGGCGGCGGCGGCCGCGGCGCCGCGCACGCCGGCGGGGGGCTTGAGGGCGTCGAAGGCCTGGATGATCCCGATGACGGTGCCGAAGAGCCCGACGAAGGGCGCGTTGTTGCCGACGGTGTTGAGGAAGGCCAGGCGGCGCTCGAGCTCGCGGCGGACGCGGGCGAGGCTGCTGATCATCACGCAGTCGGCGGCCGCGGCGCCGCGGGACACCTCGCGCAGCCCGGCGAGGGCGACGAGCGCCGCGGGGGACGGCGACGCGCGCAGGGCCTTCGCGGCGCCGGCGAGGTCGCCCTGGCGGAGCAGCGCCTCGAAGCGGACGGCGAGCGCGTCGAGGTCGTCGCGCAGCGAGCGGTAGTAGCGGGCGCGCTCGATCATGATCGAGACCGACACGAACGACAGCGCGATGAGCACCCACATGACCCACTCCGCGCCCATCATGGCGAAGGAGGTGAAGAGCTTGATGAGCGAGAACCCGTGCATGGTGGTCCCTGTCTGCGACCCCAACGGTGGGGGGGCGCGGCGACAGGTGTAGCGGCGCGCCGTGAGGGCCCCGGGGAGAGCGCGCGACAAGTCCACGACAGGTTGTGGTCGGGCGCGTGACGGCGTGATCGCCTCGTGACACGGGCGTGACCGCTCGGAGTCCCCGGGGCGCGCCCGAAGGGTCTAGAGTCCGCGGCCAACCCCTGGAACCTCCTCCATGGCGATCTACGGCATCGACCTCGGCACCACCTACGCGTCCGTCGCGCTCGCGCACCGGGGCGTCGCCCGGATGATCCCGCTGGAGTCGGGCGGGGTCACCCTCGCCTCGACGGTGCTGCTCGACGGCACCGACCCCGCGCTCCCGGCGGTGACCGTCGGGCGCCGCGCGGCCCTCGCCTGGCGCGACCGCTGCGCCGCGCTCGGGTGCGCGCCGCCCCGCGTGGCCCTCGTGCGCGGCAGCAAGAACCACCTCGCGGTCGCCCACACTGTCGCGGGCGGTCCCCCGTGGTCGCTCGGCCCCATGGCGCTGCGCTCCACCGACGTGGGCGCCCTGGTGCTGCGGGCGCTGCGCGAGTGGGTGGAGCGCACCCCGGGGCTGCCGCCCATCGACGGCGTGGTGGTCACGCACCCGCAGCGCCTGCGCAACCGCGAGCGGCGCGCCGTCGCGCAGGCCGTCTCGCTGGCGGGCCTCCCCTGCGTGGCGATGCTGCCCGAGCCCGACGCCGCCGCCTGGGCCTACGGCATGGGGGAGCGCTTCGGCGCGCGCGGGGCCCGCTTCATGGTCTTCGACTTCGGCGGCGGCACGCTCGATGTGACGGTGCTGCGACGCGACGGCGGCGCGGGCGCGCCCGCCCTGGAGGCCCTGGCGTCGTACGGCGTGCAGCTCGGGGGGCTCGGCGTCGACGAGCTTCTACGAGAGCGATTGCTGGAGCGCTACGCCGAGGCGGCGCGGGCGCCGGGCCTCGGGCTCGACGCGCTCGACGAGGCCTCGCGCGAGACCCTGCTCGCGGTGGCCGAGGGGGTGAAGATACAGCTCAACCAGCACGCCTCGCTCGACGCCAACCCGATGGCGCGGGTGGCGTCGCGCACGCTGGCGCTGCGCACCGAAGCCGGCGTGGCCCTGCCGACGGCGGCGGTGCGCGTGACCCTGGGCGAGCTCGCCCGATGGACCGAGGAGCTCACCGAGCGCGCCGTGGCCTGCGCCGAGGAGGCCCTGGCGCGGGCGACCCTGGGGTGGCGCGACCTCGACGAGGTGCTGCTGGTGGGCGGGTCGAGCTGGCTCTACCCCGTGCAGGCGCGGCTGCGGGCGCTGCGGGGCGCCGCGGCCGTGCGCCTCTTCGACGACGCCGACGACCCGCTCAACCCGGCCTGCGCCGTGGCGGCGGGCGCGGCCCTCTACGCCGAGCGGTGCTTTACCGAAGGGGGTATGGCCGGGGCGGAGTACCACGGGGTGATCCCCGACGCGCTGGGGGTGCGGGCGCGGGAGGCTGACCCGACGCGGCCGGGCGAGCGGCGCGAGGCGCTGGCGGTGCTGGTGCCCGCGCTGACGCGGGTGCCCTTCGAGGGGCGGCGGGTGTTTCGCAAGCGCGGCGGCGCGCGGGTGCTCCCGCTCGACGTGCTGGAGGGCGCCACGCTGGCGGAGGCCACGGCGCTCGGGCGCTTCGAGGTGGCGCTCGACGAGGGCATGGCCGACGGCGCGCCGGTGGAGGTGATCCTGCGGGTGGGCCGCGACGGGGTGCTCTCGGTGGAGCTGCGCGACCCGCAGACCCAGCGCTCGCGGGCCGTGACGCTGACCGACGCCGAGGGGCTCTACGCCGACGACGAGATGGACGTGCGCCGGGCCTTCCTCGCGGGCGTGGCGCTGGACGTCGGGGGCTGACGGCTCCCCGCGGGGCCCGCGTCACTCCGCCGGGAGCCACCGCCGGGCCCGCGCCCCCAGGGCCTCGGCGTGCTCGCCCTGACCGCGGGCCGCCGCGGCGCGCGCCATGGTCACCCAGGGCCGGGCGTAGGGCTCGGTCGCGGCGAGGTCCCACCCGCCCGGGCGCACCCGCGGCGGCCTCGCGCGGAAGCGCGTGAACACCCGCTCGTTGACGGCCAGGAGCTGCTCCGGCGAGGGGAGCGACGAGCCGCGCGGCAGCACGCGCAGCAGCGTCCCGACGGGGTAGCAGGGGAAGGCGCGCACCACCTCGGCGATCGAGGCGTTGGCCAGGTACACGGGCCGACCCGCGCGCAGCCAGGCCTCCACGGCCGCGGAAGGAACGCCCCCGAGCGCGACGCCGGTGCGGGCCTCCAGGCGGCGGCGCATCGGCGGCAGTCCGAGGAAATCGGGGTTCACGTAGACCACGTCGGGCCGCGCCCGGAGCGCGCGCTGCGCGTAGAGCGTGCCGAAGAGCAGGTGATCGCCGCTCCCGAGGATGACCGCGCGCGGCAGCGGCACGGAGAGCGTGTCGAGCACGTAGTCCTCCATCACCCGCGAGTGGTCGGCGCGCACCCGCGGCAGCGAGCGCGCCCCCACCGCGAGCACGAAGGCCGCCGCGAGCGCGCCGAGCAGGGCGGGCCGGACCCTCGCCCGCGCGGCCACGACGTCGGCGCCGAGCGCGCCGAGCAGGGCGATCAGCAGCGAGGGCAGGAGGTAGAAGCGCTCGACGATGAGCGGCCCCACCGCGACCAGCGGGGCGTTGAAGCGCGACGCGAACACCGGCCCCGCGACGACCAGCGAGGCGACGAGGGCCAGCGCCGCGGCGCGGTCGGGGCGCCCGGGGAGGCCCTCGGCGCGCGGCCTGCGCAGGAGCGCGACGACCGCCACGAGCGCGAGCGCGGCGGGGAGCGCGAGGGAGTCGACGACGAGGTGACGTCCGAGCGCGGCGAGGTGCGCGAGGGCCTTCGGGGCGCCGTGCGACGCCGAGAGGCTGGTGGTGCCGTAGTCGCCGCGGGCGACGTGGCGCAGGAGCCCGGCGAGGTCGCGCGGGTCGCCCCACACCCAGAGGTCGCGCCCGCTGCGCGCCACCGCGGCGAGCCAGCCGTAGGTGAGCAGGCCCGGGACCGAGGCGAGCACGCCGAGCGCGGCGGCCCGCGCGGGGCGGCGGCTCTCGCGCGCGGCGCGCACCATCGCGAAGACCCCGAGCGGCGCGAGCAGCACGATGCTGTGGTGGTTGCCGAGGCCGAGGCCCGCGAGGGCGCCGAGCGCGACGGCGCGGCGGGTGCCGCGGAGCGGAGCGGCGGGGCCCGCGGCGGCGACCAGGGCGGCGGCGAGCAGGGCGTTGAGCGCGAAGACCTCCGCCTGCGTGGCGAGGCGCCAGGGCAGCGACGACAGCGCCCAGGCGAGCGCCGCGAAGGCCGACGCGCCCCGGGAGGCGCCCCAGGCGCGGCCGGCGGAGAAGAGCGCGGCGGCGGCGGCGGCGCCGAGGAGGGCGGTGGCGAGCGCGGCGCCGTGCGCGGGCGACGCGGCGGGAAGGCCCGAGAGCGCGCGGAGGTAGAGCAGGTACAGCGGGTAGCCCGGAGGGTGCGCGACGCCCGGCGCGTGGAAGAGCGTGGCGAACTCGCCGTTGTCGCCGCCGAGCACGCTGCGCGCCGCGGTGGGGAGGTAGGCCGCCGCGGCGACGAGCGCGACGAGCGCGGCGGTCGACCGATCGCGGGGTGCTGAGCTCATCGCGGGGGCGCCTTGCCGCCGGGGAGCGCGCACGCGGCGACGGCCTCGGGTCGCGGCTGCGCGGCGTCGAGCACCACCACGCCGGTCATCACCGTCTCCGAGGGGTTGAGCGCGCGCCCGTAGGTGCGCACGCGCCGGAGCGCGAACATCGGCGCGAAGGAGCGCTCCCACTCGATGGGGATGACGAAGATCGCGGGGGCGGCGCGCACGATGAGGCAGCCCCGGGCGCGGGCGCCGCGGGCGTGGGCGAGCGCGGAGGCGTTGAGGCCCACGAGGTCGAGCACCGGGCGGTCGCCGTGGAAGCGCAGCGACCCGGCGCCCTCCGCCGCGACGAGCGTGCCGGCGGGGGTGTTGCGCGCGATCTCCAGCCCGGGGACGGTGTGCACCATGTAGATCTCCCGGCAGTGCGCGCGGTAGCTCCAGCGCACCTTCGCCTGCGCGAGGCCCAGCACGGCGGCGAGCGCGAGGCAGGCCGCGCCGACGCCCGCCCGCGGGACGGGCGCGCCGCGGCGGGCGATGGACCACGCAGCCTCCAGCCCGCACGCCGCGAAGGGGAGCAGCAGCAGCGAGAAGGGCAGGAAGTACCGGGTCTGGTAGAAGTCCGGGCCGGGGATGAGGTTGCGGGTGGCGAGCACCCCCGCGACGCCCACGAAGCCCGCGGCGAGCAGGGTGCGCTGCCGCCACCGGGCGTCGGGGTCGCGGCCGCGAAGCCACCACCAGCCCGCGAGCGCGAGCGCGGCCATCGCGACCGAGTGCCACGGGGTCTCCTCCAGGGCGACGTGCCGGAGGAAGCGCGCGAGGTTGTCCCCCCAGGCGCGCGGGACGCCGGCCTTCACCACGAAGGTGTTGGGCAGGGGGTGCCCCGTGAGGGACCACAAGGTCAGCGCCCACGCGGCGACGGCGAGCGCGGGCGGCGCCGCGACGGCGAGGGCGCGACGCGCGGCGGCGCCGGGGCGGTGGCCGCGGGCCCGCGCGAGGGCGAGCACGGGCACGAGCGCGAGGCACTCGGGTCGCGCGAGGGTCGCCGCGGCGAGCCAGGCGCCGGCGCGCCCGGGGCGGTCGTCGTCGCAGCCGAGCGCCGCCGCGGCGCAGGCGAGCGCGAGGGTGACCTCCATCCCCGAGGCGGCGCTGAACGACGAGCCCGGCGAGAGGTAGAACAGCGCCGTGGTGGCGAGCGCGGCGACGCCGCCGCCGCCGAGGGCGCGCGCGAGGCGACCGAGGCCCAGCGCCGCGGCGACGCCGGCGAGGCCGGAGGTGAGCTTGGCGCCGAGCGCGACCGGGAGCCCCGCGGCCGTCGCGAGCAGGTAGCCCGGCAGCGACGCGAGGAGCCACAGCGGGCTGGAGAAGCCCGACTCCACCACGCCGGGGTTGTAGGTGGGCATCGCCTCGCGCACGAGCCCGCGGACGTAGACCAGATGGATCCACGCGTCGTCGAGGGGCAGGTCGCGCAGGGCGAGGCCGGTGGGGTCGCCCGCGACGAGCCACGCGGCGGAGAGGGCGCCGCACGCGACGGCGGCCGCGACGAGTGGGGGTGGGGTCGGCGACGAGGCGCGAGCGGGGTCGGTCATCGGGGGCGTCTGGACCGCCAGGACTACTATGATCGGCGCGGCGGCGACATGGGGGGGATGCGCTGCGCCGGGCGGGCTCAGCCCTCGTCGCTCTCGATGACGGCGGCCAGCGCGCGGCCGCAGACGAGCACCAGCGCGGCCATCGCCAGGCCCGTCGCGGCCGTCGGGAGCGCGAGCCTGTCGCTGATGCCGCACGCCAGGGCCCACGCCATCACGGCCGCGGTGAGCGAGGCGGTCACCCAGCGCGCGGGGGTCACCAGGGCCGCAAGGGCGAGCACGAGCGCCGGCGCGACGCCCAGCGACCAGGGCAGCGCGACCCCGCCGGGCATCAGCGCAACGGCCACGGCGAGGGCGACGCCGACGGACAGCAGCGCGCGCCGGGTGAAGGCTCGCTCGCCGGAGAGCCAGGCTCCGCCCGGGAGCAGCACCAGCGCGCCGGTGAGCACGGCGGCGCCCACGCGGGAGAGCGAGGCGACGGAGAGGGCCTCCTGGGCCAGCGCAGGGAGGGCCACCAGGAGGAGGAGGAGCGCCCGCATCGCGAGCCCGCCGAAGCGCGCGAGCATGAGCAGCGAGGCGACGGCGGCGGCGGCGCGGAGGGCGACCGCGAAGGGGGAAGAGCGCAGCACCACGACGGCGGACAGCACCAGCGCGGCGCCGCCGACGGACCACCACCACGCGACCGGGGCGACGGGCCGCGGGCGGCGGGCCGGGGGTGCACGGAAGGGCGCGTAGGCGGGGCGCGCCGAGGCGCGCAGGCCGCTCTCCTCGAGGTTGGCGGCGTCGAGGTCGAGGTCGAGCGAGGCAGCCGACCCGGAGGGGATGTGGATCTCGTCGGCCATGGCGGCGACGGGGTCGATCTGCGGCGGCGGGCGGGAGGAGCGGGCGACGGGCGGGTGCGAGCTGCGGACGAGCGGGAAGGCGTCGGCCTCGGGGAGGTCGTCGGGCACCTCGAACGGGGACGGGATCGCGGGCGCCGCGGGCAGGGGCGCGACGCCGAGGGCGGTCTTGCGCAGCGCCGCCGAGGCGGGGCCGAGGCCGGTGGCGGCGCCGGGCACGCGAGGCGCGGGGGCGGGCTGCGGGCTCACGCCGAGCGCGGTCTGTTTGAGCGCGCGCACGTCGAGGGCGCTGTTGCGGGCCGGGGGGGAGGCCG
>Ga0247843_1001350_pt1 | contig 50422 bp, 43 predicted proteins | sample LaCruzMarch2017__FD_192420 | JGI IMG/M metagenome (GOLD analysis project Ga0247843, IMG submission 192420) | Freshwater microbial communities from meromictic Lake La Cruz, Castile-La Mancha, Spain - LaCruzMarch2017_8m | ecosystem: Environmental > Aquatic > Freshwater > Lake | place: Spain...
TTTTTAATGCCATATCGCTCAATTATTTACGCCAAAATATTGACGACTCAATTAAGAACGCCCAAATAATATTTGGTCAAAATGTCAAAGAACTCTTTTTAATTATCAGAACTTAACAGCCCTCCTATTGAAGAGGGAGCCACCAAAGGTTTTCCTACCTTAAAACTATACAGCTTTTTGTCATATAGATTGACTAAAAATAAAGTATCTTGATAACGGGTAAACTGTACCCCTGTACCCCTCCCATCCCAACTTTACCAGCCGTATGAAACGCCAATGAATCTCTGCTGCGTCCAGTTCTGGAAGCAGGCAAAAGATTAAGATTGGTCACCGGGTCAGGTCCCGTATCAATTCCCAACGTCTTTACATCTAAAAAGCTATGGATTGTATTGCCATTTCCTAAATCAATATAGTAAAGTCCGCCAGTGCCCAATGGCCCCATTCCAACGTGCCGACGTACGATTGCCCCAACCATCAATCGTTTTGAATCTCTCTGATAAGAGGCTATCCAAGTTGGGCCAATATCTTTGGCTTTTGCTAACTTTACCATAGAGAAATCATCTACCCCCGCCAAACCTTGGGCGTTGTAATCAAACAGTACAAGCGCCGGATCTTCCCCTGCCGAACCACCTGTCAAGGGATTTCCCATTACATAGCAGGCTGTAGTTACCTTAGGTCCCGCTTCAGTATCAATACAATATTCATCGTCGTTCGTAATCCCCAAATTGATATTCGTTGCAGGCGCTTTAATAAATTGAACATCTGTGCCGCTGTTTAAACCTACGAAACTGGGTGAAAAAGTCTCAGGAAAATTACTAAACTCCACCCGCAGCAAGCTGTCTTTGGGTGCTTTGGATATGTCAAATTGATACACCCCTGCCGTATCAGTAAAAGCAACCGCAGGAGTAGTACTGTTACCCACAAATAGTTGTACTTTCACACCTGCCGCTCCGGGTTCAGCAGGATTGTTGGTCGTTCGTTTGCCATTGGAGTCATAGTCAATAAATACTACGCCACTTACTTGTCCTCTCACACCCGTTGCGACAATACTCATTAAAATCAAAAGTATTGACAGGCCACGCGAAAAAGATTTGTTCTTAAAAATCAGATGTAAAATCGTTCTCATTTTTTTGTAAACATTTGGGGTAATTTAACTCGGCACTTTTTATGAGTTTTCATTCCTTTCACGGGTTGAGGATGTTATTTTTTATTATAAAATAATCTATATAGATAAAATATACCATTCCAAGTATCCTATCTACACAAATTATCTTGGGCATTGAAAAACAATATCAACAATAGCTATTACCTAAAACCTGCTAACGATAATATTAACTTTTCAATCGGTAGACTCTAAATAATCAAGAGTTTTTATCCGACATAAATTTTATGTCAAATATCCTGCCATTTTTATGTTCTTTAAAAAAGGTTATGGAAGAGCAAAGAGAGAGACAACAACGAGAATAAATATTTATTTATCAACCACTTACGACTGATAAATTTATCTTTTTAATTTCTGTTTACCTACAAAATAGATTCGTAAAATTTATAATGGTATAGAAAAACTCGTTGTTTCTAAAAGCAACAAAAACAGTGCCAAAACCTACACAAAAACGAACAGGAATGTGAATTTTAATCTCAACTTTAAAACCATTACGGTGAGCTTTTCTGATTAAAAACACCGCTTTGATAAATATAGACCAAAGAGTATATCCCTATTCTTTCAAAGTAGTGCCTTTAGCAGATACTCTTTTTTGCCTTTTGGAATACCTCGCGGATTAGTTTCTAACACTTGAAGCAAAATCCGCTGAATCAATGACAGATACTTGCTAGCTTTGGGCTGATCCATTTCAAAAAAAACGGCCAATTGATCTTGTCTTATTTCACCTTTCAGATAAGTAATTACGCAAAATAGACTTTCCAAGTTTAAGGTGTAATAGTTTGATAGTCAATATATTACAAACTTGGAAAGTCTCGTTTAATTTCACTCAGTTACTTAAATAAGGCCAAAAAGGAGGGCATCTCTTGTATCAGGAAAAATACTGTTTTTGCGAATGGAAGCTTGCCGGGCTCTTGGCGTACCATCAAGGGTAAATTGTGCAAAATAGCTTTGCCATACATTTTTAAATAAAGTATGAAGCGCTTCAAACTCTTCATATTTAAGACCTGTGAGTCGGCGAAGTTTTACTCCATCAGACCCAATGTCATGGTATCGCTGAATCATTACTAGAAACATAAGAATTGATAAGAGGTAAAATTATGATATTAGGCATAAACGGTTATGCCAAATATCTTGCCATCTTAAAAATTTCACGATGAAAGCGTTATCTTGCGCCATACTTTTGGCTTAAAAAGACGTGCTAATTGCAGAAAACGAAGATTTTGGTTTGGAAGAAGTGACACTGTTTGCAGATTTGATTCTGCCCGTACCGGTGCCTCAATTGTTTACTTATCGTGTTCCCCGAACATTAACTCCTTTCATCAAAAATGGTGCCAGAGTAGTGGTTCCATTCGGAAAAAACCGTGTGGTGACGGGAGTTGTGGCTCGTATACATCAAACTCCACCTTCCAAGTACCAGGCAAAATACATTGCGGAACTGTTAGATGAGGAACCTTTAGTTACGCCCTATCAAATAGAACTTTTCAATTGGATTGCTGAATACTATTTATGCACTGTCGGTGAGGTTTTGAACGTGGCGCTTCCATCAGGGCTAAAAATTACCAATCAATCCAAAATTCAGCCCAATCCTGATTTTGACTATTTTGATTTACTGACGGAAGAGGAAGCCAATCTGCTAGAAGAAATCAAAAAGTATCAGTCAATGACTTACGATGAAGTAGGAAAACGGGTAGGCGATCAGAACATCAACCATATCATCAAGTCATTAATAGGCAAGCGAGCCATTATTTTATTTGAGGAAGTGCGTGAGAAGTATAAACCGAAAGTTGTCAAAAAAATTAAACTGCAAGGCTTGTACGAAACCCGCGAGAACCTAATGGAACTCATCGGTCAGCTTGATAAATCACCCAAACAGCAGGAAATCGTAATGCGGTATGTCAGTCAGGTGCCGATTCAAAACGACCCGTACTCCAATCGCGCCGGCCTCGAAAAGAGCTATTTTACCCAAAACGAAGAGACCTCCGATTCAGCATTGAGTACTTTGCTCAAAAAAGGAGTTTTTGAAGAATTTGAAATAACCGTTTCGCGCTTTGCTGATGTAAAACCTGATTTTACCGGCAGCACTAATATCAAACTTACTACCGCCCAACAAAGCGCCTTTGACCAAATTATCGAACAATTTCAGGAAAAAGATACTGTTTTACTCCACGGTGTGACGGGCAGTGGAAAAACCGAAGTGTATATCAACCTGGCCCAACAAGTGTTGGAAAGCGGTTCACAGGTGTTGTTTTTGCTTCCCGAAATTGCCCTTACTACGCAAATTGTAGTCCGACTTAAAAAAGTTTTTGGAGACAAACTGGGAATTTATCATTCCAAATTCTCTGATAATGAACGCGTAGAAGTCTGGAAAGGGGTGGTTTCAGGGCAATTTCAACTGGTGGTGGGAGTACGCTCAGCCATTTTTTTACCTTTCGATAGCCTTGGCCTTATCATTGTGGACGAAGAACACGAAAGTTCTTATAAACAATATGATCCGGCACCACGCTATCATGCCCGCGATGTATCTATTGTAGCAGCCCAACGCCAACACGCCAAGGTATTGCTGGGCTCGGCTACGCCCGCCCTTGAGTCATACTATCAAGCCCTCAACGGCCGCTATGGTTTTGTCAAACTCAGCGAACGCTATGGCAAAGCTTCAATGCCCGAATTTGTGCTGATAGACACCAAGCAGGAACGAAAAAGCAAAAAAATGAAGTTTGAGTTTTCGTCGGTTTTGGTAAATGAATTGCAGGAAACTTTAGCGCGCAACGAGCAAAGTATTATTTTTCAAAATCGACGAGGGTATTCCTCCTACTTGCAATGTGAAGAATGCGGGTGGATTGGAGAATGTGAAAACTGTGCCGTAAGCCTGACCTACCACCAAAAAGCCGCTGAAATCCGCTGCCACTATTGTGGCCATAAAGAAGAAGTGCCTAAGTTTTGTCCCGGCTGCGGTTCTACCAAAGTTCGCACCGTAGGATTCGGGACTGAGAAGTTAGAAGATCAACTCAAAATATTCTTCCCAACAGCCCGCGTAGCACGAATGGATTTGGATACAACTCGTGCCAAAAATGCCTACAAAGAAATGATTGAAGACATTGAACAAGGCAATGTTGATATTTTGGTAGGCACCCAAATGATTAGTAAGGGACTTGATTTTGAAAATGTAAGTATGGTAGGCGTGTTTGATGCCGACCGTATGATTCATTTTCCTGACTTACGCTCTGCCGAACGGGCTTTTCAATTGATTACTCAGGTGAGCGGACGGGCAGGAAGGCGTGCCGGCCGAAAAGGGCGTGTTTTAATTCAAACCGGGAATCCCAATCAGAAAATTTTACAAAAAATTATTAATAACGATTATATAGGAATGTACAACGAAGAAATAGCCGAACGAGAGCGCTTCAAGTACCCCCCTTTTACAAGACTTATAAAGCTAACGGTCAAGCACTTAGACCAGCAGTCAGCACAGCAGGCCGCCCAAAAATTAGCTCATCTTTTGACCGAAAAAATGGGGGAAGACAGAGTGCTTGGGCCTCAGCCTCCGCTGGTTGAACGCATCCGAAATCGGTTTTTGTTTGACATTCTTATCAAACTCGAACGCGAAAAAGTTAATTTTAAGGCCGCAAAGACTTTTATACTCGAAAAGGTCACAGATATTCTAACCGATAAAACATTAAAAGGGGCAGACGTAACCATAGATGTTGATTGCCTCTGATTGTACTCGTCAAAACTTAACTAAGATGATCAATAAAAAGACCAAGATTGTTGCTACCGTAGGGCCTGCTTCCGAATCTTCTGAGCTACTTTATGCATTGGCACAGGCAGGAGTAAATGTATTCCGACTGAATTTTTCACATGGCACACACGTCGACCACTTAGAGCGTATTCGGCTAATCCGTCAAAACAATGAAAAATACGGACTCAGCATTGGTATTTTACAAGATTTACAAGGCCCTAAAATCCGAATCGGTAACGTCGAAAACAAAGACGGCGTTAAAATTACGGCCGGCCAACATTTAGTTTTTACCAACGATGACATCATTGGTACCTCAGAACGAGTAAGTACCCCTTATAAAGGAATGTACCAAGACGTAAAACTGGGTGAGCGAATTTTGATGGATGATGGTAAATTGGAAGTAAAAGTCGTAAGAATTGATGGTACTGACGTGGTAACGGAAGTTATTTATGATGGTATTTTGAAATCCAAAAAAGGCGTGAACCTTCCAAACACGAAAGTTTCCATGCCTTCGGTTACTGAAAAGGACTATGAAGATCTGGAGTTTGGATTGGCAAACGATGTAGATTGGATAGCTCTGTCTTTTGTACGATACGCTTCTGATATTCAGGAAGTGAAAGACTACATTAAGGCAAAAGGCAAAACCACCCGTGTAGTTGCCAAGATTGAAAAGCCGGAAGCGATTGAAAACATTGATTCCATCATTGAAGTCACAGATGCTATCATGGTCGCACGCGGTGATTTGGGCGTGGAACTTCCTCCCGAAGAAGTTCCGATGATTCAGAAAATGCTGGTTGAAAAATGTAATCGCGCCTGCAAACCCGTTATTGTAGCTACGCAAATGCTGGAGAGTATGATTGATGCACCGCGCCCAACACGTGCTGAAATCAATGACATTGCCAATTCTGTATTGGATGGAGCCGATGCAGTAATGCTAAGTGCTGAAACAGCTTCCGGTAAATATCCTATTGAATCAGTAACCAGCATGGCACAAACCATTCGTCAGGTAGAAGGAACTGAAGCTGCAAAAAATGCGAAAGAAACAAAACTGTATTTTAAAAACCACGCAGCGGTTAACGATAATCCCGGCCCTACTGTCATCAATGACAATGTAGTAATGAGTGCCTGTCGTCTTGCTCGTGATACTCAGGCAAAAGCCATTATTGGAGTAACTCGATCGGGATATACTGCATTCCGTCTTTCGCACCATCGGCCCGAAGCGGATTTATACGTTTTCACTCCCAATCGTCAATTAATGTGTATTTTATCGTTGTATTGGGGTGTAAAAACCGTGTATTATGACCGCGAAGACCTCTCGACCGATGACCTTATTGAAGATATAAAGCAAGTTCTCATTGAGAAGGGAGCACTTCATATAGGAGATATTTTTGTTAATACGCTCAGTATGCCTCTAAGTAAGCATCGCCGAACCAACGCTGTAAAGTTGAGTGTCGTTGATTAGTTTCCTCTGAGTAAATAGAAGAATACATTGAAAAGCCTTTTCTCAAAACGAGAAAGGGCTTTTTTTACGAATTGACTCGATTGTATTTCCATTTGAAATAAAGAATCACGAACGAAAGCATCAATGTAATGGCATTGGCGGCCACTACCGGAAAGGAATGTGTCATGATGCCGTATCCAAGCCATAAAGCCACTCCAAGAGTAAAAAGCAAAAACATCGCAAGCGACACATCTTTTACCGATTTGGTACGGTAGATCTGTACGACTTGCGGAACAAACGCAAGAGTAGTCAACGCCCCTGCTGTATAACCCATCACTTCTAACATAGCTGCACTTATTTATTATTAATACCGATACAGCGGAAAAGTTATATATAAAGTTCCTAACTAAGACTATTTTGTTGGTATAATACAACAAGTCGTTATTAGATCACTATTTGATAGGTAAATGTAATAGTGTCGCTTTCAGAAACTAAGTAAGTAACAAAAATTGCCTCTGTGCGCTATAAAGTAGCTTTTTGATTGAGGAAGTGCAAAAAATTCAAATTTTGTTTGGAAAATAAAACTTGACCCTATTTATTTGTAACGCAATTACGCAATTAGCGTAATTTCGCTCTTAGAAAAGTTTTGCTATAAAATGTCAAATAAAATAGTCGTGGTCGTGGTTCTCATTATTAACACCCAAATGGTGTGAGTGGAACTCGATTGCTAATCTCGAAGCCTCACTCACACCACAAATGAGTGAGGCTTTTTTATAACCATAACCGTCTATGTCAGAACAATTAAACAAATTCAGCCGTACACTTACTCAGGAAGTGACCAATCCAGCCGCCAAAGCCATGTTATATGGCGTAGGATTAACGCAGGAAGATATGCAAAAAGCCCAAATCGGCATTGCCAGCACGGGTTATGAAGGCAACACCTGCAATATGCACTTGAATGGCCTTTCGGTCCACGTCAAAAAAGGTATTCAGGAAAACGGCATGGTGGGCCTGATATTTCACACGATTGGTGTATCAGACGGAATGACCAACGGCAACGACGGAATGAGTTATTCGTTGCCTTCCCGCGATTTGATTGCAGATTCCATTGAAAACGTGGTGGGAGCACAATGGTACGACGGAGTAATTGCGGTAGTCGGTTGTGACAAAAACATGCCCGGAGCCATGATGGCACTGGCACGGCTTAACCGTCCGGGAATGCTTGTTTATGGAGGAACTATCAAAACAGGAGAATATAAAGGCCAAAAACTCGACATTATTTCGGCTTTTGAGGCATTAGGAAAGAAATTTGCAGGTACCATTTCTGACGAAGATTACGAAGGTGTTATTCAAAACGCTATTCCTGGAGCAGGTGCCTGCGGCGGTATGTACACAGCCAATACCATGGCAAGTTCGATGGAAGCAATGGGGCTGACTTTACCTAATTCGTCTACCTATCCCGCTACGCACGAAGGCAAAAAGGCTGAATGCATCGCCATTGGAGCTGCAATGAAGGTGTTGTTGGAAAAGAATATTTGCCCACGCGACATCATGACGCGCAAAGCATTTGAAAACGCGATGACCGTGGTGATGGCTCTCGGAGGTTCAACCAATGCGGTATTGCATTATCTCGCCATTGCGCGGGCCGCAGAAGTAGAATTTACATTGGCAGATATCCAAGCCATCTCAGACCGTACACCTTTGATTGCCGATTTGAAGCCGTCGGGTAAATATTATATGGAAGATGTATTGGCGATTGGCGGTGTGCCTGCCATCATGAAATACCTGTATGAAAACGGACTTCTTCACGGAGATTGTTTGACCGTAACTGGAAAAACAATTGCTGAAAATATGGCCGACGCACCTGATTTGAATTTTGATACTCAGAAAATCATTTACCCGCTTTCTACTCCACTCAAATCGACAGGTCACTTGCAGATTTTGTACGGCAATTTGGCCACGGGAGGTGCCGTAGCAAAAATTACGGGAAAAGAAGGGGAACGTTTTGAAGGCATCGCCAAAGTATGTGAGCGCGAAGAAGAAGTAATTGAATACATCTCAAAAGGGGAAATCAAAGCGGGGCATGTTATTGTCATCCGTAATGAAGGCCCCAAAGGAGGCCCAGGAATGCCCGAAATGCTTAAACCTACTTCCGCAGTAATGGGAGCCGGCTTGGGCGACAAAATAGCCATGATTACCGATGGTCGCTTTTCGGGAGGAACCCACGGCTTTGTAGTAGGGCACGTTACGCCAGAGGCATTTGAAGGGGGCACCATTGGTCTGGTAAAAGATGGTGACAAAATCACGATTGATGCCGTAAACAACGTACTCCAATTGCACGTATCGGACGAAGAATTAGCCGAACGTCGCAAAAATTGGAAGAAACCCCAACCTCCTTTTACCAAAGGGACTTTAGGAAAATACATCCGCAATGTGAAATCGGCCAGTGAAGGATGTGTGACGGATGAGGCGTAAAAGTTTCCGAAAAAATATTTTTTTGATTTTCAAATAGTTGAAACCAAATATTTCAACTATTTGAAGCGATTTTACTATTATTAATTTATTTTAGGTGTTCTAAGTCGTATATACATTATATATTTAATTTATGGAGGCTTTATTTGTTTTATTAATAATCATATGGCTTATAATGGTCGTTAAAAATATTAATAGAAAGCAAAAGGAGAAAGATGAGTATATAAAAATGTGTAACCAATTGAGAATTGCAGAAATAGAAAGAAAAGAAAAAAACAAAGTTATCACTTCTTGGGGAGAGAAATATTTTTGTCTGCGCAAAAAAAATCCATTTATTTTTGAATATAGTAATATAAGTTATGATTCAATTTGGTATAGATATTATAAAATCATTGAAGATAGTAGCATGGGTGAACCACTCTTGTGTGAAATAAGTAATAGTAATGATAAATATCTTTTAGAAAGAAAAGAAACCGTAAAAATCCTCATTTCCAACTGCCCTAATGGTCATATTTATATTAGCCATTATCAATACATAGATGAACGAAAATTAATTGACAAAATTGCTGATTTTAACAAAAAAATAACATTATTTGAAAATGAGCTTCAGAAAAAAGCCGAAAGATATGCGGATGAATTTTTTTGGGATGAATATTATGGAAAAATATATGTTGATATAGATGACGTAGAAGATGGATATCAATTCGAGGAGCTAATTGGAGAGTTATTTTCTAAAAAAGGATACAATGTTAAACTGACCTCTAAAAGTGGTGACCAAGGCATAGATATTGTTTTAACAGATAATTCTGGAACAAAAATTGGCGTACAAACAAAATACTACAAAGGTACAGTTAGTAACTCGGCAATTATGCAAGTAGTGGGAGGACTAAAAGTATATAATTGCAAAAAAGCCATTGTAGTAACAAACTCTATTTTTTCTAAGAGCGCTTGTGAATTAGCAAAGCACAATAATGTTTTATTAATAGACGCAAACAACTTTAATGATTTTTTTGATTCAGACTATTTATCAGATATGCCAAATTTTAATTCTTATAGTTTTTCTTTAATTAAAAAGAAAGCCGAGAAAAACTCAGCATATTCCCGTAAAGAGCTGAAGTCAAAGTTTTTAAAAGACTATCAATCCGATGAAACTATTAAAAGATATAATCAAGAAATTATATTATTAAAAAATAAGTTAATGAGTGAATATGGTATTTCTATTGGATTTTCAAGGCCATTTAATTATTAACAGTTTTATTAAATTACAAATATAATGACAAAACAAAGGGTAGTTTGTGATACCATGATTTGGTATAATATTTCAACTGGGCTTATTCCAAAAGATAGATATGAAAACTTTGAATTGATTTCAACATATTTAAATATTTATGAAATACTGACATCTAATCATTTGCTTCGTGAGCCAGAACGAACTTTTAAAGCTTTGAACTCATTAATGAGAGAAAGTAATACGAAGTACTTAAATCCTTTCCAGTATTTTGATGAAAAAACAAATGAAAGATTCAACAAAAATATTAAAGATGTACAAATAGAATTTGTGAACAAGTTAGTATCTGGAGCATTAGAATATAAAATGGATATTGAATCAAATAATTTAGATACACAAATTAAAAATAAAGCTTTTACGAATCTAAATTTATTGTTTTCACAAGAAAAAGAAGAAGTATTATACACAAAGAAGATTATAAAAGAGTATCGTGATAATCATAGCAAAAAAGAAGTAAAGGAAATCGTAAAGTCTAATGCAGGCAAAAAGGCACATTTAGAAGCGATGAGAAATGACTTTGTATACCTTTTTTCTGAAGGAGTTTTAAATGATGCGTCTAATGTAGATTTAAGTTCATTTCAACTAATAATAAATACTTTTGATACTTTTCTGATAAATTTAGAGAAGGGGGCTTGTAGTTGGCAACAAAACGATGATGAAGATCTCTTTAATCTTATCTACGTTGGGCCAAATGATAAATATTGGACACAGGAAAAAAAATGGAAAAATATAATTAAAGAGGCTGGTATGGAAGCCTATTTATTTGAAAATTGAACTAATAATGATTTTATGGTAATTAAGTTATCTATTAGCTAAGACAATAAAGCCTTTTAAAATAAAAACTTCAAACAATTATGAATGCACACAAAGAATTAGTCAAGCCTCAAAACGGGATGTTGATGATTCCTGTACCTGAGGATATGAAGGAGGGGAGTTTGTTTGAAGTTTTTATTGCGGTAGCAAAACCCAGAAAAAAAACGCGTCCAGAACCCGCCTCAAGCAAAACTAAACCTAATTTATCCAAGTTCGCAGGTATTTTAAAGGATATGCCGCAGGAAGAGAAAGATAAAATGGACAAGTTTTTTACAGACATAAGAAACGAATGGGAACGGGATATTTAATTGATACATCTGCTTTTGGCAATTTTCTGAGGGCAAATCTTTCGCAAGAAGGAATAAATCTTATGAAAGAAATACTCCAAAACGGCAGTCATCAAATCTCTGTAATTACCCGTATCGAATTGATGAGTTGGATACCTCCAACCCTTCCGGCAAAGGTCGCAGTAAAAGATTTTGTCAGTTCGGCTGCAATTTTTGATTTGACAGAATCTATCATTCTTGAAACAATTAGAATAAGAAAACAAAAAGCGCTTAAACTACCTGATGCTGTAATAGCAGCCACAGCAATCATCCATAATTTGACACTGCTATCTACCAATGATAGTGACTTTCTAAAAGTACCCAAATTGAAATACAAGTCATTGAATACATAAAATCAACCCAAAAATGGGAAACTACATGACTATGGTGGCGGCTCAAGACGCGGCTGCCCTTGAAGAAGTAAAAAATGAGGTAACACCCACATTGCCTTTCAAAGCACCCGATCCGATGTCCGGCGCTCAAGCCCTGATGGAAGCCTTGATTGCCGAAGGTACGGAGGTGATTTTTGGCTATCCGGGGGGTGCTATTATGCCTACGTATGATGCACTTTTCGATTATATGGATCGTCTTGACCATATTTTGGTGCGTCATGAGCAAGGTGCCGGTCACGCAGCGCAAGGATACGCTCGTACGAGCGGTAAGCCCGGTGTTTGCTTAGTCACTTCCGGCCCGGGAGGCACTAATTTGGTGACGCCGATTGCCGACGCCATCATTGATTGTACTCCTTTGGTCTGTATTATAGGTCAGGTAAAATCTACCTTACTCGGCACCGACGCCTTTCAGGAAACCGATATTATTGGTGTGACAACGCCCGTATGTAAGTGGAATTATCAAATCACCAATCCTGACGAGGTCCCTGAAGTAATGGCAAAAGCGTTTTATATCGCTAAGTCAGGCAAACCCGGACCGGTAGTCATTGATTTTACCCGCGATGCGCAGGTTAGTAAAATGACAAAGGAATACCAATATAAAAAACTGGACGGGTTGTTTAGCTATAAACCGCGCATTGTTCCTAAAGATGAACACTTAGAAAAAGCGGCTCAGCTTATCAATAACGCCAAAAAACCTTATATTTTGTTTGGCCACGGTGTATTGATTTCGGAAGCAATGGAAGAACTCAAAGCTTTTGCTGAAAAAACCGACATCCCCTGTGCCAGTACACTTTTAGGGCTTTCGGCCATGCCGATTGACCATCCTAATTATGTGGGTTGGCTCGGTATGCACGGCAATTATGGCCCCAATGTATTGACAAACCAAGCCGATGTAATCATTGCCATTGGAATGCGTTTCGATGACCGGGTAACGGGCGATGCCACCAAATATATTAAGCAGGCCAAAGTAGTGCACATCGAGATTGACCCGTCGGAAATTGACAAAATTATAAAAGCCGACGCCCCCGTTGTGGGCGATGCCAAAGAAGTGTTGAAACGTCTTCTTCCGTTGGTAAAAGCTAACAATCATTCTACTTGGCGCAATGAGTTTAAGAAGTACGACGTCATTGAAAATCAAAAAGTGACCGAGCGCGAATTAAAGCCCGAAGGTGAAATCAAAATGGCGGAAGTGGTACGTATGCTTTCCCAAAAAACAAACGGAGAAGCGTGCATCATTGCGGACGTTGGACAACACCAAATGATTGCGGCTCGGTATTATCAATTCAAAAACCCGCACTCTTACATCGCATCAGGCGGATTGGGAACGATGGGCTTCGCCATTCCTGCTTCCTTTGGTGCAAAAAAAGGTGCTCCGGACCGCGAAGTAGTTGCCTTTATCGGCGATGGCTGTTTCCAAATGACCATTCAGGAATTGGGAACAATTGCCCAAAGCGGTTTGGCTGTTAAATTGGTTATTCTTAACAACAACTATTTGGGCATGGTACGGCAGTGGCAACAGTTGTTTTTTGAAAAACGCTATTCGTTCGTCGAATTACAAAACCCTGATTTTGTGACCATTGCCAAAGGTTTCGGTATAGCCGGGCATACCTGCTCAGACCGCGAAAACCTGAGCGATTCGTTGGATACTTTGCTTAAATCCGACAAAGCTTATTTGTTGGAAGTAATCGTAGAAAAAGAAGAAAACGTATTTCCAATGGTTCCTTCCGGCGCTTCGGTAACTGATATTCGGCTGGATTAATCTGACACGAGCGATTTTGTACTTAATTAAACGCAAAAATTAAAACTCCCCTTCGGGGTTGGGGTCTATGACAACTTACACCATCTGTATATTCACCGAAAACACCTTCGGGTTGTTGAATAAAATTACGATTATTTTCACCCGTCGCCGTGTCAATATCGAGAGTTTGACTGTGTCCGAAACCGAGCGAAAAGGCGTATCCCGCTATACAATTACGATTAAGCATGATAAGCGTGAAGAGGTGGAAAAATTGGTGCGCCAAATTCGTAAAGTTATCGAAGTATTGGCCGTGTTCGGCTATTTGGACGATGAAATCGTCTATAACGAAATTGCTTTATTTAAAATTGCCACTCCTTCCGGAGGCAAACCCATTGATATTGAAACTATTAACAAGGTCTACAAAGCATGGGTGGTTTATTGGGGACTGGATTATGTAGTGATTGAGAAAGCGGGAAATGAAAACGAGATATTGGATTTCTTCCGCTATATCAAATCCTACGGTATTTTAGAATTTGTAAAATCGGGACGAGTAGCCGTTGGAAAGGCTCCCAATGGCTTGGTAGAATTCCTGCCCGAAGAAGCCCATTGGGAGTATTACGTTTAAAAGTGCGTTATTTGCAGTCCTTTTACACTCAAACCTATAAGGTCTTTGAGACCTTATAGGTTTATTGCAAATTACTTATGGCTCAACTGCAATCACTCACCGCTCCTTTTCAATGGTTAGAAACCAAATTAGAAGCGTTCTTTGACAGCAAATTTTGGCAATTTAAGGTACTTTTTTTGGCCTTAGTCATTTCGGCAGACACCTTGCTGATTTTCAATTCCATCTTGGTTGATCGTGGTTTTCGGGATTTATACCAGGAAATGCGCCACCCGGGTTTGGTAGGCGGTTTTTTTTGGGATGATATTATCAAACAAGGTGCCGACCCATTTACCCCGAAAGAGTATGAAGCCGGCTCTCACGAAGCCAATCAGACCTTTCGGCTTACGGTTCCGCTGATTGCTTATGCGTTACACCTAAACGTAGCCACTCTTTATCTGCTTCAATTGCTGATAGGATTGATGTTTTTGTGGACCGTGGCAAACATTGTTAATGGCATTTTGAAAGACCGTGTCCTGACATTTTATTTTTTGACGGGATTTACGGCTATTTATGCGGGAGCCAACTTTTACATTAATTACTTAGGCCATGCCGATGCTTTTCCGTTTTGTTTTATGGCATTGGCCTTTTATTTTAGAAATCCATTGCTCGTGCTGCTGTTTTCGCAATTGAGCTTTTGGTGCGACGAACGAGCCATTATCAATTCGTCCTTTATCGGACTGTGGTTGCTGCTGCCGTTTATTGATACATTTCAAACGGAACGTAAACTGAATTGGAAACTTATTTCGCCCACGATTCTCGTATTGATTGTGAGCGGCGTTTTGTATTTGGCAGTAAGAAAATGGCTTGAGCTTTCCTTTCATCTAAAAATTGGGCACGACAATTCTCTATCAATCAAGTCTTTTTTTTGGAGCTTGAGTATTTTTGGAGATAAAGTTACTCGTGGATTGGAAGGAATGTGGCTGATTATTGGGGCAGCTTTCCTAATTTTGTGGCAGTCAAAGCAACTCTGGAAGCTGTTATTATTTGCAGGAGCAGTAGGCGTTACCTTGTTTATTACCTTACTGGTCGCCGATGGTACACGTGCCTTATCGTTTGGCTTTATTGCCTTTTTTATTGCGTTGAAAATACTGCACGAATCCATTCCATCGAAGCAGCTGAAGTATTTGTTAATTGTTAGTGCCTTGGTTTCGCTTATGTTACCTATTTCGTTTCCCTAAAAATTATGAACGCAGCTTATTATAAAGAATATTATCACATTGAGCGTGAACATTGGTGGTTTTTGGTTCGCAATCAAATCATTATGAATCATTTACGTCGTCAGTTGCCGACCAACCGTCCGCTCAAGATTTTAAACGTCGGTATCGCTACAGGCCGCACCTCCGAACTGCTTACTGAGTTTGGAACCGTTAAATCGGTAGAATACGACCAAGAATGTTTCGAGTTTACTAAGTCGGCCGTTCCGTCGCTGGATTTGATTCAGGGTTCCATTCTTGAACTTCCGTTTGAAGATCAATCCTACGATTTAGTTTGTGCTTTAGACGTCATTGAACACGTAGAAGATCATCAGCTGGCTGTGCGTGAAATGCAACGCGTTTGTAAACCCAACGGTTTGGTGTGCGTCACGGTACCCGCTTTTATGTTTTTGTGGAATCAGCACGACGACGTCAATCACCACGTCAGGAGATACGACAAAACCCTGCTGGAGAGCTTGTTTACGAATACAGGAAAGGTCGTATTCAGCAGTTATTTCAACTTTTGGTTATTCTTTCCCATTGCAGGATTTCGATTGCTGTCGCGGCTTTTACCGCTACATCAGCGCAAGGTAGAAGAAGCAGGTTCTGACTTTACAGTCATGAATGGCTCGATATTCCAAAAGGTATTTTACGGTATTTTCAACAGTGAGAATACCTTCATTGAAAGCGGCATCCGATTGCCCGTAGGGGTATCGTTGTTGCTGAGTTGGCAAAAAAAATAAAATAGTACATTACCAAATAAACAAATCAATTCAATGGCACAAATCAATTTTGGCGGGAGCGTAGAAGAAGTAGTAACCCGCGAAGAATTTCCTTTAGAGAAAGCACGTGAAGTATTAGCAAACGAAACTATCGCCGTCATTGGATACGGTGTTCAAGGCCCGGGTCAAAGTTTGAATATGCGCGACAACGGTTTCAACGTAATAGTTGGCCAGCGTAAAGGCAAAACATACGATAAAGCAGTAGCTGACGGTTGGGTACCGGGCGAAACTCTTTTCGAAATCGAAGAAGCCCTCGAAAAAGGCACGATTATTTGTTTCTTGTTGTCGGATGCGGCACAAATTGAATTGTGGCCAACTGTTAAAGCCCATTTGACTGCTGGCAAGTCATTGTATTTCTCACACGGTTTTGGGGTAACTTACAAAGATCAAACAGGTATCGTTCCGCCAGCAGATGTGGATGTTTTCTTAGTAGCGCCTAAAGGTTCTGGAACGTCACTTCGTCGTTTGTTTGTAGAAGGAAAAGGCCTTAACTCTTCGTTTGCCGTCTATCAAGATGCTACGGGCAATGCGCGTACAAAATGTATTGCCATGGGTATTGGTGTAGGTTCTGGCTATTTGTTCGAGACTGATTTCTACCGCGAAGTTACGTCTGATCTTACCGGTGAGCGTGGAACTTTGATGGGTGCTATCCAAGGTATTTTCGCGGCTCAGTACGAAGTATTGCGCGAAAATGGACACTCCCCTTCCGAAGCATTCAACGAAACAGTGGAAGAACTGACGCAATCGTTAATGCCACTCGTAGCTGAAAACGGTATGGATTGGATGTATGCCAACTGCTCAACGACAGCTCAACGCGGTGCGTTGGATTGGTGGAAGCCGTTCAAAGAAGCAACCAAGCCAGTTTTTCAGAAATTATACGATTCCGTAAAATCAGGTGAGCAAGCTACTATCTCAATCACTCGCAACTCACAACCTGACTACCGCGAAAAACTCGAAGTAGAATTGGCCGAGCTTCGTGATTCAGAAATGTGGATAGCGGGTACAGCAGTACGTAGCTTGCGTCCTGAGCGTAACTAAGATTCTTTAACTCTAACAGGGTTTAAACTACTGCCAAGGTTAATATTGACGCTTATCTTCGTTTGAAAATATAGAAAATCCTCCGAGTTGTGTAAATTCGGGGGATTTTCTGCAATTACCCTAATTATCACTTTCATGAGTCTCGCCTCCGAAAAAAATAAACAAAAAGCCGCCGATTGGCCTACTTTTGATAATATCCTGCAAGCGGCTGAGCGTATTCGCAAAGTGGTAAAACATACCGACTTGGAATTAAACCTCAATTTTTCGGAGCGGTACGAAGCCAATATCTACTTCAAACGCGAAGATTTACAGGTGGTACGCTCCTACAAAATTCGGGGAGCTTATAACAAAATGGCGAGCCTGTCGGCAGAGGCACTCGCAAATGGCGTTGTCTGCGCCAGTGCGGGCAATCACGCGCAGGGCGTCGCTTATGCCTGCAACAAAATGCAGGTACGAGGTATCATTTTTATGCCCAGCACAACGCCTGCCCAAAAAGTAAAACAGGTCAAGTTATTCGGAAAAGACCAAATAGAAGTTGTGCTGCACGGCGATACCTACGATGATGCCTATCATGCAGCCAAGCATTTTTGCGAGACCAACGCCGCCACCTTCATTCACCCTTTCGACGATATACAAGTCATGGAAGGGCAGGGAACGGTAGGTCTGGAAATTTTTCGCGATGCTGATTTTAAAATTGATTATTTACTGTTTGCCATTGGTGGCGGTGGGTTGGCCTCTGGCGTGACGACAGTCTTCAAACAATTGAGCCCGGCAACTAAACTCATTGGGGTAGAACCCGTTGGCTCACCAACCATGTACACAGCCATCAAAGAAGACCACGTCGTAACGCTCGAAAACATTGATAAATTTGTAGATGGAGCGGCCGTAAAGCGTGCCGGTGAGCATACATTTCAGGTGTGTCGTCAAAATTTGGATTCCATTTTGCTCGTGCCTGAAGGAAAAGTGTGCTCTACGATTTTGCAATTGTATAATGAAGAAGCCATCGTAGTTGAGCCGGCGGGCGCTCTCACTGTGGCGGCACTCGACCAAATCAAGGACGAAATCAAAGGAAAAGATGTAGTACTATTGATTGGCGGGGGCAACAACGACATTACTCGCACCGAAGAAATAAAAGAACGCAGTCTGTTGTACGAAGGACTCAAGCATTATTTTATCATTCGTTTTCCGCAACGCTCAGGCGCGTTCAAAGAGTTCTTGAACCACGTTCTTGGACCCAACGACGACATTGCACACTTTGAATATTCCAAAAAAACAGCTCGCGAACGCGGTCCCGCCTTAGTAGGCATCGAACTTCGCCACAAAGAAGATTTCGAACCGCTTTTGGCCCGAATGAAAGAGCACAACATGCAATTTGAATACATCAATAATAAACCCGATTTATTTGAGTTTTTGATATGAAAATCGTTAAAACTATGTCGCATCCAGTCCAAAACAAAGCTCAAATATTTGATCTAATCAGCCAATACAGAGCTAATATCCAGCAATTTGGAGCAGCTCGTTTAGGCTTGTTCGGTTCTTTCGTTCGCGACGAACAGAGCAGTGAAAGCGACATTGATTTTCTGGTCGAATTTAAAGAAGGGATGAAAAAATATAAAAATCTAATCAAACTCGCGACCTTGTTAGAAGAGGTAACTCAACGAAAAATAGATTTGTTGACATGGGAGGGAATTGCCCCTTTTGTCCAACGAGAAATCGAAAAAGAAATAGAATATGTCTCCTTCATTGATTGAGTTTTTGGAGCATATCCAAAAAGAATTGGATTTTCTGCTTAGAAATAGTCAAAGGTTTGACTACGAAACCTTCATAAATGACGATTTTGTGAGTCGTGCATTTTTGAGGAGCCTAGAAATTATAGGAGAAGCTGCCAAAAAGGTTCCTGATGAAATACGTTATAAATACCCAGAAGTAGAATGGAGAAGTTTGGCAGGCTTGCGTGATATATTGATTCATCAGTACTTTCGAGTAGATTATAAACTGGTTTGGGATGCAATTCAAGAAGAAATCCCAATGGCTAAAGAATGGATTGATTTTATTATTGAAAAAGAAAGGAATATTTCATGAAAGATTACTACTACATATTGGGCGTGACTTCAAAGGCTTCATTGGAAGAAATCAAAAAGGCCTACCGTAAACTTTCAACAAAATTTCATCCTGATAAAAACGACGGCGATGCTTTTTTTGAAGAACGTTTTAAAGAAATTCAGGAAGCATACGAAGTTTTGTCAAATGCAGTGCAGCGACCTGCGTATGACCGCCAATATGAACAGAGATTCGGCAACGCATCAAGTGGTTCAAATGGTACTTCTTACAATAATTTTTATCCGGTTATTGATACTTTTACCGCCTCTTCAAACAAAATCTATGATGGCGATGAAGTTGAATTTCGTTGGAATGTATTTAATGCAGACAATGTACAAATTGATAAAGTAGGCAGTTTGCCTCCAAAAGGGACAAAGAAAATCCGTATTTCGGGACTCCGTAGTTCAAAAAGCATTCGTGTCACGCTGACTGCCACTAATACGCATATTGGAAAGTCTGAAAGTAAAACGATTGAGTTAGGGAATCGTGCTTATGATGATATACGGGAAGAAGTAAAAAGGGAGACGCAGAGACCTGAGAAAAATGAATTTAAGGCCGAAAAAAGTAATACTATTGTGCATGAGAGTGAGGAGATACCTTGGATACTTATTTTTCTTCTATTAGCTGCAATTCTGACTATAGTTGTAATTTTTGCACATATGGCAATCAAATAATCTGTTTTCATATCTTAATTTATATAAACTATGAAACTCCATTTAATAGAAATAGATACCTCTCAAGGTAAAGTCGTGCAGATGCCCTTAGAGGAGTGGCAAAAGTTTAGCCATCAGTTTGAAAAAATGAAGATAAGGCTGTATTGGAAAAAACGTTTGAAAGCTACTTTCAATCAAGTTGAGAAGATCGAGGCAGGCAAACTCCAATCTAAATCAATCGAAGATTTCCTCAATGAGCTTTGAGATAAAAGTAACTCCCGATTTTCAACGACGTGCCAAACGACTTGTGAAAAAATATGCCTCGTTGAAATCCGAGGTAGAAAGTTTAGTAGGGCAATTACGGGAAAATCCCACTCTTGGTGTTTCTTTAGGAGCCAATGCGTACAAAATTCGTTTATCCGTTAAAAGCAAAGGAGGTGGCAAAAGCGGTGGAATTCGAATTATCTCTGTCGTTGTGTTTTTAAATAATCGGGTATATTTAGCTGATATCTATGACAAATCGGAACAAAGTACACTGACTGACAAAGAATTAAAAAGATTGATTGAAGAAATAGAGAACGAATAAGAATGAACTTTGATTTTAGAAAATACCACGTCAGGGGCATTAACGCCCAAAGTGACGCTGAAAAAGCGGCGATTAACCAAGAGTTAAAAGACGTATATGACGCACTTTCGGAGGAAGATAAGAAAGTGTTCAATGAAGAATTGCAGAAATTTCTGATGTCGCAATACAAAGCAATCGGCGACGATTATCAGGCCCTGAAAAAAGGCGGAGCATTTAACTGACAAACGTCTTAACTAACGTCGACTGGGTTTGCTATCACGGATATCCGAACCCTGCCGACGTTTTAAGTAACGGATAACAACTAACGGTTAACTTACCCCTCCATGCTTCGCGTCCCTTCTTCGATCAGTGTCCAACAGTTTCAGTCTCTGAAAATTCAGGACATGACCTTTGTGGCCTACCGAAGCGATGTGTATCCGGAGCGAAATGAGATTTTCTTTGAAGAACATGCCGTGGTGGTGGTATTGGAAGGAGAGAAAAAATTTATTTCACCCAATCAGGATCTGCACGTTCACAAAGGGCAGATTTTATTTTTTCAGCGCGGCGGCTATTCCATGAATGAATCCATCGGCAGCGATTACCGAAGCCTCGTTTTTTTCTTTCACGAAAAACTCCTCAAAGAATTTGTCAACCAGAATCAAACTTTATTTGTCCAAGCTGATTTAGAGCATACACAACCTATTTTGGTGCTTCAATCATCGCCAACATTTGAAAAGTTTATTGATTCACTCCTCCCCTATTTTCATTCTCAAACACTGTATTTAAACCAGTTTCTACGGCTCAAATTTCAGGAACTATTGCTTCATCTGATTGAAATAGATACCTCCGGACAACTCAAATCCATTCTATTTAACATTTACAAAGGGCAGAAGACGGAATTAGAATACCTGTTAAACAACTACTACTTAAAACCATTGACAATAAGTGAATTAGCACACTTATCAGGGCGTAGTTTATCAGCTTTCAAACGTGATTTTGAAGAACAATTTCACACTTCGCCCGCCAACTGGATCAAGCACAAGCGGTTGGAACAAGCTGCCTTTCTTTTCAAGAATGCCAACAAAAACGTGTCGGAAGTAAGCATGGAAATTGGGTATGAAAGCGTCTCCCATTTTATCAAAGCTTATAAAAACAAATATGGAGTGACACCCAAAGGGCGGAAATAATGCCTTTTATATTTCTAATTCGCTAAAAAAATCTTGAAGGGAGATTTGGTGTATATCCAATATCTTTAGAAGGGTAGCTAATGTGATATTGGAGCCGTTTTCTACTCTCCAGTACTGTTTTCGGTCCAAATTATGGTCTAAAGCAAAGGTTTCGTAGCTTTTACACCCACGGCTTTTCCTCAAATCTTTGATTTTGAGGGCTATTTCTTTGAGTCTTGGGTCGGTATGTGCTGCTTCGCTTGTCATTTAGACTGCGAAGTATGCGACCATTAGACAACTTTTTTACGGCATATATTGCACATTTTAAATGTTTTTTTACATTTGTGCCAGAGCTACCTACCTTCTCAAACTAAGTTTTCAACCTAAATTTTTTCAATTATGAAGCAATTCTTTTCAATACTTGTAATTTTGATGGCTATTTCATCACCTTTATTTGCCAAATCAAACGCAATAAAAGATGAAACAGCACTGATTAGCTGTATAAACGCTGCTGACTTTCGTAAAGAAATTCTATCAATTGATAACGTAAATAAAAATGAAGATACTGAAAATAGTGTACCTGCTGTAGAGTGTTGTAGAACAGCTACAGCTACTGCGAATTTTCATGGTTATATGATTGAACTTAGCCATACACATTGTAGCGCCACCTGTGCTGCAGCTTATATAATAGCTGCTAATGTCGTAAATGAGGCCAAAAACTGCCTCCAAGGAAAATGTACTGAAGAATAGAATAAGTAACGTAAAGGAAGGTAGCTCCTACTATTTTATGACATTAATTTATCGTTAATCTGTACTGTACCATAAAATTTAGATGAATGAAATACATGATTTTTATTTTACTGACACTGATGGGAAAAGTATCATCAGCACAGTCAAATCAAATGGGAGAAGTTAGTTACAAATTAATTACTAATTTAACGGGCGATTCATCAAAGAAAATACAAGCTCAAGCTATACTATCTTTTAGTAATGAATCCTCTTTCTATAAAACGGGTCTCTACAAAAACCTCGTTTCTGAAGACACCACAGAAATAATTCAATCGAATGACGAAGATAAAATAGAATCTGTTTATATCAGCTTCAAAGAGAGTCAAATGATTTCTCGTCAATTTGCTTTTACAGAATTAGTTTGGGTTGGTAGTAATTTGGACAAAATAGACTGGAAATTGCTACCACAAAGGAAAGTAATAGCATCTTTTGTGTGCCATAGAGCAGAGGGTAAGGTAAGAGGTAGATTATATACAGCTTGGTTTGCCCCCGACATCCCAACGAATGCAGGTCCTTGGAAATTGAATGGATTGCCAGGCGTAATTTTAGAAGCAGTTGATAGTGAAAATAAAGTTAAATTTGTCGCGGACAAAGTTTCTCTTTTCAATAAGAGTTCAATTAACTCTACATTGATAAAACCTACCACTAAACAAAAAGTCTTAAATGAGCCTGAGTTTTTAAAGGTAATGAGAGTTAATAAAGACAATTTTATTAAAATGATTAAATCTCGACCAGGAGTTGAAGGAGATTTTAATGTTGATATTAAAAGTATTGAAATTTACCCCGAAAAATAATGCGAGTAGTAGGGGCGATTATATTGCTCGGATTTAGTTTGCACCTACAGGCGCAAATAAAAGTGACAGGTGTAGTTCAAAACCAAGAAAAAATCCCGTTAACTTCCATTAATATCATTGCGTATCAGCTTGTATCTACGGATACTTTGATTGCTGATTATACTATGAGCAATAGCCAAGGGCAGTTTAAGTTAATATTGGCGACTCGCGATACCTTTCTAATTAAGCCTAAAGCCTTGGGTTATGCCGAAAGTTTTTTATTGGTGCTTCCTACTGACAGCCTTGTCAAGCATACTTTTACCCTATCTCCCCAACCTATCCAACTGCGCGAGGTCGTAGTCAAAAGCCCGCCCATCAGAGCTAATTCTGATACAACTACCTTCAAAGTAAAAGCGTTTTTAGATGGTACAGAGCGGAATGTGGAAGATTTGCTCAAAAAGCTGCCCGGCATCAAAGTAGATGATAATGGCAAAATAACCGCCTTTGGCAAGTCTATTGACAAAGTGATGATAGAAGGCGAGGATTTGTTCAGTAAGAACTATCAAATTATTACCAAAAGCCTTGCCGCACAAACACTTGAAAAAGTAGAGGTCATAGACCGCTATTCCGAGAACCCACTGCTGAAAGGCATCGAAAAAAGCAATAAAGTAGTATTAAACTTGGGCGTGCGCTCTGATCTGAAAGTCAGGCCTTTTGGCAACGGCGGTGGAAGTGTGGGCCACAAAAATCGGTACAGTGCCAATGCAGTAGCTTTGACGTTGCTGGGGAAACTAAAAGCCGGGCTGGTGGGCAATCTTAACAATATGGGAGAAAATCCCGTAGAAGCGAGCGAATACGAACTTGCCGCCGAGGATGATATGAAGGCTTTTGGAAGTAATAAAAGCAATTTATTGTCTTCCATCCCGCTCACCATGGTACAAGTCCCAAATCTCGAACCCAGACGCGTTACGTTTAATCGGGCGGCATTGCTGGGCGGCACTGCCACTTATAAAATTAATAATAGCCTTAAAATCAAAGGATTCAGTTATATTTATAATGATCGTTTGCGATTGGAATCCGGGAATAAAGTGCAGTATTTTTTTGAAGGGGACAATGTAAATTTTCGTGATTCTTCCTCACAAACACGTTTGCCAACACTTTGGGCCAACCAATTGAAAATAGAGTATTCTCTCAATCCTAAAACTAATTTTCGCTATACTTTCAATCATAAACAGTCAATTATACAAAACAATACATTTTTAGATACTCAAAATAACCAACTCTCTGAACAAGTTCCGACCAATGGTAATGATAAGATTCAGGGAGCTAGTCATCACCTCAATTCCGTCAGACGATTAAACGATAAAAATGCGATTATCAGTGACATTGTCTTTACTACTAACGATTTATCGCGAAATAACATCACTAAAAGTGGACGCTATCCTTCTTTGTTTGGTGTCAATTCTTCTTTTCAAACGTTAGAGCAAACGGTCAATCAACGGCAGCAGGAACTAAAAAATAGCCTGATGTGGAAAAACGCCAATCGATTGGGGAATTTAAGCGTAGGTGTTGGATTCCTGAGAAATGTAGATAAAATACAAACAGATATAAACGTAAGTAATAAATATGAGAAAGTTGGCGTAAAAAATGACTTTAAAAATGATTTAAGTTATGAAAATAATGTTTGGTTGTTAGACGTACAGGAGTCATTAGGTTGGAAAAAAATACGATTTAATGTTGGAGGAACCGCGCAGTTGGCGCAGGCAAGACTATACAATAAATGGTCTTCTCAACAAAATTTTCAGGAAAGTAGATTTTTAGTTCAACCGACATTAGGTGTCTCAGCCCAAATCAGTGAACACCAAAGAATTATGGTTTTTTACTATAATCAACAAAACGTACCTTCCTCTGAACAATTTACAGATGGATATATCCAGTCAAGTTACCGTTCTTTTTCGCGCAATGCGGCCTCGTTTTATGTTGCTCAGAATAATAATTTTCAATTGACCTATAATAATACAAATTGGATAAAACTATATGCCATAAACGTAGGAGTCTCTTACAATCAAAACTATTTTATTACTGCTTCTGATTTTGTTTTTTCTGATTTGGTTAGTTTTACTATTCAACAACCCATCGCTGCTAAGCTTAATCAATTAATGGCTAATTGGCAGATAGACCGATTGATTGCCCCCATTTCTACAAAAATTCGCTTGGAAGGATATGCTTCACAATCGCAAGTATTGAACCGAGTCAATGGAAGTGACTTATTGCCCAATTATGCCCAAAATCTGGATTGTAAGGTGTATGCGATTTCGGCTTTTGATTCGCCTTTTAATTTTCAAATCAATACCCGTATTAATTTGACCCAAGTGATTAATCGTACAGATAAACAACAACTATCCAAGACTAAATTGTTTGTGCCAGGTATAACATTGAAATATCAACCTTTGAAGTCTTTATCCATCAAACTGGCGGGCGAACAAATCAATTGGTACAATAAAGATAGCAAAGACATTACCCACCTGCTGGATTTGGATGTTATTTATCACCCCGAAAAATCACCTTGGACCTTGTCAATGCGGGGCAATAATCTGCTGAATACGAAAATGATTTATTACACCAGCATCACCAATTATTCTGTTTTTGAGAGTAATTATCTTCTTCAGCCGCGCTGGGTGAGTATCAGCGGCTCTTACAGCTTTTGACTTCAATCATTATTTTCAAAGTATTAAATATATTTCGTTTTTGTCTAAATATGTTAGCAAAGTGATTGGTATAATCTTGATGTTTTCTTAAAAAAATTAAGTGAATCGCCGAGATTAAAAGTGCTATTTTTGGCTTAAAATAAGTAGAGGGCCAAAATCGCTATTGTTTGGGCGTAAGGCGTTATGTTGGATTGCAGAGATTCCTGCAATTTTGTATCGTAGAATTTCTACGGATAATCTCCACGAGCATTAATCTCAAAATTGATATGTCAAACCAACCAAGTACCCTCTTCGACAAAGTGTGGGATGTCCACGTTGTCCGCTCCATTGAAGACGGACCCGATGTGTTCTTCATCGACCGTCACTTTATTCACGAAGTAACCAGCCCTGTCGCTTTTCTGGGACTGGAAAGCCGCGGAATTGGTGTGCTTTTTCCTGAGCGTACCTTTGCTACCGCCGACCACAACACGCCGACCATCAATCAACATTTGCCAGTAGAGGACCCTCTTTCGGCTAATCAGTTGAAAGCGCTTGAAACCAATACTGCGAAGTACGGTATTTCGCACTGGGGTTTGGGCCACGCAAAAAACGGGATTGTGCACGTAGTGGGACCTGAAAATGGTATTACGCTACCAGGCATGACCATCGTTTGCGGTGACTCTCACACGTCTACGCACGGTGCTTTTGGAGCCATTGCCTTCGGTATCGGTACTTCAGAAGTAGAGATGGTGTTGGCGTCGCAGTGTATCATGCAACCCAAACCAAAGAAAATGCGCATTACCATCAATGGTAAATTGGGCAAAGGTGTATTGCCAAAGGACGCCGTTCTTTTCATTATTTCGCAGATTTCGGCCAGCGGTGCTACGGGTTATTTTGTAGAATACGCCGGCGAAGTATTTGAAAATATGAGCATGGAGGGACGCATGACGGTTTGTAACATGTCTATCGAAATGGGCGCACGCGGTGGTATGATCGCTCCTGACGAGACTGCATTTGCATACCTCAAAGGGCGTGAACAAACTCCTAAAGGCGAGGCATGGGACAAAGCGTTGGCCTACTGGAAAACCCTTAAAACCGACGAAGGCGCAACGTTTGACTTAGAATATACCTACGATGCCGCTGACATCGAACCCCAAATCACGTACGGAACCAATCCGGGACTCGGAACGGGTATTTCTCAACATATCCCTAAAGCCGAAGACGTATTGGACGGTGGGGCTTCGTACGCTAAATCGCTGGCTTACATGGGATTTGCGGAAGATGACACCCTCATTGGCAAACCGATTGACTACGTGTTTTTGGGAAGCTGTACCAACGGTCGCATCGAAGATTTCCGGGCGTTTGCCTCTATCGTGAAAGGCCGCAAGAAAGCCGATAACGTAACGGCATGGCTGGTACCGGGCTCACACATTGTTGAGTCTCAAATCAAGGAAGAAGGCATTTTGGATATTTTGACTGAAGCAGGTTTCTTACTGCGTCAGCCGGGGTGTTCTGCCTGTTTGGCGATGAACGATGATAAGATTCCGGCAGGCAAATACGCCGTCAGCACCTCAAACCGCAACTTTGAAGGTCGCCAAGGCCCGGGTGCGCGTACGTTGTTGGCAAGCCCTTATGTAGCTGCGGCTGCCGCCGTCACCGGAAAAGTAACTGACCCACGGGAGTTTTTGTAAACAATAATATAATCATGGCATACGATCAATTCACTATATTAAAAAGTTCGGCGGTACCGCTTCCATTGGAAAACGTGGATACCGACCAAATCATCCCCGCTCGCTTTTTGAAAGCTACCAAGCGGGAAGGCTTCGGCGATAATCTTTTTCGCGATTGGCGCTATAATCCCGACAATTCGCCCAAAGCAGAATTCGTATTAAACAACTCGCTTTACTCGGGCAAAATTCTTGTCGGCGGTCGCAACTTCGGAAGCGGTTCGAGTCGCGAACACGCGGCGTGGGCCATCTACGATTACGGATTCCGTTGCGTCGTATCGAGTTTCTTTGCCGATATTTTCAAGAACAACTCCATCAACGTTGGGATTTTGCCCGTAACGGTAAGCCCTGAGTTTTTGGATAAGATCTTTTTGGCAATTGAAAAAGACCCCAAAACCGAATTGGAAGTAAGCTTGCCTGACCAAACCATTACCATTTTGACAACGGGTGAACAGGAGTTTTTCGACATCAATGGTTACAAAAAACACAACCTATTAAACGGCTTCGACGATATCGATTATCTGCGAGCCATGAAAGAGGAAATCGGAGCTTTTGAAGCCGCACTTTTATTTTAAAGGCCCCCTAACCCCCAATGGGGGCATTATTTCAAGATATTGAAAATTAATAGTACACAAGTAATGATAAATGAAGAAAAAAAGCTCCCCCATCGGGGGCAGGGGGGCTACATTGAAATAATGGATACGACACTCCGTGACGGTGAACAAACCAGCGGAGTGTCTTTTTCGGCTTCTGAAAAATTGGCCTTGGCGCAGATACTTCTCACCGAAGTGAAAGTGGACCGAATCGAAATTGCTTCGGCACGTGTGTCAGAAGGCGAATTTCGGGCGGTAAAGAAAATTACCAATTGGGCCAAGGAAAATGGATTTTTGGATAAAGTAGAAGTGCTGACGTTCGTAGACGGCGAAGCGTCTATTGACTGGATGCTTGAATCGGGTGCCACGGTGATGAATCTGTTGACCAAAGGCTCACTGAATCACTTGGTGCATCAGCTCAAAAAAACGCCCGAAGCGCATTTCGCAGACATTCAGAAAGTAATTGCCTCGGCACAATCGAAAGGAATTTCTGCCAATGTTTATCTCGAAGATTGGAGTAACGGAATGCGCAATTCTCCCGAGTATGTATTCCAATTTCTTGATTTTCTGACAACTCAACCCATCCGTCGCGTGCTTTTGCCCGATACGTTGGGAATCCTTACCCCTGCCGAATCCTATTCTTTTGTGAAGTCAATCGTGGAGCGTTATCCCAACCAACACTTTGATTTTCATGCCCATAACGATTACGATCTAAGCATCGCCAACGTGATGGAAGCAATTCGGGCGGGAGCACAGGGATTGCATTTGACGGTGAATGGAATGGGTGAACGCGCCGGAAATGCTCCTTTGTCGAGTGCTATTGCAGTTATAAAAGATTTTATGCCCGAAGTAACCACGGGCGTTGTCGAGGAATCTTTGTATTCGGTCAGCAAAATCGTCGAAACGTTCTCAGGACTTCGTATTCCTGCCAATAAGCCAATTATCGGAGATAATGTTTTTACGCAAACCGCCGGTATTCACGCGGACGGGGATAAGAAAAACAACCTGTATTTCAACGAGTTATTGCCCGAACGTTTTGGACGTAAGCGTTCGTATGCGTTGGGAAAAACATCGGGGAAAGCCAATATTGAGAACAACCTTCGGGAATTGGGCATCAAGCTGGCGGACGAAGACCTCAAAAAAGTAACGCAGCGTATCATTGAACTTGGTGACCGAAAGGAAGTGGTGACGCAGGAAGACCTGCCGTACATCATTTCCGACGTACTGGATACCAACACAATTGAGTACAAGATCGAAGTGCTGAATTATGTCCTGACGCACTCCAAAGACCTTAAACCGTCAGCAACGCTCAAAGTGAAAATCGAAGACGAGGTTTTTGAAGAAAATGCGCAGGGAGACGGACAGTACGATGCGTTTATGAACGCATTGAAGAAGATTTATGAGGTTAAAGGAAAAACGCTTCCTTCGCTAACCGATTACGCCGTACGAATCCCGACGGGAGGACGCACCGATGCACTTTGCGAAACAATCATTACCTGGAATTGGAACAATAAAGAGTTTAAAACCAGAGGCTTAGATTCTGACCAAACGGTTTCTGCTATTAAAGCCACTCAGAAGATGTTGAACTTGATTTCTATATAGTTGTACAAAAATACAAATGAAAAAACACATCCTAATCGTTCCCGGTGATGGTATCGGGCAAGAAGTTACCACCGTTGGTAAACAGGTCTTAGACCGCATCGCCGAAAAATTCGGCCATGAATTCACCTACGACGAAGCCCTCATCGGCCACGTAGCCATCGAAGCGACCGGCGACCCGCTTCCTGAAGAAACCCTTACTAAAATGCGCGCCTCTGACGCCATTTTGTTTGGTGCCGTAGGTCACCCCAAATACGACAATGACCCTTCGGCAAAAGTACGTCCGGAGCAGGGTTTGTTGAAAATGCGGAAAGAATTGGGGTTGTATGCCAACCTGCGCCCTATCAAATTGTTTGACGAATTGTTGGAAGCATCCAGCATCAAACCCGAGATTTTGCGCGGAGCTGATATTCTTTTCTTCCGTGAACTCACGGGTGACGTATATTTCGGAAAGCGTGAGCGCATTGACGACGGAAATACGGCCTACGATACCATGATTTACAGCAAATACGAAGTAGAACGTATTGCTCGCAAAGCCTTTGATGCCGCTATGACAAGAGGCAAAAAAATCATGTCAGTAGACAAAGCTAACGTTCTGGAAAGCAGTCGCTTGTGGCGAGAAGTGGTACAGGCAGTAGCCAAAGAGTACCCCGAAGTCGAGGTAAGTCATCAGTTTGTGGATTCGGCAGCGATGTTGCTTATCAAAAACCCAAGAAACTTTGACGTAGTCGTAACGGGTAACCTGTTTGGCGACATTCTAACGGACGAAGCCAGTCAAATTGCCGGTTCTATGGGAATGTTGGCTTCCGCTTCAATAGGCGACAGCACGGGCGTTTATGAGCCTATCCACGGTTCAGCGCACGACATTACAGGTAAAGGCGTTGCTAATCCGTTGGCATCAGTACTTTCAGCGGCCTTATTGTTGGATATTTCATTCGGATTAAAAGAAGAATCTGAGGCCATTATCGCAGCTGTAGATGCCGTTTTAAAAGCCGGTTTCCGCACACGCGACATCGCCAACAGCGAAACACCTGCCGACAAAATTCTGGGTACAGACGCCATGGGAGCGGAGTTGTTAAAGCGTTTATAAGTTCTTACCCGTCGGTCGGTTTAGAACCGACTGACGGGTAAGAACTTACTTCTACAATGGCGGCAAGATTTAGTATTTTGCCGCCATTTGTATTATTTGTACCTTTTCAACGTACTTATAACTCCAAACATTTTTAAACATGATAATATATGAATCGTACAATCAAGCAATACCATCTGGGTTTGTAGTGTTTGATAGTGATATGATGGTAGCAGGAATTAATCATAGAGTAAAAGAGGCTTTGACATTTGTAAAAGCTAAAAACTTATGGCTCGAATTTGAACGTGACTATACAAACCCTTCTGATTCCAATGCTATTAAAATAATTGGTTGTAGTAAAGCTCTTCTTGGCGGTATTGAGCGCCATTTTATCGGTTTTGTACCAAGAGGGATTGCAAAATATATTAGCCAGTCAAAGTTTTACGATAAAGTTCAACCTATATTGTCTAATATTTTAGCAAATGATTATACAGTAGAAAATATTTTTTTGGGGAACATAGAAATTAAATTTCATATTATTGGGCCTGTTGAGTTATATCAAACCTATCAAACAGCCACAGCCTATAATGAGTTAATCTTTCATTTAAATTCAGTCAATCGAAGCATTTTACAAATATGTGAAGTTGGGGATATTGTAAGTTTATGGGTGAAGCCTGATAAATCTGGTGTAGTGGTATTTACTAATAAAGGGGGTTTAATGGGTGGAGAGGGAAAAATGGGCTATGTTCCTCGTCATTTACAGGAAAGAATTATTGAGAATATATCTAAAGGAGGCCTTTACAATTCAGAGATTATATCAATTAGCGATGAGTCATGTGAAATAAAAAACCAAGAATTAACCCCTGAAGAAGTAAAAAGGATAGGACAAGAAGCAATGGATCGTTATTATAAAAGAATTGCAGATGAAATATCAAAACCTTATAAACCCAAGGGTAGCTTTAATATTAATTTTGGTCTTATGGAAGAAGTAAGGAAATCAAGAAAAAAGCCTAAAAACGGCGATATTATTCATATATCCACAAGGGAAAAAGAATGCTACCTATCAAATCTTGATGATTTAGAAATAGACATTTTGGATCGCTCAGATAGAATATTAGGAAAATTAACGTTTCGAACAGATTGTATACGAATTTTGAGATGTTTATACTCTGATTATTTATTAGAGATTAAAGTAATCAATATACATAAAAACGGTTTGGTAGCCCTCTCAGTTACTCCCAGTAAGAAGGCTATTATACAATAACCCAATTGTTAGATATGATTAAACAATTGAAAAATACCTTTTCAAAGCCCCATCTTGCCATCGTTTGGACGTTAGTGATTTTGGGGCTTTGTTCTATCCCACGTGAGGAGATGGTTGAAGGATTAGGCTCGGATAAATTACATCATTTCGGAGCCTTTGGCATTTTGGGAGCACTTTGGTATTGGGCCAAACCAAATCCTTTTTGGGTCATTGCCGGAGGAATTGCGTACGGTTTTTTTATTGAAGTTTGGCAATATGTTTTACCAATTGGCCGCATGTTTGATTTATATGATGGCCTCGCCGATGCCATTGGTATCATTACAGCCATTCCAATTGCTCACTGGTTTAAAAAGAGATTTTTCTAAACCAACCGCACCGCTCGCCACCATTTATAAAAAAATGTCCATTCTCTTTTTAGAATCTTCACGCCTTTACCTTCGCCATTTTCAGGAAAGTGATGTCAATGATCTGTGCCGAACAGAAGGCAATCCGGATGTAATGGCATTTATCCGAAAACCTGTGGCTGAACCGTCACAGAGTTTAGCCCGAATCCGACAGGAAACTGTTTACGCAGCAGAAAACGAAGGTTTAGGGCTTTTTGCTTGTTTTGAAAAAGCAACCGATACATATCTTGGCCTCGTTAAAATCAAACACATTGATAACACTGACGCCATTGAAGTAGGTTATGCGTTTTTACCAGAAGCATGGGGCAAAGGCTACGCGACCGAAATCACCCAAAAGGCAATTGAATACCTGAACCAGAATTTTAAAGAGAGAGAAATTGTGGCTTTCATTCAAGCCGATAACCTCAACTCCCGGCGCGTTTTAGAAAAATCGGGAATGACGGAAGTAGAAAACATTTACAAAGGCCACGAAAATGCGTTGGTATTTGAGCTTGAACTGTTATAAAACGTTTCAAATCAATCAAGTAATTACGCGCAACCCTTCATAATCAGGAAAGTAGCGGTCAGTCGAAAGGATTGGAAGATCTTCGATAAGTGCCTGTGAAATAATCAATAAATCGAATGGGTCGGCGTGTAATTTGGAAGGGCTTAGATACACTTTAGGCACTTCGGGTATATTCAAATAATGAACTACTTTAGGCTTCAACAAACGAATGTTTAATCGCTGTCTGTCATCTTCAATCGTAGAAATGTTGATGTGAGAAAAATCTGATTTTTCCAACCTAACTTTGATTGCAATTTCATACAAACTCGACTCAGAAAGCCAAAATATACTTTCAGAATTTGATATGACTTCTCGTTGAGTTTGGCTAAGCCTGTCAAAGCTTTCTTCGATAAGGATAATGAAAACGTTTGTGTCCAACAAATAATTCATTAGCAATCAGGCATTTCGTGAGGCTCTAAAATTTTTGAAAGCCCTTTGTATTTTCCTTTCGGAATCACTTCTTTTACCAATTCCATCAAACTTTTCTTTGGAGGCTTGGGATTCTGTTTTTTAAGTTTACCTGGATTTGCCGGCGTTTCCATCTGTGCATTATTATCATTATTACAAATCAACGCGCTAAAGATTGAAAATGTTTGGCAATTTTGCAAATTCAGTTCGCTTACATCTCCCCTTCCACACCCAAACCAAACAACGCGAAATCATACTTCACCGGGTCATCAGCATCAAACTGCTTTAAGTTTTCGGTTAGTTCGAGAGCCGTTTGCCAGTCGGTAGTGGGACGCTGAATGAGACCGAGTTTACGCGCTACGCGGTCTACGTGTACATCGCAGGGACAAATGAGTTGTGAAGGTTTAATAGTGGTCCAAATGCCAAAGTCTACACCTTTGTCGTCTTTCCGAACCATCCAGCGCAGAAACATATTCAACCGCTTACAGGATGATTTGCGTACGGGCGTGGCAATGTGTTTACGGGTACGTTCAGGAAAATCTTCTAAACTGAAAAACAACTCATGAAATCCTACCAAGCCCTTTTCTACATTCAAAACGTCAGGAGATAATGGCTGTGAGAAGGCCATTTCCAATGAATCGTGTTTTTGATAGTATTCTCTGAAAAAATGAAGAAAATAGAGCGTATCCGTCGCGTTAAAGGTGCGGTGTTTAAAATTTAGGAAACGCTTTAAATCAGAATCGGTGTGGTTTTTTATGAAGTCATAAGGCGCACCATCCATGAGTTGAATCAACTCGTTGCATTTGTTGATGATGGTTTTACGCTGTCCCCAAGCCAATACCGCCGCCCAAAAACCCATAATTTCGATGTCTTGCCGACGAGAAAATTGGTGGGGAATACTGATAGGATCATTGGGGATAAAATTAGGGCGGTTGTACTGAGCTACCTTTTGTTCCAGCAGTTCCGCGATATAATCCGTCATCAAACGCGCTTTCCTCCTTTCAAGAGCCAAACTAATCCCTGCGAAAGCCCGGAAAACAAACGAACTATTCCCGTAAATACCAAGGCAAACAGAGAAATAATAGGATAAAATAAGGTAAAGGCCACACTCCAAATGCGGTATCCGAGGGTAGTTTTGAGTTGTTCGCGTTCCTGACGTCGAGAGAGCATAAATAGTATTGAGTATTGAGTTATCAGTATTCAAAACAGATTTCTACTATTAACTTATTGATTTTCAAATTTTAATAGCAAGATATATCCACTGCTTACTGTAAATAATTTGGTACTTCATTAACTGCAAATTTCGGGCTTTGGTTCGGGAAATAAAAATGCTATTTTTCGTCGCAATTTCACAAAATCCAATTTCATGTTCGAGCATAAAAACCAGAAAGTTATATCGCGTCCTCGGTTCAAGCGGCGCGTAGCCAAATACGCTTTTGTAGCAGCAGGGGTAATCGGGGCTTCTTGGGTTTTAGGCGCTGTGGGCTATTATTATCTTTCAGGAGGAGACAAACCAGACCAACCGTCACTTGACTGGGTTTCTGCATTCTACAATGCTGCCATGATTTTGGGAGGTATGGGTCCTGTTGATGACCTTTATACTGATACTGCCAAATGGTTCGCCTCTTTCTATGCGCTCTTCAGCGGCATCACGTTTTTATCGGCCACTTCTATCTTCTTCGCCCCCTTTATACATCGGTTTTTACACGTTTTGCACGTAGATGACAATGATAACTAATATTCTAACAGGTTTTTGCAGTGCTTAAAACGTATTGACATTTAACACAACCGTATTGATGCCCGGCGACAGCCGAAGAGTGCCGAAGGAGGTGTCTACTTTTGTTCCGTTCAGCAGGATTGTATCTTCGGGTGAGTACTTTAATTCCAGTTCTGCTGATACATTGGCGGGCAGTTCAAAGGTATATTCCTGAAAAACCCTGCTTTTGCGCTGATACGAGGCCTTGATAAGTCCTTTCATAATGGGCACGGTGATTTCGGAAGAAGAAAGCGTACCTAATTGCGGTTTGATGTGCATGATGCTTCCCCCTGCCGTTTTGGGTTGAATGCCCCACATATTGCGGGCGACAATATTGGCGGGTGCCGCTCCCCAGGCGTGGTTCCAGTCGAGGTTAGGTTTGTATTTGGTATCCCATGCCTCCAGCGTCATGGTCGAGCCGATCTTTATCATGTTCCACCAGCTTCGGTCGTGCGTGGCGGTCATCAGTTGTAAGGCATAATTGGCTTCGTTGGCGTTGTAGAGGGCTTCCAATAAATACTGCGAGCCATAAACACTGCACGCCATGCCCCGGGATTTGATAAAATCGGCGACCGATTTTTTGTGGTTTTCGGGGGTAATGTCAAAAGCCAACGCCATCATGTTAGCGTGCAGCGAGGAGTGCTCAGTGCCTTCTCCGTCAATGTACGCCCCCGTTTTTGGGTTAAATAATTTTTCATTAATAGCATTTTTGGCTTTAATCGCCAAGGTCTGAAACCGTCTTTCATCTTCCGATTTATGGAGTATTCGTGCAAATTCGGCCATGATCTCCATGTTTTTGTAAAAGAAACAGTTCACCATGGTGTTGATGGGCGTAAAAACATAGCCATCTCGTTCGCCTTCGGCAGTGGCCAATTTCCAACCCGTATCCTTTTGGGCAGGCGGCCAATCGACGATGTCTTTCAGCTGTATTTTAGGGTCTTTGAAACCCAGTTTTTGCATGAACTCAGGCGTATTTTTAGGCGACGACGAGCTGATCAAACCATCCTCCCGGGCGAGTTCCATGAGGGTTTTGTACTTCAGAGGTTCGTAGTATTTGGCGATCAATTCGGTATTACCAGTGTACATATAATCCTGGTAAAACATCAGCGCCACGTGGAGTTGCCATTCGGTAGGCCACGTGGGGTGCTCCATAAAATACTCAATGGTTTTGCGGGCAATGCCGTACTCACGATCGGTGGCGTAGTGGCTTAGCTGATTGAGGTAGGCATCGGCTTCGTACGGAATGCGCTCCCGGTCGCCATCGAGGTAAAGTCCTGAAAATGAACTGGCTTTGATCGTGTATTTGCACAACTCCCAGATCTGATTGAGGGTAGTATCAGAGCTTTTGAAACGGCTTTGGTCTTCTTCAAAATAGCTGAAATACGCCAATTGCGTCAGGTCGTTGGCCGTCAGATTTTCGGCAACATTTTCTATTTCACAGTACCGAAACGGCAGTAAGACGGGGAAAGAATCGGGCAATACCACCGCGCCAGCGCTTGATTTAGTATTTCGTTCGTCGGGTTTGATGTTGAGTCGGTAGGTTTTTTTGCCTTTCGATACCTCCACTTTTACCTCCTGATACCGAATACTGCCCATTGGTTTTCGGTTTATTTTCCCGTTTTCGAGTTGTTCGCCCAGCCGTACAATGAGGATTTGGTTCTTTTTGGCTATGTAATTGAGTTCCAGATTCGCAAAGGCCGCTTTTCCAAAATCAACGAAGTAACTGCCCGGGGCCGTTTTAATGAATTTCGTCGGCTTCTTTTTATCTACCTGAAAAATATTGGTCGTTGAGATTGAATTGTCCGGCGGTCCCACCCGAAACGACTGCGGTTCAGAATAATCACCCGTGCGATTGTCGGTATCCCAAATCCTCACCTTCCAAAAGTACGACACGCCCGTTTGTAAGGATTTGCCTTGGTAAGTCACATTCGACGATGTAGTGCCGCGCACCAGTCCCGTGTTCCACACATCGCCGATGTTGTTATCAATGTTGGTTTTGGAAGAAGCCACCAACAGTTGATAGGCCGACTGAAAAACGGCTTCTTTGGGTACCGCCCAACCAAATTCGGGCGTCGCATCTTTCAACAAAACGGTAGCAGGTTGTCGGATAAACTCCACCATTAACCCTGTTGGTTGGCAGGCATTGGCATCTCGGTGTTGCTGAATGAGCTTTTCGGTTTTTTGCCGCAGGTTGTTCAACACCTCCCGGTATTTTTCGTCCCGAACCAAGTTGGTGATCTCGTTGGGGTCGGCCTTTAAATTGTAGAGTTCTTCGAGGCTTTTGTCGTTGACATACCGAAAATATTTCCACTCGTTGGTGCGTACCCCTTCGCTTGGCGGGATGCTTTCAAATTCCCACAAGTGCTCAATCAACACCGTGTCGCGCTGCATACTTCGGGCCGTTTGGTTAACCAACGGAAACAAGCTTTTTCCGTGATAATTTTTCGGTCGATTCACCCCTGCCAAGTCCAGAATCGTGGCCGGAACATCAATATTGAGGGCCATTTCGTCACTGTCCAGGTGCTTCTCCTGCCTTGGGTCGTAAATGATCAGGGGAACCCGAATGGAATTATCATACATCAGCCATTTGTCGGCTAACTGCCTTTCTCCCAGCATGTATCCATTATCGCCCATCAAAATGATGACGGTATTTTTGTCAAGGTTTTTCTTTTTCAGTTCTTCCCGAATTTTGGCAATTTCCAGGTCGATCCCTGCAATCATTCGGTAATAACCCTTGACCATGCGCTGGTATTTTTCGGGAGTATCAAATCGCCACGTCCAACGCAGGCGGCTGAAGCCTGCTTTTACTTTTTCGGGCTGTTGGTTAAAGTACTTGTCTTCGCCCAAAAGCGGCGGGGCAATGGTTTCATTTTCAAGCCAATGCGCTGTTTGTTCGTCGTAAAAATATTGGTCAGGGGCTCCGTCGTGGGCGTGGGGAGCCGAGAAACTCAGCGATAAACAAAAGGGCTTATCGGTGGGCGCGTTTTCAATAAAATCAATGGCTTTTTGGCCCGTATAGCGGGTTAGGTGGATGGTATCTTTCCCGAGGGTTTTGAAGAAATAACCGCGTTTATCGGTGTAGCGGTTGTTGCGGTCATAGTCTTCATACACGTGGAATAGTTGGTCTGTGCGGTCGTATTTTACGCCAAATTTACCGTAAAAACCCGTGTAATAGCCGGCCTCTTTCAGTACTTTGGGGTAGGCATTTTCCATGTATTCCTGCTTGATATTGCCGGTCTGAAACGTGTAGCGGTGGGCACGTTCCTGCATGGCACCCAAAATACTGGCTCGGCTCGCGGCACAGATCGGGGTGGTTACAAGTGCTTTTTTAAAATAAACCCCCGTTTGTGCCAATTTGTCCATTTCAGGCGTGTGTGCATACGGATTGCCCGTGTAGCCCAACGCACCGGCTCGGTGATCGTCAGTTAGGATAAAGATGATATTGGGCTTGGTCGATTGCTTTTGTGCAAAAGTTACCTTCGCACAAAAACAACAGCTTAATAGAAAAACAAATCGGTAAAACCCGCTATTTTGGAACATGACTAAATCGTTTTGGATTACTCAACAATCGGCTTTCCTTCGTAATTTACTTTTCTGTAAGGCACCGTTTCTGTCTCATCCACTAAGTACTTCCATTGCTTTACATACTCCATTCCGGGTTTAAATTCGTCTTTTCGTTTGCGTAATTCTCCCTTCAGGTCGGCGTCCAATTGAGTCTGCACTTTTTTATATTCTATTTTTCCAACCAAATTAGTGAGTTGAAACGGGTCTTTCAAATTATCAAACAGCAGCCACGGGCCGTTCAAATCGCGGGTATAAGTATATTGATGAGTAACAATACCTCGATACTCTTTCCCGCCCATTTTTCGAGTCCATTGCCCGAAAGGCTGGGTGCAGGAAATCAGCGTATGTTTGACGTTGTCTTTTTTCGTCCCTTTCAACACTCCCGAAAAATCACTACCTTCCACCGAGGCCGGAACGGGAATGTCGCAAAGGCCTAAGAGGGTAGGCATGATGTCAGGAGAATTCAGCAAGGCCTCGGAGGTTTTGCCCGTTTTACCGAACAACTTAGGATAATGAAGCAAAAAAGGTACCTTGATACTTTCGGCGTAAGGCTGCTGTTTGTTCCAGGAACCGTGCGCACCGAGTAAATCGCCGTGATCGGATGAAAACACGATGATGGTGTTGTCTTCAATGCCCAAATCACTGAGCGTCTGCCACATTTTGCCGATGCAGTCATCAATGGCCGCAATATGTGAATAGTAGCCCCGGAGGTCGTTTTTGACCTTTTCGCGTTTCTCAACGGGTACGTTTTCGTTGATGACGATGTCTTTGTTTTCAAACATCTTACGGTATTTTTCGGGAGCCGTTTGATACGGATCGTGCGGACTGCCAATGGAAATAAACACCATGAAGGGATTGGTTTCTTTGGCTTTAGCGGTCATGTAGTTGCAGACATCGTCGGTCTGCGCGATGACATCGTAGCCTTTCCACACCAACTTTTTATTGGAATCACCGGCGTAGTAAGCCGAATTATTGTAATCATGGGTGCATTCCAAGGCTTTCCAATAACCAAATCCCTGCTGACGCGTAGGCGGAATGTAGGTGTTTCGGCCGTGCCCGTCAATGTGCCATTTGCCCACAAATCCTGTGGTGTAGCCGTTCTTTTTGTACACTTTCGCAATTGTCGTGGCGTTGGTGTCCAATAAAACATCGTTCATAAAAACGCCGTTGGTGAGCGGATACTGCCCGGTCATGAGCGAAGCGCGATGCGGCGTACAAACGGGTGTGCCTGAAACAGCATTTTTGACGTTCACACTTTGGCGCGCCAATCGGTCGAGATTGGGTGCATACACGTTTTTATCGCCCGCATACCCCGTCGCCTGCGCCCGCCATTGATCTACCAAAATGTAGAGAATATTGGGTTTTTTGACGGCATTTTGGGCAAAAAGTGGCTTTTGCGAAACACAAAAAAGCACAGAGAAAATGAGTGAAAGGAAAGTTGTATTTTTCATTTCTTTATTTCGTAAGCGGTTGATAAAAGATAATAGAGGCTTGTTTGAAATCATAAAGACGATTTTCAAACAAGCCTACCATGATTAATACCCTGGATTCTGAGTTAACTTATTGATGGAAACCTCATTGACTGGAATTGGTGCAAGTAGTTTATTAGGGCTCAAAGTATATCCTTCTGGATAAAGGAATGTTTTCTTGGCTTTTTCACGAATGCCGTGGGCGGTCATTACTTCTATCGCCTTGCCAGTACGTTTGAGGTCATACCAACGTTGGTTCTCAAAACAAAATTCAACCTGACGTTCTTTGGCGATGAGCGTTTTTAGGGCTTCTTTGCCCAATGCGGCTAACGGTGCGGTTAGCCCTGCTCTGGTTCGTACTTGTTGAACGTAAGGAATGGCTTCGCCCGTACGGTTTAGTTCATTGAGTGCTTCTGCATACATTAGCAAGACATCGGAATAGCGTAATACAGGGAAATTGTCGCCACAACGGTCGTCAGGGGCAGAAACGGGCGCTTTGTATTTGGCGCAATAAGCGATAGGGCGTACGACGTTATCCCAATCTAAGCCATTCCAAAAGCCAATCGAAACCGCTTTGCGCGTATCGCCTGCCTCAAAAGCGTTGATTAAATCGTCGGTAGGTTGATTCCAACCCGCTCCTACGATGTTGATGTTAGGACGATTCGTAACGGCTCCCCCCGAAGTATGCGGGGCAAATAGAAAGATGAAGCGGTTGGCAAGTTCAGCACTGTTTTCTGAATACTGAACCGCAAAGATGGTTTCTTTAAAGTCCTTTTTAGAAGGGTTGAAAACATCGGCATAATTGGGCAAAAGGGCGTATTTTCCCGAATTAATGACGGTTTTCAAGGTTTGCTCGGCTTCGGCATACTTGCCAAGGGTAAGATACACTTTACCTAACAAAGACAAGGCCGATAGCTCATTGGCCCGGCCTACCTCTTCTACATCCTTGGCTTTAGCAAAACGCTCGGCGGCTTGTTTTAAATCATTGATAATACTATCATACACCTGCGCTTCGGTTGAACGCTTGATATCCACTGCTTCTTGCGAAGTGGTGGGGGCTAAGACCAAAGGCACTCCGCCAAACTGTCGAACAAGATTAAAATAATACAGCGACCGTAAAAACAGGGCTTCGCCCGCAGAACGTTCTTTGAAAGATAGTTTCGACCAATTTACGCCTTCCCGGTCCAGTTCACTCAGCAATTTATTGCAACGCGTAATCCCGTTGTAAGAGAGGTTCCAAAAGGACGAAAACGCAATATTATCGCCCACCAAAATAAACTGGTCAATGACGCCCCTCGACGCTTCACCCGTTCGGACGTTGTTTTGAAAACTTGCATTGTCAGAAATTAATTCGGCTAAAATCCAATGGTTATTTCTTTCATTATCACGCAATGGAACATAGCAGCCGTTGGCCAAGAGGGTATATTCTACCTCCGTTTGGTAAAAATTACCTTCGTTAAGGGTTGATTTTGGATAAAGTTCCAGAAACTTGTTGGTGCAGCCCGTCATAAGAGAGAGCGCGAGCACATATATGATTTTTTTCATGTTGAAAGTCGTTTTTTAAAAGGATAAATTGAGACCCACTGAAGTAGTTCGGGCAAGCGGATAAGAGGAAATATCAAAGCCTGGCGAGAGCGTATTGTTAATATCTCTGGACTGTGCTTCGGGATTCGCGCCAGTGTAGTTGGTAAACATGGCCAAGTTTTGTACCGTAAAATAAAGACGGCAACTGTTGATAAAGCCCGTTTTTTTGACCAAGCCTTCGGGAAGCGAATACCCCAACGAAAGGTTAGAAACGCGAAGGAAAGAAGCATCTTCTACCCAACGGCTGTTGACGCGGTGTCCCCAGCTTGGCGTTAATTTGGGCACGCCATACAGCGTTCCGTCGCCGGGGTTTTCGGCACTTCTCCACCGATTTACAAACTCTTTATTCACGTTGAAAAAACCTTGCAAATTGTCGGTTGACTGCCGCAATCCATTCATTACTTGACCTCCTTTTTGGCCATTCATGATGACTCCTAAGGTAAATCTTTTGTAAGAGAAGTTATTAGAGAAACCAAAGATAAAGTCAGGATGCGGATTGCCAATCATGGTATAGTCCAAAAAGTCGTTGATGACACCGTCGCCGTTGATATCCCTGTATTTTGAATTACCTTCATAGACCTGTGCGGTTTTGACGATATTGGGATTTGCGATATCAGCGGCGGTATAAACGCCGTCGGCAATAAACCCGAAGAATTGACCGATGGGCTTTCCTACTACCGTAATGTGCGTGGGATTGTTGTCGTTGTTTCCTGATAAAACTCGGTCTCCGTTTTCATTGAGAGAAAGTACTTTGTTACGATTGAAGGCCACGTTTAAATTGAAATCCCAATTAAACGCTCCCGATACAGGTGTTCCTCCGAGTGAAATTTCGACGCCTCGGTTTCGCACGTTTCCTTTGTTAACAATCTGCGAATTGAAGCCCGTAATGGCTGGGATGACGTCATTGAGGAGCATATTTTTGCTCTCTCTGTTGTAAAAATCTACAATCAACGAAAAGCGGCTGTTGAAAAATTCGGCATCCAATCCTACGTCAATCTGTTGGGATTCTTCCCACGTCAAAAAAGGATTTGACAAACCTACGAAAGAAGCCGAAACTTGGGTGTTTCCAAAGACGTAAGCCCCTGGGTTGATGGCGGCCAAGTGGGAGTAATTACCAATGTTGTTATTGCCACTTCTGCCATAACTGGCTCTCAACTTCAGGTTGTTTAGTACTTTATTGTCTTTCAAGAAATCTTCTTCAGAAATACGCCAAGCTGCGGCAATAGAAGGGAATGTCGCGTATCTGTTTTTTGCGCCAAACCGTGAAGAACCATCGGAACGGAAGGTAGCGGTGAACAAATATTTATCGTCGAAAGAATAATTAAGTCGTCCGAGGTAAGAAATAATGCTCCACTCTTGTTGGCTTTCCCCCCAACTTCCGATGGCCTGTGCCGCGTTGATGGTTTGAATCAGGTCATTAGGGTAGGGGCTGGCGTTCAGGTTGATGGCATTGGAGCGGTCTTTCTGCGTAGTATAACCTAACAGGGCGTTTAGCCGATGTTTCTGAAAAGTTTTGTTGTAAGTAAGCGTATTTTCGAGCAGCCAATTGAAACTATCACCCCTCGAATTGCTCGACCGCCCCGTTCCGGCTACGGGTGGAATATTGGATGCTCCTACGGTACTTGGCGTAAATTGGTTGAATTTGGAAGTTGCCCAAATGGTGTTGAACGACGATTTTGCTCTTAAATCGGGCGTAATCTCCCATTCCAAATAGGCCGAACCGAGGTTTTGAAACTGTTGCTGTAACTGAGTAGTTTCTCTCAACACAAAAAGAGGGTTCGCAAAGCTCCACGCTGAGTGGTATTTGCTCTGTGGCGAGCGAACATAAGGCACAAGCTGCCCGTTGGCATCATAAGGACTCGTCACGGGATTTGCCCAGTTGGCTACGCCTATCACGTCTTCACGATTTGAATTGGTATTAGTCCGATTCTGATTGATAAGAGTAGGTTGCAGCGATACTCCCACGGTAACCCGCTTGCTTAAATTGGATTCAATTCCCAGGTTGGCACTGTATCTTTCTACGCCTGTATAGCGCAAAACACCCTCTTGTTTATAATACCCCATACTGAAATTCATGCGCGAATCCTGCGTACCTTTTTGGATACTAACGGTATGGTCTTGAATAGGGGCAGTTTGCAGTAGTAAATCATACCAATCGGTACCATCACCTACCAGTGAACTTGGGTTTTGATATTCAACGGGGTAGTCATTGATGGTAGCCGCCCTATTTTCGGCGCGTCGAACGGCAATGTCAATTTTATTGCGCTGTAAATCAACGAATTCCTGCTGATTCATCAAGTTCGGTCTGCCTTTTTGGGGAACTTGCTGTACTCCTCTCATGGAAGATACGTTGACTTGCAAGCGATTGTACTGGCCTTTTTTGGTCGTGATCATGATGACCCCGTTGGCACCGCGTGAGCCGTAAATGGCCGTAGAAGAAGCATCTTTCAGGATGGAGATAGATTCGATGTCGTTGGGGTTAATCAGCAAGAGAGGATTGAAATTTTGATTCAACCCTGCCGCATAAGGCATCCCATCCACCACATACAAAGGTTCATTTCCCGCACCAAGTGAACCGCTTCCCCGGATTCTGACGGAAGTACCTCCGCCCGGAGCACCTGAGAGTTGCTGTATTTGAACACCCGCTACTTGCCCAATCATTTTTTGGTCAACGGTCGAAACGGGTAGGTCTTTAATAGTGGTTTGATTAATGGTGGCGACCGAGCCAGTCACATCTTTGGCGCGTTGCGTACCATAACCCACCACCACTACCTCGCCCAATGCTTTGGTATCTGTTTTGAGACTGATGTTAATTTGCGTACGGCTTCCTACTACAATCTCCTGCGGCTCGTAGCCTACAAAACTGAATACCAATACGGCATTATTATCAGGGACGGCGAGCGAAAACTCTCCATTTGTGTTGCTGGTTGTCCCTTTTTGGGTGCCCTTCAACAAAATACTTACGCCCGGCAGCCCTTCACTTTTTTCAGCGTCGGTTACTTTACCTTTAATGACCTGTTCCTGAGGTTCGATTACGTTGGGGACCGGGACTGCTATTTCATCAATGGAGGCTGATTTTTCGGGCAGTTTTTTGCGTAATAAAATGCGTGTACCGACCACTTCGTACGAAATATTGAGCGGTGTCAACAGCTCTCTCAGTACTTCTGAAAGTTTGTTGGTCATACTCAAAGAAACTTTTTGGTCAGACCGAATGGCATTGGGACTGTAAACAAACTTGATATTTGCCTGTTTCTCAATCGTATTAAAAACCCGCTTGATTTCGACCGATTCGATTTTGAGCGAAACGGAGGTGTTGAGCACTTCTTGGGCTTTTGTGTCGCGGGCACTGGCCAATCCGCAGAAAACAGCCAGTAGCATTAATTGGGTAACCGTCATTCTCATCGCTTTGAGCAAGAACGCTTTGGTTCGTACATTTTTTTGCATAATTTTAACATGTTTTTGGTTTGAAAAGGCAAAAACTCCCCCGCAAGGCCGTGTTTCATGCACGCATGAATCAGGACCAACCGAACGTCCATTCGGCTGCGGGTCACTCTAAGCCGATAATGCTCGTAACATTGTCGGCTTTTTTGGTACTCACTCCTAATTTACTTACACCCCTCCCCATTGATAAAAATGCTCGTACCGCGTTGCTCAAAAGAGGCATTGACTGATTTGCAAATCAAATCAAGCTGCGTATGGAGCGGCAGGTCGTTTAGGTCGGCGGTGAAAACGCACTGATTCAGCATCTGGTTTTCCACAATGATTTGAATTCCGTAGGCATTTTCCAATTTTTTAAGCACGTTGGGCAATGGGGTTTCTTCAAAAATAAAGGTGGTGGGATGCGTCGGAGGCTGAATCACAACGGGTTTTTCAATAATACTCGGGGTCAGTTTTCGAGAGACTTTGTCGAAAGTAATTTTCTGGTTAGGGGTCAAAATCAGGCCGTTACGTTGTTGGGTCGGTTTGGCAGAGTTTTCATAAACCGATACGCGTCCCGTGGCTACCACAACTTCGATGGATTGAGCATCTTCGTAGGATTTGACCGTAAAACTTGTTCCCAGTACCTCCGTCACCAACTCGCCGGCATGAACGACAAATGGCTTGGTAGGGTCGCGTTTGACGTTGAAAAAAGCTTCTCCTTTTAAAAATACACTGCGGCTTTGCTTACCGAAATGCTCCGGATAGGTCACGCTGCTGTTGGCTTTCAAAATCACCACGCTGCCATCTTCCAAGTGGATTTGTCGCGGATTTGTCGCCGTATTTTTGACCTCAATGCCGTGCGGCGTTTGTAAGGTTTGAGTAATAGTTTTTTCTTCAAAATCAGGCTGTTGAGAAAGAAACCATCCACCGCCCAAAACAATGGCAATTAAAGCGGCAGCAGCCCATTGATACTGGTACGTTTTGTAGAAAGGCAGTTGTGCTGTTTCCTCAAAAATGGATTCCGTGATGCGTTGCCAAAGGCGTTTTTTGACGCTCACCTGTTCGGGCTCACTCAGGAGTAATACGTTGGTTTTGAGCGTATTTTCCTGCCATTCGTGGACCAGTTTTTCCTCGTCTGGACTGCATTCGCCCGCGAGGTATTTTTCCAGTAATTGATTAAATTCGTATTGATTCATCAGTTAGTTTATTATGAAGAAATGGGTGGATATTAGTTGTCGGAATGATAGGCTTTCAACTGTTCTTTCAAGACTTTGAGCGATTTGGTAATGTGATATTCCACGGCTTTTTCCGATAGATTTAACTGTTGCGCAATGGCCTTGACGGATTGGTTTTCAAACCGACTCATCTTGAATATCTCGACACTTTTTTCGGGCAATTTTTTCATCGCCTCGTCCACCGCTTTCGACAAATCGGCAAACTGAACACTTTCGTCAGTGGCGTACGATTGTTTGATTTCATTGAATATCAAGTACTCCTGAAATTTTCGCTGCGTAATTTGCGACTTGACATAATTGATTGCCAAATGCTTGATGGACACTACCAAATAAGCGCTCAAATGCCGGATAACGCTCTCCTGACGCTTGTGCCAAATGCGCTCAAACAGATCCTGCACCAATTCTTCCGCTTCTTCACGCGTACCCGTTTCGTGATAGGCAACTCCCAATAATTTGTACCAATAGCGGTTGTAGATTTCCTCAAAAGCGGCTTTATCGTCACTTTTCAGGAAATCAACCAATTGCTCATCTGTCAGGTTGCGGTGTTTCATCTCTGAATATGGTGTTATCTGTATAGTCAATTAGCTGACGAAAATCCCTAAATGATTTTAAAAATTCTTTGAATAATTTTATTGTCAAGACAAAACAAAAAAAGCGCCTTCGTTCAATCAAAGACGCTTTAATTAGAAATGATAAAAATGCTTCGAGCACTTAAAAGCCCGACAAAGCCGATTTTTTATAACTGAGCACATATTTTCCCGACCCCACCATCACCGTGTTTCGCTCACGACGACCTATTAATTTGGACTTAACGGCAGTTGCGACAAGCGCTTTCCCGTTAAAAGTAATGTTGTTGGTTGGGGTTGGTGGCAGGCATATCGTAGCTGTCGTGTTGACGGGTACCTCTATGGTCATTGTAATGATGTCTCCCTTTTTTTGCCAAGCCGAAGTAATGGTACCGTTGATGGAACGGTGAGCCGCCTTTAGCGAGTTGATATTCGTTGTCATGAGTTCCGGTTGAATGATGAAGGTTTTGAAGCCGGGCGAGGTTTCTTTGATGCCCGCCATGTTTTCAAACATCCATTCGCAAATCGACCCGAATGCGTAGTGATTGAAGGAATTCATACCGGCAGGAAAGCCGCCTTCGCGCGTAAAACTGTTCCAGCGTTCCCAAATCGTATTGGCCCCGTTGGCAATTTCAAAACCCCACGACGGGTATTCTTTTTGGAACAATAATTTATACGCCGTTTCACTGTTTCCCGTTGCCGAAAGTGCCGGCAGCATAGGCCGAACCCCCAAAAAACCGGTAGTCAGTTTATTACCGTTTTTGACCACTAATTCATTCAGCCATTTAGCGGCTTTCAGCGTATGCGTGCTATCCAAAAGGTTCATAAAAATGGCGTTAGCGTAGGCCGTTTGGGTGTGGCCTTCAAAGCCCATCTCTCCGTCAATGTATCCTTTTCCATTGCCGTAGGCAGCGGCATTGCAAATGAATTTGCCTTCAGCATTAGTATAATGTTTCAACAAAGCCGCTTTGACTTTGGCGAATACTTCTTTGAAATGAGTCGCCTGTTTTTCATCAGCGATGGCGGCCGCCATTTCCTGCATCAGACTCGCCGAATAGGCATAATACATGGTAGCCAGCAAATCGGGCGGCGTTTTTTTACCCACACTCAGCCAATCCCCGAATCCACCTTTGGGGTCCACTTCGGCAAACGCGGTTTCCTTGAATACGTACTCACCTTTGCTTTTTGTTTCCAAAAACTGCATGAATTTCTTCATTTCGGACCAGTGCGCTTTGATGATTTTGGTATCACCGTACGACCTGAAAATTTGGTACGGATAAATGATTCCCGCTTCCATCCAGCCCGGCGAATAGGTATCCGTAACGCGCACCGAAGGAGCCGGGGCGTAGACGGGATAGGCACCGTTGGCGAGTTGGGCGTCGTTCAAGTCCACCACCCATTTGGTGCCAAAGGCCGCAATGTCGTTGTTGAGTGTCGCGCTTTTGACGTAGGCTTGGGCATCGCCCGTCCAGCCCAAACGTTCATCGCGCTGCGGACAGTCGGTCGGAACTTCCAGGTAGTTGGACTGTTGTGTCCAGATAATATTGTGGTACAGTTGATTAACAAAAGCGTTGTCGGTTTCAAACGTCCCTGCTTTGGGCGTAGCCGACGACAGCACAATGCCCAGAATATCCTGCATTCCGATGGCATATTTCAAGCCTTCGATTTGTACGTATTGAAAACCGTGATAGGTAAAGCGCGGCTCGTAGATTTCGCCGTTGGGGTCGCCTTTGGCAATGTATAGATCGGTTCCCCGCGCTTTGCGCAGGTTTTCGGTCATGAGTTTACCATCGGGATAGAGCATTTCGCCGAATCTAAAAAGAATAGAATCGCCTTTGGCAGCTTTGAAGCGAACTTTGATACTCCCCGCAAAGTTTTGCCCCATATCGACCAAATAGGCGTTCGGCCCCATTTGTTTACTGTTTTTGGGCGTTAGCCTCGCCACTTCCCGCACCGGGTCACCGGGATATACTTGAAGTAAACGGTCGGTTTTTTCCGCAACGGTAATGACCTTTTTCCAAGCCGCCTCATTATAACCGGGTTGATTCCAGCCCGCCAGTTCTTTGTTGGCGTCGTAAACTTCCCCGTTCAAAATATCGGATTCTACAATGGGTCCGTAGTTGGCTTTCCACGTATTATCAGTAGCCACTATTTCCTTTTGACCGTTGGTATATTCAATTTCCAATTGTGCTTTCAGGGCAGGGACATCACCGTAAAAGTTTTTCACGACGGGGTTCCTGACCAATAGTGCGTAGCCCAAATACCCCGCATACCAGCCGTACGAAATGATGGACCCCAAGGCGTTTTTGCCGGGGCGCAGTTCTTTACTTACGTCAAAGGTTTGGTAATAAAGGCGTTTGTGGTAGTCGGTCCAGCCCGGAGTGAGGTAATCGTTTCCGATTTTTCGACCGTTGATTTGAAATTCGTACAGGCCTAATGCCGTCACGTACAACCTTGCTTTTTTAATGGGCCCTTTTATGTCAACCTCTTTACGGAGAAAAGGGGCAGGCGGCAAATGGTATTCCTTGCCTTTCCCTAACTGATTCAGATTAAGACCAATGAAGGTAGCTTTCCAGTCGGTTTTTTGCAGCAGTCCCATTTCCCACGAGGCAGGAGTGCTCCACGGTCCGGGCAGATTTTTCTTATCCCAACTGCGAACTTTCCAATAGCAAATTTGTCGCGACTCCGGCGCTTTGCCCGCGTATTCAATTTGAGAAGTAGCGTCGCCCGTGACTTTTTTACTGTCCCACAGATCCGCTTTTCCTTCCTCCAACAACGCTACCGAAGTCGCCGCCAGAATTTGATACCCGGTTTGGTATTGACTGTTGACCGCCGAGGTCAGTTCCCAACTCAAGCGAGGATTTGCTACGTCAGTAACGGGATTGATTTTGTATTCACACCGCAGGTAACCAGCTTTGAGATCGCTTTGGGCGTAGGTGTGAAAAGAAAGGAGAAAACAGAAAAAGAGCAGGGAAAATGTCCGAATCATACAGGTTTGAGGTTTTATCATGGAATAGAAGGCAAATATCTAACAAATAGCCGCACAACTATCCTTTACAAACCTACCTTTTATACAAAAATCGTTGTTGGTTTATTTATTTGGGTTTGTCTTACCTGTTTTCTGGTGCAACCATTTTATAGTAGATACTTTGATTTTGCTTTTCAAAAGCATTCGGGGTCAAATAATTGATGGACTTATGAGGTCGCTCAAAATTATATGCGTAATACGGCACGGGCCGCCCCGCATTTGTCCAAGTGTTGATTAAGTTCTGAGAGTGAATAAAACCAATTCAAGTTTAAGCATTCTCTTCTAAGCGTTCCGCACGGATTGTTATGGTTATTCCAAACAATAAATCAATTCTTTTGCAAGGATATTTAGGCGGCATTTTTAATTATTGGTTCGGATTTTACAAAGTTATCCACATAAGGCCTTTGACTTTTTATT
>Ga0247843_1001353_pt1 | contig 50392 bp, 50 predicted proteins | sample LaCruzMarch2017__FD_192420 | JGI IMG/M metagenome (GOLD analysis project Ga0247843, IMG submission 192420) | Freshwater microbial communities from meromictic Lake La Cruz, Castile-La Mancha, Spain - LaCruzMarch2017_8m | ecosystem: Environmental > Aquatic > Freshwater > Lake | place: Spain...
TACGGTAGAAAAGGCCATCGACTTGATTTCTCTCTGGAATGAATTTTGTTCGCACAAACCTCATATCACAGCGGGATTTCAAGTCGTTTTTATTTTTACACTAAGCCCTTAACCGGACAGCAGTGATTTCCTTTATAAAATCATCGTAAATTTGCTCAGACATAAAGATGAAGCTTTTGCCATCGCGACGATTAATGCGTACAGGTTCACTCACCGCTGCATCCATGTAATCCTTCAATTCGGATCGAAATTTTTTTGCGTTTGCACTTAGCATAAACACTGCTCCTAACCTGCACTAAGAGTACTCTAAAGAGTACCCTTACTAAACAGGTAAAAGCCAATGAGTTTTCCAACCAAAATACTTTAATAGTTTTAAGTCTTTAACTTTTTTCAAAAAAACCCCTCAAGTTTTACCCCCCCCCCCGATACATAGAGTAAGTGTAATAATGCACGTGAGTTCGCTCGCATATTGTCAGCGATACAGAAAGGTAAGGATATATGAAGAAAATATTGGTCTGCATGTGTGTTCTTGGAATAAGCGCACATGCTGAAGCTAGCTTTCTTGATTTTTTTAAATCATCAGAAGAGGCGGCACCCCTAGTACAATTAGAAGAAGCTGATGCTGCCACTGCTACGTGTAACGGGAGCGAAGTCGAAAAGAGTAGCGTAGTCCCTGAAGGTGAAGTTCACTTCGGTAATGGATTCATCAGAGGGAGTAAATATATTAAATATGATCCAAAAAAGTATGAATCAAAAGTAGGTAGCAAACCGGGTGTAGTGATCGTACAAGATCGTTCTACTGGCGGTCGCACAGGTTATACCTGTAGAGGTTCCTGCTCATCCGGAAATACATGTCCTGCTCCCGTCAGTCGTGAAAATTCTATCGGATCAATAAGCATCACATGCCCCGATGGTTGCGACGGTTGCAAAATGACAAAAGTTGAAATTTTAGAATAGTTCTACAAATAAAAGGAGATGTTTATGAAAAATATATTTTTAACTATTTTAGTTCTGAGTTTCTTAAGTGTATTCAGTCATTCGAAAGCTGATTGCAAAAATACGGGCGAGCAGATAGTTGTCCCTGACGTTATCACTAGTGACTACAAACTTACCAAAAATGGTACGCGTTTAACTTTTACAGAAAGAGACCGTGCAATAGAAGTAGCGCCAGGAAAATTCGTGATCGATGATCCGTCCTCACCTGCCAATGGACCTATTCGGGTCATGACATGCTCGGGCGATTGTACTTCTGGCGATACATGCAAAGTCGTTGACTACGAAGGACTCAATTGTATTGGATGTGGCTTCAGATGTGGCTGGAGGTCAGAAACGGCATCCAAAATAAGAGTCGTAGACTAGGAGCCCGAATAGTTGGAAATGGCCCCCATCATTGGAAGTTAGATGGATCCCATAAAGGAAATTTTGCATCCAAACCTTAAACTAGTTCCGCAGACCGGCAGAGATGATGTGAAAAATGAAATTCTAAGTCGGTCGAGGACTGTTCGACGCTTTCAGGTTTGGAATAAAACCGGGAGTGGTGGGATAGGATGTCCGACTACTTGCTTCGAATCTCTACCAGCATTTGTTTTCAATATTCTCAGATTACTTAAAATAAAACACCTACAACGCGAATTCACGTCGCCATGGATGGCGCCTAAGACGTGAAAGACAGGATGTCTGGTGAGCCGAGGTAGGTGTTTTATTTTAAGTAATCTGAGAATATTGAAAAACTGGCGGAGAGGGAGGGATTCGGCTAGGCGCTCGTTTTCGCATCCCGCTCTCACTCCGCCTAGCCACCGCGCAAACCTTTTGCTCGCATCCCGCTCGCTCAGCACACATTTAGTGTGCCGGTTTGCTTGCTTCAAATCCCTCGTCACAGCAGAAATTAAAAAGGGAACCGCAGACATTCCGTCCGCAGTTCCCTTTTTAATTTCTGGCGGAGAGGGAGGGATTCGAACCCTCGTTACGGGGTTAACCGTAAACACGCTTTCCAAGCGTGCGCCTTCAACCACTCGGCCACCTCTCCTGAAGATAAAAAGCAAACTAAATACAGAGTGCCGTGTCTAGCACGAGGTCCTGCCTCGGTCTAGAAAGAAACCCTTCAGTCTAATCCTTTAGTTACATGTTATAGCTGGCGGTTGGTCTACCTATAGGCGTACAAACTACCTAATCTATAGGAGATTACTTATGAACGGCGCCCATCAACACCTACTAGTGAATCACATTCCCGTGTTTTCTCTCCTATTCGGTCTAGTAGCTCTGCTCTGGACCTATGTTAAACCCTCAAGAGACATGCTGTATGCAGCTATTGGTTTATTTGTACTGGCCGGTATCTCGGTCTTAATAGCGAGTGAAACCGGAGAATCCGCGGAAGATTTAGTAGAGGGTATTCCAGGTGTCACAAAGGGCGTCATCCACGATCACGAGGAAGCTGCCGAGGTCACGAATATCGCTGTCATAAGCTTAGGAGTAGCATCGCTAGTTTGGCTTCTCTCAGACCTCTACAAAAAAAACTTTGCTAAGTATGTAAAGCTCCTCGTGCTGGTTCTTGCTATTTTAGGAAACGCTCTCATCGCCAGAGCTGCTTGGCTTGGCGGACAAATCAGGCACGTTGAGATTCGTATGTCCGAAGAACAATGAGCTTACCCGTAGGCCTCACCTCCGAACAGGCCAAGCGCCGCCTACAAGAATCCGGCCCTAACTTATTGGTCCGGCAATCGCGAATGAAAAGATTTCTTGAGCTTCGAGAGATTTTTTTAGACCCCATGGGACTCATGCTGCTAGGTCTCGCAGGACTCTATTTTGGAATAGGAAATCCGTCTGATGGTGTGGTGCTACTCCTAGCGTTTCTACCCATTAGTGCTGTAAATATCATTCTTCAGCTCAAATCCCGAAACGCTCTTCGGTCATTAGGAAAAGTCCTTAAAAAAACGGCCAAGGTCTATAGAGACCGTACACTTATAGAGATTGATTGTGAGCATATTGTCCCCGGTGATGTGATTGCATTTGAAGAGGGGCAAGCCTTACCTGCAGATGGCTTGGTCGTAGAGTCTCAGGATCTGACTGTGAACGAATCAGCGCTTACGGGTGAGTCCGTTCCAGTAGATAAATCGAATCAAACCATGTTCTACGCAGGCACAACCATTCAACAGGGCCGCGGTCTTGGATTAGTTCAGCACACCGGAAACCAAACCCGATTCGGCAAAATAAGCTCTCTTTTGGAGCAAACGAAAGACACTCATAGTCCTCTTCAACTCAAAGTGAATCATCTGATAAAAAAGGTGATCGTACTTGCGATCATATTAACTTGTATGCTCTTTGCGATAGAGTATTCACGAACTTACCAACTCGCAGAGAGCTTGATTATCGCACTAACCTTTGGGATGGCTGCCGTACCAGAAGAGTTTCCTTTAGTATTTACTCTCTATTTAAGCCTAGGAGCTTGGCGACTCTCAAAGCACGGAATTCTTGTAAAATCGCTCCCAAGCGTTGAGACCCTTGGGAGCGTAACTGTAATCTGTACAGACAAAACCGGTACGTTGACTGAAGGTGTTTTTCAAGTGGAGTCTATTGTCCCTATTGACCCAAACACCTCGGAAAGTGAGCTTTGGATAAGTGCTTTAATGGCTTGCGAAGAAACTATAGTGGACGCCATGGAGGCTGCTATTTCTAAGGCAGGTTCTGCGTATTCTGGCGAGCTGACCGACTGGCGATTAAAATGGGACTATCCTTTTGATAGGAATGGTAAACATATGTCCCATGTATGGGAACATAGACACACTCATCAACACATCTTAGTGATGAAAGGTGCAGTAGAGGGCGTATTAGAACACTGCGATTTAGACTCCAGTGCGAGAAAGATTCTTGATTCAAAAGTTTCCGCTCTTGCCGGCGATGGAAAAAGGATATTGGGTTTAGCTTGCAGAACTGGCGAGACTTCTGGTGACAGAGTTAAAGACGAAAAAAACTTACGCTTCTTAGGCCTCATTGTGTTTAGTGATCCCGTCAGAAGTTCCGCACGCGAAGCAGTGATAGCCTGTCAGAAAGCAGGTATCGTTATAAAAATGCTAACGGGTGATCACCCCCTCACCGCCCACGCAGTAGCCGAACAAACCGGCATGACACACGATCACTCCTATCTTTACACAGGGAGCGAGCTTACCCAAATGAGCTTAGCAGAACGGACAACCGCCTTCCACGAAGGGGCTATTTTTTCGCGGGTTCTACCGGCGCAGAAACATGAAATCCTACAAACCCTACAAGCCTCTGGAGCTGTGGTTGCGATGACGGGCGATGGCATCAACGATGCTCCCGCTCTAAAACTCGCGGACATCGGGATTAGTATGGGGGCTAGCGCCACAGAGGTAGCGAGAGCGTCTGCAAAAATGATCTTACTAAAGAATGACTTTAGAGGAATTCTAGAAGCCGTGTTGGAGGGTAGAAGAATCTTTGAGAACTTAAAGCGGAGCTTCTCCTATCTCATCTCCTTCCATATTCCACTGATACTTTTAGCCCTTATTCCACCACTATTCGGAAAAGGAAACCTCCTACTGCCTATCCACATTGTGCTACTCGAACTTGTTATCCACCCCGTCTCCGCCTTTTCATTTGAGAATCTTCCAACAGATTCCATGCGCCAGAATCCAAAAGAGCTTCTTACCCGCTCTCAGACCTTATGGGCGGCTCTGTCGGGCATCCTGCTCAGTGCCATCGCGCTACTGTGCTATTTTCTGTCTTCTCCAGATTTTTATCCTCACTATGCAAGGACGTTAGCTTTCATGGTCGTTCTGAGCGGAAATATAGCATTTGTATGGGTGGAAAGCTGGCCTTGCTTAACTAAGAAGCTATGGATCACTACGGGCTTACTTTTAGCTATGATGCTTGGATTGTTATTCATTCCTTACCTAAACCATCGCCTTCACCTCATACCGCTCAGTTTACAAGACATGACCCTCGTTACTGCCGCCGGACTATTGGCTTCAATGCCAAACTTAGTGAGAAAGCTTCGGATAGATAAAAGAAATCTTTGAAGAATTTCAGTTTTCCTCTTTATTAGTTTCGCCGTTTTGCCGAACCTATAGACATGTTTGATCTTAAAACCCGAATTCTTGTCGTTGACGATATGATGACGATGCGAAAGCTCGTCGCAAAGGCCCTTAAAGAAATTGGCTTTACCGATATCACGGAAGCCAATGACGGTATCCAAGCCTGGCAGAAAGTCACCGAGGCCAACCCCCCTTTTGGCCTGATCATTTCAGATTGGAATATGCCTAACTGCTCGGGCTTAGATCTGTTAAAGCGCGTACGTTCTGACGGTAGGTTCGGCAAAACACCTTTTTTACTCGTCACTGCTGAATCCGAACAATCACAGATTCTAGAGGCCGCTAAGGCCGGAGTTAGTAATTACGTCGTTAAGCCCTTTACCGCTGAGAGCATTAAAGAAAAAATAGAATCCGTTTATAAGAAATTAACGGCGTAATCGGGGTTTTTAATGGCGCAACAAGCCCAACCTTCTCTTCGCGTTCTTCTGATGGGCTTGGACCCAGTGTGTATGCCGATCATAAGGCAGATCTTTAAACCCGACGAGATGATTGAGGTTCCCTTCGATTTAGAGAAGTTCATGGAGTTATCTATTTCACCGGAGCCGTTTCTTCTTCTGATAGGACCTCCCCCAGAGGGTACTAATTTAAACGAAGTAGCGCAGGTTGCTCGAATGCAATTTCAAAGTCAGCCGATCTTCTACATGACCTCGGTGCGCGTGAACTTTGACCGCAAGGGATTTCTAAAAAACGGTTTCTCAGACGCATTTCTATTGCCGCTTGAGACGGATATTATCACCCAGGCCATCCGGGAACTCATGAATAAGGCCTCTTCAGGTGCGATAAAAACATTCCGTCAGGTGAAGCTGATTGATATGCAAGCTAATCAGACACTAGACTTTGCAACTTACATGTACATGCCCGTCAATAAAAAGCATGTAAAAATAACATCAGAAGGCGATGACATCGATCAAACTCAGCTTGATAAACTAAAGAAACACGCAGTCTCTTCTATCCAAGTGGAGAGTAAAGACATTCAGAAGTTTTACGATTTCTCTGCAAAACAGTTAAAAGGCATAAAAAACAACACTGGAATCAGCGAAACCGAACGCAAAGAGCGAATGACTACCGCAATTAGATCTCTAATGGCTGGAGTATTTAATGACTCGACAACTGACGCCACCATCGAGGGTGGACGAGGAATTATCACAGACTGCCAGGAAGTAATAAAAAGCTACATCGTACAGGGAGAGCCGACGAAAGAGGGCGGCAACTGGTATACGAAACTTCTTCAAGCGACAGGCGCAGAAACTGGCGGCTATTCACATACAGGAAACGTAGCGACTTTTAGCGCGCTTTTCTCGCTCGCTCTAGGTTCAGGAAAACCTGAAGACTTAGCGCTTGCTGGGCTACTTCACGATATGGGGCTCGCTGACGTGCCCGCAGATATTCAGAATAAAGCTGAATCCGAGCGCACCGCCGAGGAACAAGAAATCTATAAAAAGCATGTCGATCACACCTTAAACATCATTAAATTCCGCAAAATGATTCTTCCGGATATTGTTACCAAAGCTATCTCGCAGCACCATGAAAAATGGAGTGGCACCGGCTACCCTAAAGGACACGCGGGCTCTCGAATCTGTATTGAGGCCCAAGTGTTAGCGCTTGCCGACGAATTTGACTATCTAACTATTACTAAAGAGGGCAAACCACGGTGCAGTCCGGCCCAAGCCTTGAAACAAATATATGAGGCCAACCAGAACGATCCCTCGAATGCTAAGTTTGATCTAGAACTGTTAAAAAAAATGCGAACTGTTTTTCCGGAGGAGAACACATGAGTAACCCTGAACAAAAAGTAGATTTCGGTAAATCACCATTCGATTTCACACATAAGGAAACTCACAGTACGATCATTATTCGTGGGAGTCTTTCGAAAGATTTGGCGCCAGAATTTGAAAAAGCTTTAGAGGCTCAAAAACCTAAACTCATCAACCATGTCATCCTAGACCTTAAAGAATGTGACGATATTCATCAGGTGTGGCTAAGACTTCTCGTGGGCTTCAATCATTTTATAAAGGAAAAACAAAAGAAACTTCGATTTATAAATCTTAATAAAGCGTGCCAAGAAGTCATTTTACATAATGGACTCAATCAATCGTTGGTATTCGTGGCAGATGAGGCGACAGCGCTTCAGGAGTTCGTAGTCAAATCAACAAAGAAGCTTGATGTGCAATTTGTAAATCCGTTTCTGGCAGGCACAGTGGAAACGCTGAAGGTCCAAGCTCAAGTCGAAGCTAAGGCTGGAACTCCGTATAAAAAAGGGCCCCGAGAAAGCTTGAGCGGTGATATTTCCGGCGTGATTGGCCTCGTTTCAGAACACTTTACAGGCTCGGTGGTTATCAGTTTTCCTGAGGCTACTTTTTTGGCCATCATCAATAAAATGTTAGGCGAGAACTATACTGAGCTCACCCCAGAGATTCAGGATGGAGCTGCAGAACTCACAAATATTATTTTTGGTTTCGCAAAACGGGATCTAAATGAGAAGGGCTTTGGCATTAAAATGGCCATCCCGTCAGTTGTTGCTGGTAAAGATCACACGATCCAGAATCATTCAAACGGAGCGCGTATCGCTATTCCTTTTGAAAGTTCTGTAGGAAAATTTAGTGTTGAGATCTGTTTGTCTGAGTGAACGATCAGACTTTCAACTTCTTCATCATAAGGTCTAACTGCATAAATCCCATCGCTATTGCGTTATGATCCCAAGTGTTGCGCATATCGTGAGCCATAGAGTCAGCTATGCGATCGAGGTTCTTCTGACCAATGAGTTTAAATAAACTTGGGCTTGCCATAAGTGCTACTGATTTTTCTGCCCTCTCTATATAAACAAACAAATCTTTCTGCTCTATCACAACGCCTAAGCCAAAGGCGCGCGCTAATCCCAGTGAGCGCCCGAGCAAGTCCTGACACTTTGAGTAACTCTCCCAATAGATCGTGACACGAATATTGTGTTTCGCTTTGAGTCGGTCGATCGTCTGCTCTAATAGTAAACTATTTTTCATGGCTTAAGGGCCTCTGAGTTGAAAGCGAGCCTCCTCCTGAGTGAAAGCTAGGAACTCGCCGAAATAATCTTTGTGAAAGCTCTGAACGAGCGCACGAAAGTCGCACGGATAGATACTGCCGATAAGAGAGTGTTCGTTCTATATAGGCGTTAGCCTTTTGCGAGAATTCTACAACTGTGGGTTGCCGTTGGTACCATACATACAACGTCATCACGCCAGTTAAACCAATCAATCCGACAACAGAGAGTGTGATCCACCAGAGGATCTGTAGGAACGCTTCACCCGCCGAGTTTCGCCAATTTTCAGTTCTATTACCCGGTAGCTCTGCCTCGGAGAGAAACCGATTTCTCAGCACTTCCGCTAGCTCGCCAGCATTACAGCTGTTCCTAAGGCTTTCTGGAATCTCCAGGGAACGCAGCGATTCGCAGACACTCCCCTCCACTCCTATTCCACACCATGCCTGTGTATCCCGATTCGCACCTAGGTAGATCCAGATTGCCCTTGTGGGATCTATTTGCGTTGCCCGCCATTGCCTGGCTTGCTCTGAGTCTGGCGGGAGGGATGGAGCGCAAGAAAGCTCTAAAGACCAACCCATTTCTACCCCCAAATCCCGAAGTTTAGGCATTCCCTGAGGCTCGGGGTTTATCGCGAACCCCTTTTCCGCCCTAGAAACCACTAAAAACAGCAAAATGATCGCGCTAGAAATATGTTTTCGTTGCATTATAAATCAAAATCCCCTATCTAATCGGCTCAACGACGCACACCTTGAGTCTCGAAGTTCCGAGGTCCTAAGAAGTTGAAGCCTGATCTACTTGTGATTCTGTATCTAAGTTTTTGCAAGAATTAGGAAGAAACTTTATAGATTTCGGTGTTTCAGGGTGGAGGATTAAACTTTGAGTAGATGGTCATATTCCCTCTCTCGGCACGTATATCTCGCTCTTCTTGGGCTCAGGTAATACGCTGCAACGTTTACAACCTCTCACTCTAAATCAGGTCTCCGTGAGTGTGTCGATGAACGTATAAATAAAGAATTGTTTGTCAATCATCACGAAGAAGGAAAGCATCACATGCCTCAAATTACCGTAAAAGAACTCCTCGAAGCTGGCGTACATTTTGGTCACCAGACCAGACGCTGGAATCCAAAAATGAAACCCTATGTCTTTGGATCGAGAAACGGAATTTACATCATCGACCTTCAAAAAACTGCTGATAGCCTAAGAGCTGCTTGCGAATTTGCAACTAAGCTTGCTTCTGAAGGAAAAAAGATCCTTTTTGTTGGTACTAAAAAGCAAGCCAAAGAAGTTGTTCAAGAAGAAGCTATACGCTCCGGAATGTACTTTGTGACCCACCGCTGGTTAGGTGGAATGCTAACAAACTACCAAACCGTTAAAGCGTCCATTGATAGATTAAAAAAACTAGAAGCCCTTAAAGCCTCGACGGAATGGGCTCTGACGCCTAAAAAAGAACAATCCCGAAACGACAGGGAAATTAAAAAACTTCAAGCTTCTCTAGGTGGTATCGAGGACATGAAGAAACTTCCCGCTGCTCTATTTATCGTCGACACCGACAAAGAACACATTGCAGTGAAAGAAGCTAAGAAACTAGGCATTCCCGCAATTGCAGTCGTAGACACAAACTGCGATCCATCGGATATTGATTTTATCATTCCTGGAAACGACGATGCCGTTCGCTCCGTGAGAATGTTTGCTAAAATGATCGCAGACAGCTGTATTGAAGGCGCTAAAGTATATCAAGAAAAGCTGCGTGCTAAAGGCATCGAAGAGGCTGAAGCTAAAGAAGCTATTGAAACGGAAAAACGCGTTTCTAAATTTGAAGGCGATATCGATCTACGTGGACCCGATGAAGCAGATCTTGAAATCGCTGCAACAGAGCCCACTGAAACTGTCTAAACCCGAAGGAACTTAGAATCATGGACATTAGTAAAGCGTTAAAAGAACTTCGTGAAAAAACCGGCGCAGGAGTGCTGGATTGCAAAAAAGCTCTGGATGAAGCGAGCGGTGACTTAGAAAAAGCGATTGAGTTTCTGAGAAAGAAAGGCATGGCGTCTGCTGCAAAAAAAGCGGGTAGAGCCACTAAAGAAGGACTCGTCACCAGCTACATTCACGGCGAGGGACGGGTGGGTGTGCTTTTAGAAGTAAACTGTGAGACTGACTTCGTTGCTAGAACTGAACAATTTAAAACCTTCGTAAAAGATGTTTCAATGCATATCGCTGCGGCATCTCCGCTGTATGTATCTCCCGAAGAAGTGCCCGCTCACATTATTGCCACCGAGAAAGAGATCGCTCTTGCTCAGATGAAAGATACAAAAAAACCTGCCGCTGTTTTAGAAAAAATAGCCGAAGGTAAAATTAATAAGTATTTCGAAGACACTTGCCTGCTGAAGCAATCATTCGTGAAAGATCCAAATAAAACGATTGAACTTCTTACAAAGGAAGCGATCGCCATACTTGGTGAGAACATTACGATTAGAAGATTCGCTAGGTTTGTCCTAGGTGAAGGCTTTAAGTCTGAAGCGAACTAAGGCCTAAGTCTCTTACCGTCTACAAAAAAGGAAGACCCCCTATGTCACAAGCGATTCTTACGTCAATGACTCAGAACATGGATAAAACGCTTCAGAATCTAAAAACAGAGCTCACTAAAATTAGAACCGGGCGAGCTTCGGCTAATTTGTTAGATCCTGTCGTTGTGGACTATTACGGCTCTCCTAGCCCTGTTGGCCAGATTGCTGCGATTACGACTCCTGATGCGCGCACGATCCAGGTCGCTCCCTGGGAAGGCTCCATGCTGGGAGCCATTGAGAAAGCAATCCTTGTCGCAAACATTGGATTAACCCCTCAGAATAACGGGAAAGTCATCCTTATTAATGTTCCTGTCATGACGGAAGAGCGTCGCAAAGAAATGGTGAAGCTCATCAAGAAAATGGGCGAAGACTCTAAGGTTGTGATGAGGAACTCTAGAAGAGAAGCTAATGACGAAGTTAAAAAAGCAGAAAAAGCAAAATCCATGTCAGAAGACGAGGCTAAGAAATTCTTAGAAACTGTACAGAAGAAAACAGACGACAAAATAGCCGAAGCAGACAAAATGATTTTGGCGAAAGAAAAAGAAATCATTACTTTATAAATGCTTCCTTCTGGAACGGATCCCACTTTAAACTCAAGTAGTGATTTAGGCCCGAAACACGTTGCTATTATCATGGATGGTAACGGCAGGTGGGCTTCTCTTAAGAATCACGCAAGGTTTTTTGGGCATATCAGAGGGGCCTCTAGAATATCACCCATCGTCAGAAAGTCAGATGAGCTGAAGATTAAAGCTCTTACTTTGTTCGCGTTTTCTTCAGAAAACTGGAAACGCCCGGAAACTGAAAGAGAAGTTCTCTGGAAGCTCCTTCTAAAGTTTTTAAAACGGCAACTTCCCGAGCTAAAACAAAACAATGTCTCCTTACACGTCTATGGAGACATTAGTCTATTGCCCTCGCAGGTCAAAGAGCCGCTCCTAGAGGCTGTAGAAGAACTGCGCTCAAATACAGGCCTTAAGTTAGGTTTTTGTGTTTCTTATGGGTCAAGAGATGAAATTCTACGGGGATTTAAGCGCTACCTTCTCTCACTCCCTGCGCAGACGAAGGTCAGTGACTTCGTCCACGAACCCATAGATCTCAACCAGTTTCTTGATACGAAAGATCTGGGCGCACTCTCAGATGTAGATCTCGTACTTAGAACGAGTGGGGAGCAAAGGGTGTCTAATTTTTTACTCTGGCAATCTGCCTATGCAGAATATGTTTTTTTAGATAAATTTTGGCCTGATTTTACGCCGCAAGACCTAGAGGATGCACTAAAGATCTATCAGTCACGCACGCGACGATTTGGAAGTGTCGGTAAATAATCTGGCGGTTTGAGGAGTATGTTAATTCTATGAATCTATTATTAAAGGTTGAACGCGCATTCGAGGGAGCACTTCCAGCAAAGATTGGGCAACGCTATCAGAAACTGTCTGAAGAACTGAGGCGAAGAATTTTTACAGCATTTATCGGTGTTCTCGTGATGACTTTACTGCTTACGTTCGGCGGTACTCTTGGGGCAGTGCTCTTAGCCGCAGTACTCATTAGTTTTATGCTGCGAGAGTTTTCTAGTTTTGTTTTTTCGCTCCATGATGCGAACGAAAAATCGCTAGTTCTAACGAGCCTTGGTTGGTTAATTCCTTTTTTAAAGTATTGGTTTCCTGGCGGAGATTACGCTCTTTTTCTACTCTATTTTATCGGTTTGATTCTCTACTTCGTTTGGAACGCACAGGATCATAAAGAAAAGCTTGAAGAACATTTTAAAGAGTTAATGGCGGCAAGTTTTGGTCTACTTTATCTTGGCTTTCTCATGTCTGGACTCGTGGGTTTGAGGACCTTTCCCTACGGGCAGCAGTTTGTGTTTCTCTTTTTTATCATTGTCTGGGCCTCTGACACTGGGGCTTATTTTGGCGGGCACCGCTTCGGGAAAACCCTCTTGTTCCCTGTGCTTAGTCCGAAAAAAACTCTAGAAGGCCTAGGTGTAGGGTTAGCCACGGCTTTGGTGCTAGCGTTAGGATTCAAGTTTGCTTTTTTCAACTCCTACGGTATCGGCGCCACAATCATTACAACTCTTCTGGTTGGGCTCTCAGCCGCAGTCGGGGATCTTTTTGAAAGTTTTTTAAAGCGAGCATACCATACGAAAGATTCAGGGAATCTTCTCCCTGGGCACGGCGGTTTTCTTGACAGATTTGATGGGGTGGTTTTTGGGCTACCAATCATGTTACTCTGTGCATCGTTGTTCTTGCCTAATTGATCCCGAGAACGAAGGAATAAAGAGGAATTTTATTATGATGTCAGTCATTGGTTTTTTAGTTGTGCTCGCTCCGCTTGTGGTGATTCATGAGTTGGGACACTTCTTCTTTGCAAAGCTCTTTAACGTCAGGGCAGATGCATTTTCGGTAGGCTTTGGTCCAGTGCTGATTAACCGACAAATCGGTGAAACATCGTGGCGACTTTCTTTAATTCCACTCGGTGGATACGTGAAGCTTCTAGGCGAAGATCCAAGCGAAAAGCTCCCTCCTGAACTCGCGGTGAGAGCGCTTGGAGCGCAGGCTCCTTGGAAACGATTTTTCATTTTTGCAGGGGGCCCACTGTTTAACTTCATTTGGGCAGCCATCGTGTACGGGGCTCTATTTGTGATCGGCGAGGAACAGCTGACAACTCGAATCGGACGTGTGCTACCCGACAGTACTGCTGAGCGATCAGGTCTTAAAAGTGGCGACGTAATCACGACTGCTCAGGGCGTTCCTTTGAAGTGGTATACGGACTTCATCCAGGTGCTCGATAAATATCCGAATCAACCTGTAAAACTGCAAGTAAACCGCAAAATCAATAACGAGACGCAGTCGCTCGAAGTGAGCACTCAGACCACTCAAGCGCCTGGATTTACAGTTTACGGAGAAGAGCGCCACCTCAGCATTATCGATGGAATCACAGAGTTTCCACGCGGCCTTGTGGTTGCTGTAACTGAACCTGGAAGCGCTGCCGCCAGAGCTGGTGTTCGGTCCGGGGACGTACCTGAGTCACTCTCGGGCATAGTGCTTTCAGATTATGAAGAACTTGAGCAAGTGTATCGCCAGCTGCCGGCTCAGGCAGCTTTTGAAATTGGTTTCGCAGGTGGGAAAACCTACAAGTTTGTCAAACCAACCCAATCTAAAGGAAACTTAGGTGAGGACTTAGGGCTTCATTCTACGGAACTCGTGATTGATTCAATCGTAGGTGGATCTCCAGCAGAGGCCGCGGGCCTGAAGTCAAAAGATAGAATCTACGCTGTAGAGGGCGTCGTTTTGCAATCTTTCTTTCAACTTCGCGCCCTGATCCAAAAAGCAGGAGAAGACGGCCGCACCGCTCTCGTCCAAGTGATTCGCGATGGAGACCTGAAAACTTTCAGCATAAAACCCAAAGGCAACAACGAGAAGGATGCGCTTTTAAGATCTGTGATGACTTATACGATCGGGGTCGCTCCGATGCGAACTTTTGCGAGTTCGAATTATGCGATCGAGCGCACGTTAAATCCAGCACTTCTAGTTTATAAAGCTGTAGAGAGAATGTGCGTGATGACGGCGAGAAATTTTATCTCGATTAAAAAAATGTTCACAGGCGATGTATCCATGAAACAACTGGGTGGCCCTATTCTTATCGGAAAAATAGCAGGCGAATCTCTCACGCGTGGTTGGAGAGCCTTTCTTGCCACGATGGCTATTCTCTCCATTGGACTGGGCGTTTTAAATATTCTGCCTGTGCCAGTCCTAGACGGCGGGCATATCTTGCTGCTTTTCATTGAGTGGGTGCGCAGAAAGCCGCTCACGATGAAGCAGATCGAGTTTGCCCATAAAACAGGCTTTGCCCTCATCGCTTTACTCATGGTCATCGTGTTTAAAAATGATATCTCAAGATCGTTTTTAAATTGAACATATGTATCTATTAGGCTGGGACACCTCGACTTTAAGTGCGGTTCTAGCCCTATTTAAATTTAATGCTGACGGCACGTTTCACCTGATCAGCTCAAAATCAATTAATGCGGAAGCAAGACATTCCGAGAATCTGCTCTATCAAGTGGATCAGTTGCTCACGCAATCTTCACTTACACTAGGCGAACTATCAGGACTATGTATCGGGGTGGGACCCGGGAGTTTTACCGGTCTAAGAATCGGCATTGCGACCGCACGTGGACTTATGATGGGATCCCCTCATCTACAGGTCATTTCATTTTCTAGCCTTTTAGCACTAAGAAAGTCCTCGCCGACGCCACAAATTCACACCAGCGAAGTTACCTTATCACTCTCGACGAAGTCAGAACTGTACTTCCGATATGAGGAGGCTGGAGCGGAACCCACGGAAGGATCGGGCCCTTATCACGAGGTGTTTAACCGTTTTTTATCATCTATTACCCCCCCTATCTCCGTTTTCCAGCATAGACTCGTGCAATGGCCTACAGGTCCCAGCCACCCAGACAACCCGCCTATCGCTGAGATCGTAGAACTATCTCCCCTAGGGATTGCTGCATTGAGTTGCCAAATTCTTAAAAATAAGGGATTTTCCAGGGCTCAAACCCTAGTTCCGAACTACGCCCGACTTAGCGAGCCAGAGCGAAGACGTCTTGGGTTAGTGACTCGTTAGATCTGGCTCCATAACCCGATTTGAAGAAATGGGACATTTCTCACCAGAAAGGCTCCGGTTTATCCAAGAATGCCAGTAGATCAGCACGTTGTCTTAAATGTTTGGGGACCCATATGTGCCCTCATTTCAAGTTTCACTTGGGCCATAGGGAGCCACCGGTTTGCTTTACTCTCGCACCAATTTTCGCCAGCTAGAATCAGCCTCACAAGAGGGCTCGTGGGTTTTTTGTCTTTTTTTGTTCTTGGGGTTTTTGTTTGCATGATCGAGGGCGTTACCCCCGCAAGTCTCTTTGTAGGCATGACGGAGCGACACCTTCTTTTGTATGCTCTTTCTATGCTTTCCAGTTACGCACTGGGTGACCTTAGTTTTTTCCAAAGCACCAAGTACATCGGAGTTTCTAGCGCTTTGGCGCTTGGTTCGACGTATCCTATTTTCACGACTGCTTTTGGCGCAGTTTTTAACGGGGACATTCCATCGCTCTTGCAATCCTTTGCTCTAATCATCGCCGTCACCGGTATCGTCCTCATCGTCAAAGGTCAGAAAGAACAACCCGTCAAACACACTCGCAAAATAGACCTTTTTAAAGGTTTATCTCTTGCCGCTCTTGCAGGATTTGGCTGGGCAATGAATGCTTTTGCAACTGCTCAAAGTACCTTAGGAGGGCCCAGTCTCACTGTAGCTTGCGGACTAAGAATGGGAATTGCTGCTTTCCTTTGTGTTTTCACAGCGCGCGCTACATCTCGTTATTTCGGCAAGCCACTACCTTGGAGTGTGACCAAGAAGTTTCTCTGGGTATTTGTAGCAGAAAGTTTCATCGGCACGGTTGTTTATTTCTATGGCTTCAAACACTCGCCACTGGCCCTAGGTACTATTTTAGCTTCCCTAGCGCCGCTTATTCTATTTATGTACGAAGTAGGTACGGGTCGGGAAAAGTTAAGCATTCAGAAATTAGCCGGTGTTATAGCCTGTGTTGGTGGCGTGGTAGCCCTTTCCATTACCTCAAGAGGTCATTAGAAATTTTATGAAAAAAATATACATTGTCCCTAACCTGATCACGACCGGAAATTTGCTCAGTGGTTTTGTTTCTATGAGCCTATCCCTAAAAGGTGATTATGTTGCAGCTGCGTGGTGGATTTTGGTTGGTGGAGTCTGTGACGCTCTCGACGGTAGAATTGCAAGGCTTGCAAAAGCAACCTCTCCTTTTGGAGTGGAATACGATAGCCTTAGTGATTTAGCGACCTTCGGTTTTGCCCCTGCCTTTCTTCACTATGCCATGGTCTTGCAAGGCTACGACCGAGTGGGGGTGGCGATTGCCTTTTTCTATATCGCTTGCGCGGCCTTCCGATTAGCCCGGTTTAACGTGTCTACAGATTTTGTACCGAAAACTATTTTTCAAGGTATTCCGTCCCCTGTTGCGGCAGGCGCGATCGCTACGACAATTCTTTTTTTAGATAAAATCGGTTCTCCTAGTGGTGCTTACCACGTCCTGGCTATCATCGAGTGCCTGCTCCTAGGCGCCCTCATGGTGTCTAAAATTCCATACCCCTCGTTTAAAGAGTTCCATTGGCGCTCTAGATCAACGTTTGGACTACTTGTGGCGTGCACGTTTTCTCTCACCGTAATTGGCATACATCCTGAGGTGTTCCTTTTTCTCATGAGTTTTCTCTATATTGCGGGCGGGTTCTTGCTAGCGATGTTTCGTAAATTCATAGCTAGAAAGTCTCCTCCAGTTCATAGAGTATTAGAATCAAGCACCGACGGTGGGCCGCATATTTAGCAGGACCCCTGAGTGGAGCACGAAGCATTTCGGGGGGAATGTTGTGAAAAAAATTTATTTGCTGACTCTGGTTCTGGGCGTTTTACTAGACACTGCCTTAGCGCTCACTGTCACCCCACCGCAGCCGCTTTTCATTGATGGAACCAATGGACCCAATAAGCTTTTTTTGGCGTCGGCCCTCAAGTCTAGTTTCGTTTATTCCGGATTTCCTTTTTATAACTTCTCAGACTCTTCGACCGGTAACGATACCTCTCTTTTCCTAGAAGGTCTGGGCACAGGCACCGTGCATGTTCACCTTTTTGCACAAAGTGGAACGAACCTAGTGGCAGTCCCCATGAGAACATCAGACGGCATCGCAGGCACCGCGCTTGTGGGCGGTGGGCTTAGATCGGCTAATAGCGCCAGTGGGCAGATGAATATACAGATCAATCTAAAGCTTATTTGTGAATACTCTAAGGCACAAAGCACTAACGTCGACGGCTGCGATGCCACGACCGGAGACCCGATTCTAACTGGCGGAGCAGGCAGTCCAGGGGTTCAGCTTAGCATCGTCACTGCGGCAAATGAAGTGCTTGCTTCTACGGCAGGCACGGTGGGCTATACCTTAATCATCGTTCCACAGAACACACAGCCAGTACTTTCGTGCCCTGCGAGTTCTCCAAAGTTCTTTCCAACAGACGGTGGTATTCTTGTTGAAAACGGGCAGTTCAGCGCTACAGCTACAAGTGGAAGCTCTCCCACTTTGGTACATTTCGTTGCATTTGCTAGCTCGAATGCAACAACGACGGTGGGCAATGTGAATCCTGCTCTGCCCTATTCAGCAGGAATTGTCTCATCCTCACCTTGGAGCACCGGAACCATAACTTTAACAGGCTTTCCAAACTCTACCGCTACGAGTTCCGATTTTTACGAAGTGCTTTACGGAGTGGTTGATGGAGCAGGAATAACTGGTTTTTCCACTGTGCCTACGACTTGTCAGGATACTCGCGTTTTTGCTTCAGACATTGCGGGTTTATTGAAAGAATCAAATTGTTTTGTCGCTACAGTGACTTATGGCGACCGCAAACATTTCGTAGTCAGAGTCCTTAGAGCATTTCGCGATGAAGTGCTCGTTCACAGCACCATGGGACTTAAGTTTGTATCTTGGTATTACCGCGAGGGGCCTAAAGCAGCCCTTTGGATTAGAAACAGGCCAGAATGGATCCCATTGGCGCAGGTTCTTCTTCTTCCTGTCGCGGGAATTGCGTATGTGTATTCTCTCAGTCCTGCGACTGTGCCCCTCCTACTGCTGCTGCTCCTTGGCTTCGCACTGAGCTACCAACTCGGAAGAAAACATAGAACGCTACTGCTGCTCATGATCACTTTCAGCTCGCTAGCTCTTAGTGTACCTGCCCAGGCTATAGAATCCTACACCGCGGGAATCAAGGCGCGTTTGGAAAGCGACTCTGCCTCCAAGAATCAAGCGCCGCCTTCTTCTTATACGGAGGAGCAAAAAAAGCAACTCAACGCAAATGCGACATCAGACGGATACAGCGCCAACCTGAAAAAAAAACTTAACGCTCCCTCAGATCCGAAAGATGGTGAGTACACGGAGAGTATAAAAAAAAATCTAGGTCCTGAGGAAAAAAGAAGTGCGATCGCAGACTTTCACTCGCAGAAAGAGCTGAAACCTGATTTTGGAAAAGACCCAAGTCGCCATCGCTTTGCTCTTAGATTCGGAGCTACGGAACGCTCCAATTTAACTGCAGGCGGACGCCAAGCAAACTCCTATAGCTCAGTATATCCGTCCCAGTGGGCTCCTGAGTTAAATCTTTCTTATGAAAAAAAGTTAGGCTCGTTTTTCAGCATCTACTCATCGGGCGGATTTAGTTATAGCAAAGGAACAGGAGTCTTAGAGGTGAATGACTCAAGATTTGGCTCTGCCTCTCGGTCTAAAGTTACGATGGTTCTTCTGCCTGTCACTTTGGGACCCATGTTAAGACTCCCGATTAGTCGCTTTTTTACACCCTTTGTCGGCGGGGGTCCTGGTGCCCTTCTAGCCTATGAGTTCAGAAGTGATGGCGAAGGATCACAACGGGGATACGCGTTTGGCACATGGGGATACGCAGGCGTAGAAATCTCTCTCGATAGTTTAAGCAAAGCTTCCAAATGGGAACGCTATGAAAGTCTTGGCACCAAGGAACTGTCCTTATCGCTTGGATACTCAGTCTTCTCGCTTATAGGTGGGGGTATAGTGGAAGGCTCTATTTCCGGTCCTCAGATGGGTTTCCAGTACAGCTTCTGAGTTGTGAAGAGTAACTAATTTTCCACCGCTAAATATTTTAAAGTATTTTTCCCAAACTCCCGCGGAATATAGTTACGAATCCGCTTCTGTGATAAATAGATTGTGTCTGGTATCACACCGTAAGCCCAAGGCACTTCTTCCTGAACCAACGCCTCCATTTCATTCACTAGTTTAGCTCGCAGTCCACTGCCCGCATTTAATGTCAGAAATTTCAGGAAAATAGTGTCGAATGTATCGTTCGCGTAAGAATTTGCGTTTGCCCCGGGCGGTGAGTTTTTAGAATAGAATAGCTGATACATATTTTCTACTTCTGGATAGTCGAGGTACCATCCCCCTAGCATCATCTGCCAAGAGCTGTTTTTCTGCTTCTCAAGGAGGGCGGGTAAAGTGTTTAGCATAGGTGTTATTTTTATACCCATCTGCCCGTATTGTGTTTTTAAAAATTCACCCATCTGTCTACTGATGGCGTCTGAGCTGCGCATCTCAAGCGTAAGCATGGGCAACCCTTCTCCGCTTGGATACCCAGCTTTTGCCAACATCGCTTTAGCTTTTTCCAGATTATAATCGTACTTTATACTATTAACGGAACTCTGATCTAAAAGCGTAAGCGGGTTGGCACGAACCTGAGGCGACGCATAACCTTTATAGAAAGTCTTGATCCACGCTTGTCGATCGAGTCCTAGACTTAGCGCTTGTCTCAAGAATTTGTTGTTAGAAAACAACTTCTCTTTGAAGTTAAACGAGATCCAGTAGGCGGTTGGTGCGGGTGTAAAATGAAGCGACACACCTTTTTTGTGTAATTCTTCAGATAAATATTTTCCCTTAAGCGCTTGTTCCACGTTCGTGAGAGCGAGCCTCATAACATCTAAATCGCCACTTAGAAACTTCAACCAAGCGGGCTGAGTTTCTTTAATAATATGAAACACGACTTTAGGAGTGAGAGGCATCATTTTGCCTGCATCGGCTGTAAACATAGCGGGAACGGGGTCGTTACGATAATTTGAACTTCTCTCAAGAATCACCCTACTCCCGCGCTCTAACGCCGTAACCCTGTAAGGACCTGTACCTAGTATATCGCGGTGTATCTGCCCGGAGTCGTCTGACTTCAACCGATAAAACTCATCGTGCATGGGTGAGGTAAATCCGAGAGTGAGCGCATAAAGTAGCTGCGGATACGGTTTAACGAATCTCAACTCGAGGGTATAGTCGTCTAGGGCTTTGATTCCAAGCAGCTCATCGCCAATCACCCGCGTATTCGCTTCGTCCCGCTTTAGTCCCACGAATTCTTTCCGCCATTTACTTTGAAGATCATCAAAGCCAAGCAACCTTCCCTCAAACACCCACGCGCCAACCGACTGCGCTCTTGGGTCTGCAAGCCGTTTTAGCGATAGCACGAAATCTTTGGCCTTGACCTCGCGAGCATGGGGTTCTGCAAAATAAACTCCCTTTCTCAAGGGAATCACTACTCTGAGTCCATTATCAAAAACCTTAGGCATAGTGGCTGCGAGCACTGGCCTAATCGCATACTTGTCAGAAATATAGTCATAGTCATAGAGCGGTTCTAGAATGTTAGGAATGACTGTGAGAGAGATTTCATCGTAGGCATTTACGGGATCTAAGGTTTTCACATCATCTTGGAGCGTAAGTCTTAATACATTCGAGTCCGTGACCTGCTCACTACACCCTAGAAGTACTAGACAAAGAGATAGAAAAACTCCTGTGACTCTCACTGCAACCTCGCTTCTACTTCTTTAACGACTGACTTCAGAAGCGCATCGGCATCACCCACCGGCACACCGCCACCTTGTGCGAAATCAGGCTTTCCACCGCCGCGTCCTTTAAACTGAGGAAGTGTATTTTTTAAAAGCTCTCCAGAGGGCACTTTTACTTCCAGTGATTTACTGACACCCACTGAAATCTGAATAACCTCAGGATTCTTCGCATCTCGGTACAAATACATACCAACGACATCCCGGTCTAAAGAGCGTAAATATTCAAGCGCAGACTTCGCCTCCGTTGAACTCATACTCAGAGATTTCACAGCAACAACAGGGGTGCTCTTCGGACCTAAATGCTGGGCCACAGAAAGATCGCGCAGCACGTTCTCTCGAATTTTCTCCAATTCTCTGCGCTCTATTTCTTTCTGAAGAGTCTTTAACTCTATGGAAATCTTTTCTGCTTTCTCTGGGATTTCGGTATCAGATTGAGCCTTCAACATCTCTTTCGTGCGCGCTAGTAAAGCAGCTTTTCGGTCCAGGTATCGATACGCAGCTTCACTAGTCACAGCCTGCATACGCCTGACTCCAGAGGCTATACTGCTTTCTGAGGTTATCTTAAAAAGATGAATGTCGGAGCTCGTGTTGACGTGACAACCCCCACAGAATTCCGTGGAATGGGTTCCTACCTTTACCACTCGCACCTGATCACCGTATTTGTCGCCAAAAAACGCAATCGCTCCAGTGGTTTGGGCCTCTTCCTTAGACATCCATTTTTTTTCAACTTGGGAGCCGTTCCAGATATACGCGTTAACTTTAGACTCTATGTGGTTAAGCTGTTCACTGGTTAAGGATTCAAAATGAGAAAAATCAAATCTAAGAAAATCTGGAGTCACAAGAGAGCCAGCCTGCTTTACATGAGTACCGAGTACTTCTCGCAGCACTCCGTGCAGCAAATGAGTCGCCGTATGGTTTCGCATCACTGAACTTCGCTTTATAGCGTCCACGTGTTGTTCTGTTTTTTCTCCAACCGTTAAACTACCTTTATGTAATGAAAGCGTTACGACCACAAGTCCATCGATCGGTTTTTGAACATCTAACACTTCAGCATAAAGCCCTTTTTCAGTTGTGACTTTACCACTATCTGCGACCTGACCACCGCCTTCGGCATAGAAATAATTCTGGTCAAAAACCGCTTCTACAATGCATTTCTCCGCGTCCTGTGCGTCTCGCGCACTGACGGAGTTTACTACTTTAAGCTTCTCGTCCTCTTGAAGCAGTAAAGCTAAACACTGCGAAGTGCCTTGGTAAACATCATAACCCACGAATTCAGAGGATTGTTTCTTAGACTCCGAGATTTTTTTTAAAACTTCAAAATAGACAGAATCGACGGAACTTTCGCCCGAGCCTTTCCAATTTTTTCGGCTTTGAGCTTTTTGCTTTGCCATCGCTTGATCGAACTCAGCATCATCTAGCGAAATTTTCTTTTCGGCGCAGATTACTTTCGTTAGGTCTAACGGAAAACCGAAGGTATCATAAAGTTTGAATGCTACTGCTCCAGGTAGTTTGTGATGGGATAGTTTCCCCAGTTCTTCGTCAAGCAGCGCAAGTCCTTTGTCTAAGGTTTTTAAAAACTGTTCCTCTTCCGCTTTCACAACTCTGGAAATAAAGTTCGCTTGGTCCTTGAGGTACGGGTAGGCTCCCACCATTTCGTCGACAACAAAGCCACAAACACGGGCTAAGAATTCACCTTTAAAGCCCAAGTTTTTTCCGTAGCGAATCGCTCGCCTCATAATGCGTCTTAAGACATAGCCACGACCTTCATTTGACGGCATCACCCCATCAGCAATCAGAAATGTCATAGCCCTAGCGTGGTCAGCCACTACTCTATAGGCAGAGGTCTTTGGTCCATGCGAAGTGTAGGTGTCAGAGATGAGGGCTGCTGTTTTCTCTATGATATTTATAAAAACGTCAGTCTCATAGTTAGAGTCTACCTGTTGCAGTATGGAGGCCAGACGTTCGAGTCCTGCCCCAGTATCCACAGCTGGCTTAGGCAGTGGCGTTAGCGTTCCCTCACTATCGCGCTCGTACTGCATAAAAACCAAATTCCAAAACTCCATGTACCGATCGCAATCGCAGCCCATTTTGCAAACTTTGGTTTTTCCGCACTCGGGTCCGCCGTATTTCTCGCCTCGATCAATATAAAGCTCGCTACATGGACCACACGGGCCGGTCTCACCCATGGACCAGAAATTATCCTTCTCGCCAAAGCGATAGATTCTTTCCTTCGGAAGAGTGGACTCTTCTAACCAGATTTTCTCTGCTTCGTCGTCTTTCTCATAGACAGTGACATGGAGCTTTTCGATCGGGAGCTTCAGTTCCTCAGTGACAAACTTCCAAGCAAAGCGAATCGCGTCTCGCTTGAAATAGTCGCCGAAACTAAAATTTCCTAACATTTCAAAAAAAGTATGGTGCCTGGCAGTAAATCCCACATTCTCTAGGTCATTGTGTTTACCGCCAGCGCGAACGCATTTCTGTGAGGTCGTAGCTCTCACATAAGGCCGAAGTTCTTTCCCTAGGAAACAGTCCTTGAATTGAACCATTCCAGAATTTGTAAACAATAAGGTGGGATCATTGTGTGGGACCAGGGACGCGGACTCCACCACTTGGTGTCCATGACGACTAAAGAAATCAAGGAATCTGGAGCGAATTTCGGCTACTTTCATGCTGGCCACCATTGCATAAAAGTAGTTTTTTTTGAAAAAAAACCGGGGCCGCAGTTAAAATATCTTTAGCAGCTATGTCTCCTGTTTTTAGAGTTGAGGACCGTAGGTTTGTGGCGTGGAGTTGCTACTAGCAGGCTCTCTCACGTCTGCACTGCTACCGGGCAACTCAGGTGCCACGCTAGGCTCTTCTGGAAGACTGCTAAGAGTGGGCTCTGATAACTCTGGCGCAGGGTTAGAGTCGGATATCGGTTCTGAAGGCTGTTCGTAGGTCGATTCAGGTGCACGATCCCCACCAACTTCATAGGAGCTCTCTGCGGGCTTCCAACCAGGGAACACCTCTCCATATCCCGAACAAAGTTCTTTCACTTTTTCAAACGAACCAAACGGACCCTTTACTCCTGCTCTTTGCAGCGCGCGCCATTTCTTTTGGACTTTCTTACGCCCAGACGGAGTTTTATCTTGGAACGTTAATTTTGAAATGGGATAGGCGCTTGCTGGAGAACGCTCAAGGTCCTGAGAAACCAGCTGACAAGAACGCCTTGTGACGGCAACTTTAGGTTCTTTTGATTTATAGTTACCCCAAATTTTTGAAATTTTACACCTTTGGTCCACTTCCAACCAGGTCCGGCTTGGACTCTTTTCGCCGGGCTCTAATTTTACAACTTCGATCTGATTTCGTTTCGCCTTTGAATAAACAAACACTCCCTCTACTGCTTTCATGGACCGATTAGAGAATCGATACCCTACCCCTTTAGATAGCTTCATTTTTTTTCCGCGGGGATTGTAAAAGCTACCCATACCATTAAGGGCGAGCACCTCATCCGCAACGTTTGAGCAATAGCTAGCACTAGACTGCTCAGTGGCGCTTCGCTTTAGATGCTTGGCGTGTTTCTTATGAGGTTTGTGGTTCTTTTTTGATTTCTTGTGGACCAGGTGGTGCTTAGCGGATTTTTTCGTTTTCAATTTCTTAGCCTCAGCACTCTGAGAGAGAAATCCAAAAATAATCCCAAATGAAACTATAGCTACAAGAGTATTTACCCTTTTCATACATACTATTTCGTCAAATTTTTGAAGCATATATAGAAATATTTTGGACCTAGGTCTATTCGGACACAGGTTTTATTTATAACTACTGTGTATAGCTTATGAGCGACAAATAAGCTTCTATTGCGCTTTAAATAGAGACCAATTGTTAAGAACGTTGGTACGCCCATTGCTTTATATATCTTGTAACAAGGTTAAGAATTCCTAATCTTAACCGAAGTAGTTAATGAGTAAAGAGGGAGATTTTTATGAACAAAGCATCTATTTTAGTTAGCTTACTTCTGGTAGCTGGTTTTGGCGCAAGCATCGCTATCTCAAGTCACGATCCTATTGATGCTTCCATGCGTACGAGAGCGCAGCATTTATTTGACTACGACCGAAGCGTCCAGAAGCTTCCAGCCAACAAACTATACGAACTTTCAATAGCACTTCAGTTTAGGAACAGAAAAGGCGCTGAAGCCTTGATTGCTCAACTTGAAGGACAGTTAAACTCAGGTAGAAAGTAGTTTAATTTACCCGAAGCCCTAAATTTTCTGCCCAGTCTGTCGATGAGCCCTATGTCGGGGATAACACTCCTCAGAGAGGGACATTGTGAGAGCTCATTGGAAGTTTCAGAAACAAAGCAATTTTATAGTGACCCACCTCGTCTTATGGGTTGTTTCGATTGGCTTAAGTCCTAACTCCTACGCTCAAGACGTTGAAGCACCGATCGTGTATAGCGTAGAGAGGTCCTTGAGCACGGGTGAGCCTGGAGAAAAGCTAGAGCGTGACTATTACATCTCCATGGGAACCAACAAAGGGGTAAAGCTTGGTTCAGTCGTAGAGGTTCTGCGTAGGTCGCCAAGCTACAACTTAAAAACAGAAAAACTTCATAAAGACCACCTTTTTCCGATCGCTCGATTGAAAGTGATCTACGCGGAAGAGAGTACAGCTGTAGCGAGACTCGAGCAGATCTACTCTCAAGCAACTACACCCGTACTCTCAAGACGCGCAGTACTCGTGGGAGATACGGTACGCATTCCAAAATAGGCTTACTCTGCGACGCCTGATGATTTAGTTTAGATTCTGGACGGGCACTCTTTCCTCTTGATGACTGCTTTTCTGTGAAAGAAAACTCACACTCTCTGCATGGACCTCGAATGACCAACGCTCGTGCCCTTCTTTGTCTTCGTATTTCTTACTCTTCATCATCCCCTCGATGTAAACTGGGTCTCCTTTGTTGAGGTACCTAGCGCAGCTATCAGCTTGCTTCCCCCAAGCCACCACTCGGTGCCACTGTGTTTCTTGCACTTCCTCATTTGCCTCATTCTTGTGTTTTCTAGAGGTTGCAACTGAAAACTGTACGACCGAAAGGCCCGTCTTGGTTGTCCGTAGATTTAGGTCAGCCCCAATTCTACCCATTATTATCGCCTTGTTTAAGTCTCTCATATTCATTTTCCTTCTTTCGTATGGCTGTTAAGCGACAACTGTGCCAACGAAGTGAAAGATTCTCTCACTCTAGGGTTTTATTTTCCCGCCATCTCATCTATCGTGCGTTCAAAATGAGTTTTACTCACGAAGGAGGATTGATTCGATGAACAGTTACATTAAAGGGTTTTTCTTAACGTTGTCATTGTCGCTAGTACTTGGGCTGCAAGCCTGTAAATCAGGTCGTAATGCAGAGAATGCAGGAAACGAAGAAGGGACAGTAGCTGAGGCGACCGCTCCCACGGATATGAATTCGGGTGACGATAACAGTATGGGCGATTCTGATTCGGGCCGAGCGATGGGTCTGAAAACTGTCTATTTTCCGTACGATTCGTTCGATATCGTGGGTGAAAACGAAGCAGCAATCGAACAGAACGTCGAAATTTTAACAAAGAATGCGACTGCAAAAATCCAAATCGAAGGTCATTGTGACCAGCGTGGTGGCATCCAATACAACCTCGCACTAGGTGAAAAACGTGCAAATGCAATTAAATCAGCTCTCACTTCACGCGGAGTGGAAAGCTCAAGAGTGTCCACTATTAGTTATGGCAAAGAGCGCCCCGTGGATCCTTCCACCACTGACGATGCTTATGCTCGTAACCGCCGCGGTAATTTTGTTGTTACGGCAAAATAGCTTAATGCAGGACAGTGGCGAGATTAGATCTCTGTGCCTAAGCTAGTGTTCGCATCTCATCATTTTAGAATACAACTCCCGTCAAAGTCTTATTGGGCTTTGATGGGAGTCTTTTTTTTTGCAGTCTCTTCCTGCTCACTATTTGTAGGTAGACCCATCCAAGAGTTCTCAGACCAAGATGCTGCCCTTAAAGCAGCAAGAGAATTAGGCGCCCAAACCGCAGCGCCCGAACTCTATCGAAAAGCTGAAGAATACTCGATAAGAGCCCTCAATGAATACAAAGCAAAGAACTTCTTAGTGGCGCGTGAATACGCGGTGAAGTCTCGCGAATATGCAGAGAAAGCGGAATGGTTAGCACTCTTAAAGGGACAAACTCGCGAGAGTCTCGTCCCTCAGATCGATGAAATCGCACCACCACCTCCCAAGGATGAGTACCAAGCTCCCCCGGGAGCCCGCCCCGGGTTCATCACGAAAGAAGAAGAAGCTGCAGCTGGACAAAAAGGCGGATCTGGCCAGTAAATTCCTATAGAAACTCTGGACCCTTATCCAAACCTCTGCGACATTCGAACCTTATGAATTTACTTAGTAGAAAGACCTCTGCTCTCGTTCTAGCCTTGTGTTGCTTATTCAATGTCTCGTGTCTGCAGTCTCGTCCAGGGGTACTGCCCAATTCAGAGAAACGCGAGCCACCACAGAGATCGGGCGGTTCTATTCAGCCCACACCGGTGACTCCAAATCCAACGCAAATAGTAGAAGACTTAAAAGACGAGCTAAGGAGACTCTCGGAGCGCTTAGAAGAGCTAGAACATAAAAATCAACAGCTCCTGGCTACAGCGGGAAAGAAAACTAGTGACGTCGAGAAGTTAGAAACTAAAATCGCCGAGCTAGAAAACTCACAGAACGCATTGATTGAGAACCTAACAAAAAAAGAAAAGGAACTCACTCAGTCTGTAGATATTAAGGCGCTGCTAGAGTCGGCAAAGGCTCACATCAAAAAAGATGAGCTTGAAGACGCTGTCACGACCCTAACAACGATTGTCTCAAATCAACGCGGCAAGAACAACGAAGAAGCATTCTACCTGCGCGGCGAAGTTTATTTTAAACTAGAAGAGTATAAGAAGTCTATTTTGGATTTCGCCCATATCCTAGAAAATCACACGAAATCTAAACGCACAGCTGCCTGCCTGCTATTTACTGCTAAAAACTTCGAAGCGTTGGGTTTAAAGTCAGATGCAAAAGCGTTTTATGCCGATCTTAAAGACCGCTTCCCTAAGTCACCAGAGGCTAAGAAAATTCCGAAAAAATTTCTTAAACCGTAAGTATATAATCTGAATGGCTTACATTTTAGGCATTGAAACATCCTGCGACGAAAGTAGCGCCTCTGTAGTCAATTTGGATTCAGTAAACGCGAAAACCCATATTTTAAGCCTAAAAACATTTTCTCAGGTGGAGCTTCATATCCCCTATGGGGGCGTGGTGCCTGAGGTATCCTCTCGCTCCCATTTAGAGACACTTCCGTTTGTTGTAGAGCAGGCCTTACAAGAAGCACGCATTTCGGTAGCGGATTTAACCCATATCGCAGTCACTACCCAGCCAGGGTTAATCGGTTCGTTAATGGTGGGAGTATCGTTTGCAAAGTCACTCGCTTACGCGCTTAGAATTCCGCTGATCCCGGTGCATCATCTTATGGGACATATTGCTAGTCTTTGGATCAATCGAAGTGAAAGCGACCTCCCTCTTCCGATGTTAGTCCTGCTTGTGAGCGGCGGCCATACGATGCTTCTCCACGTGACAACTCCTCCTTCACAGTGGAGTCAGAACGAGCTTGGTCAGATGTTACTAGGACAATCTAAGGACGATGCTGCGGGCGAAGCGTTTGACAAAATAGGAAAACTCCTAGGATTCAATTATCCCGCAGGAGCGATGATGGACCAATATGGGAGTGCTGGCGATAGACTTGCGTATACATTTCCAAAACCCATGAAAAACGATCACACTTACGAGTTTTCGTTTAGTGGCTTGAAAACAGCTGCAAAACAGCGCTTAGATCAGATAAGGAAAACTCAAGAGTTAGATGATAAACTCTTAAAAGACTTCTCCGCCTCTTTTCAAGAAGCTATCATCGATGCTCTCTACGCCCCTCTCATGAGGGCTATTGTGGACATTAACCCTAAGTCTTTAGGCATTGTGGGTGGTGTATCAGCTAACTCAAGACTGCGCGCACGCCTTAATGAACTTTCTATTCCATGTGTAATGCCAGAACTAAAATACTGCTCGGATAATGCAGCTATGATTGCAACACTAGGAGCGTACCACGCACTTAGTAAGCAACCCCATGCTCTAGGAAAAGAAGAAGCCTTAAAGCTTCACGCGAAAGCCCATCTATGATGAATCGCCATGAAAAAAGAAAACATTACGGTCAGCATTTTCTACACGATCAAAGGGTCATTTCACGAATACTTGCAGAGACCGAGCATCAGATAAAAGAAACGAAGTGTTCCTCACTGCTTGAGATTGGTCCAGGCAAAGGCGCGCTCACGATAGGTCTCATTGAGCTAGCTAGAAAATATTCTCTCCCGCTTACGCTTGTAGAGAAAGATAGTGAGCTAGTTGCTGAATGGAAAAAGAAAGTATCCTCGTCTCCGGTAAAGCTTGAAGTTATTGAACTTGACGCCGCTCATTATCAACCCACGGACCTTAGAGACACCGTCGTCATAAGCAACCTTCCCTACGCCTCGGGTACTCCTATATGTACTAATCTATGTCAGTACGAAAACATGAGATCTCTAATACTTATGTTTCAAAAAGAAGTGGCAGAGCGAATCAACGCAAAGCCTGATACTAGCGATTTTGGCAGTCTTACGATCTCCATTCAGAATCGTTACCATGTTAATAAACTTATGAATGTGACGCAGAATTGTTTTACACCGCCACCAAAAGTAATGAGCACTGTATTGACATTAACGCGTTTACAGAGGCCTTTTCTGACGGAAACATTCGAAGAACAAGAAATTTTGGAGAAATTCGCAAAAGCATGCTTCCTTCACCGTAGAAAAATGCTAAGATCCGCACTCCCAAAAGATTCTATGTGGCTCCACGCTGTCCATTCAGCAGGCGTTTCAGACACCAAAAGAGCAGAGGCACTAGCGTGGGAAGAGTGGAGAGCGATTTTGAAATGTATAAAGACGGAGAAAACAAAACCTCATACTTCGTAGCATTCTGTATTTTGGTAGGCTCATCCTCGCAATCCCTAGCATCCACGATGACTGATGCGGGCTGGAACTCAAGAGCAGCAGCCTTGGGTGCTCCGTCTGCCGTTTTAGATTCTGATCCAAACGGGGTAGCCTCGAACCCTGCGTTCTTGTCACTAGAGCGTAATTTGAAACAGCGACTGAGACTAGGCTACAGCTTAGTGCTCCAGCAGACCTCTTACGATGAAATCGGTTCTGTCGTCACCTCTAACGCCACTATCGGAGACCAAGTACGCACAGGTGCTCCCGCACTAGATCCGCCTGTTGTGTTCGGACAGAGCTTTGGCATGACTTACACATTTTCCGAGCTTAGCTATAAGCCTTCGTTTGGAATCTCTGCCTATGCGCCTTTACAAAGGATCGCCTATTTTGAATCTGGTGACGGATATCAGCCACAGTATGTGTACTTTCAAGAGCGTAAACAGCTACCTGAGTTGCAAATCGGTGGAGCGCTAAAACTAAGCGACGAACTAGCAGCAGGGCTTGGGTTTCAGATGGGATTTTCAAGTACCACAAACGCCAATGTATTCCTCCAAAATGGTACCAATAAGTCCTCTACGCTAAACGTCACGACCAGCTTTAAGCCCAAGCTTGCCCCCTTCTTTGGACTCGCCTGGCGGCCCAGCAAGCCTGCAAGCTACGGACTTGTCTTAAGGGCCCCCCTTAGGCAGGAGCAGCAAATCTTTATACAAAGCTCTGCTAGAGTGATTGGAAACACTTCCACACTAGATTTCACCGTGCCTGCGAGCGGCTCTCTTGGTTACACGCCTACAACCTTATCGCTGGGCCACTCGTATGACCTCGAAGACAAAGCCAAAATTTTTCTTCAACTAGATTACCAAGCCTGGTCGCAGTATCAGTCCAGCACTTTATCCCTCGATCAGGCGACCATTGATCAGTGCGTGGGTGGCTGTGGCATTCAATTCTCACCCACTTTGATTCCTGCCTCTGACTACCGAGACATCGTAGTCCCTAGACTAGGAGGAGAGCTAAAAAACGATCGCTGGGCAGTGAGAGGTTCTTACGTATATCGGCCCTCGATAGTAGCAACACTCCCGACAGGCTCTGGAAATGCTTTAGACACTGACGAACACCGAATGGCCGCAGGCTTCGGGTACAAGGGGTTTCTTTCCTTCGATGCTCATGTCAGCCTTTCCTATCTAGCGCGCAAAGAAGTGACAAAATCAAACCCTACCGATATTGGGGCGCCTGGATATTTCGTAGGCGGATACGTGTGGGCGACTGGCCTCTCGCTCACCTATGAGTTATAGGTATAACAAATGATAAACTCTCCACGAAATAATCAATCTCCCCTCAAAGGAGGCCTACTTCAACTTCTAAAAAAGCACTTTGTTTCAGGCCTGCTTGTGATGATTCCACTTGGAATTGTGGCCTGGATTCTAGTTAGAATCGGGAGCTATGTTTTTGAGTTTCATACTGTTTTACCGGAGCAATGGCAACCCCAGCATTTTTTAGAACCTCTTCCTGCTAGGTTTCTAAATTTAGTTATCTCGATTGGGATTTTGTTCGGCGTACTTATTCTCGTTTCGCTCTTAGGCTGGCTTTCAAAAAGATACCTAGGGAGGCTATTTCTAAGAACGATGAGCCATTTTATCGAGCGCATTCCTGTTGTAAGATCCATCTACTCGTCACTCAATCAACTCATCAACACCATGGCATCCAGTGAGAAGAATCAGTTTAGTAGAGTGATCTATGTTCGCTACCCGCACCGAGATTCTTTTACACTAGCTTTTGTAACTGCTTCGACAAGCTTCCAAGGGAACCCTGGTTATCTGCACGTTTACGTGCCCACCACCCCAAATCCAACCTCGGGGTTTTTTCTTGTCGTGAAAGAGACCGACACTATAGAAAGTGGTTTATCCGTAGAAGAAGCTTTTAAGACCATTTTCTCACTAGGTATCGCGGGCAAAGAAGAGCTGCCTGAATGAAATCAATTGCGAGTAATCCGAGAGCATTCTCAGATTTTTTCATTTCAGAGAGGCTAGAAGCAGGACTCGTGCTCCAGGGTACTGAGGTGAAAAGCATGAGACAAACCGCCCCTCAGCTTAAAGAGAGTTTTGTGGATATCAGAAAATCAGGACCAAATGGCGCCATGGAAGCTTATTTACTGAATCTACATATTACTCATTACTCGCACGGAAATATTGCGAACCATGAACCCACACGAAAGCGCAAGCTTCTTTTACACCGCCGCGAAATCGAGCGTTTACACGGAGCCATCACACGCGATGGTATGTCACTCATACCCCTCCAAATGTATTATAAAAACGGGGTCATCAAGGTAGAGCTGGGCGTTGGTAAGGGTAAGAAAAAAGGAGATAAACGAGAGGATCAGAAAGCTAAAACAGCAAAAAAAGAAATCGCACGCGCTATGAGAGCGTCTAATCAAAGAGAGTAGCTAAATTTTAGATTATGAAGAAAACACTTGTTGCTCCGACCTTAGGCGAAACTATTTTACTGCGGCATCGCCACTCGCCCGGAGTTCGCGTTTCTATTTCTTACGGAGCGGACGATTCCTCTATAGAAACGACTTTTTCTAATCGAGAAATCCTGGCGGCCTCCTCCCTCTTGTACCAGTCGCTACAAAACCTAGGTTTGAAATCTGGAGACACCCTAGCCATCGTCGCCGATTCCTCTGAAAAATGGCTCATTCTCATCGCCGCCCTGACAAGCATGAAAGTGGTTTTTGTCCCTATTTTTAAAACCTTACCAATCAGAGATATCGAGTCTATCGTCGAAAAAAGTAAGGCCACTTTTCTGTTTACAGACAGTCCTGAGCTTCTAGATCATTTTGCTAAAAGATCAAATTTCAATGTCATTTACGATGTGCCATTAAATAGACCTACTTCAGAGCCCAGTTTGCCCCAGGTTCATTTTTGGAAAGATCTCATCAGAAATCGGGACGAAGAATCATCAACAGATTTCGAATCCGCGCTCTTGGACGGAAAGCCAGATGGTATCCTGGCCCTCATATTCACCTCTGGAACCACTGGGCAACCCAAAGCGGTCCCCATCACAAACCGAAGTTTGATGAGTGTGTATAGAGATTGTGCATATGGTTTTGACCCCATTCTAAATCCTGAGTCAGAAGTTCTATTATCATACCTACCTCCCGCGCACGTTCTGGGGCTCATAGAACTACTTGGAGTTTTTGCCTTTGGTTGGGAGCTGCATTTTGCCCCTCCTAAGAACGATTTATCCACCTGGCTGAGACGCGTTCGACCTACAATGATTTTCTCGACCCCAAGATTTTTTGAAAAACTCTATCTCACGATGATTGCCCGAAGTAGCGAAAATACGATTGTCAAAAAGCTCATTCTTAAACCCTCATTGAATGCCATGATTAAAAAACCAAACAAATGGAATCCGATGAGAGGTTACGTGAGGTCAGAACTAAAGCGCAGCTTAGGAGGAAGGCTTAAGTTTGCGATCTGCGGAGGCGCTCATTTATCTACACAAATAGTAGATTTTTTTTGCGGTTTGGGGCTCCCCATTTACGAAGGCTATGGCCTCACAGAAACCAGTGGACCTATTTCCGCCAATCGTCCTAACGCGTTTAAACCAGGCACCATGGGTAAACCCTTTCCCGAGGTCAATGTGCGCATCGCACTAGATGGTGAGATTCTGGTAAAAACAGAAAAACTTTTTACACACTATCTAGGTGATCCAAGCGCCACAGAAGCAGCCTTTGAGGAGGGATGGTTTAAAACAGGTGACTTAGGATTTATCGATCCAGATGGATTTATACATATATTCGATAGAAAGAAGGATATTCTAGTAACCTCTGGCGGAAAAAACATCGCACCCCAGAAACTAGAGAACTTGCTGCTGGAACAAAGCCCTATGTTCTCTGACGCTATTGTGATTGGCGATAAACGACCATTCATCAGTGCTATTTTGGCCCTAAATACAGAAAGAGCGGCACTACTCGGCGAAGAGCTTGGCCTTATGGTCACAGACCCAAAGCATTTAGTGAAAGATCCGGAGTTTCTGAGACACGTTGAAGGTCTGATAAATAGCGCGAACGCTAGTTTGGCGCCTTATGAGCAGATTCGAAGATTCATCGTGCTGCCCTACAGCTTCTCTCTAGAGACTGGCGAACTCACCCCAACCCTTAAACTAAAGCGTTTTTCCATCGCCAGAAAACTCTCAAAAGAAATCGATGCCCTCTATGAGGACAAGACTCAATAGAAGGACTCGTAGGACAGGCTTCGCGTTTTAGTTGGAACCTTATTTATCTTGCAGTGACGGCCCGTTCTCGGGTAAAGAGGGAAGCCTATGGCTCGCGTCACAATTGAAGATTGCTTAAAAAATGTAGACAATATGTACGAACTTGTTCACGTCGCTACGAAACGTGCTCGGCAGATTTTCAAAGGCTCAGATGCACTCGTAAGAAGTAAAAACCGCATCATAGTCACCTCGCTACGGGAAATCGCTGCCGGAAAAGTAAGAGCGCAGTACCCAGCGACTGCTCTTACTGACATCGATACACCACTAGCGAATTAGCTTTTTTATATTATTGCCATTGAGTTTCTAAGGAAGTTTCTTTAAGAGACGCCTATGATAAATTTCATCCGCGCAAAATGCTCGTCATCGCCATTTCTTGCGCTTTATAGTGTTTTTTTCTTAAGCCCCGCCATCAGTTCTGCTTTAACTTTAGATCAATCAAAGGCGGCCTGCTTAAAGGCAATGTCTCAAACAAAGTCCATGGATTTGTTAAACGGTCTTCGCAGCCCACGAGACGGCACTTGGTCTGTGAAAGGTTCGTTCGCTAGGCGGAATCAGTTGGGTTTGTGGAACTCAGACTTTTACTCTGTTCTTCTTAACCAGACCTTAGAACATCCAGAGATAGCACTAAACACACTTCAAGCACATTTAGATGAACTAAAATCTCTCTTAGAATCAGAGCTTAAGGTAGTACGTAAACTTCACACGAAAGCCGACCTCGATTTTGCAGACAAATACCCTACTTGGATCGACCAGTGGTTCAGTAATCTTTTTCGCCACAACGAAGCTTCCACCGAGGCAAATAAGCTGCTGCGTCCCCTAAAGGCAGAAAAAGATTTTATAGCGAAGGCTTCTAGCAAAGTAAGCGAACTCTTAAATGAGATCACTCGTTACAAAAAAGTTCTCAACGATGACCCACTGATCTTTCGGCAGGTAGTGCTAAGAGATGCTGCAATGTTTGTAACGCCCGACTCCGGTTTTGCGAGTATGGCCGCAATTACTCTAAGTAATCGCGAAAATGTAACTCTTAAAGATGTCATCGCATTGGACCGTAGCTACTATCGACTCTTTATGCCCAATCAGGGGCACGATCTAAATCAGTCTATACCGCGCGAACAGGCTATTTATCTTAGCGGTTTAATAGGTTCAGCCAGTTTAAAGGAAACAGATGAGATAATTGACATTGAGAATCTAGCGCGAAAAAATCTATTTTCAGCGAGACGCAAACAAACGTTAACACGTTATAGTTATGATACTGACATTATCGACAGCTCTCTCACAGATATTGTTAGAGTTCGTAAAAATAGTGATCATTTTTCAATCGTATTTTCGGATCGAAAAGAGTCAAATCGCGTTGAAAAAGTAATGACTTACTTACTAGGACTAAATATTGGTCGTCTAGAAATACTCATAGAAGGATACCCAGGAAGAAACGAGATCCTGGATGTATTTAAGGCTACGGAAGAAATATATTGGAAAAGTTTAGCAGAATTGGTCGACAGCATAATAACAACATTCGAGAAAAATGCTCCAGCTGTGGTTGCAGGTAAATACAACTCTCGTTCTGCCGCAGTCGTGTTCTTAACGAGCAGGGTACTTGGTCAGGTGGTTGGAGACAATGAGTTTAAATCCGTTGCTGAGCTGAGCCTATCCTCGACCAGTAGAGCCCATCTTTTATCACAATACATACAAGCATATAACGCGAGTTTGAAAGTATTCTCAGACCCCTTAAGCGCGGCACTGATTGCTAGTGCTGCTGTCAGGCTTGATGATAGATTTAGCTATGACCATGTTACCTCTGCACGAAAATATCTTGAAAAAAACACCGATTTCCATTCAGCGCAGATTATCTACGCGGCTTTAAGGCGCACAGATCTCATGGGTGACTCCCCAAACCCACTTCCTCCACTTCCTCCACTTCCTCCACTTACTTACTTACCAGAACTTCACCACACGAAACTCTGATTTATACTTAACCAAGAAGACTTGCAAAGTGGCTCGGTTAAGCCAGTCACTTTCGAGAAGAAACCCAGGTAAATCAATTCTAAGGCTCTGCCGCATTCTTTAGATTAGGGTGTTTGTTGTCTATTATTATATAGTTTTAATTGACTTTTTACCGCCCTCTCTATAACTCTCCGCCATGCAAAAATCCCTTTTCTACAGAGGACTGCTGGTCGTTCAGCTCATGATCGCGTTTTTCGCTTCCGACGTTCAGGCTATTGGATCAAAACAAGACTGCCTTACCGCGTTGTCTGCCACAGAAATTTATAGTTTTTCTAATAAGTTGGATGCGGTTAGTGGGCTGAGACACCACAAGTCCCACCAAGAGACTCTATTCGAGTTAAAAACCGGAATAGCTGTGGATAACATTATAAATGATTTCTATCGTGCGCTATTGATCAATATATCTGGGGTGGATTCTATGATTGCGCTCCAGGTGCACCGAACGCACTTAGAGGATGTTATCTTGAGAATAAAGAAAACTCTAGGAAGTACGAAGACAGCGTATGATCTAGAACATAGCGAGTTTAAATTGCTATTCCCAACGCAGTTACATCAATGGTATGAGAATAAGTTCAACGATGGCTTAGCTCGAGAGATTAAAAGCGAGACTTTAAGGCCGTTACGTGAACAAAAGAGGCTTTTAAGTCAAGTACAAGACGAAGTGTTGGACTTGATCGATATCTTAGCCGACTACGAAGACCTCCTTAAAAGTAACTCCCTACTTCTACGATCCACCATCATACGTGACGCTGCTTTAGCGATATCAGATAGTCATGCTTCATTTGCACAGATGGCGTCTATCACACTAGGTAAACAGTCGAAATTAAGCTTAACAGATGTCGAGAAACTTTTTGATGTTTACAACAAGTTAAAACAGTCAGAGTTTCCTGAAAATGAAGCGTTATACCTAGGTTCCTTGCTCTTTAAAGCAGCACGGTATAGCGATCAGGAAATAGAAGACACCGTCGCATTTGTAAAAACGAGCGAAAAGGAAGCCATAAGAAATTTTGGGAATACGAAAGGACGAAAGGTCGCTCTCGGACTTGCGTCCCATTACCTCACTCATGAGGGGATGATACCGAAACAAAACTTTTCTTTTTTTGAAGTTCAGGCAGACCTTTATAAGCTAGTCGATGGGTTAAAAGACGCAGGTCCCGGTGTGTTCTCGATCCTAAGTTATTACCGAACAAAGGGTATCCCGATTGATCAGTCGGTAGTAGATCGGTTTAAATGGTATCTATCAAAATCTGAGGAAACTCTCTCTATCAAAGGAACGCTTGAGGAACAAAAATCTACTCGACTCTTTTTAATCGCTTTCCTGCGTCATGAAAACGGAAACGACAACACTGCTTGGCAGACCGATAAGCTCTGGCCCGTTCAAATGTCTGTATTCAAAAAACTTCGCGGGTCGTTCCCGGAGTTAGATTCCATGAGTCTCGCCATCCTTACAAACACAATGCTCCTTCAGACCCAACACCAAGATGGCGACCTAAGGTTAATTGCTAAGGCGCTACAACATTTAAAGTACCTGACTCCTCTAGAGGCGGCCCAGTGGATTAGTATTGCTTTAAATAAAGTAGATCACCCTACTTTTAAAACTCCTTACCTTCTTGAAACGAATAAAGTACGTGAAGCTAACGAAATAAACTTAAAATCTTTGCAGTATAGTGCAAGCTTCAGCAGCTGATTTACACAACTTGTCCAGCGGCCCATCCCGACGCCCAAGCCCATTGAAAGTTATAGCCACCTAACCATCCGGTGACGTCTACGACTTCGCCTATAAAGTAGAGACCGGGTACGAGCTTAGACTCCATGGTTTTAGAAGAAATTTCATCCGTATTCACTCCACCCCTTGTCACCTCTGCTTTGGAGTACCCTACGGTAGATTTAGGAATGATTTTCAAAGCATGGATAGCCTCACAAAGCATAAGTATTTTTTCATCACTAATCTGTGTAATGGGTAAGTCGGACTTTAGAAATAGTTCGCACAATCTATCTACTAATCTTCTGGGTAAATATTCAGAAAGAATAGTAGGAATAAATAAACGCGCACCAGTGCGCTTTAAGTCTATCAAGACATCTTGAAGATTTGTCTTTGGACAGAAATCTATGGTGATTGTATCACCCGAATACCAGTGTAGTGAGGCCTGCAAAGAGGCTGGACCGCTCAGTCCAGCGTGCGTAAATAGAATATTTTCACGAAATGAGATTCCATTTACAGTCATCGTAGTCTCTGTAGCGACTCCTGCAAGGCCTCCGAACCGTTCTGAATCTAGCTCAGAGAGCACAAACCCATCGAGTGCAGGCGCGAGTATAGTCACCGAGTGTCCAAATTTTTTTGCAAGCCTATGACCGAAGTCTGTAGCACCGATTTTTGGAAGAGATAGTCCGCCCGTGGCAACAACCAGAGATTCGCACTGCCATTCTTCATCGTTAGCCGTAACAACAAACTTAGGCCCCGTCTTTAGACAGCTCTCAATTTTTACTCCTAACCGAATCTCTGCTCTAGCTTCTCTGCATTCTGCCTCTAAGAGCGTCACGATGGCTTGCGCAGAGCCGTCGCAGAACTGCTGACCTAACTTTTTTTCGTGATAAGGAATTTTATGTTTCTCGACTAGCGTAAGAAAGTCTTGCGGTGTGTACCTAGACATAGCGGATTTACAGAAATGAGGGTTAAGAGAAACATAGTTCTTCGCACTTGCCCCTAGGTTTGTAAAATTGCATCGCCCTCCTCCAGAGATTAGGATCTTACCGCCGATTTTAGCGCTATGGTCCAGCACTAAGGTTTTGCGTCCGCGTTTTCCAGATTCTATGGCACACATTAAGCCCGCGCCGCCCGCTCCCAGAACTAATACATCCACATGATTCATGTGTCACAGAATGTACTCGTTTATAGCGAGCTATTGCATCAGAAAGATTAATTAGGACGAAATCGAGATTCGGAGAGGATCTTATCTATCTCTATAAAAGCTTGCCACTATAGCTCTTGGAGATATGCTTTACTTTTTTTGAGCGAGGGAGCTGTGGTTTGCGCTTTAGTTTCTTAAGCGTCTTAGAGACTCGGTAGGTGCCTATACTGGCCGAACTTCCTAACCTTAGAGGGGGTTGCAGCGCAAGATCAAAGACCTCATCAATATGCTCGACAAAATGGAACTTGAGTCCATCAAGTGCTCCTTGCTGGACCTCAAGAAGATCTTTTTCATTTTGTTTACACATGATGATCTCTTTGATACCGGATCGTTTAGCTCCGAGAACTTTTTCTTTAATTCCTCCGACAGGAAGGACTCTACCTACGAGAGATAATTCCCCTGTCATAGCGAGATTAGGCTTAGAGACTCTTCCTGAAAGTAGACCATATAACGATGTAGCCATAGTGATGCCCGCAGATGGGCCATCTTTAGGAATTCCTCCCGCAGGTATGTGAAGATGAATTTCTTTTAGTTTTAATTTTTCAAAATCAAAATAAGCGTCCTGCGAGAGCTTTTTCTTCACATAATTAAACGCAAGCTGAGCGCTCTCGTTCATGGTCTCACCCATTTTGCCAGTGAGTTTTAGCGTCCCGTTACCGGGCAGATCTATGGCCTCGATATAAAGAATCTCGCCACCTAGTTGTGTCCAAGCAAGTCCGACTACGACGCCAGCCTGAGAAGCGCGATCGTTCATTTCAGAAAAATATTTCTTTGGCCCTAGATAAGTCTGAAGAGATGAAACAGTGATCTCCACCTTAGAAAAAATCTTCGTTGGGCCACTCTGTTCAAGAACCTCTGCTTTTTCTGCTGAGATCTTGCGGCAAAGGGTATCGATCATTTGCTGTAACTGTCTGACGCCAGGTTCTCTTGCATAGTCGACTAAGAGAACACGTAAAACTCTCCGATCTATTTTTACGTCTCGACGTGTAAGTCCATGCTGAGCTATTGCCTTTGGAATGAGGTACTTTACAGCTATTTCCTCTTTCTCCTCCAAAGTATAACCCGGTACCTCCAGCACCTCCATGCGGTCTAGCAGAGCGGGAGGAATCTGAGAGAGCGAATTTGCAGTCGCAATAAAGAGAACCTTTGATAGATCAAACGGCAGATCAAGATAGTGATCCACAAAATGAGCATTCTGCTCGGGATCCAATACTTCAAGCAGCGCACTTGCGGGATCTCCTTGAAAACTCGAACTAAGCTTATCAATCTCATCTAGCATGAGGACGGAGTTTTTGGAACCGGCGCGCTTCAAGGCGTTTAGTACTTTACCAGGCATAGCACCTACATAGGTTCTTCTGTGTCCCTTGATCTCAGCTTCATCTCGCATCCCACCCAGACTAAACCTGTAGAACTTTCGTCCCATCGTTTCAGCAATAGATTTTCCGATCGAGGTTTTTCCGACTCCTGGTGGGCCCACCAAGCACAAAATAGAGCCTTTTTGATCATTTTTAAGTTTTCTAACTGCTAGAAACTCTAGGATCCGAGATTTAATTTTCTGTAATCCAAAATGCTCTCTTTCTAGTACTTCTCGGGCGTGGCCAAGCGAAAGGGTATCCACCGTTTCAATTGCCCAGGGGAGCGAGCATAAGATGTCTAGATAGTTTCTCGTGATATTATAGTCTGGGGAGGTTTCTGGTAAGGATTCAAAACGGTCTAACTCTTCTAGAGCGACTTTTTTTACATCCTCAGGCATTTTAGCTGCTTCGATTCGCTCTCTAAAAGACCTCGAATAACGGTCTTTACTCTCTTCTTCGACTCCGAGCTCTTTCTTTATAGATCTCAGTTGTTCTCTTAGAAAGAACTCACGCTGTTGTTTTGATAGCTTGTGATTCACTTCATCGGTAATTCGTTTCTGTACATCAGCGACATCTTGCTCACGCTTCAAATGAATGAGAAGAAATTCAAAGCGCTTCTTTACTGAAATGGTTTCTAAGAACGATTGTGCGTCTGACTTTGGTAAATTAAGCGCGAATCCCACAAGATCTGCGACGGTTCCGGGACCGGGCGCGTTGATCATTGCCAGTCTCATTTCCTCTGTAAAGAAAGGGTTCGACTCGCTGAGCTTCTTCACCTGCGCTACCACTGATCGAGAGAGGGCATCAAATTCAAGGGATTTTTCAACAACATCCTCTAGGTATTCAGGCTCCACTAATAAACTTGGGCTTTCTGCAAGAACACGCTTGATACGAAATCTCTTGATCGAGTGAAGAAGGAGGTTCACAGAACCATCTTGCATCTTTAACCGCTTAAGAACCTTGACCATGACCCCAACCTGATAAAGATCGGCGCTCGTGCCTTTCGAGGTCAATTCGTCTTGTCTTGTTAAAATGAGGCCAAGAAGCCTCTGCTGAGAAATTGCGGATTCGACAGTTTCAACAAACTTAGTTGATGACACCATCAAGGGCGCCATGAGAGTTGGAAAAATAATAGAAGAGTTCACAGGAAGCACGATTAGGTTAGGAGGTAAAACAGTACCCTGGACGACTAAACCTTTTTCAGTACCCCCCTCTGAGGCCCTGTGCGCTGGGGGCATAAACTCTTTCACAGCCACCATGGGAGCCGTATCCACTCGCTCGGTAATACTGTCTAGAATCTGATCGCCCTTTTCGTCATCATCAATAGGGGGTAGATCGTTATCTTTATCAAAACTCATGGTTAAAAAGTGGTTCCTCTTCTCAGATTAGCAAGCCAGGGGGGCTGATTTTTTAAAAAAAACCTATATCTATAGCGTCTCTAGAGCTCACTTCGGGCGGTCTAGCCCTATTTTGCAAACTTGCAAACCCGGATCATCTAAGTGTTGAAAGAGTAGAGCCTGGTGCTGGAGTTTCGCACCGCTAAGGATTCGCGCTCGCATTCGATATGTTTTCCAGTAGTGGATCCAGTAGTGGATAGAATGCAAAGGCTCTGTCCCGCTTGAGGAGGATAGCGTTTGCTCTAACATTCGAGTATAGTCTTCGATGGTGAACCGGTTTTGTTTAGTGGTGTAAACCCCCAAAGTTTCCTCGATCAAGTCTGGATACTTTGTTAACATCGCTGGTGATATAAGAATCTCTAGTAGCTTCAGGTGATCGGGATCAATGAAACTCTCTTTTAATATTCGATCAAGATTCAGTCGTAAAATGAACTCTGATTCGGTGTCGCGCTTAGCATGCCTAAGCATATTAGCGACAAGCCGCACCTTATCCTCTGATAAGCCATCTCCAACCTGCCCCTCGGGGAGAAGGTATTGATGTTCTAGAATCGTACTCTCACTTGCCATTCGGTCCACCGCAGATATAAACACCCCTTGCTCAAGATTCCGTAACCAGGCGTATAAAGCTTGTTTTTTCATTATACTCTGATCACTCTTTAATCCTAATTGGTTGATAAAGGTTTTCTCACCAATCCAATTCTTAGTTTCTTTGATGAGTGTCTCTGCCTCGTTTTTATAGAGTTTAATCATGTTCCCGAGCCATTTATGATAAACTTTAGAAAGGCTCGATTGCTTAGTATTAGTACTACTCTGCGGACTTAGTTCAGCCGAAACTAGGATTTTATTCTTTGCTGCAACCAACATATCGGGAGCCAGAACCACATGAAGATACTTCGCTAGCCACTCGTTTGGGGCGATATGGTGTCTGATTAGGGCAGCAGCGCCTACTGTAAAATCTTCGCGCGATTTATGAAAGACTGGGCTATGTTCTAATTTTAAAAACATAGATTTTATAAACCGTTTAGCTTTTGAGTCGCTATGCACAAACTTATTATCTATAGACCTCTCAAAGCTCTCCACCAACTCAGTCGATTTAATAAAATTATTATGTTTAATGATGGCGTTATGAAATTGCGCGGAGACTTCCTCCCAGTTATAAACCTGTGAATTATTGCGATCTCTCAATGCTTCAGTAAGCTCTAATACCCATAAATCACCTGCTAGATTTCGAAAAAATGCCTGTGTTGAGGATATCTTCCCCAATATAGTACCCTGCGTTTCATAAGAAAAGTAATGCGCCCTAGCCAACTCTAGTTCTACTGATTTAGCCCAAGTGTGCGAAGACTCTTTACAAAGCTGCATTAAGTCTTTGTAAACAGCCTCAAATTTTTCGGTCCCATGTCTATCCCTAAACACACTCATACTTTCTTCCATGCTTAGAAAATACGGATGAACATATAGGGCTTCATTTAAACCACCTGCCTCGACAGCGTTTACTGCGAAAATCATACTAGCACATAGTAGAATTTGTGGAGGTACAAGCTTTAATATTAGCATAGAACTCTATCAAAATAGAGCCTCTGTATAGACCCTATTCCTAGCCCAAAGTCAATCTACATTATGTGCTGGATGCCGTTCCAGCTCGGCTGTGGCAAGTCCGTTATCAAACTCCTCTTGTATGAGTCTCGCTTCAGGTGGTGAGAACTGTCTTAGATCCAGAACGATTCTATGAGGTGCACTAAGTTTAAACACTTCGAATCTTGTTCCAGGCTTTAAATCAAAGACTATCGTCTGAAAATCAATGGTTTTAAGCTTAGGGTAAGCGCGTACATGGACTATAGTCTCGCTATTTTGTTCAATTTTCTTCCAGTTAGGGCTTTTTTCATGGCTTATTTTTTTTCCAAAGAAACTCACCATGAGCCTTTGAGTTTTCGGATCGAGACTAAACTCAGAGTAGGGAACCTCTTCTTGTGTGCGAAACTCAAACACAAGGCGCTCAAACTCTTTCTGTCTGCCAAATCGAACCTCTTTAATAGACTCGTCCCTTCCTTTGGCTGACCCTGCACTGACGACACCGTTTTCCGCATAGATTCCTAGCTTTTTTTCTAGTGCAACCTGTACTGCGCCTGCAGAGGAAAAACATGAAACGAATACAGATATTCTAATAATGGTTTTCATAAATTCGTAAAAACTCCGTCTTCTACTGTTTAGATTTAAATATTAGCCGATTCAATGCGTACATGAGCACTGCAATAATCACCGCCCCTAGAATCACGAAGACTCTCTCTTTTGTGACCCCTTGAACTTTTAGAAAAACAGAGCTTCTTAGATCGCTAGGTTTCTTGAGGGAGTGACTAGAATCTAAGTGTAGTGAACCCTTTGACTGTTCTGTGGCCGAAGAAGGGGCTGATTCTTTCGTGAGCAATGAGGGTTGGGACTGAAGTGGAGCCGACCCTGAGTCCTGGAACATGGACTCGTGCGAATCAATCTCATGAGAGTTCATAATTTTCGGAGGACTCGCGATGATTTCGTCTAAAGCAGGGTCTTTAAGTAGCGCATTTTTTAGCTCTGCTAGGGGTACACTGCCCTTAACCAACGGATCTAAAGCCAGGACTCCCCCAGATAAACGGTAATCTTGTAGCGCTTCGTCGTATTTAGCATCCATCACAGACACCTCAGCGTCTAGGAGCTGAAAGTAATCTGAATCGTCCCGAGGACCCATCAGAAGAAGACCGTACTTCTCTCCCTCTTGAAACCGAATCTGGGCGCCCACAGTTAACTCGAGCTGGCCGATTTTGCCGCCTTTTCGCTCGATGGCTATCTCTTTATCTACCGCCCTATTTAACGGCGATTTTATAGTCTCTAGAACTCGAAACAAGGTGACAGTTACGAGCTCTTTGCCCTGACCTTTATCCTTCTTCCAGTGCGATGATTCTCTCATCGGAGCCGCTAGCACCGCGAGTTCAGCTTCGCGCACTCTAGCTAAATAAGGGCCCGACGCGTATGTACTTGCTAGACTGATTGAGATGGGCAGCATCCAAATTAATACTATGAAAAATAGAATTCGCATTACTTACACCCTATGATCTCAAAGATTCAGGTTAAATGAATATCTAGAACCTATGTATATATCTGAGACTGAGGCGAATTCTAGGCAAAGTCATTAGAGAACTTATATTAATCAATAGTGGCTATAGAACCTTAAGTGCCTCAACTTCCGGTTTTAATTCCTTGACGATCGCCCGAGCATGCTCCGGCCCTTGTGTTTCTAAGGTGATATTTACTTCTGTGGAGTTTAGAGGCGCGGTAGGTTCGTTACGGTCGTGGATAGCTTGAATAATGCTAGCACCTGTCGTAGCGATCTGCGTGGTGAGTCGTGCCAAGCTTCCAGGAACGTCCGATATTCTTACGCTGAGCCTTAGCCTGCGGCCTAGTTTGCCGAGCCCCCTGTCGATAATTTTTCCCATGAGATTGACATCAATATTACCACCACAAACAATCAGGACGACTTTCTTACCTGCAAGTTTTTCCTTTATCTGAGGTAGCACGGCATAGGATACCGCTGCTGCTCCTTCTGTTACGATTTTGGCGCGTTCCATTAATGTCAATAACGCCTCTGCGATCATTTCATCGTCGGCAAGAAGGATACCCGTGAGATTGCGTTTTAATATCTTATACAAAAGAGGTCTCGCTGTTCTTACTGCAATTCCATCTGCAAAAGTATTCGTAGTTTTTAGTTTTATCGGATGCAAAGCATGAAACGCATCACTCATTGCACTTGCGCCCGTTGCCTGGGAACCATACACCCTGATTGCTTTAGAGTGAGCCTTCAGAGCAGTAGAAACACCTGCCATGAGGCCCCCGCCACCTATAGAGCCGATCACAACGTCTACATCAGGCAACTGGTCTAAGATCTCAAGCCCCAAGGTCCCTTGTCCTGCCATGACGTCTGAATCCTCAAATGGGTGCACGATCGTACGCTTGGATTTTCTCGCAAGCTTTAGGCAGTGCTCGCTCGCCTCATCATAGTTATCACCCTCTAGAATGACCTTCGCTCCAAGGGCTTCTGTATTCTTGATCTTTAGTAAGGAGGCCGTTTTAGGCATGACGATCCAAGCATTGGTGCCTAATTTTTTTGCTCCCCACGCAACACCCTGAGCGTGATTGCCGGCAGATGCTGCGATTACCCCACTCTTCCGCTCTTTAGCGCTTAGTTTAGAAATCTTGTACGTGGCGCCACGAATTTTAAACGAACCGACGGGCTGCATATTCTCTAGCTTGAGATACAGCTCGCAACCCAGTGCCTGACTGAGCCAACCATTATACAGCATCGGGGTGGGTGCCAGCAAATGGGAGAGCATTTTTTTTGCCTCCCAAATGGATTCAATGGAGAGTTTGGGTGATGTTGAAGATCTAGACATAAAAATTCTCCGGACGATAGTTGACCTGACGAGCGTTAGCGAGCACGGCTTTGGAGACTCGAGCTCCTTCCACTTGCGTTCAGCAATATCATTTAAGCGTTTGTTTTAAAAACGATAATCAAAAGAACGCTCAAGTTTTGAAGTAGTCCTGCCAAGGAGGATACAGTTACTGCTGTTAAATATCTGAGGGGTTAATGATGGGACATTTTTCGAAAAAGTTCATGATTAAAGTTTTACCGATGTCGCTGCTTGCCCTCACACTCGCCTACACTGCAAACGCGGATAGGGTAAAGCACCGGCGACCGTCACCGTCCGACGGTGGAAAACCGAAGATGGGATCTAGAGATAGGTTACCCATCACTGTGAAAACGTTTGATGACTACCTCAAACACGAAGTTAAATGGCAGTCTCGACGACTGCCCGAATTAACAGATGAGGACCGAAAAATTTTCGAGGAAACGCTCTTATCTATGTTCCAACAAGAAAAAATCAAACAGGAGAAAGAGACAAATAAATATTTAAAAAAAAGCGCCCACCAAACCTACAATGATGAAAAAAAATGGCAACAGGAGCGAATGAAATGGGTACAAAAATGGAAAGCAGAAATGGAGAAAAGAGACCCAGTTGAAGCTGAAGAGTTTTTTGCCAGGCAAACGAAACCCATTGTTCTAAAAATAGAAACAGTGAACATTAATAAAGAGTTTCCAAAAAGTCTTTCAGACTACAGAAAGCGGGAAAACGATAAAAAAACGGCACAACAAGCCCTAGCCAAAGCTGGCATTTATCCAGACTCCTATATCGATCCTAAAGAAATGAGTACCGACAAACAGTACGAAATTATAAAGAAAGTGTATAAGGGTTTAATCAGAGACAAGAAGCTACACTACGCTAAGGAAATTGAAGAACGTTTCGTTACCGATTCAGCCGTCACGTCACCAGCAGATGGTTGGATTAAGGAATTAGCGATAGATAAGTTAATCAATTTCGATTTCGGAGACTATGAGTTACATGATAAAGGCGATTTAGCGAGTAATCTTATTACCAATAGTTTCGATAAAATTTCAGAATCTTTAGTTAATGAATACAGTTATAAAATTGAGCTGAAAGAGGAAGAGAATATAGAAAAAGCCAAGAATAAGTCATCGTTTCGAGGCTCTCTCCCGGGCGGTTACCATAAATTAAAACCGAAAGTGGGATCCATTGAATAAGCCCACTGCCGAATCCTCTCTATAGCTGCTACTTTTACCGCGATGTATTTTTCTTTTAACGCGGCGGCGACGATTGATCGACCAAACCGTACACGAAAGTACGGTGCGGGAGTGAAAGAGGAGACAACAATGCTAAAAGGAAAATACATCCGGTAAAAGTGGCGAGAGCGGACAGCTATGCCGTCAGGATGGGGTTGAGGGGAGTCGCTCAATCAAGTTGATGGAAGAGCATTCTTCTTGAGAAACTTCGCAACTGCAGGTTTTTTCATCTCACCAGACGCGACACTTAGAACCATTTTCTGAAACTCTGTTTGTTGAGTCTTAGGGTTAATTTCATCAAGCTCTGGATTTAACTCATATCCATTAAGTGCAAGAAAAACGACCGCTACGACTGCACCCGTTCGTTTGTTACCATCTACAAATGGATGATTTTGTACAAGATGGTAGAGATAGGCCGACGCCATTTCGAAAATGTCTTTATGCAAATATTCTCCACCAAAACCAGCCTCTGGCTGAGAAAGTGCGGCCTCCAGCAATCCTTGGTCCCGGATACCCGCACTTCCACCATAAAATTCAATTTGGTTGGCATGGATTTCTAGCACTTCGGAAAGAGTTAGAAACTCAATTTGAGTCATAGGATTAGGCAAGATTTTTCAAAGTTTTAGCAAATTTTCTATTCGTTTTTTTCAAAGCCGTTTCAAATTTACCCCGACGCTCCTCACTTTGAGCAGGACGAATTTGTAGCGACTTTCCATCAATGGTCGAAATCTCAAGCAGTGTTGTTTCTGTAATCTTAAGTAACTCGAGCACCGGCTTATCAATGATGAGAGCCAAGCTGTTTCCATGTTTTATAAGTGTCTTCATCATAAGATCCGCGCTCCTATTAAACATTGTAGCTACAAAGAGTATACATGTCAAACCGCAGGAGTAATCTTGTTTGGGTAGAGCCGATCGACCAAACCGTACACGAAAGTACGGTGCGGGAGTGAAAGAGGAGACAACAATGCTAAAAGGAAAATACATCCGGTAAAAGTGGTGATCCCGAGAGGATTCGGCCAAGCGCTCGTTTCCGCATCCCGCTCCAACTCCGCTTGGCCATCGCGCAAACCTTTTGCTCGCGTCCGGCTCGCTCAGCACACATTTAGTGTGCCGGTTTGCTTGCTTCGAATCCTCTCTATAGCTGCTACTTTTACCGCGATGTATTTTTCTTTTAGCGCGGCGGCGACGATTGATCGACCAAACCGTACACGAAAGTACGGTGCGGGAGTGAAAGAGGAGACAACAATGCTAAAAGGAAAATACATCCGGTAAAAGTGGCGACCGTGACACGACGACAAACCACCCATCCTATGCCGTTGACTTTATTGATATTTCGTCACTTATCAAGACCCGAATTTCAGAAATGGCTAGCGATTTATACAGCAATGGCGCTTCTATAAGAGAAGTAGCTCATCAACTCAATTTACCAAGATCCACCGCTCGACTTGCCATACTTCGGGAAAATCCCATCCTAAAACGCGACAAATCTTTTCCTAAAAGACCCACTGGTGGATGCGCTCCCTATGGATTTGTTCGGATCAATAGCAAACTCATCAAAGACGAGCGCGAGCAAAAGGTTATCCAATTTATTCTGGGATATTACAAAAAAGGAATGAGCCTAAATGGTATTTCTAAAGCATTGAACCAACAAAAGATCCGACCAAGGTCTGCAAAGCTTTGGCACAACACGACCGTTAGAAGTCTTGTGCTAAGGGAATTAAATAAATACAAAAAGGAGAAAAAATGATCAACACTATCCTGAAAATCGGAGTCGCCATTCTTGGAATCTTGGGAATTGAGTACATGCATTCGGGTGGGTTGCGATCCTTCACTCAGAAGATTCGGAAGGCGCAGATACTTTTAATTCAAGAATCGAAGGCATCGAAATGGTAGGAACTTATCATCTCGTAGGATGCCCACGGAAATGTTACAAAATTCATTTGGAGAATCGATATGTTGAACCATCTTAAAAAGGCAATAAGTGACCGACTGGAAAGTCCTCTTTTATCTCCGTACTATTTTTTTCTGGTTATTTTGAATTGGAAAATATGGCTCATTATTTTTACTGGGGAAGCTCATTACTCCAACAGAATAACAGACGTCGGAACTCTAGTAAAAAACTTAGATTTCTATTTGAATTTCCTATACGCTGTCGCACCAACCTTGCTTTTTATTTTCGGAATTCCAGAAATCACAAAATTGGTAGACTTCTTTAGACATAAACAAGACTTAAGAATGCTCAAACAAAAGCTTAAGTTTGAGCGAGATTTGCAATTCGAACACGAAGTCGGCGGCAAAGTGAACGAGTTAATTGCTACCATGAGGAAAGATCTGATTTCATATAAAGGTCTATGTCATGTCTGGCTTCAGGCTAGTACCTCAATCCAAACACAAACCCCTGATATGAATTTGCGTGCACAATTACTGCACGTTCATAAAACCACCGACGAGTTAGTCCGAGATACACAAGAGTTTGAAAATTTAAGCGCCTCTCAGATTAAAACAAATGTTTCTATGCGTAGTGGAGTACTTTTTAAAAAATATGGGGAACGATTCAAAAATTTAGTTTAAATGTGTCCTGTTTTAATCTTATCAGCCACAAATAGTTGATTGATGATTC
>Ga0247843_1001355_pt1 | contig 50352 bp, 30 predicted proteins | sample LaCruzMarch2017__FD_192420 | JGI IMG/M metagenome (GOLD analysis project Ga0247843, IMG submission 192420) | Freshwater microbial communities from meromictic Lake La Cruz, Castile-La Mancha, Spain - LaCruzMarch2017_8m | ecosystem: Environmental > Aquatic > Freshwater > Lake | place: Spain...
GGCGCTCATCTTCGACAAGTTTGATCCGGTGTATTTTTGCAGGCACCTGTCCGATTGTACATATACCCAAAAAAGTACAATTTAAAAATCTCCCTGTCCGTCAAATAAAGTTTTACTAAATACTAGCCTTCTGGCTACCGCCGCGATCGTCGCTTCTTCAGGCTCCAGAACCAATCCACCCGCCGGGATGAGAAGCCACCTGTTCCTGCTGCTGGGGCTGATGGCTGTGGCGCCTAGCGCGAATGCCCAGGACATCAACTCCACTACTTGGAACGGATGGACCGACCGCGGAAGCTCCATCGCCACCGGGGTTTACGCCCGGAGCGGCAAGGCTCAAAACTACCAAGTCTATAGTACGGTGTTCTTCTACGACAGCTCGAACCCGGTGCCGGGCACCAGCTCCGGCTTCGTCAACGGACACAAGATTCTTGCCATCGGCATCAGGAACAACAGCGGAGCGACCGGTTCTCCAAGCATCAAGCTCGATCCCAACAACAACAGCTACGCGCCGTCACCCGATGGGATCGTCAACGGCCAATCGAGCTTCAGCGGTAATGGCGACCTCGGTGACTCCGTGATGAACTCCTCGAGCGGGAATCCTACCGAGATCACCATCAGGTCCGCAAATCCCTATCTTGCGGCGAATGACTACTACCTCCCCGCCGGCGGCAACTGGGGTGGTCCCGGCCAACCGGGCTTCCGCGGCATCAATCCGGGAGCCGGTGTCTGGAAGGTGTTCCTCGACCTTGATCAGATGACCACCGAATTCGGCCCGGGCGGCACCCGCACGGTGCTTGGGAAACCCACTCACGGCGCGTTTGGTGGTGCGCTCACCATTGCCATCGGCGGACTCGGTGGCACGGAGGCTGTGGTGCAGAACGTCAGCCTGCTGGCTCCGGTACACAATGTGACCCAGGACACCTACTTCTTCACCATCCAGTCCGCGATCGACGCGGCCGCGGCCGGCGATGTGGTGCTGGTGGGTCCCGGCACCTTCACGGAAGGCTCCCTGACGCTCAACAAGGCGCTGACCCTTCAAGGCCCGAACGTCGGGGTCGCCGGAGCGGCGACCCGCGTGGCCGAAGCCCGGATCAGCAACACCGCGTTGACCATCACCGCGGCAGGCGTGGTGATCGACGGCCTGGAGGTCTATCAGACGAACAACACGACCAGCCCGGTTTCGATCCAGGCCTCGAACGTCACGGTGAGCAACTCGATCATCAAGCGGGAGGGCGTGGACGCAGGCCAGTTCGTCCGCGGTATCGAGATTTCTCCAGGGCTCGCCGGCTACAGCATCACCGGGAACCTCATCACCGGTTCCACCGCGGGCGGCTTGTTCAGCGGCCACAAGACCTGGAATTCCGGCATGTATGTCAACGGCGGGTCCGGATCGATCAGCGGCAACACGTTCGAGAACTGCCGCTCGGTCGTCAATCTGGACGACTTCAACAGCGGGATCAGTGTCACCGGCAATTCGTTCCGGAATTCGGGGACCTACCTCAGTTTCGGCGGAGTCAGCCCGACGGCGGGCTCCTACGTCATTTCGGGCAATAACTTCGACTTCAACCTCGCTGCGCCCGGCCTGCCGTCCGCGTTCCTCAACAACAGCAATGTGGCACCGACCTTCAGGATCGACGCCACCGGCAACACCTTCGGCGGAACTGCCACCGCCGCCCTCAGCGACGCCAACAAGTTCGCCATCGAGGCCCGGATGGTTCACCGCGGACGCAGCAGCAAGAACGGCGTCATCGACTTCTCCGCCGGCGAGCAGGTCGTGGTCGCGGGCACGACCATCGCCAGTGCGATCGACGCGGCATCGGCCAGCAACACGGTCCTCGTCGGTCCCGGCACCTTCAACGAGGATGTCTCCCTCAACAAGTCCGTGACGCTCCAAGGAACCGGAGCGGGCTCGACCACGTTGGTCGGTCCGATCGGCGGGGCCTTGGCAACCACGGTCCAGATCGCGGCATCGAACACGACGGTGGAAGGCTTCACCATCACCCGTGCCGGTAATAATGTGACCGACTGGAACAACTCGTCGCTGAACATCAGCGGCATCGCGATCCAGGGCCAGAGCTTCACCGGGACCACCATCCGGAACAATGAGATCACCGGCATGCGGACGGCCGTCGATATCAACAACAGCAATGGCCACGCACTCTGCAACAACGTCATCCGCAATAACCGGACCGGCCTGATTTTCCGCAACCAGACCGATAACCTGACGGTGACCGAGAACCGGATCGGCGACAACTGGACCGTGGGCATCTTGTTCCTCGACGGCAGCGGCGGGACGAACAGCCCGGTGCAATCTGCGGCCGGCTGCACCTTTGCCAACAATGACCTGGACGGAAACTGGTACGGTGAGGTGGTCGACCGCCACTCCGGCGGCTCCTTGCCGGCACCGGGGGCCAACTTGAAGAACTTTGAGGGCAACTGGTTCGGGACCGCCACCCCGGTGGTCACCACCGCCAACAGCACCGAGCCCGGCTACGCGGTGCAGATCCCCGTCGCATTCGGCGGATCGGCCACGGCACCGGGCGGACAGCCCGACATCGCCGGTGCCGCCTCCGCCAACATCGACTATTCGCCGTTTCTCAGCCTCGGCACCGATACCGATGTCGAAACTGCTCCGGGCCGCGGAACTTACGGATTCCAAGGAAACCTCTCCTCGTTGTGGGACGGTTCCACCCCGAGCCTCGTGATCAACTCGCCGGTGGCCTATCCCAACTACTTCATCCCGACCGGCACCACCGTCACGGTCACCTCGACCGGATCGCTCCAGGTTGGCGAACTGGAAGTCGCTCCCGGTGCCACGCTGATCGTTGAAGGCGGCGAACTGGTTATCGGTGACGGCAGCAAGATCTCCGGAAACTTCACGATCTTCAACAGCTTCGGCTCGTGGGACATCAACGGCGACACCACCTTCGAGATCGGCCAATCGCTGGCGCTGATCACCGACATCCATGTCGCCGCCGGGAAAACGCTGACCGTCAACGGTGGCGGCGAGCTGCTGCTCGACGGCTGCGTGATCGACAGCCAGACCCCGGGATCTCCCTACTTCATCGAGGTGGAGAACAACGGGCTCCTGACCCTGGTCCGCAGCGTGGTGAGCGATGCCCGGATCGACATCGACACCCTGTCGTCGTCGGTTCCCGCCAACTTCCGCTCGCGGGTGTTTGACAATAGCTTCACGGCCTCCGACATCGAAGCCTCACCGGATTCGAGAGTTTACCACAACCTCTTCGACGCCGGCACCAATGGCGCCGCCAACACCGATGCGAGTGCGGCGTTTGCGGCAGTCGACGGATGGTCCAACGTTACCAGTGCGGCCGCGCTTCAGAATACGTTCAGCCTCGAATTCGCCGCGCCGGTGAATCCGACCCGGACGCTGGATGCCGGCAACCTGTTCGTGCAATCCGCGGATCCGGTCGTCCTCGACATGAAGGTCGCCTCGCTGGGTGCCAACACGGTGATCGCTGCGGAGGCGCTGCTGGGCTACAATTCCAACCTGCTGACGCTGGTCAGCCCGACCCCGGCGGTTTCCCCCGAGAGCGGCTGGAGCGTGATCGTGGACGACGACTCGATCGACGGCGCGCTCGGCCTGGTCGACAGCGCTGTCGGCCTCAACCTTGTGGGCCCCGGCAATGACGGCATCAGCGCCGATACCACCATCGCGAAGGTCAACTTCACGGCGGACGCGCCCGGCATCACGGTTGGTTTCTTCCGTGCCCAGACCAACGGCGAGTTCAATCCGGATGGCAGCTTCGTGAAGGACACCCGGCTGACCAAGTCGGCCCTCGGGCTTCCTTCGTTCCTCAGCTCCTTCACCGCGAACTCCGGTGAGCTGGTGATCGACGATCAGGACCCGACCATCGCCACGCCGGCGGTGAGCGGCACCCAGGTGCAGCCGTCGGTGTTGACTCCGGTCGACGTGCTGGCCCCGGCCAGCCGGGTGCTCCGCAACGGCACCCCGGTCATCCTGACCTTCACCGCCACCGACACCGGCCTCGCCGGTCTCGACGCGCTGGACGCGAGCGATGACCTGGTGCTGACCGCGGACAACGGTGTCACCCTCCTGAACTCCTCGAACTACTCGGTGAGCGCCAGCGAATCGCTGGGCGTGGTGACTTACACGGTCACCTTGACCGTGCCGGTGACCGCCACGACCGGCACCTACGCCGTCCAGGCAACGGTGCTCGACCGCTCCGGCAACCAGTCACCCGTGGCACTCCTCGGATCGTTCGTGATCGCCAACGAAGCGATCGCGACGGTCGAGCTGCAAAGCTTCGGAGCGACCACCCGCGATGTGACCTTCGTGGCCACCAACGGCGGTGGCTCGGTGCTCGCCACCTGGACGAAGACGATCACCAACTTCTCGGGCGGCATCGGATCGGTGGCGCTGGAGAACGTGCCTGCCGGCACCGCGGCGATCAGTGCCAAGACGGCGTGGACGCTGCGAAGCAAGGTTCCCGCCAGCTTCTCGCTGCAGGGAGTTGGTGCGGTTTCGCTCACCGGTGTCGACCTGCTGAAGGCCGGCGATCTGACCGGAGACAACGTGGTCAACACCTTGGACTACTCGGTGCTGCGCTTCAACTGGCTCACCATGAACGCAGTGGCGGACATCACCGGCGACGGCTTGGTCCAAGCGGGGGATTACAATCCGCTCCAGGCCAACTTCTACACCGTCGGTGATCCCCAGTAACCGCGGTCGGACGCTACGACCGCAGGCTCCATGACGAACCGATTCCCCACATAGAGGTCAAGGACCACTCCCCCGGCTACCGCAGCCGGGGGAGTGTTTCCCTTTGATGCAGCAGAATCCCGAAGCTCCCGATTTTCCATCCCGGATCCCATTCACTTCTCCAATCTCATGGCAACAGGAATCCAATCCCGCATCGCAGCCGCCCTTCTTGGCATGGCGCTCTACACTCCCGCGTTCGGGGCGGTCATCTTGCCGACTTGGTTCGGCCAGCCGAACACCACCTCGCAGGTGTTCCTTTTCAACACGGCCAGCACCACGCCGGCCCCCAACACGTCGGCGAATCCCTACGGGACGACTTCCGCGACGGTGGATGTGGGGTTTTTCGGCAACGGATGGGAGAATCCGGCCGACCTTCCGATCAGTAACCCGGGCTTCAATGGCGACGGGGCGTGGGACATCGGTGCCGGCAACGACGGTTCCATCACGTTTCAGGTGCCGGTGGCGCCTTCGGCTCCGCTGCCCGGTCAAAGCTACCGGCTGGATATCTTGATCTATGTGATCGCCTACAAGGACTTGCAGGAGTTGCCGGAGGCATCGGTGCTCGGTCTTGCGCCAGGCGATCTAGTGCTTACCGCTTCCAACGTGCTGTCCACCCGCCCGCCCGCCGGAACCTGGCGTGAGCTCACCTGGCAGGCGGTGAAAAGCGGTCACGACAGCAACTCGATCACGATGGCGCTGACGCCGCCGACGGGTGACGTCTCCGTGATCGACCGTGTGGAAATCTACACGCGCTATGAGGCCATCCCGGAGCCCTCGGTCGCCTTGCTCGCCGTGGCTTCCGCCCTTGCCCTTGGTTCGCGCCGTCGTCGCGGATTCGAAGGATGAAGCGGATGGCATCGATAGCCCGGTGCGACCTTCACTTCCAACTGACTCCCCCCAGAGCGTGTTTGCTAGAAATTTTCTCCCCCTCCTCTTCTTCCCCGTAGTCGCCGGAGCCGGAACCCTCAAGGTCGGTCCGGCCGAGGCCTTCGTGACGATTCAGGCGGCCATCGATGCCGCGAATCCGGGCGATGTGATTGAAGTCGCGCCCGGGCTGTATGCGGAAAACCTGACCGTGGGCAAAAGCCCGCTCACCTTGAGCGGAGCCCGGGCCGGCGATGCCGCGCGCGGGCGGGTGCCCGGAGTTCCCGATCCCCTCACGGAGTCGGTGGTCGCGCCCGCCGCGGGACCGGCGCTGCTGCTGTCCTCGGCCGCGGGAACGATCACGGTCGATGGCTTCTGCTTCGAAGCCCCGGCCTCCGCCCCCGGGGGCGTGGTGATGGTGGATGCCGCCGACGCTCCAGGACTGGCACTGGCGAACAACCATATCCGGGTCACCGGCGCTGCGGCCGGTGCCGCCCTGTGGCTGAACCGCAGTGCGGAAGACGCCACCCTTTCGGGCAACGTGTTCCTCGCCTCGGCGGCGTCCGTGCAGGCGGTTTTTCTCGACGGTGCGGACTCGTTCGACGGACTTCATTTCACCGGCAACGACGTGCTGCGCACGGGCGGCCTTGCGGGGACCGGGTTCTTCGTCGATGGCGTGGCGAACCTCGGCCCGAGCCCGGCCCGCCCGCCGTGGATCTCCGGCAACCGCTTCGCCGGCCATGCGCTCGGATTCAACGGTGGCTCGCGGTCGCTGAAGGATGCCGAGATCTCGTTCAACCTTTTCGAGAACAACAGCGGCGGCATGGCGGCAGGTCCGGCGGACTGCCTGCTGAAGAACAACCGCTGCGCCGGCAACACGACCTACGGGCTGCGGCTCACCGGCTTCGGCAATACCGTCGATCCCGCCCGCGGGGCCCGTGGCAACCGGATCGAGGACAACGAGTTCGAAAACAACGGCACCGTCCCCGCTCCGGCCGGATCCGGCGACCTCCGCTACGACGACCAGGCGGATGGCAACCTCGCGGGGAACCTGGCCCGCCGGAATCGCTTCGGCAGCCAGGTCGGCGTGTTCAACAACGAGGTGGCAGGAAGTTTCGATGCCGCTTTCAACCATTGGGGCGCGACCGATGGGCCGGGAGGCAACGGACCGGGCAGCGGCGCCGGAATCGCGGGTGCGGGAGCCGTCATCTTCGAACCGTGGTATGCCGACAGCGCGCTGGCCGTGTTGAATTTCGGCGATGCACCCATCGAGGGTGAGCTGGTTCTAACAGAAGGCCAGTCGATCGAAGGCGATCCGGTCGAACTGGCGCCCGCGGCGGTCCTGACCGTCGGTCGTGGCGCTCGCCTCGCGGCGGGGGCTTTCACCCTTCAAGCGGGGTCCCGGCTGGAGATTCGCGGCGGAAGCGCCGAACTTGGGAAGCTCACGGTTCTGCCGGGCGCGGAAATCGACGTGGTCGACGGCGACCTGTCGCTCGATCCGCTGGGGATCGGCCAATATCACACTCTTTCGGGCTCGTTCACGTTCTTCAACTGCCTCGGCTCGCTCGAGATCCACGCCAACACGACCTTCAGCGGCAGCACCCTGGGCATCGCATCCGACGTCCACGTCGATCCGGGCGTGACTTTGATCGTGCTGGGCAGCCTGGTTCTCGACGGATGTCAGCTCGACAGCAGCGGGACGTTCAACATCCTGGTGAACTTCGGCGCGACTTTCAAGATGACCCGTTGCGAGGTGACGGGAGCCGTGATGAGCCTCGTCGGTAGCGACCTGGTGCTGCGCGACAATTTCTTCCGCTCCTCGGCTCTCACCGTCTTCAGCACGGTCAACGGGGCCGGGATCTACCACAACGTGTTCGAAGACGGCCTGGGTGTCCTCAATCTGCTGCCGGGTGCGGTGGTGACCACGACCGCGGAAGGCTGGGGGAATGTGACGGATCCGGAAGACGTGCGGAACCGGCTGTCGCTGGACTTCCGGACTCCCGTGGACCCGACCCGGACCCTCGACGCCGCGGGTAACCTGTTCGTGCAACCCGGTGACTTCGTGGACGCGGGCATCGACATCGGCAATCTGTTCGACAAGGCGCAGGCGGTCGAGGCGTTGCTCGGATACAGCACCGATTACCTCGAGGTCGACTCGCTCGTGCCGTCAGGCACGTGGAACAACGGGCTTTACGCCGCGGGCGATGGATCCGCGGTGATCGGTCGTTTCAACACGGCGGTCGGACTCGGTTTCTCCCATCCGGATCCGGATGGAACCCTGCTCGACGGCGAGGTGGCCGATGTCCGCTTCACCGCCCGGTCACTCGAAGGATGGACCCGCTTCTTTTTCCGCGAAAAGGGTCCGGGGGATGAAGTGCTGATCGACACGCGGATCACCGCGAGCACCGCGGGCGCGCCGTATTTCCGCGAAGTGCCCTTCACCCGGAATTCTGCCGTCCTCACCGTCGACGGCACGATCCCCGAATTCGCCGCCGGGGCCACCGCGGTGCAGGTCCGCGATGCCCTCCCCGTCGACGTCCTGCAAAGCGGGGCGATCACCCGGCAGGGAGTCGTCACCGTCACCTTCGATTCGCGCGACCTGCTGGCCGGCATGGATGACGTGGATGCCGGCGTGGAGTTCGTGGGGACTTCCGCGACCCTCACGGGGGTCCTGGTTTCCGCGAGCCCGGTGGTGGTGCTGGGGGAAGATTACACGCGGTATGTCTTCGAGGTGACCGTCGGTGCGACCGCTCCCAACGGGATCTACGATGTCAACGGCCTCGCGATGGACCGCTCCGGCAACCAGGCGGTGCTGCCGATCGGCGCGATCGAGATTTCCAAGAACCGGATCCAGGTCACCGTGGCACCGCAGGGACTGGTGACCACGCCGATCACGCGCAACGTGGCGTTCGTGGCCACGGATGCCGGCGGCGCGGTGCTGGCGAGCTGGACCGTGGCGGTGAACTTCAGTGGCGGGCTGGGCTCCACGCTGTTGGAGGAAGTGCCGGACGGGACGGTGAATCTCAGCGCGAAGATGGCGTGGAACCTGCGCCGCCGCCTTGCCGCGGGACTGGATCCCAACGGCCAGGGAACGGTCTTGTTCACCGGTATCTCCAACCTCCGCGGCGGCGATCTGAACGGCAACAACCTGATCAACTCCGCCGACTACAACATCCTGAGTGTCGCCTTTCCGGGGGTCAATCCGGTGGCCGACATCACCGGCAACGGTGTGGTCAATTCCGGCGACTACAACATCCTCGCGGTGAATTGGCTGACCGCCGGTGATCCTCCCTGAAGTCCTCCCATGTTCCGGATTTTCCGCATCGATTCCACTCACTTGGCCCCGGCACGGGGTGCCGTCATCCTTGTGGTGCTGATGGCGATGGCCCTGCTTGCAGGTCGGGCCCGAGCCGCCCTGGAGGCGGACATCACGACGTCGAAGGGCGTGGTGACCGTGGTGCTGGAACACACCAAGGCCCCGCGGGCGGTGGCGAACTTCATGACCCTGGCCGATGGTTCCCGCCGCTGGGTCGACTCGCGGAACGGTGCGGTGAACGATGGACCTTTTTACCCCGGCCTCGCGTTCCACCGGGTGGAGAACACCGCCGTCTCGAAGCTCGCGGAGTTCGGCTCGAAGGATGGCAGCTGGACGGATGACCCGGGCTACCGCTTTCCCGACGAACTCGATGCGACGCTGATCCACGAACCCTACGTGATGGCCTACGCCAGCGACGCGCCGAACGGCAACGGCAGCCGCGTTTATTTCACGGGCAATGTCAGCATTCCCGCACGCAACGGCCGGAATGTCGTCTTTGGCAAGATTCCTTCGGTCGCCGGGAGGCAGGTGATCGATGCCATCCTCGCCGCTGGAGACGGGGGCACCACGGTTCTCTCGGTATCGATCCGCCGCACCGATCCCACGGCGCTGGCTTTTGATCAAGCGGCCGTCCCGCTGCCGGTGGTTCATCCGGTCGCCGGTCCGCTCCACGTGACGCCCGGGGTGTCGGTCCGTCTGAATGCCCCGCGCGGGGTGATGACCACCCTGCAAGCCCATGCGAACGCGGACCTCGTCGGCTGGGTCCCGCATTTCCGGAGTTTCGCGGGGCTGGATGATGCGGTTCCCGTCCAGCCCGAGACCATCGACACGGCCCAGCTTGCCCGGCGTTTCTATCAATTCTCGCTGGTGGAATTTCCCGGAGCGGCAGGCGCGTCGGACTTCGCCGGCCGCACGCTCACCATCATCACCGAAGGAACCGGGCCGATCGTTTACGACTTCGATGCCACCGGTCTGGCGGGCACTTATCTCAATACCCCGCTGCCGGGATTGCCGCTCTTCTTCGCCGGCCCCTTCACGGTCCGGCCGGAGATTCCCGCGAAGTACGATGCTTATGGTTTCAGCGTCCTGCTCTTTGCCAATGGATTGGGAGGGTCTCCGATGAATTGGATTCGCGGCGGCTACGACACGGTAGGTGCCGAATCCGTGACGGGACGCCAGGTGACCGGCTTTTTCGATGCGACGCTGAGCCCCGTCTTCGAGGACTCCGGAAGTCTGGAGCTGAGCCGTCCTTGATCGGGCGGCTTTCCCGTCCCGAACGGGCGTCGCGGGGTTTGCGAGTGGGTCAGTATTTTTCAGCTCTTGCTTTGCTCGTTGCCGCTTCCGGGCAATGGTTCGGGCCGTGCCCTTCCAAATCAACGCATGGCTCCGCTACCAGGTCTACGAGCGCAGTACCGTGCTGCTGAGCATCCACGCGCTCTCATCGCGGAGCCAGACACTGAAGGGTGAATCCTTCATCGTGACTCCGGGCGTGAGCTGGGAGGAATTGCCAAGGGATCCCGGAGGAAACCGCTATATCCGGATCGATACGGGCACGGCCCGTGAGCTGGACGTCTCCTACTCGGTCTCCGCGAGGACGCGATGCTCCCTGGTCAGCCTCGACGAGATCCACCGCGTGCCGATCAGCGAGATCCGGCACACGAAGATCCCCTATCTTTTTCCAAGCCGCTACTGCCAGTCCGACCGCTTGTGGCGGCTGGCGATGAAGATGTTCGGGACGATCGAGCATCCCTACGATCAGGTGAAGGCGATCTCGGACTGGATCTTTGAAAACATCGACTACCTCTACGGCGCCACGAACGTCGAGACGTCCGCCTTCGATACGGTGACGCAACGGGCCGGGGTATGCCGGGATTTCGCGCATCTCGGGATCGCCTTTTGCCGGGCGCTCTCGATCCCCGCGCGCTACTTCACCGGTTACGCCTGCAACATGCAGCCGCCGGATTTCCACGCGTGCTTCGAGGCCTGCATCGGGGACCGGTGGTTTGTGTTCGACCCGACGCGGCTGGCTTCTTTGAACGGCCTGGTGAGGATCGCAGGCGGTCGGGACGCGGCGGATGCCTCGGTCGCCACGATCTTCGGGCGCATGGACCTGACCGGGATGACGGTGTCCTGTGTGTCGAACGACTTCGTGCCCTTCACCGAGGCGGATCTGAAGAGCCACGCGGTGATGATCGGGAGCTGACGGTGCGGTGACCTCCCGATGTCCGCCCAGGTCAGCGGGTTGTCCGGATCAAGCGAGCAGGTCCTTGACGATGTGGCCGTGGACGTCGGTGAGGCGGAAGCGGCGGCCTTGGAAGGTGTGGGAGAGGCGGGTGTGGTCGATGCCGAGCTGATGGAGGATGGTGGCGTGGAAGTCGTGGACGTGGACGGCACCGGGGGTGAAATGGTGCTTCGAGGGATCGATGGCCTGGCCGTCGGCTCCGACGATGTTGTAGCCGTAGTCGTCCGTCGCGCCGTAGGACATGCCGGGTTTCACGCCGCCGCCGGCCATCCATGCGGTGAAGCAGCGGGGATGGTGGTCACGGCCGTAGTTGTCCTTGGTGAGCGCCCCCTGGGAGTAGGCGGTGCGTCCGAACTCGCCGCCCCAGACGACGAGGGTGTCGTCGAGCATGCCGCGGTTTTTCAGGTCGGTGATGAGAGCCGCGCATCCCCGGTCGGTTTCCTGGCACTGGCTGCGGATGACCTTGGGCAGGTTGTTGTGCTGGTCCCAGCCGGGGTGGTAGAGCTGGATGAAACGGACGCCCTTTTCCGCGAGGCGGCGGGCGAGCAGGCAGTTCGCGGCGAAGGTCCCGGGCTTCTCCGCGTCCGGGCCGTAGAGATCCTTGGTCGATTGCGGCTCGCCGCTGATGTCGGTGACCTCCGGCACGCTGGTCTGCATGCGGTAGGCCATCTCGTATTGGGCGATACGGGTTTCGATCTCCGGGTCGAGCTCGTTCTGGAAGTCGATCTGGTTGAGGTCGGAGAGTTTGTCCAACAAGGCGCGGCGGCCGGATTGGCAGATGCCGTCGGGGTTGGAGAGGTAGAAGACCGCGTCCTTGCCGGAGGAAAAGCGCACGCCCTGGTAGCGGGAGTCGATGAAGCCGGTGCCCCAGAGGCGGGCGGCCAGCGGCTGGTCGGTGGGCTTCTTCGTGACGAGCACGACGAAGCCGGGGAGGTTCTCGTTTTCCGAACCGAGGCCGTAGGTGACCCACGATCCGAGCGAGGGACGGCCGGCGATCTGCGAGCCGGTCTGGAAAAAGGTCATCGCGGGGTCGTGGTTGATCGCCTCGGTCCAGAGGGATTTCACGAAGCAGAGATCGTCCACGACCTTGGCGGTGTGCGGCAGAAGCTCGCTGACCCAGGCACCGGATTTGCCGTGTTGGGCAAACTTGAACTGGGAGCCGGCGAGCGGCAGGACGGCCTGGTTCCCCGACATGCCGGTGAGGCGCTGGCCGCGGCGGACCTCATCCGGCAGTTGCCGGCCGTTGAGCTCGTTGAGCTTCGGCTTGTAGTCGAAAAGATCCTGCTGCGCGGGGCCGCCGGACATGAAGAGATAGATTACCCGCTTGGCCTTCGGCGCGTGGTCGGTGAGGAGTTTCTCCCCGAGGGCGGACGCGCCGGAAAGACGCTCCGGCAGCATCGACGCGAGCGAGGCACCGCCGATGCCGGTGGAGAGCTTTGAAAGGAAGTGGCGGCGGGTGATTTCCAGCATCGGTGTTCAGGAGTCAGGGGATCTACGGGTCCTGCCGATGAAGTTTGGACTCGATATTCCCGGAGTCCATACACCCTTGTTCCTCCGGTTTTTTCAAATGGCCCGACCCTCCGTTCAGCCCGACCGGCTCCTAGCCGTTCAGCCGGCCGTTCGCGGGCGCGGCCTTCAGCAGCGACGGTCCGAGGGCGGCGGTGGCGGCAGCCCCGGTGAGGAAGCGACGACGGGAAAGAGAAGTGAGGATTTGCATGTCGGGCGCGCCTTCTCAGTCGCCCGATGTTTCCAAACGAAAGAATCGTTTCGCCGCGGACAGATCACGGACGCGGAATCTCAGCTCCCTCCCGCCGGCACCCGACTGCGGAGCATCGAGGAATTCCAGCGGATCGAAAGCCCAGTCCCCGAGGTCGGTCGAGGTGGATGGCAGCAGGGTGAAATCATCCGCGTCCGCGGCAATCGGGAAACGAAAGACCGCCTCTCGATTCGAGAAACCGAGGCTGGTCAGGTTCTCGAAGGATAAAACCGGCATCGGGAAGTCGGAGGGATCGAGCCCGTCGGTCCCCGCGGCATATTCGAGGCGGTTGGTGATCCCGTCGCGATCGCCGTCGTCATCCGGATCGGCGAGCAGCGGATTGCCGCCGGCCCATGTGGTGTAGGTGGTGCCGGGGCGGGTGCCTTGGGTGCTGAGGTTGGCGCTGAGGGTGCTGACGACCGAGGGATTGCTGGCGGACACGTCGGCCACTTCGTAGCGGAAGGTGGACAGGTTATAGAGGTCTTTGTCGCCATTGGTATCGATGAGCCGCCAGCCGGGGCTACGGATGGTGGTCATCGAGTTGTAAATCGAGAAGGCGTGGTTTTTGCCGGGGGCGAAGGGGTTGCGCAGCATCGGCACCAGGGAAGAGCCGACGGCGGAGGCGGGCGGAGTGAGGCCGCAGAGTTCGGCGATGGTCGGGTAGATGTCGATGGTCTCCACCACGCCTTGGGCGGGGACGCCTGCGAACACTTCGGGTCGCAGGCTGGCAGGCGGGCGGATGATGAGCGGGGTCTCGAGCGCGCGCTCGAGCACCGTGTGTTTGCCGATCCGGCCGTAGTCGTTAAGGCGGAAACCGTGGTCGCCCCAGAGGACGACGATGGTATTGTCTGCCAGGCCGAGGGCGTCGAGTTCGGCGAGCAGCTTGCCGACCTGGGCGTCGATGTAGGAAACGCAGGCGAAGTAGGCGTGGCGGAGTTTGGCACGGTCACTACCGGCCGTGTATTGGTCGATCTCGCCGGAGTTGGCGGTGGTGGTGGAGTTGGCTCCGGTGGGTGGGGCCGTCGGGCTTCCGCCGGGCAAGGTGGCGGGGTCGTAGAGGTCCCAGTAGGCTTTGGGCGCGTTGAACGGGAGGTGCGGCTTGAAGAAACCGACGGCCAGACAGAAGCGGGTGCCGTCATCGGCGAACTCGCGCAATTTCCCGATGGCCGCCTGCGCCATCTGGCCGTCCGGGTAGGCTTCATCGGGAAGACTCTGGCCGTTGCCATTGACGCCGATTTCCCACGCGGGCGAACCGTTGGCGACGCGGCCGGTGCCGTCGGCATAGGCGAAGAGCGGATAACGCTGGGCGCCCCACTTGCCATGATCGTAAAGGATTTCGTTCCACGAAAAGCGCATGTCGGCGCTGGTGGCGGAGCTACGGCCGATGTCGTAGTTGTTCGATGGGGAATTCCAGCGGTAGCCGTCGGGTTCGTGGCTGACCTTGCCGAGCGTGACGGTGTGCCAGCCGTTGCGACGCAGCAGATCCGCCCAGCTTTCCGGCTGGGCGGGCAGGCTGGAGGGCATTTGTGTTTCGAAGGCGTTGTTGCCGTCGGTGGCGGTGGTGGGCCGCAGCCCGGTCATCAGGGCGTAGCGCGAGGCCCCGCAGGTGGGCACGGCCACGTAGTGGTTGCGGAACATGCGGCCCTGGCTGGCGAGGACGTCCATGTGCGGCGTGTGCATGTGGGTTTCGCCATAGCAGCGGAGTTCGGGCCGCAGGTCGTCGACCGCGATGAACAGCACGTTGGGCGGGGCCGCGGCGAGGGTGAACGTGGCGGACGCGCCGAGGAAGATGAGCGGGCGGATCATGGGTTCTTCGGGTGGATGGCGAAGCCGTTGAGGAGGAGGAAACGATCGCTGCCGTTCGAGTCGATGGCGCGCAGCCGGATGGTGAGCGGCGAGCTGCCGTCGTGGTGGATCGGGAAATCAAGCGTCGGGATCTGGGCGTTGTTGATGAAGGTGGTGTTGAGTCCGGCGGAGCCCAGTGCCGTTGGCTCGACCGCAGCGCGCGTCAAGCCGCCGACCTGGGCCTCGATGAGGTTGGGCGTGGTGTTGATGGTGCCCTGCGCGAATCCGAGCGCGCTGCCGGTGAAAGTGTCGAGATGCCACGAACGGAAACGGTATTCGCCCGCGGCGAGTCCGGTGATTCTAACATCGATCGCTCCCTTGCGGGTGGCGATGAAATCGGCGAGGAGGAAAGACAGCGACGTGTCCCCCCCCGGGGATGGCGCGGGTGCTGTCGCCGTTGGCTCCGCGGAACTCGAAGTTCGTGCCATCGGGCTGCGAGATGGTGATTTGATGAGCTCCGACGGTCTTCGTGTAGGAGCTGGAATTCGCCGCCTGGGTGGCTGAGCCTGAGACGGTCCGGAACAGCGATTGGCTCGGTGCACCGAGCGTGTCGCCGCGATTGAAATCCACACCCAGCAAGGGAGGGGTGGTGGGCGGTTCGGTGTTATCCCCCATGCGTTGATACCCGACGCCGTCATGCCATACCCGCCAACTGGTGGTGCCGACGAGGTTGTTGTCGATGAACACATCCACGGCGGAGCCGCCGGATACGGTGACTTGTCCGAGATTCACGCCGAAGAGATTCTGGAGAAATCCACCGCTGCCATCGGAGGCTTGCCGGATTTTTACCGGAGTGGTGAAGACCAGGTCGGCGGCGTTGGTCACACTGGCTGTGATGGTGCCGGGACGGGAGTGGCCTGCAAGCGGGGCACTGTAGGTGGTGAGCGAGCCGGAATTGAGCCCGGCGGAGATGCCCCAGTTCTGGGTGGTGCTTACGACTTGTTCCCAGAAGAAGGCCCAGATCGTGTAAGTGCCATCGGCCATGCCGGTGAGCCGGGTGGTGATTTGTGGAAAGTCGCCCGAAGTCGCGATGGACTGCAGCAGGCTGTCGTTGATGCCGAAGTCGCTGGCACCGGAGCGCGCGACCCATTGGGTGTTGTTCGCGGTCGCGCTGTTGGCGGTGGTCTTCAGCCAGGTTGTGTTCGAGGGGTTGCTGGTGAGGAAGGTATTGCCGCCGGTGACCGTGGAGGCATCGACATAGGTGATCGCGCCGCTTGGTGTCGGATCAGGGACCCGATCGACGGGCACCGGGCCGCGGGTGATGCGGATGTTGGAGAAGTTGGCTTGAGTGGCGTCCAAGTTGCCATCCATCAGGAAAGCGATGCTGTCGAAGGCATGGCTGGATGCTGTTAGATCGATGAGGTTTTGCGATGCCCGGTAAGAGGCGCCGCTGGCGAAGCGGGCCGAGAGGTCGAGCTTGTTGCCGTTGCGGGCGATGGTCAGATCAAACTCTACCGGTGTGTTGGCCGGCAGGGTGGTTGCGGTTGCCGGGATCGGGCCGAGGGTGGTGGAGGCGGCGTTTTCGAAGGGCTGGCCGCCGGTCCCGTTACCGGCGGCGATGCTGGTGGTGGCGGTGGCGGGAGCGCTGGCCCAGATGCCGGTGTAGCCGGTGGCCGCCCCTGCCGCGATCGGGTTGGCGGCATCGAACAGGCCGATGCGGAAGCTGTCGCCGGCGAGTGGTTTGTTAAAGGTGACGGAGCCGGACAGGCGGAGGTATTGACCGTTTGTCAGGACGACCGGGTCGAAGGGGGCGGCGATGATGTCGCCATCGGCATCGGTGGTCGCGGGCGAAGCGGTCGCCGCTGTGCCGCCCGCAAACCCGGCATTGCCCGCGATGGTGACCCAGCCGGTGGCATTCGCCGCCGTGTGAAGCGGATCGGAGAGGTAGCCGAGTGAGACGAGGAAGGCGTCGGTCTTGAAGAGCGTGTCCCGGTAGCCGTAGAACGGGCCGCTGCCATCGTTGGGGACATCGTAGTTGAAGAAGCTGTGCGGCTGGCCTTGGTAAAGGTGGAGATCGCAACGCAAGCCCGATGTCTCCATGGCGGCGCGGTAGTTTTCCGCGACGGAGACCGGCACGAGGTTGTCGCTGGTGCCGAGGAAGAAACTGGTGGGCGGCGCGGTGGCCGTGATGTTGTGCAGCGGCGAGATGCTTTGCCAATAGGCTTGCACCGTGCTGTGGCCGTAGCCGCCAGGCCCGTTGTCCACGACCGGGTTGTAGAGCACCAGGGCGTTTGGTTTCGAGCTGACGGCCAGGTTTTCACCCGGCTCCTCGTAAGCGGTGAGCGTGCCCGCCGCCGCCGCGACATGGCCACCCGCCGAGCCGCCGCCGGCAGCGATCCGGTTGGGGTCGACCCCCAGCACGGCGGCATTCTGCCGGACATGGCGGATGGCGGATTTTCCGTCCTTCACGCATTCCTGCGGGGTGGTGCCATGGAGGTTTTTCACGCGGTATTCCGCCGAGATGGCGACCATGCCCCGCGAGGCGAGATACTCGCACTGCGGGTGGAAATGGCTGGCCGAGCCATCGACCCAGCCACCGCCGAAGAAGAATACGATGGCTGGGCGTTGGTGGGACGGCTTGTGGCCCGGCGGCGTGAAGACATGCAGGTTCAGCGTGACCGCGCCACCGGTGCTGTTGACCGTCTCCTTGAACGGGATGATCTGGTCGGGCGTGAAGCCCGGGATATCATAGGCACGCACCATGGGTGCCATGAGCAGCAGAAGGCAAATCAGGATGCTTGGGTTTCGGATGCCCATGGGCGGGATGAGGAATTCGGGTTCGAGATCGGAATACGCTCCACCCGTAAAGCCGGGAAGGGGCATTTGAAAAAGAGAAATCCCGGTGTTCTTCGGTATGGATCGACGGCGAGGATCAAGGAGTGGCCTGTGTCACTTTTGACGATCCAGTTTCTGGCAGCGCGCGGGCGAACGGACGGGAGTTGACCGGTATGGCCGGATTTTGAGCCGCGAATCCAGCCATCTTCCCGGGAGACTAGCCCTCGCCAAAATCCTCCCGTGACGGTATCCATCGCCGGCGCCTGAATCACTCGGGACCGCTTCGCAGGCTCCCGATGCGAACGCCAAGGCACGTTTCAGGAAACAATCGGAGATTTGTTACGAAAAAAACGCCCGAGGGAGCGGTATCGAACCCGTTCCACGTTTCGCTCCGATCCAACCATCCGATGCTCCACTTTCCCCTGAGATCCAAGGCCGGTGCCCTCTTGCTCGCCAGCTTGTCGACTCTCCAGAGCCCGTTGGCCGCCGAGGGCATTCCTGCAGGCGAGCCGGGGCACCGTTCGCACGTCAAAGAGTTCTTCGAATCCTACTGCATCCAGTGTCACGGGCCGGACAAGAGCAAGGGCAAGATTACCCTTCACACGCTGGACGGCGATCTGGCGGCAGGAGCGGGCGGTGAAATGGAGCGTTGGGAGAAAATCCTCGAGGTTCTGGATGTAGAGGAGATGCCGCCCGATGACGAGAAGCAGCCGAGCGCCGCCGAACGCGAAGCCGTGAAGGCATGGATCGATCAGGGCATGCGCGATCACGTCGCGAAGGCCGCCGATGTGAAATCCGCGCCGCTCGCCCGGCGGCTGACCAACTTCGAATATGAGAACACGATGCGCGATCTGTTAGGCATCGACCTCGAGCTGATCAAGGACCTTCCGCAAGATCCCGAGAAGCCCTACCATTTCAACAACACTGCGGAGTTCATGCTGCTCGGGCCGGAAAAGCTCGACCGCTACCTGAAAACCGCGCGCCGCGCCTTGGCCAGCGCGATCGTCGATCCCGCGAAGCCAGAGGTTCACCGGCAGGCCTGGACTTTCGAACCCGAAGGGCCGGCCTTCGCTGCGATGCAGCCCGATGAAATCGGCGTTTACACCGAGTCGAAGGGCGTGGCCGTCAATTCGTGGCCGGCTACCGGCGAATACCGGATCCGCATCAAAGCTGCTGCCATCTTGCCCCCGGGTTTTGAGGAGGTGCCGCTGCGGATCGTCATGGGCAGCGCTTTGAAGAGCGATTCGGGCACGGGGGACTACACTCCCGTCGGCACGGTTTACTTGAAGAACAACGTCGAGAACCTGCAGGACTTCGAGTTTCGCGGGCGCATCGAGAATCACCCGATCCAAGTGGGACAGGTGAACCAGAAAGGCCAGGAACCGCCTACCCGCCTCATCTATCCGCAGAACCTTTTCGACAACGGCCAGCTCAACGACAACCACGTCAACCACTTCGATGTAGCATGGCAGCTCTCGGTGCCGCGGGCGGTGGTTCGTTCGATCGAGTTCGAAGCCCCCGTCTTCGATGTCTGGCCTCCCGTACACCATACCCGCATCCTCCCGGAATCGTCGCTGCGTTTCGCCGATCCCGATGAGTATGTCCGGGGCGTATTGACTGCGTTCATCACCCGCGCCTTCCGCCGCCCGGCGAGCGGAGACGAGCTGGCGAGGTTCTTCAAAATCTACAAAATGCTCGAACCCGAGTTCGGGACGCTTGAGGAAACGATGCGCGAGACGCTTTCCATGGTGCTCGTCTCGCCGCAGTTCCTCTATCACACGGTGGCGGCCGACGGACTCACCACGCCCGGCTACGAAATGGCCTCGCGGCTCTCCTATTTCCTCTGGGGCAGTCTCCCTGATCAGGAACTTCTCACGCTGGCCGCGGGAAACCAACTCGATGATCCCGCCGTGATCGAGGTGCAGGCGCGCCGCATGATCGCCGACAAGCGCGCTCAGGACTTCGTTAGAAATTTCACGACCCAATGGCTGAGCATCGGGAAATCGAAAGCGGTCAACATCAACCGCAAGCTCTTCCCGCGCTTTCTGTTCACCGTGCCGAACGGCGAAAGAACCGGCCAGGAAGTGCTCTTCCGCCCGACCATCCGCGATTACATGATCGATGAAACGGTTGGTTTCATCGGTGAATTGATCCGCCGCAATGCCAGCGTGCTCAACCTCGTTGATTCCGATTTCGCATGGCTCAACGAACCACTGGCAGCGCACTACGGGGTCGATGGTGTGCAAGGTCTGGAATTCCGCGCCGTCCCCGTCGCGCCCGGATCCCCGCTCGGCGGTCTGCCCACGCAGGGCTCCGTGCTGGTCGGCAATGGCACCGGCTCCGCACCGCATCCGATCTACCGCGCCGTTTGGTTGCGCGAAGCGATCCTCGGCGATGAAGTGGCACCGCCGCCCGCCGAAGTACCCGCGCTTTCCGACACCGCCGGCGAGGGACTCGAAAACGCCACCACGATCAAGGATCTCCTGCGCATCCACCGCACCGTGGAATCCTGCAACGACTGCCACGTGCGTCTCGATCCATGGGGGATTCCCTTCGAGGAATACAATGCCATCGGCCAGTTTCAACCCCGCATCCCGAAGAGCGGAGCCACCGTGCGCGGCTTCCAGGCCAAGGCCGATGTCACCCTGGAAGGCTACCGCAAATACCTCAGCACCGTGAACACCGAACCGGCGGATTCCGTAGCCCGCGTCCCCAACGGCCCGGAAGTCAGAGGCATGAGGGAACTCAAGGACTACCTCCTGCGAGACCGCGGCGAGGATGTCGCTGAGAATGTGATCCGCCGCCTGCTCACATACGGAATCGGCCGCGCCCTCACTTATCACGACCGCTATGCCGTCGAAGGTCTTCTCAAACAGTCCAAGCTGAGCGAGCACCGCCTTCAGGACATGATCCTCACCGTCTGCCGCAGCGAAATCTTCCGCACCCCGATCACCACTCAGAAGCCATGAGCATGAAATCCCACCACCTGAATCGACGCGATGTCCTGCGTGGCGGAGGTATCGCCCTCGCCCTGCCCTTTCTCAACAGCATGAGCCGGGCTGCCGGTTTGTCCGGAAGCAAGTTGCAAGCGAAGCGCATGTTGATCAGCTACATCGCGTACGGGGTCTATGATCCGAATATGCCCGACGGGACATCCCACGAGTGGAGCTGGTATCCGCGCCACGATTCCGGCCCGATCGCCCTGAACAAGGCCTCCGCCCCCTTCGAGTCGGTCAAGGACTCGCTCACCTACCTCCGCGGCCTCGACCACCCCGGCGGCTACGGCCTTGGCGGGCACAGCAGCGGCGATGTCTTCGGCACCGGTGCCGACATGTCCGGCGCGGAGAAGTCGAACAACATCTCCATCGATCAGCTTGCCGCCAAGCTCAACGGCCACCATACCCGCTATCCGTCCCTTGTGCTCGGTAGCGAAGGTGGCACCGGCTCCTACGGCATGTCGAAGACCTTGTCCCATTACGGTCCGGGGCAACCCATCCCCGCCCTCGAAAAGCCGCAGGAAATTTTCAACCGCCTGTTCCGACCTTATGCGGACCAGAGTGTCAACGACGTCCGCGCCCGCTTGAAACGTGAGGCAAGCGTGCTCGACCTGATGATGGAGAACTACCAGACCCTCCACGGCAAACTCGGTGCCGAGGATCGCCAGAAGATGGAGGAGTATCTCGACTCCGTCCGCGCCATCGAGCAACGCGTCGAACGCACCAGCAAGTGGACCCATGAGGAGCTGCCCAAGGTCGACACCAAGGGACTCAACCTCGAAGCCAGCTATCATCAGCCAAGCGAGTACCTCCGCTGCATGTATGATCTGATCTATCTGGCGTTCCAGACCGATTCGACCCGCTTCATCACCTTCATGACCGAAAGCGAGCATTCCACCGGCAACCTCGTTGGCAATTTCGCCAACAGGCTGTTCGGCTACACCGGAAACACCCACGACATCGCCCACAAGCGGCCCGAGGATGTCTCGGGCCAATGGGAGAAATGGCGGGCCGAGCAGCATGCCTATTTCCTGAAGCGGCTGCGCGACACTCCGGATGGCGACAGCAACTTGCTCGATACCACCGTCGTTCTCTGGGGCTCGGCCCACCCGCACGGATCGCACAGCACCAAGGACTATCCGATCCAGATCGCGGGCGGCAAGAGTCTCGGAATCAAGCATGGCAGCCTCCACAACTTCGAGGGTGAGCGTAAGAAGCCGCTCTCCAACCTGTTCGTCGCCATGCTCAACGCCGTCGATGCTCCCGTCGAAACATTCGCCGACAGCACCGGTGAACTCACCGAAATCCTCGCCTAAGCCCGTGACCCGCCTGTTTCTCAAGCTCCTGCTCCTGCTCCGACTGCTGCTGCTTCCGGCAGCCTCAGCACAGGAGAACAAGGTTCCGCGGGTGCTGTTCCTCGGGGATTCCATCCATCAGGCCATCGTCCAAGCCGCCGCCAGGGAACTCGGCGGTAAGGTGAGCGTCCACTACCCGTCCGGCGTCGTGGCTTCGGACAGCGGAACCGCATTGGCGCAGATCGACGCATTGATCGGGAAAGCGCAGTGGGACATCATCTACTTCAACTTCGGCATCGGCGACTTGTTTTACAAAGACCCCTCCACCCGTGAAATCCGCATCATGAGCAAGCACGGCGGCGGCGTGCGCGTTTCCAGCCCCGCCCAGTACGAGAAGCAGCTCGATGGGATCGTGCAACGCCTCAAAACAACCAAGGCCAAACTCATCTGGGGAAGCACCACGCCGATGGTCACCGTCCACTTCTTCAACAGCTACCAGGGCAACATCTTCGATGAGAACGCCGAGCAGGAATACAACACCATCGCCGCCCGCGTGATGGCGAAACACAAGGTCGCCGTGCTCGATCTCCACGGCCATGTCATGGCGCAGTTCAAGCCGGACGAAGAACATCCGCCCTACACGCAGTATGCCAAGGAGATGGAGAAACGTGGTTCGCCGCTCCATGCACCGCTGGTGCGCGCGCTGTCGGCTTCCGCACGCGGTGAGTAGAGGGCAAACGGAATAGCGTCTCTGAAGGGAAGCAAATGGCCCAGAGCCTCACCAACGGTTGCCGGGAACCGCTGGTGACACCCGACTCCCGATTGACGTTAGCGGGGCAAGGTTGTCTCGAGCTTGAACGGCTCCTTGCTGAAGGTTCCGTCCGGGACTTCCACGGTGGATTCCCGGAGGAAGGCGCCCTTGTCATCATACTGTCGGATGGCGCAGGCGTGGAGTTTTCCAGTGGCGTCGCTTTGATCATCGCACTGGAAGCTGAGGAAAAGGCGGCCAGGCTCCGCGGAGCCGGTGCCAAGTTTGTCGAGCAAGGGGCCGAGTTCGATGCCGATTTCGAGCGGGCTGTCATCACCCGGTCCAGCCAGAGGGACCTGGCCGACGTTTTCCTTGCGGTTCTTACCGAAGAGCGGCCAGCCGTTGAGGACTTGCGGGGCAAGTTCGTGTTCGGGTGCCGTGGCGTTTTTGTCGCGGGCGATACCGATGGTCACCCGCAGGTCGGAGCGCTTGTTGCAGGCGAGCTTGAGTTTCAGCGTGATTTGCGGAACATGCCGGGAGACTTCGATCCGTCCGAGGTAGTTTCCGCGTTCCCAGGTGGGATCGACCATCGCGCTGTAGAGCAGGTAGATTTTACCGTCCTTCGACCGGGTTTCGCCCCATGAGTTGAGCACGATGAAGGCGCCTCGCTCCCGATCCGCGAGGGTGACTTTGCCATCGCCGTTGATATCGATGTCGCTGGTGATCTTTCCATCGGCATTCACATCGAATCCAACCTGGTCATCGTATCCCACACAAGTGATGCCGTGACCGTAACCGTCGGGTCCCCAACGGATCCACAGGTCTTCGCCCGCCAGATACTCGCCTTCGGGAATCGTCCTCGTGACTTCTTTCAACTTGCCCATCCGTCCGTCCAGCGCCAGCAGCCCGCCGATGGGTTCTTTCCCATTTTGGGGTTGGTTGCGGTCGAAGAGCCAGCCGCGGGCTTCGTTGACCTGCGCAACGGTGGCGACCGGGGTGTAGCGATAGCCGGCGACGCGATACTCCATCGCCTCGCGCCAGATGGGGTAACCGTTCGCCCACAAGCCGATCTTGTCCTTGTCACCTTCGACGCGTCCGTAGGATTCGACGGTGGGAATCCCAATCTGTTTGGCGGTTTCCCAACCGTGATGCGCTTCTGATCCCTGGGCGCTATTGGCCGCATTGCACATGTTCCAGGAAAAATCGGCGGGAAACTGCGTGGCGGTCGTGCTGGCCTCGGTGCCATTCAAGACGTTCATTTCGTAGGTGAAAATCGAGGCGATCGCCGTGAACTGACCACAGGCTCCCCCCTTCTGTTTGTAGATCGGAGGGAACTGCGGGCGGGTCGAGTTATCGACGCGCGACGGCAAGCGGCTGATGTCGACGGGCGTCTCGCCGATGTCAGGGCCGGTCGCGTCACGCCAGGTGTCGTAATCCTTCCCCGTCGAAGGAGGGCGGGAAAACGGACCGGGATAAGCGGCGCGAGCGGGGCTGTCGGCATCGTCCGCCATCACCGTGGAGATGGAGCCGGAATTGAAGATGACAGCGGTGAGGGTGAAATATCGAAACAAGGGAGTCATGGCTAAAGTTTGATTCAACGAGATATGGGAAGCGGTCGTTTTTTATCAGCCCGCGGTTCAGCGGAGGGTGATGTTGGCGTCGAGGTTGAGAAGAGCTTGGGCGAGCGTGGCGAAGGTGGCGGCTTCGGCCGGGTCGAGGGCGGGATCGGCGGGTGAGTCACCGATTTTCAGCAAGGCTGCGGCGTCGGAGGATTTTGAGGCGAAGAAGCCGCGTTGTTCGGTGATGAGCTCTGTTAGAAGAGCTGCCTGTTCCGGGGTGGGCGGGGTTCCGATGACTTCGCGGAAGGCCCATTTCGCGCGGGCCTCGTCGGTGGTGCCGCCGAGTTTCAGGATGCGCTCGCCGAGCTTGCGGGCCGCCTCGACGAACTGCGGGTCGTTGAGCATGACGAGCGGCTGGAGCGGGGTGTTGGTGGCCTGGCGGCGGGTCGAGCAAACCTCGCGGGTCGAGGTATCGAAGATCATCATGTTCGGTGGCGTGGTGGTGCGGCGCCAGAAGGTGTAGAGCGAGCGCCGGTAGAGGCCGGCGCCTTTGTCGGGGACGTATTCGGGAAGGAAGTTGTTGAGGGTTTTCCACATCGAGCCGGGTGCCTGGTAGGGCTTGGCGGGCGGGCCGCCGACGGTTTCGGAAAGAAGGCCGGAGTGGGCGAGGGCGGAGTCGCGAAGCATCTCGGCGGTGAGCCGGCGGGCGGGGCCGCGGGCGAGCAGGGCGTTGGCGGGATCGCGCTCGCGGAGTTCCGGGGAGGCCTTGGAATCCTGGCCGTAGGTGGCGGTGAGCACCATCTGCCGGATCGCGCGTTTGAAATCCCAGCCGTGGTTCATGAAATCGCGCGCCAGCCAATCGAGCAGCTCCGGATGCGTCGGTTGCGCGCCTTGGAGGCCGAAGTTATCCGAGGTCTCCACGATTCCGGTGCCGAAGATATCCTGCCAGATGCGGTTGATGGTCACGCGCGCGGTGAGCGGATGATCCGGCGAGGTGAGCCAGCGGGCGTAGCCGAGGCGGTTGCGCGGCTGGTCGTCGGGAAACGGGGGCAGCCAGTCCGGTGTCTCGCGTTCCACCTTTTCCGCCGGCGAGGTGTAGTCGCCGCGGGCGAGGATGTAGGCTGGAACGGGCTGGGCGGATTCGCGCATGGTGACGATCTCGCGGACCTTCTTCTCGGCATCCCGGTAGGCGGCCCGGGCGGTGGAGAGATTCTTGGAAAGGGCGCGTGCGTCCGGGTCGATGGCGGAGTGGAAGTATTCGCGAAGCAGGGCGGGCGTGGCCCCGTTCTTCGCGAGGGGCTTGCCGGTGGCGACGGCGAGGACTTCGAGGGAAGAGAGGGCGCGGAGATGAACATGGACCTCATCGATCATGCCCCCGCGCAGGCCGATGTCGCGGCCGCGGGCGGTGAAATTGAGGGCGCTGCCGATGAGGTAGTCGCGGGTGAGGTTGTCGCTGGCGACGGTGGTTTCGGCGGGTTGGCCGTTGATGAAGATCTTGAGTCCGCTGGCCTTCCGCGAGCCGTCGTTGGTGACGCTCACGTGGGTCCACTCGCCGGTGGGGATGGTGGACGTGGTGGTGATGGAGGCGCCGCAGCCGGGCAGTTCGCGGGCGAGGGTCCAGGTGAGGCGGCCTTCTTTGAGGAGGAGCTCGTAGCCCGAGAACGGCGTGTCGAACGAGGAAGTGTTGGCGAAGACGACGGCGCGTTTGTAGTCCTCGCCCGGCTTGAGCCAGAGGGAAATGGAGAGCGGCTGGTCGGCGTGTTTGATTCCGAAGTCGGGGAGCTTGGTGAGGCTGTCGCCGTTGGCCAGGATCCCGTTTCCGTGCTTGCCGGGGGCGAGCTTGTTCCCGCCGGTCTTGGCGGGCTTTTTGGGGGCGGCTTCGTTTTTGAGGGAGTCGCCGGTGGTATTGTCGAAGAGGAACTTCCCGGCGAGTTCGGGGGAGGGGAAGGCACTCCCGGAGGCGAGCCAGAATTGGAAGGCGGGCTCGGCGGCCAAGAGGTGGGAGGCGAGTTTGGCCTCGGCGGATCGGATGTTTTCCTGGAGGCCGGCGAGTTGGGTTTCCTGTTCCGGAGTCGGGAGCTGGAGAGCCGGTTGGGGCAGGACCTCCCCGCGATCCGCGCCGCCCTGGATCAGTCCGAACTCCTCGACGCTATTGAAGAACGCGGCCATCGAGTAATAGTCCTTCGCCGAGATGGGGTCGTATTTGTGGTCGTGGCAGCGGGCGCACTCCATGGTGAGCGCCATGAAGGCGGTGCCGATGGTGTGAATGCGGTCGGAAACGCCTTCCTGGCGGAACTCCTCGGGCACCGAGCCGCCCTCGTTGGTCTTGCGGTGGATGCGGTTGAAGGCGGTGGCGAGTTTCTGGTCACGGGTCGCGCCGGGCAAGAGGTCGCCGGCGAGTTGCTGGGTGATGAACTGGTCGAAGGGCAGGTTGCCGTTGAAGGCGCGGATCACCCAATCGCGGTAGGGCCAGGCATCCGTCTGGATGTCGGCCTGATAACCGAAGGAATCCGCGTAGCGCGCGACATCGAGCCAAGGGGTCGCCATGCGTTCGCCGAAGCGCGGCGAGGCGAGCAGGCGGTCGACCACGGTTTCCCGCGCCGCCGGCGATGCGTCCGCCACGAACGCGTCGATCTCCGACTGGGTCGGCGGCAGGCCGGTGAGGTCGAAGGTGACGCGGCGCAGCCAGCGCTCCGGCGGGGCTTGCGGGCCGGGCCGGAGTTTCTCCTTATCGAGGCGGGCGAGAATGAAGCGGTCGATCGGGTTGCGAGCCCACGACGTGTCGGTGCTTTCCGGGACGGGAACCTCCTCCGGCGGCGTCACGAAGGCCCAGTGGGCTTCGTATTCCGCGCCTTGCTCGACCCATGTCTTGATCAGGTTCTTCTCCCGGTCGGTGAGGGTGAGGTGGGACTTCGGCGGCGGCATGACCTCCTTGCGGTCGGTCGAGAAGATGCGGATGAGGGCTTCGGAATCCGCCGGGCTTTCGGGATCCCATGCGAAGGCCTTGATCGCCTCTTCGCGGATATCGAGCCGCAAGTCCTCCTCACGCTTCTCCTTGTCGGGGCCGTGGCAGAAGAAACACTTGTCCGATAGAATGGGCAGGATCTCCCGGGCGTAGGAAATCTTCTCCGCGGCCACGGCGGGCCGCGCGAGCGCGAGCAGGCTGATGAGGAAGGTGACGGGTCTCAAGACGGGGATCCATACGCCCGGTGGGGGCGGGTCTTTCGGAAACCGGTCTCCCGTGCGCACCTGAAAGCCTGCGCTGCGATGAGACCGGCAGGCCGGTCATGTGGCTCGGCGAATGAAGAGTCCGCGTCGCGGCTAGTCCTCGCTTTTCTCTTCGCCCTTCACTTCCTTCTCGAAGGCCTTGGCCTTCTCGCGGTCCGGCGCGCCGTTGAGAGTGGCGACCACCTTCTCGCAGGCGGCATCGGTCACGATGATGCGCGGCAATCCGCCTTCGCTGGAAACGACGGACGGCAGCTTGTCCATGTCCTTGTCGCCTTTATCGATTTCCACCACGACCACTTCCGAGCGAGGGACCGCCTTCTTCACGGCGTTGTTGGCGGCATTGACCTTCTGGATGCAGGTCGGGCAGTTCGGCAGGTAGTAATCCTGATAAAACACGAACGCGATCTTCTTGCCGGACTTGGCGGCGGATTTCTTCGCGGATTCCAACTTGCGCTCCGAGAAACCCGCGAACGCGGTCGAGGCGCATGCGAGCAGGAGGGTCGATAGGACGATGGCTCGTTTCATGGTTTGATCTGGTTTGGTTGGTTGTCCCACCCCGCGCTCCATTTTGGCGTAGGTGTGGATGTTGCTATTTCCGGGGGGCTATCCTTTGGACGCGAGCGTAGACTTCAGGCCTGTTTTGCCAAGATCTCCTTTCGCGGAATTCATGAACTTTGCACAACATTCAGTGGGGGTCGTCCCGAGGGGCGGCGCGGTCGCTGCAGTTGAACTTGCCGGGTGCGGCCACCCAATGCGAAGCGGACTCGGAGGCCTATCCGTCCACCAGCGACCTGGCGTATTGCAGGGTGTCGATGTCCGCGGCGGACTTGTCGCGGCGGACGGCGTGGATGCGGGGGAAGCGCATGGCGAGGCCGGAGTCGTGGCGCTTCGAGGGCTGGATCGAGTCGAAGGCGATCTCGAGGACGAGGTTCGGTTCGACGTGATGCTTGCGGCGTTCCTTCGAAAGGGTGTGGCGCTGGAAGTGGGCCGTGAGTTCCTCGATCTCGGCATCGGTGAGTCCGGAGTAGGCCTTGCCGATGATGCGGAGTTGGCCGCTGGCTTCGTCGCGTACGGCGAAGGTGTAGTCGGAGAGCACCTCGGCGCGCTTGCCGTGGCCTTGCTCGGCGGCGACGACGATGCAGTCGAGCGTGCTCGAGGTCTTGAGTTTCAGCCAGGCCTTGCCGCGGCGGCCGGGCGAGTAGGGGCTGGCGGGGTCTTTCGCGATCAGGCCTTCTTGGCCGTCGGCGCGGGCCTGCTTGAAGGCGGCTTGGACGGCATCGCTGCCTGCCGTGCGGAGCACGGAGATGGGTGAGATGGCAGATGGCGGATGGGAGATATCAGATGCAATGCCGGCGGCGTCCGCGTTGGTTCTTAAGTCTTCCGTCTTGAAGTCTTGCGTCTCCATCCGGGCGCGACGCTGATCGAGCGGGAGATCGAGGAGATCGTCGCCATCGCGGAAGAGCAGATCGAAGGCAATGAAGCGAACGGGTGCTGTGCCGCTGGTGGTGCTGGAGGGGAAGAGGTCGCCTTGGGTCGTCGAGACGCGGCCGAGGCGGGTTTGGAGGTCGTGGAAGGTGAGACGGCGGCCTTCGGCGTGGGCGATGATTTCACCGTCGAGGATGAAGTCGCCGGGGATCTTGAGCGCTGCTGTTAGAAGCTCCGGGAACTCGGCATCGAGCGGGCGGAGGTCGCGGGAGAACAGGGCGGCGCGGTCGCCGGACTTGTGGAGCTGGGCGCGGATGCCGTCGTACTTCGGTTCGAGCCAGAGAAGATGTTGAAGGTGGACGGTTGAGGGTTGATGGACCGAAGAAGCATGGGCGGCGATGAGGGATTCTACGTCGGGCATCGGGGAAGCGAGCATGACCTTGACCGGGACGAGAGGTCGCAGGGCGGCTTCTTGCAAGGAATGGTGACGGGCGAGGCGGGCGGTGTCGCCGAGGTCGCCGGTGAGCATGTGGGCGTGGCGGACGGCCGCGGGGTCGGCGGCGAAGGCCTCGGCGACGGCTTCTTCGACGAGTCCTTCCTTGAGGCCGATGCGGAGGTCGCCTGTTAGAAGTTTGACCAGTGTTTCGCCTTCAGCCGGGTGGAGGGTGCGGAGGCGCTCGGCGAGGAGATCGATGCGGGCGAGCGAGCCGGGAGCGGCGGCGAGGTCGGTGAAGAACGTGGCAAGGCCGGCGAGATCGAGTGGCTCGGGCTTGAGCGTGAGTTCCTGGAGCAGCAGGCGGGTGGTGCGGGCGGCGTCGTTCTGGGATTGGGAAATCTCGCGGTAGCGTTCCTCGCGGACGCCGGGGAGTTTCAGCAGGGCACGGCGCAGGGTGGCGGAACCGGCTTGGGACGCGCGGCGATCGGCGGCGCGGGGCAGGGCGCGGCCGGTAAGCCAGTTGGCGGCGAGCGCGAGGTCATCGTCGCTGGCGAGGCCGCGGAGGTAGGATGCGAGGTGGCGAATCTTCTCCAGGCGGCTGCTCGTCTCGCCGGTCAGACGACAGAGGCTGGTGAAGTCGGCGAGCGGGCAGATCGGCCGGACATGGCGGGCGCTGGCGCTGGTCTGGGTGCCGCTGCTGGCGAGCGCGTTTCGGGCGGGGGGCGGGGAAAGCTGGAGATCGAGCTGGTCGTTGCCCATCGCCGACCAGGCATCGTGGCCGCGCTGGCGGAGCTCCGCGGCGAACTCGCGGGTGGATCCGTGGACGGTGAGGATTTTCTTCGGCCGGACGCGCTGGACGCACTCTAACAGGCCGGGGTGGTCGGCGTGGTCGGACAGCGGGATGGCTTCATCGACGCGGTAGCGGTAGCTCGCACCGGGGGTCAGCGCCCAGCCGCTGAGCATGGCGACGCGGCGTTTCGGGATGGCGCGGAGGAGCTTGGAGCGGACGGCATTCGGCGGGGCGATGACGGCGTGGCCTGGAGGGATTGCAGATGGAGGATGGTGGATGGTAGATGAAGAAGATGCGGCGGGCTCTCCGAGGATCATGGGCTCGGGCAGGCCGCGGACGCCGGCTTCGCGGCAGGCGCGGGTCATTTCCGCGACGCTGGGGTGGAGCAGGACGGGGATGCCGTGCTCGTGGAGCAGGGCGAGCGCTTCCTGGGCCTTGCCGAGGGAGTAGCCGAGGAGGACGGGCACCTCGCCATCGGCGAAGGCGTCGTGGACGAAGCGGAGGACGGCGCTTTCGACCTCCAGCGGCGGCGGGAAGGCGTAGTGGGGGAGGCCGAAGGTGGTTTCTAGGATCAGGAGGTCGGCTTGCTGGAAGACGACGGGCTCGGCGGTGCGGCTCTTGCGGACCTTGAAATCGCCGGTGTAGAGCAGGGTGGCACCGTCGGAAATGCGGGTCACGTGGAGCATCGCGGAGCCGGCGATGTGGCCGGCGGGGAGGAGGCGGAGGCGGTGGCCGTTTCGTTCGATGGCGGCGCTGAAAGGCACGGGGTCGAGCCGGGCTTCGGCCAGGCTGTAGCGCGAACGGATCAGCGAGGCGGTGACGGTGGAGCACGGCGCGCTTTGGTGGCGGGCGAAGTGGTCGGCGTGGGCGTGGGAGACGAATGCCCACGGTTTTGCGTCCCAGGGATCGAGCCAAAGGTCGAGTTCCGGGAGATGGAGGCCGCGGCGGTGACGGACTTCGATCATGCGGGGTGGCGGAGAGTGGGGCGGCGGGCGGTCGGGATCAATGCCTGAGGTCGGTGTGCTGTGGAGGCAGCAGGGCTATCTTGTTTTGAGGGGGGCGGAGGGGGCGCTGACTTGAGTCGGCGAGGATTGTGTCGCTCCGCTAGCTAAGGACAGGCCGACTCAAGTCAGCGCTCCCAAAGTCGAAGATCGGATTGACGGGCGCTTCCGGAGCGCGACAAGTTCACGCACAAAACCGGTTCCGCATCGAATTTCCATGTCTGAGATCCTGCCACCTCCCCGCTTGACGGACCGCGACTCTTTTCCCGGAGCCACTGAGTTCCGGTTGGCGCTGGGCGTGTTCCGGGAGCCGTATGCTTGGAAAATCGTGGTGATCGGATTGCTCGGCGCGCTGGCGGTGATGGCGCTGCTCGGCGCGGGCGTCTGGTGGGTGGTGGCGAAGAGCGGCTGGCTGCATTTCGAATGGGTGGCCCGCTACGAGTGGACGCGCTGGCTTTTCGGCGGACTGGGAGCGGTCGTTTATGTCGTGGCGGCCTGGTTTTTGTTCCCGGTGGTGTTCACCGCGGTGGCCGGGATTTTCCTGGAAGACCTGGCGGACCGGATCGAGCGCCGGCACTACCCGGAGCTGCCGGTGCCGCGGAAGGTGCCGGTGACGGAGCAGATTTACGCGTCGGGCCGGGGCCTGCTGCGCGGCTTGTTTTGGAACGGACTCGCCTTGCCGCTCTACTTCCTCCCGGTGGTCAATGTGCTGGCCTATGCAGCGGTGAACTCGCGCTTGCTCTCGCGCGAGTATTTCCAAGTGATCACGCTCCGTCATTTTCCAGCCGCGGTGACCGGCGACTGCTTCCGCCGCCACCGCCCTCAACTGTGGCGTGAGGGGCTGGTGCTGATGCTGCTGTTCCTGATCCCGGTGGTGCAGCTGGTCGCGCCTTTGTTGGCGACGGCGCTGGCGGTGCACCGGCTGTGGCGGCGGGAGGATGGGATCCTGCGGCGGGAGCTGGCGGCGAAAGTGGGGAGCTGAGGTTCTCTGCGGATGCTTTACGGCCGGCGCGACGGGCCTAGGGTGGGCTCATGCGATTTTGGTGGACCCTTCTCGCGGCCGCTGCCGTACATGCGCAGGACTTTCCGGAGCCCTACGATAGCGAGCGGGTGGCCGGCTCGCCAATGCCGGCGGAGGAAGCGGCGCGGACGATGAAGTTGCCGCCGGGTTTCAAGGCGACGGTCTTTGCCGCGGAGCCGGAGCTTCGCAATCCGATCGCCTGTGCTTGGGACCCGCGTGGCCGGCTTTGGGTGGTGGAGAATTTCACCTATGCCGAGCGCCCGAAGCGCTTCGATCTCGCGCTGCGGGACCGGGTGGTGATCCTGGAGGATGCCGACCACGACGGCCGCACGGAGAAGCCGCGGGTGTTCATCGATACGGTGCAGCGGCTGACCAGCGTCGAGATCGGGCGCGGCGGGGTGTGGCTGATGTGCCCGCCGCAACTGCTCTTCGTGCCCGATGCCGATGGCAACGATGTCCCCGACGGCGAGCCGCAGGTGATGCTGGATGGCTTCACGGTGGCCGATGGCGGCTATCACAATCTGGCCAATGGATTGAAGTGGGGACCCGACGGCTGGCTCTACGGCCGTTGCGGTCATTCATGTCCCGGACGGCTCGGGGTTCCCGGGACGCCCGATGAAAGGCGGATCCCGATTCACGGCGGCATCTGGCGATTTCATCCGGAACGCAGAACGGTCGAAGTGCTCACCCACGGGACGACCAATCCCTGGGGCTTCGACTGGGACCGGCACGGCGAGGGATTCTTCGTCAACACGGTCACGGGGCACCTCTGGCATCTGATTCCCGGCGCGCATCTGGTGGACTCGAATCCTTCGCCGAACCGCTCGGTCTATCAGAGGATGGACACCATCGCCGACCACTGGCACTTCGACCGGGGGAGCGGTTGGAAGAAGTCGATCGCCGCTGCGGCCGATGCCTTCGGCGGCGGTCATGCGCATGTCGGGGCGATGATCTATCAGGCGGACCAGTGGCCGGAGGAGTATCGCGACAAGCTTTTCACCCTGAACTTTCACGGTCGGCGGGCGAACGTGGAGAAGCTGGAGCGGCAGGGCAGCGGGTATGTCGGACGGCATCAGCCCGACGTGTTTTTGTCGCGGGATCCGTTCTTTCGGGGCATCGAAATCACCACCGGTCCCGATGGCAGCGCGTTTATCCTCGACTACAGCGACACCGGTGAATGCCACGAATCGACCGGCATTCATCGGAGCAGCGGGCGGATCTTCAAGGTCAGCTACGGCAATCCGGCGAAGCCCGACCTCGGGGATCTGGCCCGATTGAGTGAGGAAGGCATCCGGCGGCTGTTAGATCACCCGAACGCGTGGTATTCCCGGCAGTTGCAGAAGCTGGACATGGCGGACGAAGTGGTGGGCCGGCTTTCTTCAGCGTCGACTTCCACCGGGGATCGCCTGCGTCGGATGTCGCTGCTTTACACCCGCCGCCAACTGCCACGGGAAAGTCTGTTAGAAAGCCTGGCCGATCCGGATCCCCATGTCCGGGCGGCTTCGACCCGCTACCTGTTAGATGGTTTCCCGCTCGATACGATCACGGGGCCGTTGCCGCATTTCGAGCAGTGCTCCGATCCCGTGCTGCTCGATGCCTTGGTCGAACGGGCACGGCGTGACGACAGCGCTTCCGTCCGCCTGGCGCTCGCCTCGTCGCTCCAGCGGATCGTGCCGCGGGAGCGGGAAGTCTTGGCGATCGCGCTGCTGGCCCACGCCGGGGATGCGGGTGACGCGGCGCTGCCGTCGATGGTGTGGTATGGGATCATCCCGCTTGGCCAGGCGGATCCGGCGGCCCTGGTTCGAATCGCGAAGACCTGCCAGTGGCCCGACACGCTGCGGTGGATCGCGCGAGATCTGGCGGGTCGGATGGGCAGCGATGGGAAGCCGCTCGCGGCACTGTTCGCGGGGGTGGACGGGGCGCAACGCGCAGCTGTGCTGCAAGGGCTGGGGGAGGCTTTGAAGGGATGGCGGAAGGCTTCGGAGCCGGAAACATGGGATGCCTTCGCGGCGACCTTCACCGATCCCGCGGACCGGGACCGGGTGCGCGAGATCGGTGCGGTCTTTGGAAATCGCCGGGCTTTGGCGGAGTTGAAAACCCTCGCGAAGGATGCAGCGGTTCCGATTGCCCGCCGCGATGCCGCGTTGAAGACATTGATCGATCACCAGCCCGAAGATCTCCGCTCAATTTGCGAGTCGCTGCTGGAAGTGCGGGGACTCACCGCTACGGCGGCTCGCGGACTGGCTTTGTTCGACGATCCTGCCGTGGGGGAGTTGCTGGTTCGGAGTTGGGGGAAGGTTGCGGGTCCCGAGAAGGCTGCGCTTGCCGGCTCTTTGGTTTCGCGGGTCTCGTTCGCGAAGATTTTGTTAGAGGAAGTCGCTGCGGGACGCATCGCTCGCGAGGAGATTACCGCCTTCCAAGCCCGGCAGATCCGCGCGCTGGGGGACGTCGCTCTTTCGAAGCAGCTCGCCGAGGTGTGGGGCGATCTGCGCGAGGGGGACGGTGACAAGGCGAAGTTGATCGCGGGCTTCAAGGCCCGGCTGACGCCCGGCGACCTGGCCAAGGCCGACCTTGGCCGGGGGCGGGTGCTTTACGAGACGGCTTGCGCGTCCTGCCACAAGATCCATGGCGGCGGGAACATCGGTCCCGATCTCACCGGCTCGGGGCGGGGGAACCTGGACTATTTGTTAGAGAACATCCTCGATCCAGGAGCCGTGGTGAGCGCCGGCTACCGGCTGCACACGGTGACGCTGGAAGACGGGCGCGTGATCTCCGGGATCCTCGCCGGACAGGCGGAGCGGACGCTTTCCTTGAGGCTGCCCGGCCAGGATTTCACCATCGAACGGGCGGAGATCGCGAAGCAGGAAGTCGCGGCAACCTCAATGATGCCCGAGGGTCTGCTACTCGGACTCAAGGCGGCGGAAGTGCGGGACCTGATCGCCTATCTGATGCACCCCGGACAGGTGGCCTTGCCGGACTAACAGGCCGCCTTGTTCACTGCGGCACGGTGAGCGCCTTGCCGTTGTCGGAGCGACCGATCTTTTCGAGGAAGGGGACCGCTTTCACCGCCCAGTTCGCGGGATCGGGGTAGTCGGAGGCATCGGGGCCGAAAGTGCTGCGGAGCATGTCGGTATCGATGACGCCCGGGTTCAGCGCGACCGCTGTCAGGCCCGGCGGAAGTTCCTGCGAGAGCGCCTGGGTCAAGCCTTCGACGCCCCATTTCGTGCAGCAGTAAGGCGCGACTTCCGGCGAGGTGGAGCGACCCCAGCCGGAGGAGAAATTCACCACGACCCCGGTGCCGCGGGCCATCATTGCCGGTAGGAAGCCGCGGCAGACGAGGTGGATGCCTTTCAGGTTCACGTCGATCACGCGGGAGAAATCCTCTGGTGGGACCTCCCACAGCGGGGCGTTGCGGTTGATGGTGGCAGCGTTGTTGAGCAGCAGATCCGGCGCGCCGGGGCCGGCCAGGATGTCATCGGCGAAAGCGGTGACATTGTCCGGCGAGGTCACGTCGCAGCGGAGGATGCGGTGCTTGTCGCCGAGTTCGTTGGCGAGTGCCGCGACCGCCGTCGCGTTCGTCCCGCAGCCGGATACGACCCAGCCACGCACGGCGAAAGACCGGGCCATCGCGAGGCCGAGGCCGCGGGTGCAGCCGGTGATGAGGACGTGTCTCATGGCTGCAGGCTAGATCGGGCGGGTTGGAAATGCAGGCACGATTTCCAACTGGAGCGAAGTTGCAGAAAGAGGAGATCCGGGTATTTTCCGCGCATGATCTTCGAAAGCTTGATTCTCGCGGTGCAAGGCCAAGCCCAACAGGGAGGCGGCATCGGTATTGGCTATTTCATCCTCATCGGTGCCACGATGATCGTCAGCATGGCGGTCAGCGGGATGCTGAAATCCCGCTTCAACCAGTATTCGCAGATCCCGATGCGGATGACCGGGGCCCAAGTCGCGGAGGCGATGCTTCGTCAGAACGGCATCCACGACGTGCAGGTCATCCACACCCCCGGTCACCTGACCGACCACTACGATCCGATCCGCAAGACGGTGAACCTCAGCGAGCCGGTGTATCACGCCAACTCCGTCGCGGCGGCAGCGGTCGCGGCCCACGAATGCGGCCACGCCTTGCAGCACCAGCAGGCTTACGCGTGGCTGACCTTTCGCTCGAAAATGGTGCCGGCGGTGCAGTTCGCGAGCACGATCCAGCAGTATCTGATGTTCGGTGCGATGCTGGGCGCGGGGCTTTTCAACAGCCCGATGATGCTGTGGATCTGGGTCGCCGTGTTCGCGGTCACGGCGCTCTTCGCGGTCGTCACGTTGCCGGTCGAGTTCGACGCCAGCAACCGGGCGATGGCCTGGCTTGAGCGCAGCGGAATCGCCAACCAGATGGAGCACGAAAGAGCGAAGAATGCCCTCTTCTGGGCGGCCATGACCTACGTCGCCGGGGCGATCGGGGCAGTGGCTCAAATGCTCTACTGGATCGCGATGCTGATGGGCCGTCGCGAATGATGGAGCGAGCTCACGGTCGCTGATAAACCCGGACCCAATCGATGGTCAGCCGCTGGGGGAAAACGGTCTTGTCGTCCGGCGGTCCCGGCCAGCCGCCTCCGACGGCGAGGTTCAGGATGGAGGTGAAAAGGTTGGTCGAAGGGGGCGGGGTAGGCCCCGCCTTCGCTGCTCCATTTGGTCTGCGTCTGGTAGAGTGCGCCGTCGACATACCAGCGGATCCCGGCCTTTTCCCACTCGATGGCGAATACGTGGAAGTCATCGGCGAAGGTGCCCTTCTTGAGTTCGAAAGATGCGCCCGTGTGGATGTTCTTTGGCCAAGACGCGCCGTGGTGGAGGGTGCCGTGGACTTTGGTGGGCTCATGGCCGACCATTTCCATGATATCAATCTCGCCGCTTGCTGCCCAACCACCGTATGCCTCCTTTTCCGGCAGCATCCAGACCGCGGGCCAGATGCCGCGGCCGGCGGGGAGCTTGGCGCGGACCTCGAAGCGGCCATAGAGCCAGCTCGCTCGGCGCTTGGTTCGCAGGCGACCGGAAGTGTAGTCCTTTTCGGCCCCCGCGGCGTTGAACTTCTGCTTATGGGCCTCGTTATGGGCCTCGATCACCAGGTGGCCGTCCTCGATGCGCAGGTTCTCGGGGCGGTCGACGTAATACTGCATCTCCCCGTTGCCGCCGCCGTGGCCGTTTTCCTCGACCGCCCATTTCGAGAAATCGATCTCCTTGCCGTTGAATTCGTCCGACCAGACCGGCTTCCAGCCCGCGGGGGCTTCGGCATGGGCAAGGGTGGCGGAAAGGAGCAAAAGCGCGGCGAGCTTCATGGGCCGGAGTGAAACAGCTCCGGGCTCCGGGATCTTTCCCGCAGAAAGTCATCGCTCACGGTAAATGAGTTCCGTCGCGGGCTTGCCGGACGGCTCCGGCAGCGCTTCCATCCGCCCGCGCATGGCAGGTGGCTTTTCATTCGACTCTCTCAACAAGGCCCAACGGGACGCCGTGGCCTCGCTCGACGGCCCGGTCCTGATTTTGGCCGGGGCCGGCACGGGCAAGACCCGCACGGTCACCTGCCGGATTTCGAACATGCTGCAGGTGGGGATTGCGCCGGAGAACATCCTGGCGGTGACCTTCACCAACAAGGCCGCGTCGGAAATGCGCGAGCGCATCGGGGGCATGGTGTCGAAGAAGAAGGCGGAGGCGATGACCGTCTGCACCTTCCACTCGCTCTGCGTCCGGCTGCTGCGCGGCGGCATCCACAAGCTGGGCTACAAGAAGAACTTCTCGATCTGTAGCGGCAGCGATCAGGTCGGGATCATGAAGCAGCTCGTCGTCCGGATGGGCGGTGCCGATGAGAAAGTGAAGGCCGAGGCGGTGCTGGCGGAGGTCTCGAAAGCGAAGAACCGCGGGGTCGAGCTGAAAGACATGGAGGACGATTTCTTTTCGTCGCTCGCCGTCGCCTATCAGAACGAACTGCGCGCGCAGAACGCGGTCGACTTCGACGACCTGCTGGTGCTCGCCGAGCAGCTCCTGCGCGAACATTCCGACGTCCGCGACTACTTCCGCGACGTTTACAAGCGGGTCACCGTCGATGAGTTCCAGGATACCAACGGGCTCCAGATGCGGCTGCTCCAGCAACTCGTCGGGCCGCCGTATCACGTCTGCGTGGTGGGCGACGACGACCAGTCGATCTACGGCTTCCGCGGCGCGGAAAGCGCGAACATCCTGGAGTTCGAGCGCTTCTTTCCGAACCCGAAGATCATCCTGTTAGAAGAGAATTACCGCTCGACGCACGCCATCCTCCACACCGCGAACAGCCTGATCCGGCGCAATGTCGGCCGGCGCGAGAAGTCGCTCAAGTCGACCATTCTCGGCGGCGAACCGGTGCGGCTGGTGGGCATGCCGGGCGACGAGGAAGAGGCGGTGTTCATCGCCGAGGAGATCCTGGCCGACAAGGCGCGCGGCAACCTGCCGTGGGAACATTTCGCGGTGCTCTTCCGCACCAACAAGCAGAGCCGCAAGATCGAGGAAGCGCTGCGCGAGCGGAAGATCCCGTATCGGATGGTCGGCGCGCAGAGCTTCTACGACCGCAAGGAAGTGAAGGACTCCCTCGCCTACATCGCCCTCTTCGACGACCCGGAGGCCGACGTGCCCTTGCTGCGCGTGCTGAACGCCCCGCCGCGCGGGATCGGCCAGTCGACCGCGATGCTGGCCACCGATTACAGCCGTGAGATCGGCGCCAGCGTGTGGCGGGCGCTGTGCGACGAGGGCTTCCTGTCGCAGGTTTCGACCAAGGTCCGCAATTCGATCGAGACCTTCACCACCCAGATCCTCACGGCGAAGATGAAGGTCGACGCCAAGGTCATGCCGGCGAACCACGTGCTGAAGGAATTTCTCGACGAGATCGAGTATCTCCCGTGGCTGGAGCGCGGCTGCAAGACGGACAACGAGAAGCAGCAGCGGCAGGAAGGGATCGGCGAGGTGCTGACCGAGCTATCGAAGGCCTTGCAGCGCGGCAAGAGCCTGCGGAAGTTCCTCGACGACAGCGCGCTGGCTTCGGACCGCGAGGACGATGATCTGGAGAAGAAATCCGGCGCGACCCTGATCACGCTGCACGCCTCCAAGGGCCTTGAGTTCCCCAGTGTCTTTCTGGTTGGCCTCGAAGAAGGCGTGCTGCCGCACCAGCGGAGCGTGGTGGAGGGCACCAAGGACGAGGAGCGGCGCTTGCTTTACGTCGGCATCACCCGCGCCCAGCAGCGGCTGGCGATGACCTACTGCACGGTGCGGATGAAGTGGGGCCAGGAAGTGTCGTGCCAGCCGAGCAGCTTCATCCTGGAACTCGACGACGAGCATCTGATTCACACGACCTACGACGACATCATGGGCGCGGAGGCGGACGAGGAGGAGCTGGGCAATTTCTTCGGGGGACTGAAGAACTTTTTGGACGGGTGAAGGAAGGGAGGGCCCGGGGCTCCCGAACTTGGTTCACTTGCCCAACTGGTTGCGGGCGTCCTGAAGCTGTTTCGCGCGGGCAGTATTGGGATTGTTCGGCGCGAGCGGTCCACCCGGCGGGGCTTGGTCGTAATCCTGATTCAACCGCTTCCGGGCCGCGTCCTCCATGGACGGCTTTTCCTTCTCAGTCTGGCGGCTGATGGTGGGAAAATTCTCGAGCTGTGGGATCTTCCAGAGTTCGAAGTAGACTCCGCCGAGAGCGACGAGGGAACCCATGATGAGGAAGCTGATGAGATTTTTCATGGTTGATGGAGCCCTTTGGTAAGTTGTATTGGGTTGGAATTCAACCATATTTAAAAGTCGGGAGTTCTTGAGCTTTTGGATAATGCATGACGAAAAGTCCCGGTGCATTTTGGACTGCGGCCGGTCTGCCAGGTCACCGGCAACGCCTTTCGATTTCGATAGCATGACCTCCGAGCCGCTCGTAGCCTCCCTAGGATTTAAACCCCGTGCTGGTTTTGGACGTCTTCCTTTTGTGGGGAGGGAATGCCTATTACTTCGCCCGCCAACTGCCGCGATCCTTGTCTGGGCCCGCCTTGCGCGATGCAATGCGGACCCTTGGCCGGACCGAACAAATCCACCGTCCCATGATCTTGCGAAACCTCCTGCTGCCCCTTCTCCTGACGCTGCCCGTGCAGGCTGTCATTTTCGGCACGGAGGAATTCGCCTACAGCAATGGCAACATCGCCGGGCTGAGCGGGGGCAGCGGCTTCAACTACGATAACTTCGATCAGGCGGTCACCACGACGACTTCGGACTGGGATGCGGTCTTCGGGACCCCGATCGTGGCGGCGGGCAAGCTCTCGACCAACAACTCCGGGGCGAAGCGCGAATACAACGGCAACATCGAGGGAGCGGGAACCGGAGCCAACGACGGCCAGGACAACCACGAGCGCAGCGGGGCCGTCCGCGGGACCGGACGGGTCTTCTACCGCTTCGACCTGACCCGCAGCGGCGGTGCCGCTTGGAGCGGAGCCAGTTCCTACGACTTCGGCACGGAGCGGGTTTTCTTCGGGGTTCCCAGCGTGGCCAATCCCGCCTCCGGCAACCTCGAATATGGCTGCGAGATCAGCGGCACGGGTCCCCGCTATTTCAGTGGCATCCCGGCGGACGGCGCGACGCGCACGATCATCACGGTGCTCGATTTCGACCGCGACTTCATCGGCCTGTGGGTCGATCCGGACCACAATGATTTCTACACCGCCGCCACCGGTGCCAATTCCTGCGATGCGGGCGGCGCCTACACGGACAGTAGCTGGTCCACCGCCGTCCGGTTCGGCTCGGGAGCCGCTTGCGAATGGGACAATCTAATCGTCGCCACCTCGTGGAGCGACTTCGCGTTCATCGATCCCGACACCGACGACGACGGCATGCCCGACGCGTGGGAAACCCTCAATGGCCTCGTCGTGGGTATCAACGACTCACTTCTCGACGCCGACAACGACGACCTTTCCAACCTCGACGAACACCTCGCGGGCACCGATCCGCAGGAATGGGACAGCGACGGCGATTCCTTTTCCGATGGCGATGAAGATGCCGCCGGGACCAACCCGCTCAACCCGTCCAGCTACCCCGGCGCGGTTCATCCGCCCGCCCTCGTCGGTGGCGAACGCTTCGACTACCCTGACGGCCCCGTGGCGGGCAAAACCGGCGGACTTTACTGGGACCTCGACAATTCCACCGGGAACGATCCCTTCACCGGCCACACCGGCACGACCTCGGATTGGGATGCCACGTTCGGAGCGCCGCAGGTGATTTCCGGCGTGCTGGTCACCCAGGAAAGCGGGGCGAAGCGCGAATACAACGGTCCCGTGGAGGGCGCGGGTGCCGCTTCCGACGAACGTTCCGGCGCGGTCAATGGCGACCCGGCCTTCAGTTCGCACGCCGTCTACTACAAGTTCGAGATGACCCGCATGGCGAACACGACGTGGAGCGGGGCGAGTTCATACGACTTCGGCACGGAACGCTATCTCTTCGGGGTTCCCGGTGCCGCCAATCCGGTCTCGGGCGTAAGGGAGTTCGCGATCCACGACCTTAACGCCGACCAATGGGCCTACTCCGGCATCGTTCCGGTTCCCGGCGTCAAATACTCGCTGGTCGCCAAGCTTGATTTCGATGCTGACGTCGCCGCGCTTTACCTGAATCCGAATCTCAATGCGGGCGAAGGAGCCAACACCCCGATCGCGACTTACCCGCACACCAGCGAGAACTGGTCGACTTCCATCCGCCTCGCTTCCGGCGGCACTGGCGGGGTGCAGTGGGACAATGTCCGCGTCGCCCACTCGTGGAGCGACCTCAATGACGCCCCGCCGGTGGCGAACGACGACAGCGCCACCCTGCATCACCTCGCCAAGGCCCGCTTCAAGGTGCTGGCGAACGACACGGGCCTGCTCGCGCCTTCATCGCTGGCCATCGTGACGCCGCCGGCCCACGGCACGGCAAGCGTGAAGCCCGACGGCAGCATCCTTTATCAGCACGTCACCGGCACCCCGTCGTCGGATAGCTTCACCTACCGGATCCAAGGTGCCGGCAGCACGCTCACCGATACCGCCACCGTCACGCTGAACTTCACCGCCGCCCCGCGCTTCGACTCCGCCTTTGTCGCCATGCCTGCCTCGCCGCCCGTCGGCGCGCTGCGGATCGAGGACGCTTTTCCCGGCATCACCTTCGACGCGCCGCACGGCTTTTGCGCGGTGCCGGGCGATGCCGCGAAGCTCTTCGTCGTGGAAGGGGATGGTCGGGTGTTTCTCATTCCGAATGTCAATGCCCCCACGAAGGTGCTCGTGCTCGACCACAGCGCCGCGGTTCAGCACGACAACAACGAGCTCGCGATGAAGGGCATCGCCGCGCACCCCGACTGGGCGAGCAACGGCCGGATCTATGTCACTTACAACTCGGCTGCCGGCACGGTCCGCCTCTCGCGGTTCACGCTGCAGACGAGTCCACCCTACACCGCGGGAGCGGAGGAAATCCTCATCGAGCAGGACAACGACGACCTTTTCCATAACATCGGCACCTGCGAGTTCGGCCCGGACGGATACCTCTATGTGGGCTTTGGCGACGAAGGCACGCAGGCAGACGGGCACAACAACTCGCAGCACGTGGATCGCAACTTGTGGTCGTCGATCATCCGCATTGATGTCGACAAGCGTCCCGGCAGTTTGCCGCCGAATCCCGATCCCGGCACGGACGCCGACCCCGCGGGGAACGATGCCGATCTCGTGATCCCGCGGCCCGCCGGCGTCGCCCGTTACGCCATCCCGCCCGACAACCCGCTGGTCGGTGCCACCACGTTCAACGGCATCGCGCTTTCCCCCGGCCAGGTCCGCACCGAGATCTTCATCACCGGGCTGCGCAATCCGTGGCAATTCTCCGCTGAGGACCCCGACAGAAACGGCAGCGTGGACGAACTGTGGGTCGCCGATGTGGGCCGCAGCGCCCGCGAAGAAGTCTCGGTCTTCCTCCCCGGCGGCAACGGCGGCTGGGGCTGGCGCGAGGGAATCCAGGCCGGTCCGCGGGTCGGCAATTCGCTCAACGGCGCGCCCGAGTCCGCCGCCGCGCTGACCGCGCCGCTCTGGGACTACCCTCACGGCGGCGGTGCTTACCAGGGCCAGTCGATCACTGGCGGTTTCATCTACCGCGGCACCTCGCTTCCGGGTCTAACAGGGAAATACATCTGCGCCGACTACGTTTCCGGCAATGTCTGGAGCGTCCAGCGCACCGCGGGAGCCCCGGTGGTCGACCGGCTCGCCGGCGAGGTCGCCATCGTCGGCCTGCTGCCCGATCCCGCCAGCGGCGACATCCTGCTGCTCGACCGCGGCAACAACGGCGTCAATCCTGGCACCGGCAGCATCAAGCGGCTGACGGTTGGCACCGACGACAGCAGCTTCCCGCCGACCCTTGCCGCCACCAATTTCTTCGCCGATCTCGCCGATCTTTCTCCAAATCCCGGCGCTCACTTCTACGAGCCGAATCTCCGCTTCTGGTCCGACCACGCGGAGAAGAAGCGCTGGTTCCTGATCCCAACTACGACGGATACCGTAGGTTATTCGAAGGATTCCCCGTGGACCTACACGGCCGGCATGATCTGGGTAAAGCATTTCGACTACCCGACCCAGTGGGAGAGCTTCACCCGCAGCATCGACGGCCAGCCCCGCACCGACCGCCGGCCGGTCGCCGGCTCGCCGCGCCGCCGCCTGGAGACGCGCTTCCTGGTGAAGAACGGGACCGGCAGTTACGGCCTGACCTACCGGTGGAATTCGACCCAGAGCGACGCGCTGCTGGTCGACGACGATGGCGAAAGCGTGCCGCTGGCCATCACGCTCGACGGCACTCCCTCGAACTTGGCTTGGGACATTCCCTCGCGGGCCGCCTGCATCACCTGCCACACGCCGGAAGCCGGTCACGCGCTGTCGTTCAATACCCGCCAGCTCAACCTCGCCGGCAGCATCGCCGGGGTCTCCGGCAACCTGCTCGGTGTCCTGAGCCAGACCGGTTACCTCGCCGGTCTGAATGCCGCCCCGGCCAACTTGCCGCGTCATTTCCGGCCGGATGAAAGCGCGCAGTCACTCGAAGCCCGCGTCCGCTCTTACCTTGATGTGAACTGCGCCTATTGCCATCAGTCCGGCGGCACTGGCGGCGGGAACTGGGACGGTCGCGCCCACCTGTCGCTGCTGGCGACCGGGCTGCTGAACGGTCCCACCGTCGAGGCCCCGCTCGATCCCGCCCACCGGCTGGTCGTCGCCGGGAATGTCCCGCATTCCATCCTCTACAACCGCCTCGCCGGAGCGAACGGCTACACCCGAATGCCGCCGCTCGGCACCGTTGTGCCCGACCTCGAAGCCGAGGAGCTGGTCGCCGCGTGGATCCGCGATGAGGTCCACCCTTACGCGACCTACGAGGAATGGCGTACTGCGAAGTTTGGCAACGCGACCTCGCCGCAAGGCCAGCCGGGGCAGAACCCGGAAGGTGACGGGCTGGACAACTTCGGCGAATGGGTCTTCGGTACCGACCCCGCGCGACTGGACGATTTTCTTGCGACTCCGCAACTCCTGATGGTGGCCCCCGAGTCCGGCGTGTTCCGCTTCACCCATCGCCGGCTCCGCATGCACGCGACGGCGGGACTCGACTACGTGTATCGTAGTAGCGGCAACCTGATCGACTGGGCGGTGGCTTCCGTCGTCGAGGAATCCGTCGCGATATTGGGGGCGGACCCGGCTTATGAGATCGTCACCGTTTCGCTCGCCCCGGGATCGACCACCGGAATTCCGCGGCTCTTCGTGAAGGTGGAAGTGACTCCCTGAAGGGTATTTCGAGATCGCATGCGAGATGAAACGCCCAGCGACACGGCTACCCTGGTGGCGCGGAGCATTGTCCTCGCGGCGGACGATGACGGGCTGAGGAAACTGGTCGAGCAGGGCGAGACGGAGACCCTGCGGCGGATCCTGGGTGACGGCCGCGGCTGGTTCGGACTGGCGCGGCGGCGGGGCTGGGCACGGCGGCTTTTCTTCAGGGTCATGGACCTGATGGTGCCGGGGATCGTCCCGCACTACCTGGCCCGCAAGCGGTGGATCGAGACCGTGGTCCGGGAGTCGTTGGCCGGTGGTGTGGGGCGTGTGGTCGTCCTTGGAGCTGGCTTCGACACCCTCGCGTGGCGGCTGCACGGGGGATTTCCCGAGGTGAAGTTTCTGGAGTTGGATCATCCGGCGACGCAGCGCGTAAAACGGCGGGCGTTGGGCGACGCGGTGAACTTTTCCTACGGGCAGGTGGACCTCGCGTTGCAGTCGCTGGCGGACAGTCCGGGGCTGGATGCAAGCGTGTCCACGGTGTTCGTGGCTGAAGGGTTGACGATGTATCTTCGGGAAGAGCGGGTGGCGGCGCTGCTGCGGGATTTCGCGGCGTCGGCGGGACCGGCAGGGCGGGTGGTCTTCACGTTCATGGAGGAGGACGATGCTGGATCGATTGGCTTCCGTGGGCAGAACCCGCTGGTGGCGGCGTGGCTGAAGCTGCGGAGCGAGCCGTTCCTCTGGGGGATCCGCCGCGACCGATTGCCGGGATTTCTGGCATCGTGCGGCCTCGGGAATGTAGAGGTGATCGACGAGGTCCGGCTGCGCGATGAGATCCTGGCTCCGCGCGGGCTGGGCGAAATCCGGCTCGCCTGGGGCGAGTGCGTCTGCCTTTGTTCGCCTATCGCGAAATGACCGGAATCCTGTGCAATGACATTCACTCGAAGCTGAATCCAACCCGTGTCGCACGGGTGCTTCATCCGGCTTCGGAAGCGGAGGTGGTGGGGGCATTGAAAGAAGCGTCGCGGGTGGGGATGGCGGTGTCGGTCTGTGGCGCGCGCCATGCGATGGGCGGCCAACAGTTTGGCGAGGGGACTCTGCTTTTGGATCTATGCGGGCTAACGAGTCTTGGTGAGTTGGATCGCGAACGAGGGACGGTTGAGGCGGGCGCGGGAATCAAATGGCCGGAACTGATCGAGGGGCTGCATGCCCGGCAGGCAGGTGAGGAAGTCGTCTGGAGCATCCGCCAAAAGCAGACCGGTGCGGACGACTTGACGCTGGGCGGCTCGCTGGCCGCGAACATCCACGGCCGCGGGCTGAACCTGTGTCCGCTCATCGGCGACGTGGAGGCGTTCACGCTGGTCGATGCCGCGGGTGAGGTACGGCGTTGCAGCCGCGGCGGGAACGTGGAGCTGTTCCGCCTGGCGATCGGCGGATACGGGTGCTTCGGCGTGATCACCTCGGTGTGCTTGCGGCTGGCTCCGCGGATCAAGCTGGAGCGGCTGGTGGAAGTGACGACGATCGACCGCCTGATGCCTTCGCTCGAGCGGCGGATTGCGGACGGCTGCCTGTTCGGCGACTTCCAGTTTTCGATCGACGAGCGCTCGCCGGATTTCCTGTGCCGCGGGGTTTTGTCGAGCTACCGGCCGGTTGCGCCGGATCGGGAGATGCCGGGCGGGCGGGAAGAACTGGAGCGGCACCACTGGGAAGAGCTCATCCGCCTGGCGCACGACGACCGGGCGCAGGTGTTCGAGGTGTATTCGTCGTTCTATCTGCGGACGCACGGCGCGCTCTACTGGTCGGACACGCATCAACTGAGTGTCTATCTCGAAGATTATCACTCGCAGCTCGACCACGAATGCGGCACGGAGGTGCCGGCCAGCGAAATGATCAGCGAGCTCTACGTCCCGCGGGACCGCCTCGTCGGGTTCATGGCGGCGGCGGCGGAACGCTTGAAGGATGGCGCGGTGCCGGTGATCTATGGGACGGTGCGCTTGATCCGGAGGGATGCGGGAAGCTTCCTCGCCTGGGCGCGCGAGGACTTTGCCTGTGTGATCTTCAACCTGCACACGGAGCACAGCGAGGCTGGGATCGCGACGGCGGCGGACGCCTTTCGCGCGCTGATCGATCTGGCGCTCTCGTTCGGCGGGAGTTTCTTCCTGACTTATCACCGCTGGGCGCGTCGCGACCAGATCGAGCGGGCCTATCCGCAGTTCGCCGAGTTCTTGCGGGCGAAGGACGCGCGCGATCCGGACGCACGATTCCAGAGCGAGTGGTGGCGGCATTACCGCGAAATTTTCAAGATGCCATGACGATCCATGAACCGGCAACCTTGGCGACTGACCTGCTGCTGGCAGTCCTCGGCGGCGGGTTGGCGTGGCGGCTGAGGAAGAGGGTGGCGGCTGACAACCGTGCGGTGCTTTGGTGGTGCGGGGCCTTGTGGGCAATGGCGCTGTCGGCGCTGGTCGGCGGGCTGTATCACGGGTTCGCGCCGAATTTCCACGCGGCGGTCGACGGGGTCTGGTGGCGGCTGGTGCTGGCCTTGATTTGCGGGATGGGGCTGACGATGGCGGTGAGCTTGGTCCACGAGGTCGCGCCGGGCGGGCGATGGTGGATGCGGGGGGTGGGAGCGAAGTTTGTGCTGTCGCTGTTCGCGGTGATGATCTGGCCGGATTTCCGGGTGGCGATGGCCGATTACGGGCTGGCGATGCTGGCATGGGTATTCGCCTCGCTGGTCCTGCGCCGCAAATGGAGCGCCTGGATGCTGTTAGGGGTCGGACTGTCGGCGGTGGCGGGGTGGGTCCAGCAGTCGGGCTGGGGTTTGACGCCGGGATTCAATCACAACGACGTGTTTCATGTGATCCAGGCCCTGGCGCTGCTGGGATTTTATCGGGCGGGGTGTAGGCTAGGCGGGTCGGGGGCGGCGTATCATCGATCTGATCAATGATCGCTTAAAAGGTTTCGATTGATCGGATGGCGACGTCCGGTTCATGGTAGGCACGCCAGAGAGCGCGTGCCAGCGGATCATCGCCACCAGACGACGGCAGCCGCGAGGCACTCCCGGACCAAACCAACTTCCATGAAAAGTAAGGAGGGAACCCGCAATACATCGTCGCTGATGGACTGTGTCGGAAGCTGGACAGCCCGCCGTCCGATTCTGGACAACGGCTACTTTTCGGCGCTCAAGGACGACTCGATGAGCCGCGAGCGCTTCGTGCGGTCGCAGAAGCAGTTCTTCTTCGCGGTCCGCTATTTCTCGCGGCCGATGGCGGCGCTGATGGCGCGGATGCCGGACTCGGCGTCGCGGCAGGGGCTGATCCACAACTTGTCCGAGGAGCATGGATTCGATGACGAAGGCGCGGTGACCGGTTTCGATCCGGCGCTGGCGCATGACCTGACCTTCCTCGCCTTCTTGCGGACGCTCGGCGTCAGCGGCGCGGAGATGACGAGGGAGCGCGAGGGTCCTGAGGTGCGCGCCTTCAACAGCGGGCTGATCGGGACCTGCATGATGGAGCGGGTCGAGCTGGCCTTCGGCTGCCTGGGGGTGATCGAGTATGCCTTCGCCGACATCTGCGAGTTGATCGGGCGCAAGGTCGTCGAGCGCGGCTGGATCGCGCCGGACGAGCTGGTGCACTACAAGCTGCACGCGCAGATCGACAAGCGGCACGCGGCGGATTTCTTCAAGGTGGTGGACGGCGCGTGGAGCCGTGACGCGGCGGCGCGAGCGGCGGTGGAGGACGGGATCGTGCTCGGGCTGCATCTGTTCAACCGCTTCTACGAGGACCTGCACACGGCACCCGGCGATGGACTCTGAACCCATGCCCCGGCTCGCGCCGGAACTGCTGCGGGACTGCCACGGGCGGCAGGCGTGGCGACATGGCGCACGGCTGGTGAGCTTCATCGCTTTCTACGCCATCGCGGCCGCGGTCGCGGTGATGGCGGCGGAGCGGGTGAGCGCATGGTGGCAGTATGGGCTGCTGGCCCCGGTCTATCTGCTGGCGGCTGCGTCTTTGCACGGGATCAGCCTGTTCACGCACGAGGCGGTGCACGGGACGCTGTCGCGGAACCGGGTGCTGAACGATCTGCTAGGCGCGGCCTGCGCGATCCCGGTTTTGCAGAATTGCTCGGCCTACCGGGTGCTGCATCTGAGGCATCACGCGCATCTCGGCGAGGAGGGCGATCCGGACCACTACGCGAACTACACCCGCTGGAGCTGGCTGGTTTTCACGATGAACTGGGCGCGGCTGCTGGTCGGCTATCCGGTCTACATCGCGGCGATCCCGATCCTTGGATTCAAGCACGGCACCTGGGCGGCGCGGGCCGGGATCGTTGCGGAAGTCGCCGCCACGGCCGCCTTGATTGCGGCGGTGGGGCTTTCACCGGTCCCCGCGGCGTGGGTGTGGCACGGCTGGGTGATCCCGATGCTGTTCATCAACACGATGGTGAACATCCGCGGGATGAGCCAGCACACGCTGTTGGAAGAGGCCGACGACGAGATCCGCGGCACGCGGAGCATCCTGACGGTGCCGCTGGTCCGCTATTTCATGTGCAACGAAAACTACCACCTGGAGCACCACCTGTATCCAGGCGTGCCGTGGCATCACCTGCCGGAGGTGCACAAGGCGCTGGCCGGGGAGCTGCGGGAACGGGGCGCGCCGTACATTCCGTCCTACGCGTCGTTCGTGCGGGAGTTCACCCTGGGGAGTTTGAAGCGCAGCCCGCTCGGATGGCGGCGGGAGGTGAAATGAACGCGGGGCCGGATGCCTGGGCGCTGCGGGCGGCGTCGTTGCCGCTGGCCTTCGCGCAGGTGCGGGAGGACCCGCGGCTCGATCTGGAGCTGGTACGGCGGGTGCCGGCCGGCGGCACGGTGGTGATGATCGCGTCCGGTGGCGAGACCGCGGCCTGCCTCGGGCGTTTGCCCTTGCGGCTGGAACTGGTCGACATGAATCCGGCGCAGCTCGCCCTGGCGCGGGTGAAGTGGGAGTTGGCGGGGAATCTGCCGGCGGAGGATGCCGCGGCGCTGTTAGGGCATCTGCCGATGGTTGCGGAGGAGCGAAGGCGGCGGATGAAGGGTTTGTTAGATCAGCTCGGTCTGGACGAGGACGTCTTCGGTCCGCCGGAGTGGATCGCGGAGCGCGGGGTCGATCATGGCGGACGCTACGAGGTCTGTTTCGCGGAGCTGCGGGCGCGGCTCAAGCCCTGGCGCGGGGAGCTGGTGTCGATGCTTCGTTCGGAAGCGCCGGTCATGGATTTCGGCGGCACGTGGCTGGACGAAGCCTTCGCCGAGGTCATGTCGCTGGCAAATCTGGTGCGCCTGTTCGGGCAGGAAGCCACGCAAAACCCGCGGCGGAGTTTCAGCGATCATTTCGCCGGGCGGACGAAGGAGGTGATCGGGAAGCGGATTTTTTCCCGTTAAATTGTTAGAAAGGATTGGTGCTGGTTGATCGGGCGATGTTCCGACATCGCCTGTTTGAACAAACGTTTCAAATCAACCAACACCATGGATCAACAGACAGG